>Ga0335085_10014587_pt1 | contig 11453 bp, 11 predicted proteins | sample Lox_Sample_45_FD_206712 | JGI IMG/M metagenome (GOLD analysis project Ga0335085, IMG submission 206712) | Soil microbial communities from Loxahatchee National Wildlife Refuge, Florida, United States - Lox_Sample_4.5 | ecosystem: Environmental > Terrestrial > Soil > Wetlands | place: USA... | reverse complement strand
GCGATCACGATCGAGCGGAAGGAGACGAGCAGGAGGCCGAACGCGAACACGAGCACGAACGCGAACACGATCGGGGCGGAGCGCTTGAGCAGCGAGGTCGCGTCGGCGGTCGCCGCCGTCTGACCGGTGACCGCGTACTCGGCACCCGGCACCGTGCCGATGGTCGACGGGAGGATCTTCGCGCGGAGCTCCCGCAGAGCGGCGTTGGAGACGGCATCGGTGCCCTGACCCGCGAGCGGGATCGTGACGCGTGCGACCCCGTGGGCCGAGTTGACGTCCACTTCGATCGGGTTGTGCATCCGGCCGCTGGCGAGCGCCCGTGCCTTCAGCTCGGCGATCGCCTTCCGGGTGGCCGGCGAGTCGGTGTTCGCCTTGATCGCGACGACGGCCGGGTTGGTCTTGCCGACGTAGATGTCCTGCACGCGCTTGATCGTCTCGACGGTCGGGGCGCTCGCGGGCAGCGAGTCGAGGCCCATCTGGTTCGTATGCATGTGAAGCGTCGGATACGCCATCGCCAGCAGGACGGCGCCCGCTGCGGCGGCCGACACCGCCGGATGGCGCAGCGCGGGTGTCAGGATCGCCGCCCAGACCCGGTTCTCGCCGCCCTGCCGGCGCAGGCGCGAGAGGAAGGGGATCCGGCCCTTCTCGACGCGATCTCCGAGCTTCGCCAACAGTGCGGGCAGCACGGTCAGCGAGCCCAGCATCGCGATCGCGACCACCATCATCGTGCCGATGCCGAAGGACAGGTACGTCTTGTCGCCGGAGAAGAGCATCCCGGCCATGGCGATCATGACGGTGAAACCGGAGACGAGCACCGAGCGGCCCGACGTGGCGGCCGCCGCCTCGAGCGCGGGCCGGTGGCCCTTGCCGGCCGCCCGCTCCTCCCGCTCGCGCCTGAGGTAGAAGAGCGAGTAGTCGACGCCGACCGCGAGCCCGACGAGCAGCAGGACGGCGCTGACGTTTCTGTCCATCGGTACGAGGTGGCTGGGAAGGGCCACCAGGCCGATCGTCGCGATCACGGCCGTGAGGGCGAGCAGCAGCGGCAGCCCTGCGGCCATGAGCGCGCCGAACACGAGCACGAGCACGAGCAGGGTCAGGGGCACGGAGCGCTCCCCGGCCTGCTTGAGCTGCTTGGCGAACATCGCGTCGAGGGCCTTCTCCGAGCTGACGGCGCCCGCCTCGCCGATGTACAGCGAGGGATGCCGCTTCGCGACTTTCGCGGTCGTGGCGGTGATCGCGTCGATGTGCGTCTTCGCGGTGTCGTAGCTGCCCCGCATCTCCCACTCGACCAGCGCGGTGTGGGAGTCGGTCGAGATCAGCCCCTCATGGCCTCGCTCGAGCGGGGAATGGAGGTTCTTGACCGCCCGGAACGGCGCGACGTGGGAGACGACGTCCCGGATGGCCGAGCGGAACTCGGCGTCCCTGACGGTCAGTCGCTTGCTCTGGATCAGGACGAACTCGGACTGCGGCTCGGGCCGGAAGCCGGCGTCGCGCAGGATGTGGTCGGCCCGGTGGGACTGGCCGACGTTGACGTCGTTCTGGTCGATGTTCTTCTGGCCGACGGCCATGCCGAGCGCCACGGCCGCGACGACGAATCCGAGCCAGCCGAAGACCGCCGTTTTCCAGTGGCTCGCGCTCCAGCGGCCCATGCGAGCCGCGAGGTTGTTCGATGTCTTCAGAGGTGACATGCGCTCTCCTTGGGTCGCCTGGATTGGCGAGCCCAGGGTCTCAGCGCACGTCGGCCGCGACGATGCGGGCGGCTGGCCTCTCGCGGTACGGAGAACCGTACGCCCGCCGGGCGGTGAAGCGACCTTCGCGGTCAGGCGCGCAGGTACGCGAGGACGGCCAGCACGCGGCGATGGTGATCCGTGGTGGCCGGCAGCCCGAGCTTTTGGAAGATGCTCGTCACGTGCTTCTCGACCGCCCGCAGGGTGACGAACAGCTGCCCGGCGATCGCCTGGTTCGACCGGCCCTCGGCCATCAGCTCCAGCACCTCTCGCTCGCGCGGCGTCAGCTCGGCCAGCGGCCCCTCGTCGCGGCGGCGGCCGACGAGCTGGCTGACCACGGCCGGATCGAGAGCCGAGCCGCCCTCGGCGACGCGCCGCACCGCCTGCGCGAACTGCTCGAGGTCGGAGACGCGGTCTTTCAGCATGTAGCCCACGCCTTCGGCGCTCTCTGCGAGGAGCTCGAGCGCGTAGTCCGACTCGACGTACTGCGAGAGCACGAGCACGCCCGTGTTCGGAAAGCGCTCGCGGATCGCCTTCGCCGCGCGCAGCCCCTCGTCGGTGTGCGTCGGCGGCATGCGGATGTCGACGATCGCCACGTCCGGCTTGTACAGGCCGACGTGGCGGAGCAGATCCTCCGCGGTGCCCGACTGCCCGGCGATCTCGAAGCCTGCCTCACCGAGGAGGAGCGCGACTCCCTCTCGCAGGAGCACGGAGTCGTCGGCGAGCACCACGCGAAGACCGCTCCCGAGCGTGCCGACCGTGAGGCGGAGCGGCGGGAAGTCGTGCGGCAGGTCGGCCGCGAGCAGCTGGAAGATGCGCTCCGGCTCGGGGAGACCGGCGAGGCGATGCGCACCGAGGTCGAGCGTCTCGAGCTCGCCGCAGCACGCCTTCGTCGCCTCGCTGACGAGGATCTGGCCGCCGTGGCCGATCGACGCGATCCGCGCGACACGGTGCACGTCGATCCCCGTGTAGCCGTCCTCGGTCGGGCTCGGCCCGCCCGTGTGGACGCCGATGCGCACCCGAACCGCGAGCCCGGCACCCCAGTCGTGCGCGAGCAGCGCCCGCTGCGCGGCAAGCGCCGCCGCGACTCCCCCCTCGGCGTCGTCGAAGGCCGAGAGCAGCTCGTCCCCGTGGGCGTCGACCTCGACACCGCCGTGCTCGGCGACCGATGCACGCAGGATCCGGCGCACCTCGGCCAGCAGGCCCGCATACGACGATCCTGCGGCCTGGACGAGCCGAGTCGATCCTTCGAGATCGGCGAGGACGAGCGTGACCGTCCCGCTCGGGAGCGTGCTCATGGGACGAGTCTACGAACCGTCGCCGCCCGCCTCCAGATCGGCGGGGCGGAGCGAGCTGCACGGAGCCGGGGGCCTGGACGCGGTGACGGCGAGGACGGCGGGGAGCCGGCGCCGGTCAGAGAATCCGCAGCCCCCGCACCCGGCTCGAGGAGGAGGGGGACGTGCAGCGGGACGTCGTGGTCAGGCCGCGTAGAGCGTGATCTCGAGCGCGTCGTTGCGGCGGCTCGCCAGCTCGGTCAGGGTTACATCACTCAGCCGGCGCGGTCGGCGACCGCGGGATGCGGCAGCGGGATCTCGACCCGCACGCGCGTGCCGCCGCCGGCCGGGCTGTCGACGACGAGCCGGCCGCCGAGCGCCTCGACCCGGTCGGCGATCCCGCGCAGGCCGCTGCCTCGCCCCGGATCGGCGCCGCCGGCGCCGTCGTCGCTCACCTCGAGCTCGGCGATGCCGGTGTCTCCCACCTCGAGGCGGACGGCGGCACGGGCCGCGCCGGCGTACTTGGCGACGTTCGTAAGGGACTCGGCCACCACGTAGTAGAGCGCGGCCTCGATCGTCGCCGGGAGGCGCTCGTCGGGGAGCTCGACCCGAACGGGCAGGGACGTGCGCGCCACGAGCGCCTCGAGGGCGGCGGCGAGCCCTCGCTCGGTCAGCACTGCCGGGTGGAGCCCACGCGCCAGCTCCCGCAGCTCCTCGAGCGCGAGCGCGAGCTCCTCGCGCGCCTCGGTGAGGATCCCGCCGACCGCCCGCGGGTCCGAGGCGAGCTTGGCCTCGGCCAGGCGGAGCGAGACCGAGAGCGCGACGAGACGCTGCTGGGCGCCGTCGTGGAGGTTCCGCTCGAGCTTGCGCCGCGTCTCGTCCGCTGTCTGGACTATGCGGGCGCGCGAGGCGCGCACCTCCTCCTCCTGCCGCCGTCGGTCGCTGATGTCGGTGACGACGGCCATCGCACCCCTGGCGGCGCCGGTCGCGTCCCTGATCGGTGCTGCCGAGATCTCGACGTCGAGAGGGTGGCCGTCGCGATGCACCCGTACCGTCTCGTATCCGGTGTAGCTCTCCCCGAGCGCCTCGCGGGCGCTCAGGGCGAGGAAATCCTCCCGGTACTCCGCCGGCACCCACGGTGGAAAGCGCCCGAGCACCTCGGCAGCCGACCAGCCGAAGATCCGCTGGGCGGCCGGGTTCCAGAGGTTGACCCGGCTGTCGGGCCCCATCTCGATGATCGCGACGGGCGCACTCTCCACGACGGCGCGAAAGCGCTCCTCCGCTGCGCGAACCTCCTCCTCGCGGCGCCGGCGCTCGGTGACGTCGACGCCCGTGATCTGGAAGAGCGTCCGCTCGTCGAGCCGCGGCAGCGGCGTGCAGGTCCAGGCGACCGTGATCTGCCGCCCGGATCGGGTCAGCCAGACGCTGTCGTGCTCGCCGAGGGACTCGCCGCCAACCGTCCGCTCGATCCGCGTCCTCACATCCTCGGCGTCGATCGGGTCGACCCAGCGCTCCCAGAAGAGCTGGCCCTCCACATCGGCGTCGTTCCACTCGAGCGCACGCCCGAATGCCGCGTTGACTCCCCGCTCGGTCACCCGTCCCTCGTGATCGACCAGGCAGATGAAACTGGGCGTCGCGTTCGCGATCGCGTTGTGGAAGTCGCGCTCGCGCTGCTTCTCCGTCTCGAAGCGCTGCCGCTCGGAGATGTCCAGGCCACCGGCGACGATGCTCACCACCCGGCCCTGCTCGTCACGGACGGGCGCGCTCCGCCAGAAGATCACCCGTTCCTCACCGCGCGCGTTGGTGAAAGCGTTCTCGTACTCGGCGGCGGCATGATCGGGAGCGGCCGACGCGAAGCGCGCTCGCATGGCGTCTCGCTCGCCGGGATCGATGAAGACGTCCCAGAAGTGGCGCCCGCGGATCTGCGCCTCGTCCTCCCACCCGGCCGCCTCCAGCACGGCGCCGTTGACCCTCGAGACCCGTCCGTCCAGGTCGATCGTGACCAGCAGGCTCGGAGCCGTGTCGACGAGCGTCGCCAGGTACTCGTACTGGTTGCGGAGCTCGGCCTGCGCACGCTGGGCCTGCAGGGAGAGCGCCGCGGCGGCCGCGACGCCGCGGACGAGGTCGGGCTCGTCGTCGAGCGAGGCGTCGTGGACGAGTGCAGCGACGCGCTCGCCGTGATGCTCGACCGTCGTCACCGAGCGGCGCCCCTGCGGGACGGGCGCCGGGACCGCACGGCCACGGGCGTCGACCCAGCGCCGGACGTCGCCGAGCCAGTAGGCGATCTCGAGGGAGGGGTCGCCGAGCGCGGTCCCGAGCGCTTCCTGCAGGGGCCTCCCGTCCTCGAGGGCGACGACGAGCTCCAGCACGGAACCTCGGGCGAGACGGCTGCGGAGCAGCCCGGCGAGGAAGGCGACCGGAACGAGCGCGAGGAAGACGACGGCGATCACGCCGAGCGTCGTGCCGGCCGTGGACGAGACCGGCTCGAGCGCGTTCGAGGCGATCAGGAAGACGATCGCGGCGGCGAACATCGCGTAGACCGGGCTCAGCGTCCGTCGCAGGCGCGGCCCGGCATCCCGGTACTTGCGGACGAGCTCGGCGACCACGGCGAGCGCGAGCGCGAAGGCGAGGACGGTCCAGGAGACCTCCACGGCCACCGCGAGCGCGTGGCTTGGCCAGACGGCGAACGCGCTCTGCGCGCACGTGTCGCAATCGGTCGGCGTCCGGTCGACGAGCGCGAGCAGGAGCGGCCCTGCGAAGAGGACGATCCAGAGCGCGCCGACGAGCCTCCGCTCGAACCGCCGCTCCAGAACGCCGGACGGGTACGCGAGCAGCAGCTGCCCGAGCGGTGCGAACGCGAGCGGCTGACCGATCGCGCCGACCGTGAAGAGGAGCGCCGAATCGGTCAGCGTCAGCACCCCCAGGGCCCAGACGAGGCCGACGACGAGCATCAGGGCACCAGTGCGGTTCTCGGGTCGGCGCGCGACCGCGACGATGCCCGTCGCGGTGAAGAAGAAGCCGGCGACGAAGGCGGCCACGACTTCGCCGGTCCCGCCGGTGTCGCTGCTCACGGCGATCGCGAGCGCTCCGGCGTAGACCAGGATCCCGATCGCCGTCAGCAGCGCGACGCGGGGCGTCGTCACTCGAGCAGCGTGGAGACGGCGTCGCCCGAGAGCTCCGCCTTGGGCACGAAGCCGCGGGCCCCGGAGACGGCGATCAGGTCGCCGAAATCGGCGCCGTCCCGGCTCGAGACGAGAACGATCTCGGGTCGCCCGCCGTTGAGCTCGAGCAGCGTCGAGCAGACGTCGAACCCCGACAGATCCGGAAGGTGGACGTCGAGCAGGACGACGTCGGGCCGCAGCCGTCGGGAGAGGTCGATCGCGGAGTTTCCGTCGTCCGCTTCGCCGACGATCTCGAATCCCTCCGCCTCGAGCATCGCGCGCGCGGAGCGGCGGAAGCTCGGATGGTCGTCGACGATCAGGACGGTCTTCGGCATCGGCCGAATCGTGGCACACGCCAAACCCCGCGGCAGTGCGGGTAGCCGCACTCTTCGAGTCAGGTGGCTCGCTTCTCCTCGAGGTACTTCTTCAGCCCGAGGTACGGGAGGACGAAGACCGCGAGGAGCGAGACGGCCCAGACGATCACCGTGCCGGCGACCCAGGCGACGACGCCGGAGATGGAGAGGCCGCTCGAGATCAGATCGGTGACGAGGAGCGCCACGAACGTCGCGATCAGCGCGACGCCGCCGAGCGCCGAGGAGCCGCGCCGACGCAGCTGCGCCGCGAGGAAGGGAAGGGCGAGGGCGAAGACGACCGTGAAGATTACGACCGCGAGAATGAACCCCGTGGCGCTGATGCTCATGCCGTCGAGCACGCCGGCCGCGACGAGGAGGCCGACGGCGTTTCCGGCGAGCGCGATCCCGGTGCGAACGATCAGCCGAATCACGAGCCGAGCCTAGATGCCGAGGATCTGCTTCTTCTTCGCCTCGAACTCCTCTTCGGTGATCAGGCCCTGCCCCATCAACGCTGCGTACTTCTGGATCTGCGCGGCGTCGTCGAGCTCGGCCGGCTCGGCCGGAGCCGGAGCGGCCGGCGCCTGCTGAGCCTGGAGCTCCGCGATCTGCTGGTTCTGGGCGGCCTCCTGCTCTGCGGCAGCCTGACTCCTCTGGGCGCTCTTGGCGCCCATGTGAGCGGCTCCGCCCACCACGACCGCCGTTCCGATCAGTCCTGGACCTCTGCGTCGTCTCACCTGTAGCCTCCTGTCTCCGTCAAACCTCGGCCGCTTCCAGCACCGCCTCGCGCGCCGCCTGGACGACGTCGTGCGGGACACGCTCGTAGGCGACGAGCAGCCCACCCGCGTTGCGGATCGCCTGGGCGACCGTCCGGGCCCACGTGTTCTCCCAGACGAGGACCGCCGCCGAGGAGTCCGGGTCGAGCTCACGGCCGACGGCCAGAAGATCGTCGTCGCTGAAGAGACCCTGTACCTCGATGTGCAGCGCGTCGAGCGCTTCCTTCACGTCCGGAGCGAGCTCGGTGAGCTCGACCGCGGTCACCTCGCCGTTCTCGTCCTTGCTCACGAACGCTGCGTCGATGAGCCGGATCGTGCCCGCGTCGACGAGGTCGCCGAGCGCAGGCGCGATCTCGCCCGTGAACTGGTTGCCCGGAAACGCGATCACCGCGTAGTCGACGGGCCCGATCTCGTCCATCTGATCCCCTTCTCTTGTCGGTCTCTCGACCCACGACGGAAGGCGCCGGCACTGTCGCCTGCGAAGGTCCCGCCGCGCGATCGGCTGGGTCGGAGCTTACACGGGACGAGCACCCGACCCGGTTAGGATCGGGGGCCGCAATGGGTAGCACCGATCCCGAGCGGGGCAGGCCGCGCTCCTTGCGTCATCGTGCCTCGGCGACAGGTGCGAGCGCCGGCGCAAACGCCCGGAAGGCGGGCGCGGCGCTCACGGAGACAGTCGGCCGGCTCGCCGAGCAGGCGATCGAGCGAGTGCTGCTCGGCAGCGAGCGTGTGACCTCGGCCGCCGACGGCAAGCGGCTGCTCGCCGGCGGAGCCGACGCCGAGGCTCTGACCGGGGAGATCCAGCGGGTCGTCGTGCTCGCGGTTCCCGTCGTCCGCAGGCTCTTTCGCGGCGCCCGTTTGACGCGGGTGCCGTGGGTGATGGTCGCCTCGAGCGCAGTCTCGGTCGGAGTCGCTGTCCGCACCGGCCTCCGCGAGCTGCAGGTGCTCGCCTCCCTCGTCGCCTACCGACTGGAACAGGCGACCGGCGCGCCGAGCGACCGCGCACTCGTCGAGAAGCTCGCCGTCGACCTGTACCTCGACCCGAAGCGCACGCTCGATCTCGCCGACGACAGGCTGCACCTCGTCCGGCTCACCCGCAAGTGGGTGGTGGGCGGAGCCTTCGGCCGAAAGACGTCGAAGCGAGCGGCGAGGGCGCTCGATGCCGCGGAGCGCCTCGACGCGGCGGCGGTCTCTGCGACGTGGGCGACGATTCGTCGTCGTCGCCGCGGTCGCGCGCTGGAACCGCAGGAACGCGACACTCCCTGACGGCCCTGCGGAAAAAAGCGCGGAGACGGCGCGCGCAGCTCATGCTTCGCTCTGCGGTCTCCGGATGCCCACGTCGTCGAGCGCGGCGGCGACGAGCGGAGCGAAGCGTTCTGCCGCGAGGTCGCCGAGCGGGTCGCTCGTGTAGCCGAGCAGGGTCGAGTACGAGAGCCCGAAGGCGGCGCGCATCGCGAGCAGCCGTCGCCTCTCGGGGTCGTGTACGTCGACGAGCGCGGCATTCGCGGCTCGCAGCTCACGAATCTGCCGGACGCGTCCGGGCAGCATCATCACGAGCACGAGAATCGTCGGGAGCGCGAACACGAGGAGCCCCAGCACGAGAGCCAGGTGGTGCACCTCGGCCGCGCCCTGCTGCCCGAGCCGCGCGACACTTCCACCGCTGTGCTGCCCGGCGCTTCGCAGCGCGCCGGCGAGCTCGCCGCCGACGAACGGCACGCCCCCGACCGCCCCGGCTGCGGAACCGAACCCGCTCTGCACCGACAGTCCGGCATCCTTCACACCCGAGCCGAGCACTGCGATCCGGTCGACCGCGTCGTACACCTTGAGCCCCATCCATGCGAAGAGCAGCACGAGGCCGAGCAGCGCGAGATCACGCATGATCGTCGATCTGCGCTTCGCCGGAACATCCGGATAGAGCTTCATGGGGCGTCACCTCCGACGCGAAGCCGTCAAAGCAGGAGCAAGCCGCCGACGACCAGCGCCCCGCCGACGACGACGAGCGCGTAGACCGTCGCCGGGCGCCGGTGGCGGGCCAGCCACGCGATCACCGCATCGAGCCGGGTGACCACCCGGACGCCGAGAAGCAGGTACGCCAGCACCGGGAACCACACGAGGGCCGTCGCGAGGAACACGTACCAGCAGACCAGAATCGACTCGTCCGAGCCGGTGATTCCCGCCGCGGTGATCGAAGCCGCGGCGAGCCCGGTGAGCACCAGACGCTTCGGACCGCCGATGCCGAGCAGAAATCCGGCCGCCGAAGCGGTCACGACGTGCAGGTGCTGCAATCGTTCGAGCACCGCCTGCGACCTGCCGCTCGAGGAGCGGCGCGCCGTCGTCGGGCGCCGATGGGCGACGAACGCCAGGCACAGGAGGGCGCACCCGACGGCGAGCTGGAGCAACGCTTGGAACGTCGGATAGGCCTTTGCCCGGTTCGGCGTCATCACGGCGCCGAGCGCCACGAGGGCCGTGCACGTCAGAAGCTGGCCCAAGATTACCCCGGCACCGAACCCGAGCGCCTTCAGCCGCCCCGTGCGCATCACCGCGAGGGTCGCAGCGAGGCCGAGCGGGCTCAACGCGGCGAGCAGCGCGTACGGGATCAGCTGCGCAGCCGCGCTCACCATGGCTGGGCGCACCTCTGCAGGCGCGCCACTCCCCGACTCGTCGGCGGCATACGCTTCCCGGGATCGTCTGGCTGTCAGGCGGCGAGCGCCTTCGCCTTGATCGTGTCGTACTCGGCCTGGCTGATCGCGCCGCTGTCGAGCAGCTCCTTCGCCTTGGCGATCTGATCCGCCGCGCCGCCCGAGCCGGCGGCGGACCTCACGTACGTGTCCAGCTGCGCCTGCGCCTCCTGGGCCTGCCTGGCGCTCCGCTCGCCCATGCCACGCCCCTCGGCAATCAGGTAGACGAGGATGCCGAGAAACGGCAGCACGATCACGAAGACCGTCCAGGCAGCTTTCCCCCAGCCGCCGATGTCCCTGCGCCGGAAGAGATCCCCGAAGACGACGAACAACAGCCAGAAGAAGAGGACCCAGCAGAAGAAGACGAACATCGTCCACATGGCCTGTCCGAACGTGTACGCGAGCACAGCTTCCTCCTCGGTCGAGATGTCGGCCTCCCGGCAGAAGGCCCGGACACCGGTAGGAGAGCGTATCGCCCTTGATTCGACATCCGGGGAAGCTCGGATGGGATCCGGCCCCGTGTCACGACCGCTGCGCGCTCAGCGGGCTGGGGCCGACAGGCGACTGGTCGCAAGCGCGCCTCGCGGCTGAGGGGCTGGGGCAACTACCGATGCCGGCCGGGCGCGATGGGTTGATGCTCAGGAGGCCCGAGCCCAGTCGGAGAGGCAAGTCCTGGGCGAACGGGCTCACGCCGATGATTTGATCGATAACGCAGGGAGGTTGCACGATGGGCGACCAGCAAGCCGGACTTCATGGTGATGGCGCAGGCACACGCGCAGCTGCGGCGTCGCTGCTGGCGCTTCTCGCGGTTCTGGCCCTGGTGGCCGCCGGCTGCGGCGGCAGCTCCGACAAGAAGGCGAACGAGGCCTACGCGAACAGCGTCTGCACCGCGGTCGCCGCCTGGGAGCAGCAGGTCAAGACCATCGCGACGACGTTCACCTCCCCCATCACCAAGGCTTCGCTGCAGGCCAAGATCGCGCAAGTCAACGCCGCCACGAAGACGCTCGCAACGCAGATCGAGGCGGTTCCGCCCCCCAACACCTCGGACGGGCAGGCAGCCAAAGAGCAGATCGACCAGCTCTCGACCGAGGTCGCGAGCACGGTCAACTCAGCGAAGTCCGCCGTCGCCCAGATCCCGGCCGAGGCGTCGGCCACGACCGTCGCCGCGGCCCTGGCACCGCTCGCGCCCCAGGTCCAGAAGCTCGCAAGCACCGCACAGTCCACCATGAAGTCGCTGCAGACCGCGGGCGGCTCACTCGCCGACGCGTTCAAGAGCACCAAGTCCTGCGAGAATCTCGGTACGAACGGCTGACTCAGAGACCTACGGGCGCCGCCCCGATCGCCCCCAACCACCCGAAGGGCCATGGGATCTGCGGCGCCCGAGCAGGTCCGTCCTCGGAGATCTGCGCCACCGCCTCGCCGATGACGAGGTTGTAGCGAACGGCGTCGCTCGTCTTCTGATCGAACGAGCCGGTCGCGATGTGGTC
>Ga0335085_10014586_pt1 | contig 11453 bp, 9 predicted proteins | sample Lox_Sample_45_FD_206712 | JGI IMG/M metagenome (GOLD analysis project Ga0335085, IMG submission 206712) | Soil microbial communities from Loxahatchee National Wildlife Refuge, Florida, United States - Lox_Sample_4.5 | ecosystem: Environmental > Terrestrial > Soil > Wetlands | place: USA: Florida... | reverse complement strand
GCCGGCCACTGCGCCTCGTAGAACGACGCCTGCTGCAGCATCGCGCACTGGTTCTTCTGGATCGGGATGCCAGCATTCTGGAACGTCGTGCCGGCGATCGACTGGACGCTGCCGAAGCCGCCGTTCACCCACGCCGGGTTCTGCATCCAGTTGTGCACGATCGTCATCGCATCCTCGATCTGCGGGCTGGCGAACTTGACCTTGTGCGAGATCCAGTCCGCGTAGACCTGGGCGCCGTACTTGCCCAGCACGACCTCCTCAAGCCAGTCAGTCGCCGGCCAGCCGCTCGCCGTACCCGAGCTGATCCCGCCGCACCACGGCTTGGCCTTGCCGGCCGCGGCGATCTTCGCCGACAGGGACATCAGGCCCGCCCACGTGGTCGGGACCGTGTAGTGGTTCGCCGCGAAGAACTTCGGCGAGTACCACACCAGCGACTTCATGTTCGCGCTCATCGGAGCGGCGTAGAACGTGCCGCCGACCGACCCGTAGTTCTTCCAGTACTGGTTCCAGTTAGCCTCGTTGGCGACCGTCTGGGCAGGCGGAGCCTTGACGGCACCGGTCAGCACCATCTGCGTGAGCAGACCAGGCTGCGGGATGAGCGCCAGGTCCGGCGGATTACCGCCGTTGACCTTCACCGGAAGGTCAGACTCGAACGTGTTCGAGCCGGTGTAGTTGATCGTGATACCGGTGCACTGCTCGAACTGCGCCCACGACTTCTGCAGCGAGTTCGACTCCGGACTGATGATCGACCCGAAGATCGTCACGGTGCCCTTAGCACCCGCGTAAGAGCTGAACTGGGCGCAGGCGCCGGACAACGCAGCCCCGGTCGACGAACTCGACGATGCACTCGCGCTCGCGCCCGTGGACGTGCCCCCACCCGCACTGCTGCTACCGCTGCTGCTGCAGGCCACAAGAGCGAGCACCGAGGCGCCGATGACAGCAGCGGCGGATGCCGATCGTTTATTCATTTCCGGTTCCCCTTCTGCAACTCGCGCAAAGCGCGTGCCGCAGGTCGATACCGATTCGTTACCAACAAAGAAAGGCCGACCGCCACCCGAGGCATCGTTCGCTATTTTCGTAAATTGCTGGCCATATCTCCGTTGTCAGGATTTCCTACCTCTAATCTCTTGCTCCCGTCAAGCCTCAGCGCACTCGTGCCCGTCGCGATCCTGGCCGGGCCGGCCGCCGCCGCCGCCCTCGACATCGCCGCCGGATCACCCAGACGCCACGTATTGCGCGGGCTTCACGGCGCGCTCATACTCGGCGCGGGAAGATCATCGCTGGCGGCCGAAGTCTCAAGGAGGAGATATGCCGGACCGGATCCTGACCAGTCACGCGGGGAGCCTGCCGCGGCCGGAGGACCTGATCGCCCTTAACGGGCGGCGGGCGGCGGGCGAACTTCCCGACGAGGCGGAGTACCTGGGCAGGCTGCGGGCGGCGGTGGGCGAGGTGGTGGCGCGGCAGCGGGACAGCGGCATCGACCTGGTCAACGACGGCGAGTACGGGCACTCGATGGGCCAGCGGTACGACTACGGGTCGTGGTGGACGTACGTGTTCCAGCGGCTGTCTGGCGTCGAGCTGACGCGGGTGTCCATCGCCGAGATGCCGCAGGCCAAGGGCAAGCCGGGCGAGATCAAGCTGGCGACCTTCGGCGAGCGGCGGGACTGGCAGGCGTTCACGGAGGCGTACGCCGACCCGACGTCCGGCGCGTCGGTGCCGAATCGGGAGAACGCGGTCGCCCCGGTGTGCCAGGGGCCGATCGGCTACCAGGGCCAGGCGGACGTGGCGCGGGACATCGCGGACATGAAGGAGGCGATGGCGGCCGCGGGCGTGTCCGACGGCTTCCTCAACGCGGTGGCGCCGGCGAGCTGCGCCCGGTTCGGCAACGCCTACTATGCCGATGACGAGGAGATGCTCTGGGCCTGCGCGGACGCGATGCGCGAGGAGTACGTCGCGATCGTCGAGTCCGGGCTGATCCTGCAGCTCGACGACCCGGCGATCGCGGAGAACTGGGACCAGATCAACCCGGCGCCGAGCGTCGAGGACTACCGGCGGTTCACCCGCAAGCGGGTCGAGGCGCTCAACCACGCGATCCGCGGCCTGCCCGCCGAACGGATCAGGTTCCACCTGTGCTGGGGCAGCTGGCACGGGCCGCACACCACCGACCTGCCGATGGCCGACATCGTCGACATCATGCTGGAGATCAACGCGGGCGCGTACTCGTTCGAGGCGGCCAACGCGCGGCACGAGCACGAGTGGAAGATCTGGCGGGACGTGAAGCTGCCCGAGGGCAAGGTCATCCTGCCTGGCGTGGTCACCCACTCCACCAACGTCATCGAGCACCCGGAACTCGTCGCGGACCGGATCGTCAGGTACGCCGAGGCGGTCGGCCGGGAGAACGTGGTCGCGTCAACGGACTGCGGGCTCGGCGGGCGGGTGCACCCGCAGATCGCCTGGGCGAAGCTGGACACGCTGAGCCGGGGTGCGGAACTAGCCAGCGGGCGCCTCTGGGGCCGGTAACGCGGTGGCCTCCGCCGCCTCCTGGAAGTCGGCGATGGCGCCGCCGTAGTCCCTCGCCCAGTTCGTCAGGACCTCGATGGGCTCAACGAGGGTCCGGCCGAGGTCGGTGAGGTGGTACTCGATCTGCCGCGGCGCTTCTTCGTGGCGTTCGACCAGGCCGTACTGCTGAAGCCTGCGCAGCGTCTGGGTGAGGACCTTGCGCGAGATGCCGCCGATGAGGTCTGCGAGCTCACCGTGCCTGCGGGGCTGCTGGCTGAGCCCGAAGAGCACGAGCACGGCCCATTTGTCGGACAGAATCTCGACCGCCAGGCGCGTGGGGCAGTCGGCGAGGAAGGCTGGCCCGGCCGCGTTCTGCATGAAATCAAGGTACCTGGAGGTAACTGACGGCTGCGTAACGTCTTCCGCGGACAGCAAGCAAGCACTAGATGCGGAGGAGTCACCATGCCACGAGTCGTCGTGTTCGACGAGTTCGGCGGGCCGGATGTCATGCACGTGGTCGAGGAGCCGGCCCCGGCGCCCGGGGCCGGCGAGGTACGGGTCAGGATCGAGGCGTTCGCCGTCAACCCGCTCGACCAGATGATGCGTTCCGGCACCGCGCCGGTGACCGTGCCCCTGCCGCACGCGCGCCTCGGCGTCGAGGGAACCGGCGTCATCGACGCGCTGGGGGCTGGGGTCACCGGGCTGGCGACAGGTGCCCCTGTCATCCTCACGGCCATTCCGGACGCGAGCGTCAGGGGCAGCTACGCCGAGTACACCACGGTCCCGGCGAGCCGGGTCGTCGCCCGGCCGGCCGGGCTCGGGATCGCGGAGGCGGCGGCGATCTGGGTCGCGTACTCCACCGCCTACGGCGCGCTCGTAGAGAAGGCGAGGATGCGCCCCGGCGACCACGTCCTCATCACTGCGGCATCCGGCGGCGTCGGCCGGGCGGCGATGCAGATCGCCAGTCAGCTCGGCGCCGTGCCCATCGCCGTCACCCGGCACACCGCGAAGAAGGACGATCTGCTCGCCGCCGGAGCCGCCGCGGTCATCGCCACCCGCCTTGGCGCACTGCGGCCCGCCATCGGCAAGGTGTTCGCCCTCGACGACATCGCCGAGGCACACCGCCATCTCGAGCAGGGGCTCCACGCCGGGAAAAAGATCGTCGTCAGGGTCTAGCTGAGATACCCGGGGTACAGCAGGCTGAGTTCCGCCGGGTAGGCGGCGGTCAGCCGGAGTTCGTCATCCGTTAGCGGGCGCCCGGTCGCGGCGTTGCAGAGCTGGACGAGGCGGAACGTCGTGTCCTCGTCGGTCACTTCGATCCCGAGGCCGTCCATGACGTGACGGAATCCGGCCTTGCCGCCGTACTCGCCGGTCAGCACGACCCGGCCGTCACGGGCGTGCCAGTCATCCGGCCACGGGCCAAGCGCCGCCTCGTCGTAGAGCTCGTAGTTCGCGTGATCCTTGAGCGCCCCGTCGGCGTGGATGCCGGATTCGTGGGCGAAGGCGTTCGAGCCGATGCCGGGGTGGTTGTTCGGCAGCGGCTGGCCGAAAGCGTAGCTGGCCCACCGCCCGAGCCGCCGCGCCCAGGTCAAGTCGATCGGGTCGCCGATCTCCGCCTCGGCGGGCAGGCCGAACCCGTGCCTGACCGCGAGGATGCACGAGAGCAGGTCGGCGTTGCCCGATCGTTCGCCGATCCCGTTCACGCAGGTGTTGATCCACGCGTCCTGGCCGGCGTCGAGGTCGCCGAGCGCGCCGCTGACCGAGTTCGCCACTGCCATGCCGAGGTCGTTGTGGCAGTGCGTCTCGACGGGGATGCCGACCGCGGATGCCAGCCGGGCGAACCGGTCCCGGATGCGCCCGGGGGTGTCGCCGCCGATCGTGTCGCAGTAGCGGATCCGGTCAGCGCCGGCCTCCCTGGCGGCCAGCGCGAACTCCAGCAGGAACCCGTCGTCGGTCCGGGACCCGTCCTCGGCGTTGACGCCGAGGGTGGCGGCGCCGCCGGCCTTGGCCGTGCGCACGGCGCCGGTCATCTCCCGGATGACGGCATCGCGGTCAAGCCGTCCGCGGAACTTCTTCGCCAGCATCTGGTCGGAGGTGGAGATGGACAGGTTGTAGTGCTCAAGGCCCAGCGGCAGCGCCTGCTCGACGTCGGCCGGCACGCCCCGGCACCAGCCCGACAGCCGCAGGTCGCCGAACGCGCCCGCCTTGGCCAGCGCCACCTGGGCGCGCACGTACGGAACCTCGTGGAACAGGAACGGGAAGCCGATCTCGGACTGTGCCACGCCGAGCCGCCCGAGGTAGAAGTTCACCATCGTCTTGCCGAACTTGGACAGCCCGGTCCGTGCGGTCTGCACGCCGTCACGGTTGGTCACGTCAAGGTAGTGAATTCTCGCCATGCGAACCATGTTGACGTCAATGCCGGCAATGCATCAATATTGATTTTGATCAACATGGAAACCTGGATCACCGCCGCCGAGGCCGCGCGCCGCCTCGGCGTCAAGCCCGCCACCGTTTACGCCTATGTGAGCCGGGGCGTCCTGCGGCGGCACCGGGACTCCGATGAGCGCCGCAGCCTGTTCGACGCCGCCCAGGTGGAGGAGCTAGCCCGCGGCGGCCGGCCCAGGCGCCCGCCCGCCCCCGCCGAACTGGTCATCGAGTCCTCCATCACGGCGCTGCGTGACGGCCGGCCGTTCTACCGCGGCCGCGACGCGCTGGAACTCGCCGGATCCTGGTCCTTTGAGCAGACGGCGCTCTGGCTGTGGAACGAGGGCACAGACGACGCCGGCCCCTGGCCGGCGGTACCAGAAGCGCTGCCCCCCGCTATCGCCGCGCAGAGCGGGCTGCCCGCGGGGACCCTGCCCCGCGAGCGCCTCCAGGTAATCACGGCTGCACTGGCTGCCACCGATCCGCTGCGCCACGCCGCCGGGCGGCCCGCGGTCATCGCCACCGGCCAGCGGTTCATCACCGCGGTGCTCGACTGCCTGCCCGCCGTCGGCCCCTGCCAGGGACTGCGCATCGAGGAACGGCTGTGGCGCGCCCTGTGTCCCGCCCCCGCCGACCCGGACTTGCTCGCGGTCCTGCGGTCAGCCCTGGTCGTGCTGGCCGATCATGAGCTGGCCGCATCAACCCTGGCCGTTCGGGTCGCTGCCTCCACCCGGGCTGACCCGTACACGGCCGTCACGGCGGGGCTCGCCGCCGTCGCCGGCCCACTGCACGGCGGCGCGTCCCTTGCCGTCGAACGACTGCTTGACGACATCGGATCTCCCGCCGAGGCAGGGCGCGTGATCGGCGGCAGGCTCCGCTGCGGTGAGCGGATCCCCGGGTTCGGGCACACCATCTACCCGGTCGACCGCCGCGGCAGTTACCTGCTCGGCCGGCTCCGGGAGATCCGGCCGGACGACGGACTGCTCGCGATCACCGACGAGATGCTGGCGGTCATGCGGCGGCGGCGCCTGCCGGCACCCAATATCGATCTGGCCGTCACGGTCCTCACCCGGATGGCCGGCATGATCGAGGGTGCGGCGGAAGCCATCTTCGTCACCGCACGCACCGCAGGCTGGCTTGCGCACGCCTTCGAGGAATACGACCGCGGCCGGCTGCTGCGAGCCAGAGCCGTCTACATCGGGACTGAGCCGGAACGCGGTTAGCCCTCGGCTTAAACCAATGGCCGGCGCGGCACGGACGGTGATAGTGCTTGGTCTATGACTTCCACCATGATTGCGGTCGAGGGCGGTGCCGTCTGGGCGGACGACAGCGGGGGCGACGGAGACCGCCCGCCGCTTGTGCTGCTGCATCCGGGTGTCGGTGACTCGCGGATCTGGGAGCCAGTGCTCGCGCCGCTGACCGAGCGGTACCGGGTGATCAGGTACGACGCGCGGGGTTACGGCAACTCCCCCGCCGCGTCCGTGGAGTTCTCGCTGCTTGACGACCTGGAGGCGGTGCTCGGGCATTACGGCGTGCAGCGGATGGCGATCGTCGGGTGCAGCCAGGGCGGCGCGACCGCGCTCGGGCTGGCGCTGGCGCAGCCGGAGCGGGTCGCGGCGATTGTGCTGCTGTGCCCGGGGATTCCTGGCTTCCCGATGAGCGATGAGGAAGAGGCCGCGATGATCGGGCCGGAGCGGTACGCCGAGATCGAGGCGGACTGGGTGAGTGCCGCGAAGAACAAGGACGTGGACGCGCTGGCCGGCGTGATCGCGAGCATCTGGGGCGCGGGGGCCGGCGGCAGCACGCCGGCGGTGCTCGAGCAGTTCCGGTCGTCCGCCCGTGCGTCGTTGTTCAACGCCGACGAGAAGGCGGACCCGCCGGTCTTCGACCGGCTCGGTGAGATCGCGGTGCCGACATCGCTGCTTGTCGGTGACGCCGACTGGCCGCCGCTCGTCGAGGCGAACAGGCAGGCGGCCGAACGGATACCTGGGTGCGAGTACACGCTGGTGCCCGGGCTCGACCACGTGCCGCCGCTGCGCGTGCCGGAACTCGTGCTCGACACGATCACCCGGACGCTGGCGCGGGCCGGCTGGTAACCCCGGTCTCGCACTGCCGCGTCAGAAGCGGTCGAGGCCGCCGCGCTTGACGAGCTGGTCCGCGATGACGTTGCGCTGGATCTCGTTCGTCCCCTCACCGACGATCATCAGCGGCGCGTCGCGGAAGTAGCGCTCCACGTCGAACTCGGTGGAGTAGCCGTAGCCGCCGTGTATCCGCACCGCGTCGAGCGCCACCTGCATCGCGATCTCCGAGGCGAACAGCTTGGCCATGCCGGCCTCCATGTCGCAGCGCTCGCCCGATTCGAAACGCTCGGCGGCGTGCAGGATCAGCTGGCGCGCGGCGGTCACCTTCGTCGCCATGTCGGCGAGGTAATTGCCGATTGCCTGGTGCCGCCAGATCGGCTTGCCGAAGGCCTCCCGCTGCTGCGCGTAGCGGAGCGCGTCGTCGAACGCGGCCCGCGCCACGCCGAGCGCGCGGGAGGCGACCTGGATGCGCCCGGTCTCCAGGCCCTTCATCATCTGCGCGAAGCCACGGCCCTCGGCGCCGCCGAGCACCGCGTCCGCGGGCGCACGGAAGTCGTCGAAGGACAGCTCGCACGACTCCACGCCCTTGTAGCCGAGCTTGGGCAGGTCCCTGGACACGGTCAGGCCCGGGCCCGGCTCGACAAGCAGCACCGAGACGCCGCGGTGCCTGGGCTCGGCGGCCGGGTCGGTCTTGCAGAGCAGCGCGATGAGGCCCGAGTGGCGGGCGTTGGTGATCCACGTCTTGGCTCCGTTGATGACGTAGCCGTCGCCGCCGCCGTCTCGCTGGGCGATGGTGCGGATGGCCTGGAGGTCGGAGCCGCCGCCCGGTTCGGTCAGCGCCATGGTGGCGCGAAGCTCGCCGGTGGCCATCCGGGGAAGGTACTTGTCCTGCTGCTGCTTCGTGCCGAACGTGACGAGCAGCTTGGCGACGACCGTGTGCCCGCCCATCGCGCCGGCCAGGCTCATCCAGCCGCGGGCCAGCTCCGCGGTGACCATCGCGTAGCAGGGCATCGACACCGGCGCCTCGCCCCAGGGCGCGGGGATGGCCAGGCCGAAGATGCCGAGCTCCTTCATCTGGCCGATGAGGTCCGCGGGGTAGGTGTTGGCGTGTTCGAGCTCCCTGGCCTTCGGGCGGACCTCGTGGTCTACCCAGTCGGCGACCAGGGTCACCACATCCCGTTCCTCCTGAGTTAGGGCGGTCACCGGCGGACCTGGCCAGCGCGGACGCCGAGCCGCTCGAGACGGTCGTTGCCGAAGCGGCCGCCGGGGTCGAGGCGTTCGAACAGTTCCCGCGCATCGTTAAGCCGCGGGTACAGCTCCCTGACCCGCTCGGCGGTGACGTGCGAGACCTTGCCCCAGTGCGGTCTCGCCTCGAACGGCTCGAGCGCCTCCTCGACCTCCTTTACCGCGGCGTCGACCTGCGCAGGCCTGTTGAGCCAGGTGAAGTGCAGCGCGATCGTCTCGCGCTGGTAGGAGCCGCTGAGCCAGAGGCTGTCCGCAGCGATGGAGCGGATCTCGGAGACCTGGAGCACCGGCGCGATCGCCGTGGCGCGCCGGCGCAGCGCCTCGAGTGCCTGGGCGGCGTGCCGCTTGTCGACGAAGTACTCGGACTGGATCTCGTCGCCGTTGCTCGGCGCGGCGTCGAGGCGGAAGTGCGGCAGGCGCTGGGACCACGGGCCGGGGACGCCGCAGATCGTCAGGTTGTCTTCCGGTGCGTCGATGAACCGGACCGGGCCTGGGTCCCGTTGGGCGCCGAAGAAGTCGTCTGCGTCGTCTGTGCTGTCCGCCCTGCGCTTGACCCAGGCGGCGCGCAGGGCGGGGCCGGTCCAGTCGGTGAACAGGCTCACGCTGTAGGCGGCGTTCATGACCGCTTCCGGGTCGTCGAGCACCCGGTCCCACGTCAGGCCTGCGTACGCGTCCTGGCGGATGTCGTAGGACGGCTCGATGTCGAAGGTGACCCGCACGACGATGCCGAACGCGCCGAGGCCGACGGCCATGCCGTCGAAGGCGTCGTCGTCCCTTGTCGCATGTCTGATTTCCCCATCGGCGGCGACGTACTCCAAGCCCGCGATCGCGGCGGACAGGACCTTGTTGCGGCTGCCCGAACCGTGGGTGCCGGTGGCGGTCGCGCCGGCGATGGAGATGTGCGGCAGCGAGCCGAGGTTGTGCAGCGCCCAGCCGTGTCTTTCCAGCCAGGACGCGAGCACGCCGTAGGAGGTGCCGGCGCCTACGGTCACCGTCCTCGCTGCTTCGTCGATGACCGGGTCCGGTGCCATGCCGGTGACGTCGATCAGCGTGGCGCCGTTGTCGGCGAGGTCGTTGAATGAGTGCCTGGTCCCGATCGCCCTTACCTTGCTGCCGTGTTTCACGGCTTTCTGGACCTCGCCGATCGTCCGCGCGGCGATCACCTCGCGGGCGGTGAACTGGTAGCTGCCGGACCAGTTGCTGAGCTGAGACGCCACAGCTCTCCCATCTCTCGTGCAGGCTCTTCAGCATAGGCATCGCGCTGCCTGGGATCGCCCGCGTCGCGGCCGGAAAATGAGTCGCCTCGCGGTGCGGGGCTTGCCTACGATGCCGGTGACGGAAGAGCATGCGGGAGGTAGCGTGCTGCTCACTCCTGGCAGTCGTCTTTCCGCCTCGCACGAGGCGCTCATGTCGGTCCTGCGGGCCGGTCCTGAGCTGCGGTCGGGTCCTGGACTCGATGAGGTGCTCGGCCTGCTCGCCGAGCGGCGCACGCTTGACCTGTCCGACCTGCCGCCAGCCGAGCAGGCGGCGCTGATCGCCGCCCGCGGGGCCGAACTCGTGCCGTCGAGCGGCGAGCTGGCCAGCCTGCTTGCCGCCGCCCGGGCCGAGGGCCGTCGGCTGACCGTTAAGTTCGGCATTGACCCGACCGCCGCCGACGTGCACGTGGGGCACACGGTGCCGATGCTTGTCGCCAGCCGTTTCCAGCGGATGGGACACCGGGTGGTGTTCATCGTCGGCGACATCACCGCCACGATCGGCGACCCGTCCGGGCGGGTCAGCGGCAGGCCCCCGCTGACGACCGAGGACGTCCGGGCCAACATGGCGACCTACCGGCATCAGATCGGGACGTGTTTCGACTTCGACCGGGCCGATTTCCGTTTCAACAGCGAATGGCTGTCGGCCGTCACGCTGCCGGAGTTTCTCGCCGTGCTCGCGAAGCTGCCGGTCGCGGCGACCCTGCGGCGCGAGGACTTCCGCTCAAGGCTCGGCGCGGGCAGCGGCCTGACCATGGCCGAGCTCGCCTACGCGGTCGTGGTGGCGCTCGATTCGGTGAAGGTAGGCGCCGATGTCGAGCTTGGCGGCGTGGACCAGCTGCTCAACTTGCAGATGGGCCGTCAGGTCATGGCGAACGCGGGCCTGCGGCCGCAGGTCATCATCGGTGTCGGCCTGATCGAGGGGACGGACGGCAGCGGGGCGAAGATGAGCAAGAGCCTGGGCAACTACATCGGCCTCGCCTTCGCGCCCCGCGACGTGTTCGGCGGGCTCATGTCCATACCCGACCGGCTGATACCGCAGTACCTTCGGGCGCTGACCGAGCTGCTCGACCCCGAGATCGAGCTGCTGCTCGGCCTGGTGTCCGAGGGCAGGGCGCACCCGATGGGGATCAAGACGCTGCTCGCCGCCGACGTGACCGGCGCGGTGCACGGCCGCGACGCCGCCACGGCGAGCCGCGACGCGTTCGCTGCCAGGTTCTCCCGCAGGCGTTTCTCCGAAACGGACGATGTGCCGGTGCTGCGCGCCGCCGACCATGGCGGTGCTGCCGTCGCCGCGCTGTTCGCCATGGTCACCGGGTCGGTGCCGAGCATCAGCGAGGTCCGCAGGGCCGCGCGCGGCGGCGGCCTGCGCCTGGTCACCGAGACGCCCGAGCCGCGTCCGCCGCGGAGCGTCACGCTCTCCGAGACGGACGCGGCCGGCCCCCTATCGGTCCTGCTCACCGCGCACGACCAGGCCGTACGCCAGCCGGGGGCCAGGGTCTTCCTCAAGTGCGGGCGGTCGCTGCTCGAGATCGTGCCCGGGCAGCCTGGTGATGTGAGGTAGGTTCGCTGCCGGAGCGGGCACGGACCACGCTGGCCCGCGCCGCCACGGCCACCGTCACCGATCCCTTCCTGGCCGGCGTGCCCTCGCCACGGGGGCAGGTTCCGCTCCCGCGTCAGCCGCGCAGCCTGGCGATCTCCGCCCGGGCGGACGCGACCAGCTCCTCGTTGGTGTTCGCGTGGCCGAACAGGCCCCACCCGCCGGGCACCGCCTCGGTCAGCAGCACCCAGGTGCGCTCGGCGAGCGAGGCGTCGCCCGCCGCGTCCGCGACGATGGCGGTGAACCGCTCCACCACGGCGAGCTGCTTGTCGCGGTCGAGGGCCCCGGCATTGGTCAGCACCTGCACCCGGACGTAGTTCCCCGCGCCCTCGACGTTCGCGATGGCGCCGC
>Ga0335085_10014584_pt1 | contig 11454 bp, 11 predicted proteins | sample Lox_Sample_45_FD_206712 | JGI IMG/M metagenome (GOLD analysis project Ga0335085, IMG submission 206712) | Soil microbial communities from Loxahatchee National Wildlife Refuge, Florida, United States - Lox_Sample_4.5 | ecosystem: Environmental > Terrestrial > Soil > Wetlands | place: USA... | reverse complement strand
CGCTCTACAACCCAGCAGCGGCACCAGATGTTCTAACACCACGCGCACCTTCTCCATGCCCTGTTTGACACTCTGCTCGATGTCGTGCATGGAGATCGGCCCCTCGCCGCGGCCGGCGGCCTTGTTGACCACCACCGCGCAGGTGGCGTAGCAAAGGTCAAGCTCGCGAGCCAGTGCCGCCTCCGGCATGCCGGTCATACCAACCATAGTGCACCCGTCGCGGGCCATGCGCTCGATTTCAGCGGCGGTCTCCAGCCGGGGACCTTGGGTGGTACCGTAGGTGCCGTCACCGACGCAGTCAAGGTGGGCAGCCTCGCAGGCGCCGATCAGCAGCCGGCGCAGCTCATGGCAATAGGGGTCGGTGAAGTCGATGTGAGTAACATGGGTGAGGCCGTCATCGAAAAAGGTGTTCTCTCGCGCCGAAGTGTAGTCGATGATCTGGTCGGGAATCGCCAGCATGCCGGCAGGCAGGTCCTCGCTGATGCCGCCCACCGCCGCCACCGCTACCACCCGTTTGACGCCCGTGTTGTTCAACGCCCAGAGATTGGCGCGGTAGTTGATGCGGTGTGGGGGAATGGTGTGGCCGGAGCCGTGACGCGCCAGAAACACCACCTCCTTGCCGGACAGCACACCATGGGTCAGCGGACCGGAGGGCTCGCCGAAGGGCGTGTGCACCACTTCGCGGCGCGTGATGTCGAGGTTTTTGAGGCTGGTAAGCCCGGTGCCGCCAATAATGGCCAGTTCAGTCATGGTCGCTCGATCCTTGATACCTATTCGGGAACGGCATAGATCCCGGGGAGATTGCGCAGGTAGTCTTTATAGTCCATGCCACACCCGAACACATAGCGGTCTTCGACATCGAGACCGACGAAGTCCGCCTCCAGGCCACTCTTGCGGGAGTGAAGCTTGTTGAGCAGCACCGCCGTGTAGACCTGGCTGGCGCCGGCGGCGCGGCAGGCCTCGCAGATCGCCGCCAAGGTCAGGCCTTCGTCAAGAATGTCATCGATCAGCAGCACCACCCGGTCCTGCAGCGAATGGCTTGGGCGCACCAGCCAGTGGAGCTCCCCGCCGCGGGTGTCGCCGCGATAGCGACTGGCGTGGAGGTAGTCCATCTGCAGCGGGAAGGTGAGGCGCGGCAGCAACTGGCCCGCCGGGATCAATCCTCCCACCATAATTGCGATCACCAGCGGATTGCTGTCGGCGAGGCTGTGGGTGATGTCCTGCGCCAGGCGATCGTAGGCGGCGGCGATATCCCCTTCGGAATAAAGGCGCTCGGCCCGGGCGTAGACATCGCGAATTTCCTGCAGGGAGGCGTTTGACATGGCGGTGTGTAATGGTTTTTGGGGATTATAGGCCGTTAAAAATCCAGCGTCACGCCCAGGTTTGGAAAGGCCACCCCACGATCTCGGTTATTGGCGAAGGCCCCGTTGAAGGCCACGGTGGTCTGCTCCCACTCGAGCCGAACGTGCCAGCGTTGGGCCAGCCGCATCTCGACACCGGCACCGTACAACCAGCTGACACCGTCGTCATGGAGATACTGCTCGTTGCCCAAGGCCAGGGTGCCGCCTGCCACCGTGGGCCGCGAGATCAGGGTGGTGTCCCAGAAATACCAGCCGCCCTCCGCCAGTAGGGCAAAGCGCCCTTTCAGAAACGGCCATGCCGCCACCCCCGTCAGCCCCACGCCCTTGGCGCGCGCCTCACTGGACACGGCGCCCTGCTGCCAGAAGGTGGAGTCGGTATTGGGTTCATTGGCTGTGAATCTGCTGTCCTGGAAATGCGCAAAGCTCACCTCGACGGCGAGATAGGGGTTGAAGTGATAGCCGACGAGTGCCTTGTAGGCCAGTCCCTGATTTTCCACCCGACGCGACGTGAGGGTGCCGTCATCCCAGACCGTGGCGGTGAGGTTTTCCTTGCCGAGCCCCGCGGCAACCCCGCCGTACCAGCCGTCCCATTGCGAGGCGGCCGAGGCCAGGCTTCCCCATCCCAGGCCGACCGCCAGCGCCGCCAATGCAAGGCTTGGGAGCAAGCGGTTCATGGCCGAGGGGCGGAGGCGATGCTTTGATGATCCACGCCACCCTGCGGTCGCTGCCATGCGCCCACCACCTCAGGCGGCGTCGGCGGCAGCCGCGGCAGGATGATGGCCGGAAGATGGCCGGTAAGCGTCTCGAGGAAGGTCACAATATCGGCGGTATCGGCATCGGACAGGTTGAGATTGAGCTCCGTGCGACCCATGACCCGCACGGCTTCGCTCAGCGTGGGGACGCTGCCATTGTGGAAATAGGGCGCTGTCAGGGCGAGATTGCGCAAGGTCGGCAGCCGGAACATGTGGCGCTCGCCAGGATCGTCGCTGAAGTCATAGCGGCCGAGATCGTCGCTGAGATGAAAGCGCCTTTCGTAGTCGCTGCCCAGGAAGTTGGGGAACAGCTCATAAAAGCCATCGCCCATCTTGAGGGCAGGCCCGGGCGCGGGTCCGGCGAAATTGACGCCGAAGTGACACGACATGCAGCCGAGGTCGCGAAAGCGGTTCAGGCCGCGCTGCGCCTGAGCAGAGATCGCAGTCCGCTCACCACGAAGGAAGCGGTCAAAGGCACTGTCGGGCGTCACCAGCGTGCGCACGAACGCCGCGATGGCAAAGGCCGCATGGTTGAGGCTTGGCGTGCCATCATCATGGAAGGCCTTGGCGAACTCCTTGCGATAGCCGGTGATGGTCTGAAGCCGCTGCTCCACCGCGGCGGCGCCGGGCATCGCCATCACCGTGTCATCGGTGACATGCGAACGGAGTTGCTCTTCCAGGCTGCGCGCCCGCCCATCCCAGCCCAGCACCGTCTGAAAGGCCACGTTCCACAAGGTGGGCGCGTTGCGTCGCCCGCTCCGGCCCAGGGCGCCGACGGAGACCGGGTGGTCATCGGCGGCACCGGCCGCCAGATCATGGCAGCTGTTGCAAGAGACCGTCCCGGTGAGGGACAAACGCCGGTCGAAGAAGAGTTCCTTGCCGAGGGCTACCTTGGCGGGGGTTTGCGGATTGTCTCTCGGGACTGGGACCTCATTGGGCAGCGGCTGCAACACATCGAAGGCCGCGGCCTTCCCCATCATCATCGCCCCCGCGGCGGCGACCACCAACATCCACCCGATCCGCTTCAGCATCGCAACTGCTTATCCTATTGGTAAAGGCGCTGACCCTAACTCCGGACACGCCTCCGCTGGCGCTGACGGAATGATCAACGACTCGCCTGGTCGGTCACACCGACAGCCGGCCCGGTGACAGCCGATGACCGGTTTGCCTTCACGTCGGAAAGCGCCTCCGAGGGCCTAGCGTCAAGCCGGGCCAGGCATCGCCCGAGGCTCACGGCTGATCAGCGCCGGCCGCTGCGGCATTTTACACCAAATCCAGCTCATCGGGCCGTTCGCATTCTGCCACCGCCCTCAACGCAGCCTGCCAAGCAGGTTCAAGGCGCAGGCGGATCCGGTCCACCTTGCCGCGGCCGTGGAGCCGCGCCAGCCGCAGCTGCGCCGCCGGGTTACGATAGCCCTCGAGGTGGTCGAGAAGCGAACCTACGGCCTCCGGTTGGTTGCACAACAGCAGCATGTCGCAGCCCGCCTCCAGCGCCGCCTCGGCGCGCCGCTTGATGTCGCCGACCGCGGCCGCACCGGCCATCGCAAGGTCATCGCTGAAGATGGCACCCTGGAAGCCGAGCCGGCGCCGCAGTACCTCCTGCATCCAGAAGGGAGAGAAGCCTGCAGGCCGGGGATCCACCTGCGGATAGACCACATGGGCAGCCATGACGGCGGCGATGCCGAAATGGATCATGCGTTCGAACGCCAGCAGATCGGCGGCGGCAATATCATCGTATGGGCGGTGGTCGGTCACCACCACGTGATGGGAATCGGCCGCTGCGGTGCCGTGGCCGGGGAAGTGCTTGCCAACCGCCATCATCCCCGCCATGTCCATGCCGACCATCATCGAATGCGCCAGGTCGGCCACCACCTCGGGATCAGCATGCAAGGCGCGGTCGCCGATCACCTCGCTGTTGCCGCTGTCGAGGTCCAAGACCGGTGCAAAGCTAAGATCCACCGCCATTGAGCGAAGCTCGGCCGCCATCAGCCAGCCCAGCAGCTGCGCATAGTACTTGGCGTGGCTGGCGTCCTTGTCGTAGAGCCGGCCCAGGCGGCGCAGCGCCGGCAGGCGCACGAACCCCTCACGAAAGCGCTGGACCCGCCCGCCCTCTTGATCCACCGCCACCAGCAGCGGCGAAACCTTGAGACCGTGGATGGTCTCCACCAGTACACCGAGCTGATCGGGATCATGGTAGTTGCGGGTGAACAGGATCACCCCGCCGACCTGCGGATGGTGCAGCAGCTCGCGCTCCTCCGCGGTCAGGGCGTAGCCCTCGATCCCCACCATCAATGGTCCCAGACCCATGCTCTGCTCCTTACTCTAACCGCGCACATCCAGACGGTCGCGCAGGCGGTCCCCAAGCATATTCACCCCCAACACTACCAGCATCAAGGCTACCCCCGGCGCCAGCACCAAGTGCGGGGCCATCAGCATATAACGGGTGCCGTCGCGAATCATGCTCCCCCACGAGGCCGTCGGCGGTTGCACCCCCAGGCCGAGGAACGACAGACCGGCCTCGGCAATCACCGCCCCCGCTACAGCGAAAGTCCCTTCCACGATCAGCGGCGCCACGATCAGTGGCAGCAGGTGGCGGAGCACGATCCGACCGCGCCTCACCCCAAGCGCGATGGCCGCCTGTACGTGCTCGCGATGGCGAAGCGAGAGCACTTGCGCACGCGCCAACCTCGCAAACCCTACCCAGCCGACGACAACAAGGGCGATGATCACGTTATTGATGCCCGGTCCCAGCACCCCCGCCAGGGCGATGGCCAATAGGATACCCGGAAAGGCCAGAAAGATATCGATGATCCGCACCAGCACTTCATCAATCCAGCCGCCGAGATAGCCGCTGACGGCACCGATGAGGGTGCCGATCAGCACGCTGATCGACACCACCAGCGCGGCCACCAAAAACGAGATCCGCGCGCCGACCACCAACCGCTCCCATACCGGCCGCCCCAGGTCATCAAAGCCCAGCCAGCCGGCGGCGCCGGGGCCGGTGAGAATGCGCTGCAGTTCGATGTGATTGGGATCGCCCACCAGCGATGGCCCAACGGCGGCGCACAGGGCCCAGGCCGCCAGGATTGCCGCGGGCAGTGCGACCAGTGGCTTGCCGAAGAAGCGTTGTTCGGTCATGACCGCACCCGGGGATCGAGCAACCCGTAGACCAGGTCGGTAAGCATGTTGACGATGACGTAGGCCGCACTGATTACCAGAACGCACGCCTGTACCACCGGGTAGTCGCGGCGCTGAATAGACTCGATGGTCAGTTCACCCAGTCCGGGCCAGGAAAAGATCATTTCCGTCACCACCGCGCCGCCCAGCAGCACGCCCAGCTGCAAGCCCAACACCGTCACCACCGGCAGCAGGGCGTTGCGCAAGGCATGACGCAGGATCACAACCCGTTCGGACAGGCCCTTGGCGCGGGCAGTCCGAATGTAGTCCTCGTGCATCACCTCCAGCAGGGAGGAACGTACCATTCTTGATAGTATTGCGGCCAGCGCCGTGCCAAGGGTAAGTGCCGGCAGCACCAGCGAGCCCGGGCCGTCACGCCCGCTCACCGGCAACCACCCCAGCGAGACCGAAAATACCAGGATCAGCAGTGGCCCCAACCAAAAGTTCGGAATCGAGATCCCAAGCAGCGACACCGACATCGCACCGTAGTCCCAGACGCTGTCCTTGCGAACCGCCGCGAGGATACCCAGCGGCAGGGCGATGACGAGAGCCACCCCCAGCGCCGCCGCCGCTAGTTCGGCGGTGGGGGGAATGCGCTCCGCCAGCAGCTCGGTGATGGGCCGCTGCGATTGCAGCGAGGTGCCAAGGTCGAAATGCAGCAGGCCGTGGAAATAATTGAGCAGTTGCACCAGCAGCGGCTGATCCAACCCCAGGGCGTGACGCAGGGCCTCCCGGTCCGCCGGCTGGGCCGCCTCGCCCAACATCACCTCCACCGGATCGCCTGGTACCAGATGGATGAGCAGGAACACCAGGCAGCTCACCCCCAGCAGTACCAGCAAGGCGCTCAGCAGTCGGGACAGGATGAAGGTCGGCATGGCAACCAGGTCACTCGCCAACGAAACGGCGCAGGGGGGTAGGTCCCGGCGCCCAGGGGATGGCGACGCCGCTCTGCCTGGGGACAGGGCCCGCGCTGCGGCATGACCTTGTGAAACCGGTGCGCTTGGACCTCATTCAAGGATCTCCACCCGCGTCCCCACCGGCACCCGCTCGAACAACTCGAGGAGGTCGTCGTTGCGCATCCGCACGCAGCCGCGCGAACCGGGCTTGCCCATCGCTACCTGATCGGGCGAACCGTGGATATAGATGTAGCGGCGCATGGTGTCCACCTCGCCCAAGCGGTTGCGGCCCACCTCCAGACCGCTCAGCCACAGGATACGGGTCAGGATCCAGTCCCGGCCCGGATAGCGCGAGCCCAGCTCCGGCGTATAGACCTCACCGGTCGGCCGCCGTCCCACGAACACGCTGTTGGCGGGACGGCCGGCGCCGATCTTGGCGCGGATGAGGTGGGCACCGCGCGGCGTGCACTCGCTGTTGATGCGCTCTCCAGGGCCGTTTTTGGCCGTCGATACCGCCACGTCCATCGTCAGCTGACCACCCTCAAAGAGCCACAGGCGCTGCTCGCCAATGGTGATTCGGATACGTCGTTGCACGCACTTCTCCCCTAACCGCACCCGGGACCGACCTCAGGGCTGGTTGCTGTATTCCGGCGGCCGCCGCGTCCTCGCGCTTCACTCATTTGACCAACTCCACCTGTTCGAGTCCGTTATAGCTACCGTCCCGCGCGAGCGTATAGCCGCTGATCCCGTGCCGCGCCACGAACACGTGGTCCTCGTACCACAGCGGCACGTAGGGCAGCTGCTGCCACAAATACCGCTGCAGCTGCCGATAATAATCGACCTGCTGCTCCGGGTCCGCCACCGTTTCCGCCGCGTCGATCAGATGGTCCGCCACCGTGCTGGCGAAGCGGCCGCGGTTGGCGCCTGCCGGCGGCACGGACCGGCTGTAGAAAGCGTAGCGGAAGATGTCCGGCATTTTGATACCCACCCATGACAGGCTGTACATCTGGAAACGGCCGGCCTTGATGTCGCCGTAAAAGGTACCCCAGTCGTAGCTGCGCAAATCCACGTCGATACCCACCGCCCCCAGTTGCTGCTGGATGATAGTGGCGAGGCGCACCCGGAACGGGTCGTTGGAGGTCTTGTAGACCAGGTGGAGCTCGCCGGGGCGATAGCCCGCCGCCTTGAGCAGGGCGCGCGCCTTCGCCGGATCATAGGGGTATTCCGGCAGGGTCGGATCGCCGGCCCAATGGTCTGGCGGCAGCAGGGCGTTGGCAGGCCGCGCCGCACCATCGAGGACGTAATGAATGATGGCCTGGCGGTCCAGCGCGAAGGCGATCGCCTCGCGCACCGCCGGCTGTCCCGTCACCGGGTCCTGCATATTGAATCCGAGGTAGGTGAAGTTGGTACCCCGGCCGCGAAGCACCTCAAGGTTCGCATGGTGTTCGGCGTAGCGAATCATCTCCGGCGGCAGGTCGTTCTGCACCATGTCCAGCTCGCCGCGCTCCAGCTTGAGCAGCCGGACGGTAGGATCGCGTACCGTGAGGAACTCAAAGGCTTGGCCGTCGCGCAGGCGTTTGAGCTCCAGGCGCCCTGGCTCCGGCCAGGAGACGAAACGGAACGGACCGCTGCCGAGTGGATCATGATTGAAGGCTCTACCCGCGGCGATCTGCTTTGCCGGCAGGACGCCGATTTCCAGCCGTCCGGGGAACAGCGGGTCGGGAGCGCTCAGATAAAAATCCACGGTGTCATCGTTCACGACCCTGATGTCCCGGATCATCGCCAACGTCTCGCGGTGGGGCGAGGCGTGCGTCGGATCCAAGATGGAGTCGTAGGTCGCCTTGACGTCCGCCGCCGTCAGGCGACTGCCATCGTGGAATTGCCGGCCAGCCGCCCCCAGTGTGAAGCGGTAATGATCCGGCGCCAGCTGGCGCCACGAGGCCAGATCGGGTACCGGCTGAAAATGTTGATCAAAATCGACGAGGTGGCGGTACAACAGCTGGTCGATGCGCGCCGAGGCCGCATCGGTCGCAAAGCGGGGATCAAGCGTCACCGGCGCGCTGGCGAGGCCGAAGCGGAGGGTGGCATGGGAGGGCTCGCCGCACGCTGTGAGCTGCGAGATCAGGGCCATAAGACCAAGCAGTGCAAGGCTGCGCACCGAAGTACATCTCATGACAGCGATGCCAACGACATCAGTCCGCCCTACGCGCGCGCTGCTGGCCACTTCGCCTCCGAGCCGGGCCAAGCCGACCTTCCCACGTCGGACGTTTGGCGGGCACCTCGGAAAGGCACTTTGCTCTGCCGCCGCAATCAGGCGGCGATTCCCCTTGCAATCCGCGTTACTCCTTCCATGCCATAAAGGGATGCTTCACCAGGCAGACGTTGTAATAGCGCGCATCATGTGACACCTCATCGCCGGCCCAAACCGGCTTGGCGAACGGCTCCTCTTCGCTGTTCAATTCGATCTCGGCCACGACCAGCCCGGCGTTATCGCCTTCAAACACGTCCACGTCCCAGTGATGCCCGCCGTGCTCCACCCGATAACGGGTCTTCTCGATCAGCGGCCGCTGACAAAGATGCTCGAGCATCTCCTCGGCATCGGCAAGCGGGATGGCATACTCGTATTCCCGCCGCCATACCCCGAGCGTCATGCTCTTGATGTTGAGGTGGGCGAGGCCGCCGCCCGTGCGCACCCGAACCGAGCTGGTCTCCCCGCCGGTCAGATAGCCCTGGCGCATGCGGACACCCTCGCCTGCCTGGCGCCGCCAGCGGTCATCCTTCACCAGAAATTTACGTTCGATCTCGGTCGCCATGCGGCGGGCCAGCCGGTATGATTTGAAGGTGACTATCATCCCACGAGCCCAGCCCGCAATGAAAGCGGCCAAGCCTTCGCCGGTGCAGCTGTTTATCTATGGGACTCTCCTCACCGGAACGCGGTCCCCTCGGCTGAATCGCGCGATGGCCCGCCTTGGCGCCCGCACCCGCCCCGCCATGATCCGGGCGCGGCTTTATGGGCTCGGTGCCTACCCCGGCGCGGTTCCCTCCCCTACGGCCGGCGACCGGGTCTACGGTCGCTTGGTTTCCCTCCCCAACGCCGCGCTGTTGCGCCAGCTGGACCGTTACGAGGACTACCTTCCGACCCGTCCCGCCGACAGCGAGTTCGTGCGCATTGCGACAGAGGCGATCAGCCTTTCGGACCGGCGACCAATCCGCTGCTGGGTGTATTTCTACAATGGCGACGTGGCGGGGCGGCCACGGCGGCAAGCGCGGGTGCGACTGTAACTCAGCGCTTCTCAAATACGGCCATGCACTCGACGTGCGTGGTATGGGGAAACATGTCCATCACCCCGACCTGCGCCAGGCGGTAGCCAAAGCGATGCACCAGCTCTCCCGCGTCGCGGGCAAAGGTGGCGGGGTTGCAGGAGACGTAGACGATCCGCGCCACCGGTAAGGGGCCGACGCGCCGTACCGCCGCCAGCGCCCCAGTGCGAGGCGGGTCGAGCAGGATCTTGTCGAAGCCAGGCGCGAGCCATGGCCAGGGCGTGTCCTCCTTATCCAGGTCGACGGCGTGAAATTCCGCATTCGCAATGCCGTTTCGCGCGGCATTGTCCCGGGCGCGCTGGACCAGCGCCGGATCCCCCTCCGCACCCTCCACCGCCGCGGCATAACGCGCCAGCGGCAAGGTGAAGTTGCCGAGGCCACAAAAGAGGTCGAGAATTCGCTCGGTGGGCGCCGGCGCCAGCAGCGTGAGCGCCTGCGTCACCATCCGCTGGTTCATGTCGCCGTTGACCTGAGTGAAATCGGTTGGCCGGAAGGCCACCTCCACCTCATACTCCGGCAGGGCGTAGGACAGGCGTTCCTCGGCCGGCCACAGCGGGGCAACGCTGTCGGGGCCGGCCGGCTGAAGATAAATATGGAAGCCGTAGCGTTCACCGAAACCCTTCAGGATCGCGAGATCTGCCGCCTCCGGGGCCACCAGATGCCGAAACACCAGCGCCACGGCCTGATCACCGGCCGCCACTTCCACCTGCGGGATGCGGTTGTAAGCCTTGAGGCCGCGCAGCATGTTGCGCAATTCGACGAGCCGTTGGCCAACTGCGGGATGCAGCACCTCGCAACGGCTTAAGTCCGCCAACAGCGCGCTGTGCCGTTCACGAAAGCCAACCAGCATCGACTGCTTCTTGTCCACAAACTTCGCCCCCAGCCGCGCCCGGCGCCGGTAGCCCCACTGCGGCCCGGTGAGGGGCGGGAGCACTGTCTCAGGCGTCACTTCCGCGAGGCGACGCAGGTCCTCCAGCATCACCGCCTCCTTCAAGTGGATCTGCGCCTCGGGCGCGGCATGTTGAAGGCTGCAGCCCCCGCATACCCCGAAATGGGGGCAGCGCGGCGCCACCCGAGCCGGCGAAGCCTCCAAGACCTCGCAGAGCTCGCCCTCGTCATAGCGTTTGCGCTGGGTCCGATAGCGGAAGCTCACCACTTCCCCTGGCAGGGCGCCGTCGATGAAGGTGGCCTTACCGTTGACATGGGCGACGCCGCGTCCGTCATGGGCAAGGGAATCGATTCGCGCGCGCGCGGGCTCGGCGGGTGGTATTTTGTGATTGCGGCGGGACATGGCGGGTAAGGAGTGACAGGTGGGTTCAGGCCCTACGCCACACGGCCCACGTCCGACCCCTTGGATCGGGGCCACGCGGTACATGGGGTGGGAAGACCATTCATGTCCTCGTCCACTTCACTCCTCATGCCCCGCGGGCCACGCCTCCAAAAACGCCTGAAGATGTGCGCGTGGGTCCGCGGCGAGCATCTCCCGCACCCGCCGACATTCCTGCCGGTGCACGTGCGGACTCAGGTTACCGCGCATCAGCTCAAAGCGCAGATAAACCAGATAGGTGTTGAGTACGTCGGTCTCGCAGTAATTCCGGATCCCGGCGATATCGCCCGCAAGGTGGCTGTCCCACACCTTAGCGCCGCTCATGCCCATTTTGCCGGGAAACCCAAGCAGCGTGGCGATCTGATCCAACGGGGCCGCGGCGCGCGGTTGATAACCGGCCAGTACATCCATCAGGTCAATGTGCCGCCAGTGATAGCGGCTGAGGTAGTTGCTCCATTTGAACTCGCGGTCACCGTCGCCGACTTCCCAGTAGCGGGCCGCCGAGACGCCGTGCAACAGGGCCCGGTAATGGAGCACCGGCAGGTCAAAGCCGCAGCCGTTCCAGGACACCAGCACCGGGACATACTTGTCCAGTCCGTCGAAGAACCGCTGGATGATCT
>Ga0335085_10014583_pt1 | contig 11454 bp, 6 predicted proteins | sample Lox_Sample_45_FD_206712 | JGI IMG/M metagenome (GOLD analysis project Ga0335085, IMG submission 206712) | Soil microbial communities from Loxahatchee National Wildlife Refuge, Florida, United States - Lox_Sample_4.5 | ecosystem: Environmental > Terrestrial > Soil > Wetlands | place: USA: Florida... | reverse complement strand
GTAGTCGTCGTGCTCGGCCTCGAAGCGGGAGACGAGCTCCTCGACGCCGTGCCCGGCGGTGACCGCGAACGCGCCGACCCAGTCGCCGCCGTCGGGAGCGACGTAGTCCGCGAGCGAGCGGTTCGGACGGGAGTCGGCGTGATCCGACTGCTGGCGCAGGAAGCAGAATCTCTGGTCGTCGTTGCCATTGTGGACAACGATATCGTCGCCGTCGGACGACGCCGGCCAGAAGCCGAAGACGCCCCGCGGTGCGATCAGCCCGTCGCGGACGATTTCGTCGAGAAGCGCCTGCGCGTCGTCGAACAGCTCTCGCGCGGCGGGCTGCTCGAGGATCGCGGGATAGCGGCCCTTCAGCTCCCAGGCGTGGAAGAAGAACTGCCAGTCCACGAATCGGCGCAGCGTCGCGAGGTCGGGCTCGACGAGCCGCACGCCCTCGAACTCGGGCACGGGCAGATCGGCGAACGCGACGCGATGACGGTTCTCGCGCGCGCGCTCGAGCGAGAGCAGCGGCTTCGAGTCGCGCTCCGCGTGCTGCCGGCGCAGCCGCTCCTGGAGCTCCCGGTTCTCCTCGTCGAGCCGCGCGCGCCGGACGGGATCGAGCAGATCCGCGACGACGCCGACCGCGCGCGACGCGTCGTGCACGTGCACGACCGGCTGACCGTACTCGGGCGCGATGCGCACCGCGGTGTGCTGCTTCGACGTCGTCGCGCCGCCGATCAGCAGCGGCAGCGTCAGCCCGCGGCGCTCCATCTCGTGCGCGACGTCGACCATCTGGTCGAGCGACGGCGTGATCAGCCCCGACAGCCCCACGATGTGCGCGCCCTGCTCGAGCGCCGTGTCGAGGATGCGGTCGCCGGGCACCATCACGCCGAGGTCGACGACCTCGTAGTTGTTGCAGCCGAGCACGACGCCGACGATGTTCTTGCCGATGTCGTGGACGTCGCCCTTGACCGTCGCCATCACGATCTTTCCCTGCGTCCTCCCCACTCCGCCGGCCGCCTTCTCCTCCTCCATGTACGGCTCGAGGTAGGCGACCGCGCGCTTCATAGCGCGGGCGCTCTTCACCACCTGCGGCAGGAACATCTTCCCCGCGCCGAACAGGTCGCCGACGACCTGCATCCCGGCCATCAGCGGGCCCTCGATCACGTCGAGCGGGCGGCCGAGCTCGACGCGCGCCTCCTCGGCGTCGTCCTCGATGAAGTCGACGATCCCGTGGACGAGCGCGTGCTCGAGCCGCTTCCCCACCGGCGCCTCCCGCCAGGAGAGATCGAGCTCGCGCCGAGTCCCCTCGCCGCGCACCGCCTCGGCGATCTCGACGAGCCGCTCGGTCGCGTCCTCGCGCCGGTTGAAGAGCACGTCCTCGACCCGCTCGAGCAGCTCCGGCTCGATGTCCTCGTAGAGGACGAGCTGGCCGGCGTTGACGATGCCCATGTCGAGGCCGTTGCGGATCGCATGGAAGAGGAACGCCGAGTGCATCGCCTCACGGACGACGTCGTTGCCGCGGAACGAGAAGCTGAGGTTCGAGATGCCGCCGCTCGTCTTCGCGCCGGGGCAGCGCTCCTTGATCAGCGGCAGCGACTCGATGAACGCCTTCGCGAACTCGTCGTGCTCGGCGATCCCCGTGGCGACGGCAAGGACGTTCGGGTCGAAGACGATGTCCTCCGGGGCGAAGCCGAGCTCGTCGACGAGCAGCCGGTACGCGCGCTCGCAGATCGCGACCTTGCGCTCGACGGTCTCGGCCTGTCCCCGCTCGTCGAAGGCCATGACGACGACGCCTGCGCCGTAGCGGCGCACCGTGCGCGCGTGCTCGAGGAACTGATCCTCGCCCTCCTTCAGGCTCAGCGAGTTGACGACGCCCTTGCCCTGGAGGCACTTGAGCCCGGCCTCGAGCACCGTCCAGCGCGAGCTGTCGACCATGACCGGCAGCCGCGCCACCTCGGGCTCGGTGGCGACGAGGTTGAGGAACGTCGTCATCGCCTCCTCGCCGTCGAGCAGGTCGGCGTCCATGTTCACGTCGATGAGGTTTGCGCCGCCACGCACCTGCTCGAGCGCGACGTCGAGCGCTCCCTGGTAGTCGTTCGCCTCGATCAGGCGGCGGAAGCGCGCCGAGCCGGTCACGTTCGTCCGCTCGCCGATCATCACGAAGTTCGTGTCCGGCGTGATCGCGAACCGCTCGAGCCCGGAGAAGGCGGTGAGCGCGCGCCGCTCCGGGACGCGCCGCGGCGGCAGGCCCTCGACCGCCGCCGCGATCTCGCGCACGTGCTCCGGCGTCGTCCCGCAGCAGCCGCCGACGACGTTGACGAGGCCGGCGCGCGCGAACTCGGCGAGGAAGCCGCTCGTGTCGGCGGGATGCTCGTCGTACTCGCCGAGCGCGTTCGGCAGTCCCGCGTTCGGATAGCACGCGACCCACGTCGCCGCGACGTGGGCGAGCTCCTCGACGAACGGGCGCATCTCGTTGCCGCCGAGCGAGCAGTTGACGCCGACGAGCAGCGGCTCCGCCTGCTCGACGGACGTCCAGAACGCCTCGGGCGTCTGGCCCGAGAGGTTGCGGCCACTCCGGTCGACGGCGGTGAACGAGAGCCAGAGCGGCAGCTCCGGCGCCTCGTCGCGCGCGGCGGCGATCGCGGCCTTGCAGTTCAGCGTGTCGAACACGGTCTCGATCAGCAGCAGGTCGACGCCGCCCTCGCGCAGGCCGCGAATCTGTCCGGCGTAGGACTCCCGCACCTGATCGAACGTGGCCGCACGGAACGCCGGCTCGTCGACGCGCGGCGACAGCGACAGGCTGACGTTGAGCGGGCCGACCGACCCCGCGACGAGGCGCGGCCGCTCCGGCGTCCGCCGCGTCCACTCGTCCGCGGCCGCGCGCGCGAGCCGCGCGCCCTCGACGTTCAGCTCGTGGACGACGCCCTCGAGCCCGTAGTCCGCCTGGGCGATCGACGTCGACGTGAACGTGTTCGTCGTCGCGATGTCGGCGCCCGCGGCGAAGTAGTCGTCGTGGATCCGCGCGACGACCTCCGGCCGCGTCACGTTCAGCAGGTCCGGGTTCCCCGCGACGTCGCGCGGATGGTCGCCGAAGCGCTCGCCGCGGTAGGCCTCCTCGCCGCGGACCTCGCGCTGGATCAGCACGCCCCAGGAGCCGTCGAGCACCGCGATCCGCTCGCGGAGGATGCTGTCGAGCAAGGTGCGCGTGTCGCTCATCCCGGCGTCCGTTTCCTCGGGGCTCCCGCCTATGAGGACCGGGAGCGCCGGGCGCGCTCACGGGCTCTTTAGGCGTTTGGTAACCCGGTCGCCAAGCTGCCGATCAAAGCTCTCCGGGTGCGCCAAAGGCTAGCACCTGCCGTCAGTCGGTAGGGTGCGGCCGGTGGAGACGCACGACGGAGCGACGCTGCGCGCTGCGCTGGGGGAGATCGCCGGGGACTTCTCGTTCACGTGGACCCCCGGCGCGCGCCAGCTGTTCGCCGACCTCGCGCCGAGGCGCTTCGCCGAGCTCGGCCACAACCCGAAGGCGCTGCTCACCGAGCTCACCGACGACGACCTCGCCGGCGCGCTGACGCCCGAGTACGCGATGCGCCTCGGGCACATCCAGGAGCGGCTCCAGACCGAGCGCGAGGCGTCGACGTGGTGGCACGAGCGCCACGAGCCGGGCGACTTCCTCGTCGGCTACTTCTCCACCGAGTTCGGGCTCGACCAGAGCCTGCCGCTCTACTCCGGCGGCCTCGGCATCCTCGCCGGCGACCACCTGAAGGCGGCGTCGGAGCTCGGCGTCCCGCTCGTCGGCATCGGCCTCTACTACCGCCGCGGCTACTTCCGCCAGCGGCTCGAGCACGGCGACCGCCAGTTCGAGCGATACCCGCGCAACGACACGAGCCGGCTGCCGCTGACGCTCGTGCCGATGGCGCCGGTCGTCGAGATGGCCGACGACAACGGCCACCTCCTCCCGGTCCGGCTCGGCGTCTGGCGCGTGAAGGTCGGCCGCGTCTCGCTCTACCTCCTCGACACGAAGGTCGAGGGCAACCCGGACTGGGCGCGCGCCGTCACCGACACGCTGTACGGCGGCGACCGGGAGAACAGGGTGCGCCAGGAGGTCGTGCTCGGCGTCGGCGGCGTGCGCGTGCTGCGCCGGCTCGGCCTCGATCCGTCGGTGTTCCACATGAACGAGGGACACTCCGCGTTCCTGCAGATCGAGCGGATGCGCGAGCTGGTCGAGGACGGCGGCCTCGATCCGCACGCGGCGATCGAGCGGCTCCGCGCCTCGACGGTGTTCACGACGCACACGCCGGTCCCGGCCGGCAACGAGGTCTTCGACCCGGAGCTCGTCCGCCGGAACGTCGGCCACCTCGTCGAGCGCTGTCGGCTGCCGTGGGACGAGTTCGCCGAGCTGGGGAAGGTCGTGTCCGAGGACACCGTCTTCGGGATGACGCCCTTTGCGCTGCGGACGTCGGCGTGGGCGAACGGCGTCTCCGAGCTGCACGGCGCGGTCTCGCGGGAGATGTGGCACGCGCTCTGGCCGGACCGTCCGGCCGGCGAGGTGCCGATCGCGTCGATCACGAACGGCGTGCACGCGCGCACGTGGATCTCGGACGAGCTCGAGGACCTGCTCGGCCATGCGTCGCCGGACTTCTCGCGCGCGCTCGAGCTCCCGGACGACGTGCTCTGGTCGGCGCACCGTGCCGCGAAGGAGCGCATGCTCGAGTTCATCGCGCGCACGCGCGACGCGGACGGGCTCGACGCCGACGTGCTCACGATCGGGTTCGCGCGGCGGTTCGCGACGTACAAGCGCGCCGGGCTCCTGTTCAGCCAGCCGGAGCGGCTGATGCGGCTGATCGGCGACCCGCACCGCCCCGTCCAGATCCTGCTCGCCGGAAAGGCGCATCCCGCCGACGAGGCGGGCAAGGACGTGATCCAGCGCGTCGTCGAGTTCGCGCGCGACGTCGCCGGCGGCAGCCGCGTCGTCTTCCTCGCGGACTACGAGATGACGCTCGCGCGCCGGCTCGTCCAGGGCGTCGACGTCTGGCTGAACACGCCGCTGCGGCCGATGGAGGCGTCGGGCACCTCCGGGATGAAGGCAGCGCTGAACGGCGCGCTGAACTGCTCGATCCTCGACGGCTGGTGGGCGGAGGGCTACACGCCGGAGGTCGGCTTCGCGATCGGGAACGGCGACACGCTCGCGGAGGACGAGGAGCAGGACGCGGCGGACGCGGAGGCGCTCTACCGCGTGCTCGAGGAGCAGGTGCTGCCCGCGTACTACGAGCGCGGCGAGAACGGCCTGCCGGCGCGGTGGATCGAGATGATGCGCCACTCGATGGCAGAGCTCGGCCCGCGCTTCAGCACGACCCGCATGGTCGCCGAGTACGTCGAGCGGCTCTACCTGCCGGCGCACCTGAGCCTGCGCCCCGAGCAGGCGCTGCGCGCGAGCTAGAGACCCAGCTCGTCCAAGGAGCGGCGCAGCTCGGCCGCGTCCTCGTAGACGCGGAACGCGCCCGCGGCGAGGAGCTCGTCCGCGCCGTAGCCGCCGCTGAGCAGGCCGATGCTGAGCATCGCCGCGCGGCGCGCCGCGAGCAGGTCCCAGACGGCGTCGCCGACGACGTAGCAGTCGCGCGCCGCGACGCCGAGCGCCGCCTGGCACGCGAGGAAGAGATCCGGCTCCGGCTTCGCGCGTTCGACATCGCCGCGGTCGATCACGACCGTCTCCGGCCCGACGCCGAGCGACTCGAGCGACGCGTCGATCTCGGGACGCCGGCCCGAGGTCGCGATCCCGTGCTTGACGCCGCGCTCGCGCAGCTCGGCGAGGAGCTCGACGGCGCCCGGCAGCGGCCGCCGCTCCGGCAGGAGCTCGCGGAAGATCTCGCCGTGACGGTCCTGCGCCGCCTCCATCTCGTCGGGAGAGAGCTCGCGGCCGACCTCCCGCGCGACCGCGCGCGCGAACAGCCCGCCGCTCATCCCGATGCGCCGGTGGATCCGCCAGCCGTCGACCGGCAGGCCGGCCTCGGCGAGCGCGCGCTGCCAGGCGAAGACGTGCGCGTAGACGGTGTCGACGAGCGTGCCGTCGAGGTCGAAGATCAGCGCCTGCGGCACGGGCCGCCCGCTAGCCGTGGCCGGCGACGCGGAGCTGGTTCTCCGCGTGGCGGATGCGCTGCTCGAGCTGCCAGCGGTCCGCCGTCGACTCGCCCGCCTCGACCTTCTCGAGCTCCGCCCGCGCCTCCTCGAGCTGCCGCTGCGCGCGCGCGTCGTCGATCTCGCCCGCCGCGACGGCGTCGTCGACGAGCGCGATCGCCCGGTCCTGGAGCACCTGGAAGAAGCCCGGGCCGGTCGCGAACTCGCGCACGTCGCTCTCGCCGACGTGCACGCGCGTCGAGCCGGCCTTCAGCATCGCCACCAGCGGCGCGTGCCGCGCGAGCACGCCGATCTCCCCGGCCGCGCCGGGGACGATCAGCATCTCGGCGTCGCCCTCGAACGCCGCACCCTCTGGGGTGACGACGGAGACCGAGAACTTCGGATGGTCGGCCACCGCGGTGCCTAGGCCGCGGCCGGCTCGCGCATCTGCTTGCCGCGCTCGACCGCCTGCTCGATCACGCCGACCATGTAGAACGCCTGCTCCGGCAGGTCGTCGTGCTTGCCGTCGAGGATCTCCGTGAAGCCGCGGATCGTGTCCTCGAGCTTCACGTACTCGCCCGGCGTGCCGGTGAACTGCTCGGCGACGAAGTTCGGCTGCGACAGGTACCGCTCGATCTTGCGCGCGCGCTGGACGACGAGCTTGTCCTCGTCGGAGAGCTCGTCGATGCCGAGGATGGCGATGATGTCCTGCAGGTCGCGGTAGCGCTGCAGCACCTCCTGGACGCGCGTCGCCGTGCGGTAGTGGTCGTCGGAGACGATCCCCGGCTGGAGCGCGCGCGACGTCGAGTCGAGCGGGTCGACCGCCGGGTAGATCCCCTTCTCCACGATCGCGCGCGAGAGCACGGTCGTCGAGTCGAGGTGCGCGAACGTGTTCGCGGGCGCCGGGTCGGTGAGGTCGTCGGCCGGCACGTAGATCGCCTGCACCGACGTGACCGAGCCGGTCCGCGTCGACGTGATCCGCTCCTGGAGCTGCCCCATCTCGGTGGCGAGCGTCGGCTGGTAGCCGACGGCGCTCGGCATGCGCCCGAGCAGCGCCGACACCTCGGAGCCCGCCTGGACGAACCGGAAGATGTTGTCGATGAACAGGAGCACGTCCTGGCCCTGGTCGCGGAAGTACTCCGCCATCGTCAGGCCGGAGAGGCCGACGCGAAGGCGCGCGCCCGGCGGCTCGTTCATCTGCCCGTAGACGAGCGCGACCTTGTCGATGACGCCGGACTCCGTCATCTCGAGGATGAGGTCGTTGCCCTCGCGCGTGCGCTCGCCGACGCCGGAGAACACCGAGACGCCGCCGTGCTCGCGCGCGACGTTGTGGATCAGCTCCTGGATCAGCACCGTCTTGCCGACACCGGCGCCGCCGAACAGGCCGACCTTGCCGCCCCTGACGTACGGCGCGATCAGGTCGATGACCTTGATCCCCGTCTCGAAGATCTCGATCTTCGGGGACAGCTCGCCGAAGCTCGGCGGGTCGCGGTGGATCGGCCAGCGCTCGCCGGTCGCGGCCTCCTTGCCGTCGACCGGGTCGCCGATCACGTTCCACACGCGGCCGAGGGTCTGGTCGCCGACGGGGACGGAGATCGGCCGCCCCGTGTCGACCGCCTCGACGCCACGCGCGAGGCCGTCGGTCGAGTCCATCGCCACCGCGCGGACGCGATCGTCGCCGAGATGCTGCTGCACCTCGGCGATCAGCTCCGTCGTCCCGCCGCCGGCGGCCGGGATCGGGATGCTGAGCGCGTGGTTGATCTCCGGGAGGGTGCCGGGGAAGACGGCGTCGAGGACGACGCCCTTGATCTCGACGATCCTGCCCGTGTTGCCGCCGTTTCTCTGCTGATCCGCCATGTGTCTCCTGAAGCGTGGACGGGCATGCGACGCCCTTGCGCGCCTGCCGAAGCGAGCCCGAGTCTAGCCGAACGGCTGCCGCCGTCCCGGCCCCAACCGGCGCGTCAGCGGGCGGCGATCGCGTCCATCCCGGCGCGGAGCTCGGCGACGCTCAGCCGGGCCGCGGCGACGGGCTCGACGCGGTAGGAGAACACCCCGCCGAAGGTCAATCGGAAGATCGGCGTGCCGTCGGGACGGTACTCGCCGACGACGGGGTCGCCGCCCCACGAGATCACCCAGTCGCCGTTCGCGAGCCGCCGGGCCGAGCCGCAGCAGGCCGAGCTCGCCACCGTCGGGTCGGTGATCTGCTCGAGCAGCGTCGCGGTGTGCGCGACCGGGTCGATCCGGTAGCGGACGGCGCGCGGCGCGCGGCCGAGGAACGTGCCGTCGTCGAAGACCGTGATCGTGCCGTCCGCGAGGGCGCGGATGTCGTGCTGGCCGCCGAGCGGCATGTCACCCTCGGGGTCGCCGACGACGGTGAGGCTCTGCGGCGTCGGCGTGCCGCCGAGCTTCCAGAGGATCGCGCCGGTGGAGCGGTCGAGCGCGTAGACGCCGTCCGTCTGGCGGAGCGACAGCAGCACGGTGCCGCCGTCGAGCGAGACGGCGTTCGCATGGAAGAAGTCGTAGGCGTTGGAGCCGCCGGCGAGCTCGATCGGCGCGGCGAAGATCGTCGACAGCCAGCGCGTCGACTCGTCGAGGGCGACGTTCCCGTCGGTCGACCACGACCAGACGAGCTTGCCGGCCGCGTTCGTCTCCTCGATCTCGCCCTCGAGGACGGTCCCGTCGGCCGGGCCGCCGAACGGCGTCAGGTCGACACCGGTTTTCGGCGCGTAGACGAGGAACACGTCGTCGCCGTTCGACGCGACTTGGAGCTCGTGCATGTCGATGGTCCCGTCCGGCGACACGATCGTCCGGACGAGCGTGCCGTCGAGGCGGCGCACCTGGAACTCGGCCGGCAGCGTGGCCCACGTCGCGTACGCGATCGTCGGCACCTTCCCCGGGAGGAGCGTCGCGTCGATCGGCGGTCCTGCCGCGTCGCGCTCCCACCAGACCGGCACGCCGTCCGAGTCGAACACGGCGATGTAGCTCGACGTGCTCGCGCCGAACGAGGGCGAGAGCGACGGCGTGGCGAGGTACCACTCGCCCGGCGTCCCGCGGCCCGTCACCGCCCACTGCGGGAAGTCCGACGGCAGGCAGCGGACGTGATACGCGGTCGTGCCGAGCGGCGAGGAGCCGGCGACCGTGACCGCCTGGCCCGGCGTCAGCCTCACCGCCGCGGTGTGCGCCGCCTTCCCGTCGATCAGCGACGTCGTGCCGGCGGCGACCGACGTCGTGAACCGCACCGGCGCCGAGGCGCAACGGACGACGTAGTCGTGGACGTCCGGCGCGAACGCGGGGGTCAACCCCGCCGACGCGGTCAGGCGAACGAGGCGCGGGGCCGCGGCCGCGCCGTGGCCGCCCACGGCGACGGGGGCAAACAGGGCCGCCGCGACGAGGCACGGACCGAGGGCACGCCGCAGTCGCATCGGAATGCGATTGTCACAGCCGCGGCGGACGACCGCAAGCGGGAACCGTCAGCCGGCGAGCGCGTCCGCGCCCGCGACGACCTCGAGGATCTCCTGGGTGATCTCCGCCTGGCGCGCGCGGTTCATCGCGAGCGTGTAGCGGTCGATGAGCTCGCCCGCGTTCTTCGACGCGTTGCGCATCGCCGTCATCTGCGAGGCGAGGAAGGACGCCGCCGATTCGAGCAGCGCCCGGTAGATCTCGGTCTCGAGGTAGACGGGCAGGAGCCGCTGGAGGATCTCCTCCGGCTCCGGCTCGTAGATGAAGTCGCCGCGGAAGGCGCGCTCATGCTCCTCGGTCGGCTCCGCCTCGCCCGGCTGGAGCACCTCCTCCGGGATCGGGAGCAGGTCGCTCGTCGTCACGCGCTGCACGAGCGCGGAGACGAAGCGGTTGTAGACGAGGACGACGCGATCGACCTCCTCGCTCGTGTACAGCTCGGCGAGCGTGTGCGCGACCGCCTGCGCGTCCGCATACCTCGGCTTGTCCGCGAAGCCGGCCCACTCGCCGGCGAGCTGGTAGCGCCGGAAGCGGAGCGTCGACGCGCCCTTCCGCCCGGTGACGAGCCAGCGGACGTCCCGGCCCTCGCGGCGCGCCTCGCGCTCGAGCTCGAACGCGCGGCGGAGCACCTGCCCGTTGAACGGGCCCGCGAGCCCGCGGTCGCCGGTGACGACGACGATCGCGACCGCCTTGACCTCCTCGCGGCGCTGCATGAGCGCGAGGTTCCGGAACGACGACGCGGCCCGCGCCGTGCCGACCATCAGCTCCTGCATCCGGTCGGCGTACGGGCGCATCTCCTCGATCCGCGTCTGCGCGCGCCGCAGCCTGGCGCCGGCGACGAGCTCGAGCGCCTTCGTGATCTTGCGCGTGTTCTTGACGGATGCGATCCGCCTGCGGATGTCCTGGAGCGAAGCCACTCGCTACCGCTCGCGGCTTCGCTCTAGGTCTGCGTCGTGCATGCGTCTCCCTTTCCAGAGGAATGCGCGCTCGTGATCAGACGAGCGTGGACTCCTCCGTGATGTTGAAGCTGTTCTTGAAGGTCGCGATCTCCGCCTCGAGCTTCTGCGTGAGCTCGTCCGACAGCTCGCCCGTCTCCTTGATCTGCTTGTAGATCGAGCCCTCTGTCCGGAGGTGCTCCTTCAGCTCGTCGTGGAACCGCTGCACCTGCGCGGTCGGGATGTCGTCGAGGTGGCCGTTGACGCCGGCGTAGATGGCGACGACCTGCTCCTCCATCGGCCACGGCTGGTACTGCGGCTGGTTCAGCGTCGCCACCATCTTCTCGCCGCGCGTCAGCGCCTGCTGCGTCGCGCGGTCGAGCTCGGAGCCGAACTGCGCGAACGCCTCCAGCTCGCGGTACTGCGCGAGGTCGAGGCGCAGGCGGCCGGCGACCTTCTTCATCGCCTTCGTCTGCGCCGACGAGCCGACGCGCGACACCGAGATGCCGACGTTGACGGCAGGGCGGACGCCGGAGAAGAACAGATCCGACTGGAGGAAGATCTGCCCGTCGGTGATCGAGATCACGTTCGTCGGGATGTACGCGGACACGTCGCCGGCCTGCGTCTCGATGATCGGCAGCGCGGTGAGCGAGCCGCCGCCCTCCTCGTCCGAGAGCTTGCAGGCGCGCTCGAGCAGCCGCGAGTGGAGGTAGAAGACGTCGCCGGGGAACGCCTCGCGGCCCGGCGGCCGGCGCAGCAGCAGCGAGAGCTGCCGGTACGCGTCGGCGTGCTTCGAGAGGTCGTCGTACATGACGAGCGCGTGCTTTCCCTGGAAGAGGAAGTGCTCGCCCATCGCGCAGCCGGCGAACGGCGCCATCCACTTGATCGGCGCGGCCTCGTGCGCGGCGGCGGTGACGATCGTCGTGTAGTCCATCGCGCCCGCGTCGCGGAGGCGCTCGTACACCTGCGC
>Ga0335085_10014582_pt1 | contig 11455 bp, 8 predicted proteins | sample Lox_Sample_45_FD_206712 | JGI IMG/M metagenome (GOLD analysis project Ga0335085, IMG submission 206712) | Soil microbial communities from Loxahatchee National Wildlife Refuge, Florida, United States - Lox_Sample_4.5 | ecosystem: Environmental > Terrestrial > Soil > Wetlands | place: USA: Florida... | reverse complement strand
GCGTGGCGGGTGTGAGCCCCTTCATCGTGCGCTTCGACTACGGGAACCTGATCAAGTTCTACGTGCTGAACGACTCGGGTCCCGCGATCACCAACCTGGCGCAGACGAGCGTGATCCAGACCCGCATCCACGACTGGGCCTACACCCAGTTCTTCCCCTCGAGCTGCACCGACTGCACGCCCGACAAGCAGCCCGTCGAGCTCGTCGAGTGGGGGCTCCAGAACGACGCCTCGGTGCGGAGCGCGCTCTACAGCACGGACGCGGACCAGACCATTCGCTTCTTCCTGTCGGTCCCGACGCAGGCCGCGTACCGAAGCTTGCTGCTCGACACCTGGGACCCGATCCACGCAGAGTTCCCGATGCGCATGAACCGCTACATCCGCAGCGGGTCGGGCGCGCACACGATGCTGGGCGACCCCCGCTACTACACGACCGTGGTGAACGGAACGCGGCTGTCGGATTGGGTCGGCGGCTTCGTGAATCAGCAGTCGACCTGGATCGACATCGTTCAGGACCTGATCCCGAGCCCGTAGCCTCGCGAGGCGCGCGCGAGCGAGGGTAGAATGCGCGGCTCCAGAAAGGAGCCGAGATGCCTTCGCTCGTGCGCGCGCTCGTCGCGAGCCTCGCCCTCGTTCTGGCCGGCGGCTGCGCCGGCCTCGGCGGTGGCTCGCACCACGAACCCGCTCCGACGACCCGTCTCGCGAAGATCCTCGAGACCGGGAAGCTGCGCGTCGGCATGAGCGGCGAGCAGCCGCCGCTCAACATGACCTCGAAGACCGGCGAGCTCGTCGGACTCGAGGTCGCGCTGGCGCGCGTCCTCGGCGCGGCGATCGGCGTGCAGGTGGAGCTCGTGAAGATTCCCTTCCCGAAGCTCCTCGATGCGCTCGAGGCCGGTCAGATCGATCTGATCATGTCGGGCATGACCATCACCGCTGCGCGCAACCTGCGCGTCGTGTTCGTCGGTCCCTACTTCATCTCCGGGCAGTCACTGCTCTCGAAGTCGACCGAGCTGCTCTCGGCGTCGATCGACGAGCTGAACCGCCCCCAGGTGCGGCTCGCCGCGCTGACGTCGTCGACGAGCGAGGCTTGGGCGAAGCGCGCGGTCCCGCACGCAACCCTGATCCCGACGCAGACGCTCGACGAGGGCATCCAGCTCGTGATCTCGAACAAGGCCGACGCTTTCGTGGCGGATCAGGAGATCTGCTACTTCGCGATGCTGAAACACAAGGACGTCGGCCTCGCCGTGCGCGCGGAGAACTTCACGGTCGAGCCGATCGGCATCGCGCTCCCGCCCGACGATCACCAGCTCACGAACCTGATCGCGAACTACCTCGGCGCGCTCGAGATGCAGGGCACGCTCCAGCGCGCACGCACCTACTGGTTCGAGGACGAGTCGTGGGTGAGCTCGATCCAGTAGCGGAGCGCGCGCGGCGCTCCGCTCACTGCTGCTGCTGTTCTTGCTGTTCCTGCTGCGGTGTCGGCTGCGGCGGCTGCTGTTGCCGCGGCTCCGGCGGCGCCGGTCGTTGCTCTTCCTTTTCGCGCATGACTCAATTCAGCAGGTAGAACTCGCCGACGTCGCGGCCGAGCGCGATGGTGTCGTCGACGATCTCGGTCAGGAACTCGTGCAGCCCCGACTGCATGATCGCGTCGATGCGCCCATAGCGGAGGCGCGCATGGATCTCGCCGGCGCGCCGGTGGCACTCGCCGCGGCGCCCGCCGTAGGCCTCGGTCAGGAGATCGAGGTGGCGCGTGATCTGCGCGTAGCAGGCGCAGAGCGAGCGCGGCATCTCCGGCCGCAAGATCAAGAGCTCCGCGATCATCCACGGCGCGAGCCTGGCGTGATAGACCCAGTGATAGGCGCGCAGCGCCGAGACCGCGCGCAGGATCGACTCCCACTGGCAGTAGTCGAGCGCGCCGCCGACGCGCTCGCTCTTCGGCAGCAGCACGTGGTACTTCACGTCGAGGATTCTCGCGGTGTTGTCGGCGCGCTCGAGGAAGGTGCCGAGCTGCGTGAAGTAGTAGGCGTCGTTCCGCAGCATGGTGTTGGCGTAGGCGCCGCTGAAGAGCAGCGAGCGGCCCTTCACCCACTCGAGCAGGCGGGCGATGCGCTCGGCCGACGCGCCCTCGAAGCTCTCGAAGGAGCGCAGCTCGAGCCAGGTGTCGTTCAGCGACTCCCACATGTCGGCGGTCAGCGCCGTGCGGACCGCCCGCGCGTTGCGGCGCGCGGTCTCGAGGCAGGAGAGCACGCTCGAGGGGTTGGACGGGTCGCGCACCAGGAAGTCGACGACACCCCCGGGCGTCATCTCGCCGTGCTTCTCGCGGTAGCTCTCGGCGCAGCCGGCGGCGACGAGCGTCGACGCCCACTCGTTGCTCTCGCTGCCGACGGAGCGCGACAGGCTCGCGATACGCTGCCCCGCGGTCAGGATGCGCGCGACGTTCTCGGCCCGCTCCATGTAGCGGGCGAGCCAGAAGAGCCCGTCGGCCGTGCGCGAGAGCACTGGTTATTGGCTCCGCTCGGCGAGAGCCTCGCTGCGCGCTTCGCTTGCCGAACCCTCGAGGACCCAGGTGTCCTTGGTGCCGCCGCCCTGGCTCGAGTTCACCACCAGCGAGCCCTCGCGCAGCGCCACGCGCGTGAGGCCGCCAGGCACGATGCGCACGCCGTCGTGGCCCTGGAGCACGAAGGGACGCAGATCGACGTGGCGTGGCGCGATGCCGGCCTCGACCAGGGTCGGGCAGGTCGAGAGCGCGAGCGTCGGCTGCCCGATGTAGTCCTCGGGGCACGCGCGCAGCTTCGCCTCGAACTCCGCCAGCTCGGCGCGCGTCGCAGCCGGCCCGATCAGCATCCCGTAGCCGCCCGAGCTGCGCGTCTGCTTGACCACCAGCTCGGGCAGGTGCTCGAGCACGTAGAGGAGATCGTGCGGGTCCGCGCAGCGGTACGTGGTGACGTTCGCGAGCTGCGGCTCCTCGCCGAGATAGAAGCGGATCATCTCCGGCACGAAGGGATAGATGCCCTTGTCGTCCGCGATGCCCGTCCCGACCGCGTTGGCGAGCGCGACGTTGCCGGCGCGGTAGGCGGAGAAGAGTCCCGGCACGCCGAGCATCGAGTCCTTGCGGAAGCAGAGCGGGTCGAGGAAGTCGTCGTCGATGCGCCGGTAGATGACGTCGACCTGCTGCGGGCCCTGCGTCGTGCGCATGTAGACCTTCGCGTCCTCGACGAAAAGGTCCGCGCCCTCGACGAGCTCGACTCCCATCTCGTCGGCGAGGAAGGAGTGCTCGTAGTAGGCGCTGTTGAAGGCGCCCGGCGTGAGCAGGACCACGCACGGCTCACCGCGGCAGCTCGCCGGTGCGACCGAGCGCAAGGTCTCGAAGAGCTCTTCCGGGTAGTGCGAGATCGGCGCGATCCGGTGGGTCGACACCAGCTCCGGCACGAGGCGCAGCATGGCCTCGCGGTTCTCGAGCATGTAGGAGACGCCCGACGGCGTGCGGCAGTTGTCCTCGAGCACGTAGAACTGGTCGTCGCCGACGCGCACGAGGTCGATGCCCGACACGTGGTTGTAGATGCCGCCCGGCGGCGTGAAGCCCGTCATCTCGGGGCGGAGCGCCGGGTTGGTGAGCACGATCGCCTCGGGGATGCAGCCGGTGCGCAGGATCTCGCGACCGCCGTAGACGTCGCTCAGGAAGGCGTTCAGCGCGCGCACGCGCTGGTCGAGACCGCGAGCGAGGCGGTCCCAGTCGGCGCGGTGGAGCACGCGCGGCACGATGTCGAAGGGGATCAGCCGCTCCGGGTCACCGCCTTCCGTGTAGACGGCGAACGTGATGCCGATGCGGCGGAAGAGCAGCTCGGCCTCGCGCCGGCGGAGCAGCAGCTCGGACTGCGGAGCCTTGGCGAGCCAGTCGTGCACGAGCCGATAGGGGGGACGGATCCCCTCCGGCTCGCGCATCTCGTCGAAGCAGTCCATCCCCCGCCTCCGATCAGGCGATTGCCCGATGCCGATGAGCAAGTTCTGTGCCGCCGATCGCCCGAACGCGCATGCGGTGACGCGCCCGCGACCGCCGTCGCTTGACCGGGAAAACAGCAGGGCACGCCCTTATTGTGAGCACCCGTGCGATCCGGATCTCTCTCGCTCCTGCCCGCTTCGGCCACGCGCGACGCGCGTCGCCTGGTCGCCGCGCGCGCGCTGCGAAGCTTCGGCGACGGGCTGACGAGCGTGCTGCTGCCGTTCTATCTGGTGGCGCTGGGGCACTCCGAGCTCGAGATCGGCGCGCTCTCCACGACCGCCCTGGTGGGGTCGGCGGTGCTGACCCTGGCCGTGGGACTCGCGTCGCACCGGCTCGCACCGCGCCGTGTGCTGCTCGCGGCGAGCGCGCTGCTGCTCGCGACGGGGCTCGGCTTCGCCGCCGCCACTCCCTTCTCGTGGCTTCTCCTCGTGGCCTTCGTCGGCACGTTGAATCCCTCCGGCGGCGACGTCTCCCTCTTCCTGCCGACCGAGCAGGCGCTGCTGGTCGAAACCGTCGAGCCGGCGGAGCGCACGGCTCTCTTCTCCCGCTACAACGTGTGTGCCGCGCTCTGCGTCTCGCTCGGCGCGCTCTGCGCGGGCGCGCCGGCGTGGCTCGCGGCGCACGCGGGCGCGGAGTTCACGTCGGCCGCGCGCATCGCCTTTGCGGCCTATTCGCTCCTCGGTGTCGGGACGGCAGTCTGCTATGCGGGACTCCCCCGCCGTGAACAGATGCGTTCGCATCCACAGCGCGCCGGGACCGATCCCTTCCGCGCGCTCGGAGAATCCCGCGGCATCGTGCTGCGACTCACCGCGCTCTTCAGCCTCGATTCGTTCGGCGGGGGCTTCGCGATCAACGCCATCCTGGTGCTGTGGCTGCGCGAGCGACACGGGCTCTCGCTCGGGTGGGCGGGCGCGGTGATGTCGGCCGCGGCGCTGCTCTCCGCGCTCTCGCAGCTCGCGTCGGCGCCCCTCGCGCGCCGCATCGGGCTGATCCGCACGATGGTGTTCACGCATCTTCCAGCCAACGCCTTCCTGATCGGCGCCGCCTTCGCCTCGAGCGCGAGCGGCGCAGTCGCGTGTCTGCTGGCGCGCGCCGCGCTCTCGCAGATGGACGTGCCGGCGCGCCAGGCCTACGTGATGTCGGTCGTGCGGCCGGAGGAGCGCGCCGCCGCGGCGAGCGTCACGAACGTGCCTCGGAGTCTCGCCGCAGCGGCGAGCCCGACACCGGCCGGCGCGATGCTCCAGGCCAGCTCCTTCGGCTGGCCGCTCGTGGTGGGAGGCACTCTCAAGATCGCCTACGACCTGCTGCTGCTCACGGGCTTCCGACACCGGGCACCTCGCGACGCGCCCTAGCCGCAAGCGCCGCAGGCGCGCGCAGCGAGCGGCAAGCCGTCCGGCGCGCAGCGAGGCGAAGCCGAGCGGTGATCGCACGGGATTGCCCAGCGAAGTTCTCGGGTATGATCGGCGCCCATGCCCTGGTGGGGGTGGATCGTCGTCGGGGTCGTGCTGCTCGCCGGCGAGATGGTCGCCAACGCGCAGTTCTACCTGGTGTTCCTCGGCGTGGCCGCCGTGGGGGTCGGGATCCTGACCCTGGCCGGGATCGCGGGCGGCATTGCGATGCAGTGGGCCATCTACGGCGTGCTCGCACTGGTGCTGCTGGTCGGATTCCGCGCCCGCGTCTACGGAAAGCTGGGGAGCCCGGGCGGCCCGTCGCCCGGCTACCAGGACATCGTGGGCGAGACCGCGATCGCGAGGTCCGACATCGGGCCGGGCGCGCTCGGCCGCGCGGATCTCCGCGGCACGACCTGGATGGCGCGCAACGTGGGCACGGGCGTCTTGACCGAGGGCACGCGCGCCGAGGTGGTGCGCGTGTCCGGACTCGTAATCGACGTGCGCCGCACGGAGTGACCATGGAGAACTGGTTCTTCATCGCTGCCCTGGCCCTGGCCCTGCTCGCGATCGTCGTGATCGCGAAGACGGCCGTCGTGGTGCCGCAGCAGTCGGCCTACGTGGTCGAGCAGCTCGGCAAGTACAGCCGCACCTTGCAAGCCGGCTTCCACATCCTGATCCCGTTCGTCGACCGCATCGCCTACCGCCACACCTTGAAGGAGCAGGCGATCGACATCCCCGAGCAGATCTGCATCACGCGCGACAACGTGCAGGTTGGCGTGGACGGCGTCCTCTACATGCAGGTGCTCGATGCGCACCGGGCCTCCTACGGCATCACCAACTACGTCTTCGCGATCACGCAGCTCGCGCAGACGACGCTCCGCTCGGAGATGGGCAAGATCGACCTCGACCGCACCTTCGAGGAGCGCCAGGTGGTCAACTCGCACGTGGTGGAGGAGCTCGACAAGGCGTCCGCGCCCTGGGGCGTCAAGGTGCTGCGCTACGAGATCAAGAACATCAACCCGCCGCACGACGTGATCGCCGCGATGGAGAAGCAGATGCGAGCGGAGCGCGAGAAGCGCGCGGTGGTGCTGGCGTCGGAAGGCGATCGCGATGCCAAGATCAACACGGCCGAGGGCGAGAAGCAGCGCGTGATCAAGGAGTCGGAGGCGACGAAGCAGCAGCAGATCAACGAGGCGGAGGGCCAGGCCGCCGCGATCCTCGCCGTCGCGACGGCCACCGCCGAGGGGCTCCAGCGCGTCGCGGCGGCGCTGCGCGCCGAGGGCGGCACCGACGCGATGCGCCTTCGCATCGCCGAACAGTACGTCGCGCAGTTCGGCGAGCTCGCCAAGGCTGGCAACACACTCGTGGTCCCTGCCAACCTCTCGGACGTCGGCTCGATGATCGCGCTGGCGACGAAGCTCGTGTCCGGCGGCGACGGCGAGACGCCGAGGGCGGTGCGGTAGGTCGGCGCGGACGGAGTGACGAGCCAGCTATCGCTGAAGCGGGGCCTGGCGATGTTCATTCCGATGATTCTTGGCGAGATGCTGTTCGCGATCGGCCTGACGGTCTTCACACTTCAACTCGCAATGAATCGTGACGGTCGGCTCCGATCAGTGTCCTTTGCTGCGGCTGGAGCGATCCTTCTCGCAGTCTCGAGTTGGGCGAATCCAATCAAACGCTCCCCTGTCTACGCGTTACACCTGCGTCCCTTCGCGACGGCTTGTCTCCTCGTCGTTGCGGTGACGCTTCGTCTTCTACTCCAGAACCGACCGATTCCACCTGTCTTGATCACCACATCGTTGATCGGGGGCGCGTTGGGGATCGGGGCAGTCCTGCTACTGCAACGTCTCAACGCGCGAGCGTGAACCATTCGACCGGATGCAAGCTTGGACGAAGCCGGCGAGCTGGCGAGGGGCGTCTCGGCTCTACTCCAGGCGAGCTAGATGCTGTAGTAGAGCTTGCGCTCGTCGACCGACACCTCGCGGTGCGGGCAGGTGGCGTAGCGGTCCGCGATCCGCGCGTAGGCGTGGCGGATGGCTGATCCCAGGCAGCGACGGCGAGGTGCCCCGCCCGGCTCGCTCCGCCCCGTTGCGGCTTCTTGTTACTTCGCGCGATCCGCCGGGACCTTCGCGTCCTTCGGATCCTTCGTCTCGGGTGCAGTCTTCGCCGCGGCAGCGGGAGTGGCTGCCGGCGTGGGACTCGCCTTCTCGCCAGTGCTCCGCACCTTGCCCTCGCTATCCACGCCGGTCATGGGCAGATGGTCCCCGTAATGGACCTCGCCCTTCTCGTCCACCCAGCGAAACACGGCCGAACTCTTCGTCGTGACGGATCCCGCCCACGCGGCAGATCCTGCCAGCAGGCAAAGCGCCGGCACGAGGGCCACCCAAGTGCCCGTCCGAATCGGGAACACCGGTCGCCGCGTTCGCCTCGCGCTGCACCGGACCATGCAGCAGTTATCGGTCAACCGGTGCTCCGCTTGAATCCGTCCGATGCTGCGTCAGATGCTGTAGTAGAGCTTCCGCTCGTCGACCGACACGTCGCGGCGCGGGCAGGTGGGGCAGCGGTCCGGGATCAGCGTGTAGGCGTGGCGAATGGCGAGCAAGGTGCTGGTCATGCGCACCGGCTGCTCGAGGAAGACCTCCTTCTCGCCGAGCTGCGCGGCGAGGCCCGTCTTCTGCATGGCCTCGTAGAGCGGAGCGCGGACGCCGCACAGCACGACGGCTACGCCCTTCTCCTTCATGCGCTGCAGGAAGCCCTCGAGCAAGGTGAGGCCGACGGCGTCGGGGTTGCGCACGCGCTTCATGCGCAACACCAGCACGCGCGTGGTGTCGATCACGCGGTCCTCGATCTCCTGGAAATGCTGCTCGAGGTTCCCGGTGGCGCCGAAGAAGAGCTCGCCCTCGAGGCCGAAGATCAGCATGCGAGAGCAGACGTCCTCATCCTCTGGCAGCCGCTCGTGGATGCCGCCGTCGGGCGTCAGCACGAACTCGGTCAGCAGCATTCGGCCCGCGCGCGGCACCGCGAGCATGAACGACATGAAGACGCCGATCAGGACGCAGAACTCGACCGAGATCACGACCGCGGCGATTGCCGTCGTCGCGACGATCGCGAGGTCGAAGCGCGTGGCGCGCAGGTGATACAGCAGCGCGTGGCGGTCGATCATGCGCCATGCCGTCAGCATCAGGATGCCCGCGAGCGCGGCGCGCGGAATGAAGCGCGCGTACGGCGCGAACCACCACATGGTCAGCGCCACGACGATGGCCGAGACGACACCGGCCCATTGAGTCGACGCACCGGCCTGGTGGTTGATCGCCGAGCGGGTCAGCGATCCCGACCCGGGCACGCAGTGGAAGAAGCTGCCGGCGAGGTTCGCGACCCCTTCGGAGAGGCACTGCTGGTTCATGTCGACGCGCTGCTGCGTCTGCGCGGCGAGCGCCTTCGACATCGCGATCGCCTCGAGCAGGCCGAGCAGCGCGATCGCGAGCGCCGCCGTGGAGAACGCGCGGATCGCCCCGACGTCGAGCACGGGCGGGGCGTACCCGGGCAAGCGGACGGGGATCTCGCCGACCACGGCGACGCCCTTCGACTCCAGGTCGAGACTGGCGACGAGCACGGCCATCACGCCGACCGCGATCAACAGATCGGGGAGCAGCCGCATGTCGAGGCGCGCCTTCAGCCAGCGGAGCGCGAGGACGAGCGCGATCGTGCCGAGCCCGATGGCGGCGGTCGCCGGATGGATGCCGCCGCTCGAGCTCAGGCTCTGCCAGAAGCGCACGAGGAAGTGGGCGTGCGAATCGATCTTGGCGCGCAGACCGAGCAGGTTCTTCAGCTGGTCGAGCACGAGCAACGCGCTCGCGCCGAGCGTGAAGCCGACGATGACGGAGTGCGAGATGTATCGCGTGAGGTCGCCGAGTCGCAGCAGGGTGATGCCGAGCTGGATCGCGCCGACCATGAAGGCGAGCAGCACCGCCGCCTGCACCTTCTGATCGGCTCCCTCGACCAGCGCGAGCGCGGAGAGCAGCGCGATCGAGATCGCGTTGGTGGGCCCGTTGATGAGCTGGCGCGACGAGGTGAAGATCGCGCCGACGGCGGTCATCACGATCGCCGTGTAGAGCCCGTACTCCGCGGGCAGCCCCGCGACCATGGCGTAGGCCATCGCCTGGGGCACCGCGACCGCGGCCACCGTGAGGCCCGCCAGCAGGTCGGCGCGAGCGTCGTGCGCGCGGTAGTCGCGCAGCGAGTCGAACGCCGGGACGAGGCGGAAGAGCCGCGGGGGCGCGGCGGTCGGCGGGCGATCGGGCATCGGGGCGGATTCTGCTCGAATCGGTGCGCGCCGTCAGCCGCTGCGCGCGCGACCTCCGAGCGCGCGCGTGTCGGCCTTGACGGCACCGTCCGGGCGTTCGACGTTGGCACGATCGCTCCGAGGAGACCGGATGGCCGTCGAACCCCCCGTTGGCGCGCGCGCCGGCGCGACGAGCTGGCTGCGGCGCTGGCGCCGCGATCTCGTCACGCGCTTCGTGATGCCGCAGGTCGGCCGCATGCTGCCGCGCCTCGGCGACACCGAGCGCGAGGCGCTCGAGGCCGGCACGGTCTGGTGGGACGGCGAGCTCTTCCGCGGCGCGCCCGACTGGCGGCGCCTGCTCGACTTCCCCGTGCGAGACCTCTCCGCGCGAGAGCGCGCCTTCCTCGACGGCCCGGTCGAGGAGGTCTGCCGCGAGCTCGACGACTGGGAGGTCTTCCTGCGCGGCGACCTGCCCGCCCCGGTGTGGGAGCGGCTCCGCCGCGAGCGCTTCTTCGGGATCATCATCCCCGAGGAGTGGGGCGGCCTCGGCTTCTCGGCGCATGCGCACTCCGCCGTGATCGTGAAGCTCGCGAGCCGCAGCGTCGCTTGCGCGGTCACCGTGATGGTGCCGAACTCGCTCGGTCCGGCGGAGCTGCTGCTCCACTACGGAACCGACGCGCAGAAGCGTCACTACCTGCCGCGTCTCGCGCGCGGTGAGGAGATCCCCTGCTTCGCGCTGACGGGCCCCGAGGCCGGCAGCGACGCCGCCGCGACGCAGAGCGAGGGCATCGTCTGCCACGACAAGTGGAACGGCCGCGAGGTGCTCGGCATGCGGCTCTCGTGGCGCAAGCGCTACATCACGCTCGCGCCGATCGCGACCGTGATCGGGCTCGCCTTCCGGCTGCGGGACCCGGAGCGCCTGCTCGGCGGCGAGGAGGATCTCGGCATCACCTGCGCGCTCGTGCCGGCGAAGCTGCCCGGCATCGAGATCGGCGCGCGCCACGATCCGCTCGGCGTGCCCTTCCTCAACGGCCCGACGCGCGGCGACGGCGTCTTCGTGCCGCTCGACACGATCGTAGGCGGGCGCGACGGCGCGGGCCGCGGCTGGCGCATGCTGATGGAGAGCCTCGCCGCGGGCCGCTCGATCTCGCTGCCCTCGCTCTCGGTCGGCGGCGCGAAGCTTGCGACACGCACCATCAGCGCCTACGCGATGGTGCGTGAGCAGTTCGACACGCCGATCGGTCGCTTCGAAGGCGTCGAGGAGCCGGTCGCGCGCATGGCGGGCCGCACCTACCTGATGGAGGCCGCGCGCTGGCTGACGGTCGGTGCGGTCGACGCGGGTGAGAAGCCTGCCGTGCTCTCCGCGATCGTGAAGGCCTGGCTCACGGAGAGCATGCGCGAGGTGGTCGACGACGCGATGGACGTGCGCGCGGGCGCGGCGATCCAGCGCGGGCCGCGCAACCCGCTCGCGCGACTGCACGCCGCCGTGCCGATCGGCATCACCGTCGAAGGCGCGAACATCCTGACGCGCTCGATGATCGTCTACGGGCAGGGTGCGATCCGCTGCCATCCCTACGCGCTCGAGGAGATCCGCGCCTTCGAGGCGCGCGACCTCGACCGCTTCGACCGCGCCTTCTGGAGTCACGTCGACTTCGTCTTGCGCAATGCGCTGCGCGCGCCGCTGCTCGCGCTCTCGGCGGGCCGCCTAGCGCTGCGAGCGCCGCGGGGTCCGACGCGCCGGCTCTTCCAGCGGCTCGAGCGCATCACGGCCGCGTTCGCGCTC
>Ga0335085_10014581_pt1 | contig 11455 bp, 13 predicted proteins | sample Lox_Sample_45_FD_206712 | JGI IMG/M metagenome (GOLD analysis project Ga0335085, IMG submission 206712) | Soil microbial communities from Loxahatchee National Wildlife Refuge, Florida, United States - Lox_Sample_4.5 | ecosystem: Environmental > Terrestrial > Soil > Wetlands | place: USA... | reverse complement strand
TACGTGCCGCGCAGTCCCGTCGAGAACAAGGCCGCTGTAGTATCGCTGGTACAGCGCGGCGGCAAGGTTCGCTCCATGCACCTGGATCGCGTTACCAGCGATAACCTGCGGCCAGTACTGAAGCAGATGCTTCACGAAGACGCTCGTGTGATGACCGACAGCGCCACCGTGACCGATAGTTGCATGGATGGCCGCGACCATCGGAAGGTGAACCACAGCGCGGGCGAATACGTCCGATATGAAGATGGCCTGTGCGTCACGACCAACGCCGTGGAGGGATTCTTTGCAACCCTGAAACGGGGCATCAACGGCGTGTACCACCACGTTGGAAAACAGCACTTGCACCGCTACCTGACGGAGTTCGACTTTCGATATAATGCTCGCGAGGTTTCGGACGTAGAGCGGCGGAATCTGGCGATCCAGCAGGTTGGCGGAAAGCGGCTGAAGTACCGGGACTCATGCGGAAAAATCGGCTAAGCCTTGCAGGAAAAGAGGCATCAAATCAATAAGCAAGAAATCTTGCTCGTGATTGACCGGTTCACGCCGGACACCCTTCCTATGTCTCGGCTGGCTGCCTATATGCGTGAATTTGCAATACTTTTGGGATCCGAGGAGAGGGTCCATTTTAAGCGTCTCAAAAGAGGTAGCGCCTGTATTGTCGCTTTTCCGGATGAGCAAGCTATTCCCAAGGTTAGCGCTCGCCTAGATGAAGTCGTGGAGCGAACTGCCCCCCGAGAGGCGCTCCGGGCTCAATCTGAAATTGACGATTTATTGGCGGACGATAACGCGATAGGCCATGTCGAGCGCGAGGGCGCGCGGATCATCGAATTTCCAGGGCGTCTCCGACCGGCGCAAGAAAAGATTGGCCCTGTGCGGAGGTCCGCAAGCCTTGAGGGAATGGTCTATCAAATTGGAGGCAAAGACGAGACGATCAATGTGCATATGCGCGGGCGCGAAGGTGAGATGCGAGCGGAGGTATCCATTGAATTAGCGCGTCGCCTTGCTCCATATCTCCTATTTGGAAAGGTCCGGATATTCGGTGAGGGGGAATGGTATCGCGTGAACGGTAAGTGGCAACGTCACCGATTCACTGGAACGGATTTCACGCCGCTTGAGAAGCACTCTCTATCCGATGCTCTACGAGAAATCCAACAGGCAGCTTTCGCTGGAGTTGATCCCGACGATTTCTCCTCCACTATGGAGCAATTGAGAGGCACATGATCGTCTTTGACACCACGACCTTATCGCTCGTCTGGATTCCTGGCGCAACTGCTAGCAATCGAAAGACAAAGAAACCGATCAAGCACGCCAAAGAACGCGTGGACATGCTGATTGAAACCATTGCGGCTAATGATGATGTAATCGTCATACCAGCGCCGGTGTTAAGTGAAATCATTGTCAAGATTCCGGGTAAGGCGGATGAGTTATTGAAGCGAATCAAGAGTTCTCCATGGTTCAAGGTAGAGGGTTTCGATGCGGCTGCCGCCGTGGAGTTGGGTCTGCGAACTGGACAGGCGATAGCCGCTGGCGACAAGAGAGAAGGCATTCAAGCAGACTGGACAAAGATAAAGTTTGATCGCCAAATTGTCTCGATTGCCTTGGTTGTAAATGCGAGCGAAATCATTTCTGATGACTCGGGTGTCATCGCAGTTGGTGATCGATGGGGTGTCACGGTTAGAAGCGTTGAGGAGCTACCGCTTCCAGCAGAATTGATTCCGCCCCCTTTGCTCGCCGGATTAGAGCAGGAAGAGGAATATGACTCACAAGAGCAGCAAGCGTCTCAGTTTGAGTCCGTTGACTTTCGACGAAGCAATATCAGACATCTTGAAAATCAAACCGGAGCCGAAGCCACCGAAGGCGAAAAAGCCGAAGGCAAAGAAACGGGCGCATGAAGTCGGGGAAATTCATTCAGATGCCAAAAAACAGGGGAAGCAATAACCCGCCAGCCGGTCGTTTGCGTCGATAAACCTGCTAAGGTCATCGCGAAGCATGACTGCATTTCCCCAATTCCGGACCGCCCATTGGGAATACAGTACCCGAAACGCTCCGATCTCTTCTAGGCGCTTGATGAGATCCTTGTAATCCTGTCCCGGCCTGTTTAAATCGTAGCTAACAATAAACGTTTTCATACTGATTTACTCCCGCGTTATCAACAAGTTGCGTTGAAGTGGAGCATAGGGACACAAGGTGCGTGACCCTTGCGGGGCTATTTCCGCTTGACAGGACTACACGGGAGGGCGTACCTTGAAGGTACTACAAGTTACCCGCAGCCCATTGCGGCGAAATTCTCCAGGGTGCCACAGATGGTGTGGCACCCGACAGCCTTGCCGCTATCCTACCATAAGATGCACTAATTTGGCATTCGCCATACATTCGCTCAACATGAAATTTCCAGCACAAATGGGAGGGAAAGGGTATAGTCTTAGCGGCGGCTGGGCAGGTAATCTGAGGGTACCCGCCCGCCGTCCCGCGTCGCGCGCTGTACGGCGGTGCCGCACACCGGCGTTATCCCTAGATCATAGATCTTCGTCCCGGCAAATTCTCAGCCATTGTGTGGGATTTTCCTGCACTCAAATGGGGGTGGGGCCTATCCGGGCTATGCCGCTTCGTCCCCTTCGTCGGGCAGTTTATGCCGCAGGACAAGATTGGTAAATACCTTCAACAGACGGATGTACTCGATCCTGTTTTCTTCGCTCGCGTCGGCACGGTATCGGCGTTCGGCACGTTCTACCCTGTCGCGCCAGCAGTCCTGCAACTGCGTGAAATCGTCCTCAGGCAAATACAACTTGGGTTCATCGTAAAAGGTGAAGACCCTAGACGCAGCGGGTATTATGTGGGGATTTTCAGAACTCAAATGGGGGTAAGTTGTTAACAGGGGGCGGTAAAGTCCAGAACTGCGGTATGGATTGAAAATTCCACTTTGTTTTCAACGGTGGGTTCGTAAAGTATACAATTCCGCTGTCAAGACGGATTATCAATTTTATAGACCGGTGCGGAGGCCCACGGTCAGGGTCGAGCGAATCATTTCGTGAAGACCGGTCTCCCCGGGTCGTTCCGCACAGATCCACGGCGCCAGACCAGAGTACGCTGTTGTCAAGGATGTTTGCTGCCAAGCCGCTGATGATCGCGTGCGTCGAACGGGATATGCTTCTGTTCGAGTATGCCCGGGCCGCCGCCGAACTGAACCGTATGCACTCGGCTGAGTTTGCCGCCATCCTGCGGGGCGAGGAGTTAAACTTCTCAACGGAGATTGCCGAAGCCGAGAGGATTCGCGAGAACGCCAAGTACGCGATTCTGGCTCACCGGCAGGAACACGGCTGCTGAATCCCCACCCAGAAGTAGCCGACACCTCACGTCATATCCGCGGATGGGCGCGGAAAGGTGCAATTTCTCAAGCTGGCAACTGGTTTGCCGAGTTCTGGGTGTGGAGTACTGCGAGACCAAGTCGAATCTGATGCAGGCCGCGGAAGACACACTGGAACGACTGATCCGGTTGGCGCGTTTTCAGCGGGAGGCTCTGGAAAGCGGGTCCGAGGGTACGGCGGCGGCCATTGACCAGGAACTGGAGCAAACCTTTGGAGAGAAAGAGCGCCGGTTGGGAGCGCTGTACGAGCACACCAGGGAACACGGCTGCTGACGGTTGACGGCCCACAGTTTACTATCAATCGGTAATCTATCCCTGCGCAAATCGGCTGGCATAATCAGTTCATGCAGAAATTGACATGGGCGCGGGCCGCGGCGTGGCGGAGCACGCGACACCATCTGGACCGGCGCGCGCCTACGGGGAGTCTGCTGGAAGTGGCCAGCCGCATCTGCGGATTGCACGCGCAGTTGATGTCATCGGCAGAACTGGCGGCGTGGGCGCGGGTGGAGGGGCTGGACCGCGGGGAAGTCCCGAAAGCGCTGTGGGAGGATCGCACGCTGGTGAAGATGTGGGCGATGCGGGGGACGCTGCACCTGCTGCCTGCGAGTGAGCTGGCGGTGTGGCAAGGGGCGTTGCGGACGAGCGGCCGGTATCTGCGTCCGGCGCAGTGGCAGAAGCATTTCGGCGTGACGATGGAGGAGTTGGACCGGCTGACGGATGCGGTGGGGATGGCGCTGGAGGGGCGAGTGCTGACGCGCGAGGAGTTGGTGCGAGAGGTGGAGCGGTTGACGGGGTCGAAGGCGTTCGGGGCAAAGATCGGGGAAAGCAGTTGGGGGACGATTTTGAAACCGGCGGCATTTGCGGGCCGGCTGTGCTTCGGGCCGAGCGTGGGACAGCGGGTGCGCTTCACGCGCCCGGACACGTGGCTGGCGGGGACGGTGCCTGGGAACGGCCGCGCGATGGGCGCCGAGGCGGCGACTGTAGAGGTGGCGCGGAGGTTCCTGGCGGCCTATGGTCCGGCGGCGGATCAGGACCTGGCGCGATGGTGGAACGGCGGCGGGGTGACGGTGGCGCGGGAGTGGATCGGGCGGCTGGGCTCGGAGGCGTGTGCGGTGGAGGTGGATGGCGCGCCGGCGTGGATGCTGTCGGCGGATGCGGCGGAAGTTCGCGACCAGAAGCCGGGACGCTCGGTGCGGCTGCTGCCGGCGTTCGATCCGTACGTGGTGGGTGCGTCCTGGCACGCGGCGCAATTGCTGCCCGGCGATCTGCGCGCGCGGGTGTACCGTCCGCAAGGCTGGATTTCCCCGGTGCTGCTGGTGAATGGGCGGATGGAGGCGACCTGGCATCACGAATTGAGGGGCAGCAAGGTGGAAGTGGTAATCGATCCGTTCGTGGAGTTGCCGAAGCGAGTGCGGAAGGCGGCGGGCGAGGAGGCGGAGCGGCTGGCGAAGTTCCTGGGCGGAACGCTGGAGTTGGAGTGGAAGGCGTGAGGGAGAGGGGCGGGCAGGCCGGGCACTAGCGAGGATCGATGCGCCGCAAGGCGTTCACGTCCGGCCGTGGTTGACAAGAGGGCGTTGCGTCACCTCGCTGAGCAACCACGGCGCAGAATGTTACAGGGGTCAGGCTACGGGCAATTTTGCATTGATGTTGGCGCCCTGCTGGAACATCGATTCCAGACGTGCCAACTGTGGCGCCTACCGTCCACGAGTCCCGAAACGTCCACGAAGCAGCTTGCGGACATTTTCGGAAAGGCGCATCGGGCTGGGCACGCCCCGTGCGTCAACGGCAAAGCTCTCGTCGTCGGTCCCGCCATGGGCGGGGGTCGCCAGAAAGGCGTGCAACTCGCCAGCGCTGGTCACAAGGGCGCCAGTGATCTGTCCCAAATCATTGATGCCGACGGCAGCGACGGAGCCGGGGATGACGCTGTCGAGGTCGGCCATGTTGCCGTTACTCCACAGGAAGGCATGGCATTCTCCTGTCGCATCCACGCACGACTGGCCGACAATCTGGCCCTCGATATTAATGCCGAACGCCGCGCTCGAAGTGCCGTAAACGACGCCGAGGCCTCTGGTGTGGCCGTTCTCCCAAAGGTAGGCCTGACCGCCTAAGCCGGGTGGGACTCCCGAAAATCCGGCCACTTGTCCCCGGTTGTTAATCTGTGAAGGCAGACCGCTGGCCCCGCCTGGGAGCCCACTGAGGTCGATCTGGACTATCTTTCCGTTGTGCCAGAGCACGTTGTGAGCGATTTGGCTCGTCAGGCTCGCGCACAGGCCCGCTCCCGAGTAGCCGATGGCCTGGCCCAGATCGTTTATGCTGAAGGCGAAACCGTTCACGTCGCCCGGAATAAGAGCGAGAGGGACCACCTTGCTGTTTTCCCAGATGACGGGCGTCTGCTCGAGGACCACCGACGGGAGGCAACTCGGGTCGGGCGTGCTGTTCTCCGATCCACCGGCGACCTGGCCGAAGTTGTTGGCCTGCTGGGCGGATCCGTTGTATCCGCCAACGATCGGGAGCTTGGTCATCACGCCCTGTCGCCAAATGAAAGGCAGACAATTATGGGTATCGGTGAAACCTAGAAAGGAACAGAATTCATACCCATATGGATTCAGATCGGAAGTCTCCGCGGCGCCTGCCACTTGGCCCCTTCCATTGAGGCCAAAAAGTGAGCCGCTGTTGGGCCCTCCAAGTGTTTGCAAGTCGATCGGATTCTTCTGCCCGGGAACCCACAGAACGGCGTGCTGATCCGTATCGCCTGGCAGGGTTGAGGTGCCATTCACCCAGCCTTCGTTGTTGATGCCCCCGGGAAAGCTGTACGTACCGCCCAACGTACCGAGGTCGGTGACCGTATAGCGTGGTGGCGTCGCCTTCGATTGCTGAATCGCCGGTTGCTCCTGCGCGCGCAGGCCAGCCTGCATGGCCAGTGCAGCGAACAAACTCAGTGCCGGCACGGAAATCGTCCAATTGTACTTCATGATTTTTCTCCTTCAGTCGAAATCTTGCTCTTCACCTCCTCTATCGAGAACTGCGCTCAAAAACTGCAAAGCCCTGGAAATAAGCTTTCGACGAACGCATAACGACACCTGCCGGAGAAAGCCCGGAGAAGACCCATGGTACAATTGGCCACCTCTAACCCGGACGCCAGTGTGCACGAGGACGAGGCTAGGTCAAGGCTAGGTCGTATGAGTGCGTCCTCAACGCACGAAATCACGAGATTGCTCCAGGCCTGGAACGGCGGGGACGACCGGGCGCTCGAGGAGTTGACGCCTCTGGTCTATGAAGAGTTGTACCGTGCCGCCAAGCGCAGCATGGCGCGCGGCCGGCGCGGCAACACCTTGCAAACTACGGCGCTGATCAATGAGCTGTACCTGAGAGTGATTGATATGCGTCGGGTGAGTTGGCAAAACCGCGCTCACTTCTTTGCCATTTGTGCGCGTCAGATGCGGCGGATTCTGACGGATTTCTTTCGCTCCGGACAATATCTGAAGCGGGGAGGAGGAGCGGAGCGAGTCTCGTTCGACGAAGCCGTCGTGGTGTCGGCGGAAGCAGGCCGCGATTTGATTGCCATCGATGAGGCTCTGAACCGGCTGTCGGCGGTGGACGGCAGGAAAAGCCAGGTAGTGGAACTCCGGTTTTTTGGCGGCCTCAGCGTGAAGGAAACCTCCGAGGTCTTGAAGGTATCTCCTGAGACGGTGATGCGGGACTGGAAACTAGCGAAAGCCTGGCTTCGGTTGGAATTGAGGCCGTAGGCCGCATGCAAGCGGACTTTTGGCGGCAGGTCGATCGCATCTTTCATTCGGCTCTGGAGGTCGAAGAGAGCCGGAGAGCCGATTTCCTCGATGAGGCATGTTCGGGAGACGAGGCCCTTCGCCTCGAGCTGGAACGTTTACTTGCGCATCATCGAGAGGCAGATAGTTTTCTCGAGTCGCCGGCGTTGGAAGTGGCGGCGAAGGCGCTCGCGCCCTCCGGGCGCCGGTCCGGAGAGCCGGAGGATACTGGCGCCGGAACTGCCCTGGCCGGACAGACTATCTCTCATTACAGGATCTTATCCAAGCTCGGCAGCGGCGGTATGGGCATGGTCTACCAGGCGGAGGACCGGCGGCTCCATCGATTTGTCGCGCTCAAGTTCTTATCTGACGAGTTCGCTCGTCACCCGGACGCGCTAAGCCGTTTCCAGCGTGAGGCCCGAGCCGCTTCGGCCTTGAATCACCCGAATATCTGCACGATTTACGATATCGGTGAACAAGCCGGCCGCGCCTTCATCGTGATGGAGTACCTGGAGGGCGATACCCTCAAGGGTCGAATTGCGGGCCGCCCGCTGGAACTCGGAACGCTTCTGTCATTAGGCATCGAAATCGCCGATGCATTGGATGCGGCTCACTCAGCGGGGATTATCCATCGCGATATCAAGCCTGCGAACATAATCGTTACGGGGCGCGGTCACGCGAAGATTCTAGATTTTGGATTGGCGAAACTCAGCCCATTCCACCCTGGCGGCGGCGAGACAGCGGCGGAAACCCGTACAATCGAGGATCAGCCGACCTCTCCCGGGAGCGCCGTGGGGACAGTGTCACACATGTCGCCGGAGCAGGTCCGCGCTGAAGCTCTGGACGCTCGCACGGATTTGTTTTCATTCGGTGTGGTGCTCTATGAAATGGCAACAGGCGTTTTGCCATTTCGAGGCGAGAGTACCGGCCTGATTTTCGATTTCATTCTCAACCGAGCTCCTGTGCCTCCGGTCCGGCTGAATCCCGAGTTGCCTGCGGAAGTGGAGCACATAATCGGCAAATGCCTCGAAAAAGATCGCCACGCACGTTATCAGCATGCCTCTGAAATTCGCAGTGACCTCCTGCGGTTGAAGGAGGGCACGGGTCTTACGCGTGGTTCGGGACTCTCGATTACCCAGGCGCGACGCGCCGCCGCAACGGGCATCGCAAACCGATGGAGAGTACTCGCTTTGGCGGGTGTTCTGGCGTCCCTCGCCACGGGCTACTTTTACGTTCATCGCGCGCCCAAGCTCACGGACAAAGACACGATTGTCCTCACCGATTTCCAGAACCTGACGGGCGACCCCGTTTTTGACGGCACCCTGCGCCAGGGATTGACGATACAGCTTGGGCAGTCGCCTTTTCTTAGCATCGTCTCCGACGAGCGCATTCAGAATACGCTTCGCCTGATGGGCCAGCCGGCGGACGCGAGACTGACACCCGAACTCGCCCGCGACGTGTGCCAGCGAACTGCGAGTGCCGCTATTCTCGAGGGTTCGATTACGCCCCTTGGAAGTCAGTATGTCCTGGGCTTGCGCGCCAGGAATTGCCGCACCGGAGACATACTTGCCGAGGACCAGGTGCAAGCGGCGACGAAGGAAGAGGTGATCCAATCTCTTACTCAGATCGCCAGTAAATTCCGCAGCCGTGCGGGCGAGTCGCTCGCCACCATCGAGAAGCAGACTCCATTGGAAGAGGCGACGACCTCGTCGCTCGAGGCCTTAAAGGCATTTAGCACCGGGTGGCAGTTGGAACAATCGAACGGGCAGGTGGCCGCGGTGCGCCATTACCAGCGCGCAATAGCCATCGATCCGCAATTTGCCATGGCGTACGCTGCCCTCGGATTCGTCTATTACAACAACGGCGAGACGGAACTCGCAGCGGAAAATACCCGCAAGGCCTACCTATTGCGTGAACGGTCGAGCGAGCGGGAAAAGCTTTTCATCGCTTATGCTTACGACCGGCAGGTGACAGGAAACCTGGAAAAGGCGCAGAAGACCGCAGATCTGTGGGTGCAGACGTATCCCCGAGACGTCAATGCCCACTCCTTGCTGGCGGGCTGGATTACGCAAGGCACCGGTAAGTACGATAAATCGCTCGAAGAGGCGCAGAAGGCGCTGGCGTTGGATCCGGATCATGTGTTCGGATATTCCAACCTCGGCTTCGACAATCTGTATCTGGAGCGTTTTTCAGAAACCGAGAAGGTGCTGAAGCGAGCGGCGGATCGCAATCTGGAGTTTCCGGATTTCTCCGTCATGCGCTACTACCTGGCCTTCTTCAAAGGCGATCAGGCACAGATGGAGCGGGAGGTCGCTCAGGCCCGGGCGAGATCCGGCGCGGAAGACTGGCTCTCGCACCATCAGGCCATGGTCTTGGCCTATTCCGGTCACCTCCAACAGGCCGATATCAAGTCGCGCCGGGCAGTAGAGTTGGCACAGCAGACAGGGGATAAGGGGAGGGCCGGTCTTTACGAGGCGGCGGCCGCGTTGCGTGCCGCGCATTTTGGGGATGCGCGGGCAGCCAAACAGCGCGCCACGGAGGCACTGGCTCTTTCAAGGGGTCGCGATGTGGAGTACGGGGCAGCTTTTGCCCTGGCGATATCGGGTGACTCTTCCGGATCTCAGAAACTGGCGGATGACCTCGACAGAAGGTTTTCCCAGGATACGACAGCTCAATACATCTACCTTCCAAGCCTTCGAGCGCTGCTGGCCGTGGCGCATGGCAACCCAGCCAAGGCGATCGAACTGCTGCAGGTGGCCATTCCTTACGATCTGGCCCTTCCGGGCACCGCTTACCATGGCTTCTTCGGGGGACTCTACCCGGCCTACGTCCGCGGTGAGGCCTATCTGGCGGCAGATCAGAGCAAGGAAGCCGCCACGGAGTTCCGTAAGGTCCTCAATCACCGGGGGCTGGTTTTCGCCGATCCAATTGGATCGCTGGCTCACCTGCAACTCGGCAGGGCGTTGGGACTGGAGGAGGACACAGCAGGGGCCAAAACGGCCTATCAGGAATTCCTCGCCCTCTGGAAAGACGCTGACCTCGACAGTCAGATCCTCAGGGAGGCTAAGACGGAGTACGCCAGGCTACATTGAGCCACGTGAATACGAGCCTCGCGGAAGCAGGACATGGTCAGCAGGGTGAATATCGTTGGCGCGCGCGCGGCATCGTCGTACAGGATTAGCGGGCCGGTGGAATGCTCGACCGGGTTGTAAGCTCCCCTAATGTGGTAGCCGCGCTCGATTGCATCGGGTAGCTCTCAGCCGTCAGCCAAGACCAAAGCAGCAGCTCAGCGCGGAGAGTTGAGAACTGGTGTTGTAGGATGAGCGTTATGGCAACCGAACTCGATCCGGCTCGTCTGATGCCTCGCGCCATTCTGGAAGCTGCCGGTTTTCGCGATGCGCAGGTGCTCGAGATCGGCGCGGGCGACGGGCGGTTGAGCTTTCAGTACGCGGCAGAAGCGCGGTCGGTTGTGGGGATCGACACGAAGGAGGCGGAGATACGGGCGGCGTCCGAGGGCCGGGGCGGGGAGCCTCGCGGAGATGTCCAGTTCCTGTGCGCCAGCGCGACGGCGCTGCCGTTTTGCGCGGAACGATTCGGGATCGTGTTGCTGGCGTCCTCGTTGTGATGAGTGGCGCAAGAGGGCATGGTCGATGCCCTGCGGGAAGCACACAGGGTTCTGACGCCGTCGGGCGTGCTGGTGGACGTGCGTCCGGTGATCGCGCCTTTGGTGGTGGAAGTGGTTCTCGGCACTCAACCGGTTTGGGCAAACACGGTCGAAGCCTACAGTGCGCCCGAGGACGTGGCGGCGGCCGATGCCGCGGTACGGCACGCGCTAGGGCGGGAATGGTTTGCGCCCGGAACGAGTGTGCGGTTCGATTTCGAGATCTATTGCGATCGTGCAGAAGAGCTGCGGGTCTACGCCGAGACGCGAAAACTGCGTGGGGCCGAGATCCCTGGCGGCGAGTTGGAAGAACGGCGGCGGGAGTTCGGCGGGGGACAGGCGGCGCGCCTGCGCTGCCGCCGAGCGTGGATGCTGAGCACGTATCGGAAGAAGATTGCGCGGACGAGAGGAACGGATGAAAGCAGACTACTGGAACGTGACTGATGAGCAGGTGATTGCGAAGACAGGCAAACCGATAGCGCATTGGACCAAGGCTCTGGAGGAATTCGGCGCCAAGGGCAAAAAGCCGGCGGAGTGTGTCTCGCATCTGCAAAACGAGCATGGCGTGCCGCGCTACTGGGCGCGCACCCTGACGACCGGATTCTTCAAGGCGCAGGAATGAACTGACCCCGGCAATCGACACGCCTGGCAAGTAGGGAAGAACCG
>Ga0335085_10014580_pt1 | contig 11455 bp, 12 predicted proteins | sample Lox_Sample_45_FD_206712 | JGI IMG/M metagenome (GOLD analysis project Ga0335085, IMG submission 206712) | Soil microbial communities from Loxahatchee National Wildlife Refuge, Florida, United States - Lox_Sample_4.5 | ecosystem: Environmental > Terrestrial > Soil > Wetlands | place: USA... | reverse complement strand
TTCGCTGGCGACTAGCGCGACAGGGCCACACCCGTTCCCATCCCGAACACGGTCGTTAAGCCTGTCAGCGCCGATGGTACTGCCCTCGAGAGGGGGTGGGAGAGTAGGCCGCCGCCAGCATCCCCTGAAGCCCGCTCCGGTTCGCCGGGGCGGGCTTCTTTGCTTGATTGCGAATTGTGGATTAGCGGATTGCGGATTTCCCGGCTGGTACTACGCTTCTCACCCATGATCAATCCGCAATTCGCAATCCCCAATCCGCAATGAGTCGCTGCGGCACCGTCGTCCTCGCCGGCCGGCCCAACGTCGGCAAATCCACCCTCCTGAACGCGCTCGTCGGCGAGCACCTGGCCATCGTCTCCCCCAAGCCCCAGTCCACCCGCCTCCCCGTGGTCGGGCTCCTCACCCGCGGCGACACCCAGTTCATCTTCACCGACGCCCCCGGACTGCTCGAACCGGCCTACCGCCTCCAGGAGGCGATGCGCGTCCGCGCCCTCGAGGCTATCGCCGGCGCCGAAGTGATCGCCTACCTCCACCCCCTCCCGGAATACCCGGCCCCGCCGTTCGCCACCGCCGCCGGCTTGGAACGGCCTCCGGCCGTCCCCGTGGTGACGGTGTATACCAAGGCGGACCTCGTGGCGCCGGGGGAGCGCCCCGCGCAGGGTGACACCGTCCTGGTCTCCGCGGCCACGGGGGAGGGGATCGCGACGCTCGAGGCCACACTCGCCCGGCATTTGCCGGAAGGGCCGTTCCACTACGACCCCGACGAACTCGCCACGCAGCCGCTGCGGTTCTTCGCCGCCGAATACGTGCGCGAGGCCGCCTTCGACGCCCTGCACGAGGAGCTGCCCTACAGCGTCGCGGTGGAAATCGAGGAGTTCTTGGAGGACCGAACCCCGGCGGTCGTTCGGGCCACGCTCTACGTCGAGCGGGAGAGCCAGAAAGGGATGGTGATCGGCGCCGGCGGCCGGACCATCCGCACGATCGGCCAGGCCGCCCGGGAACGGCTGGAGACCCTTACGGGAGGGCGGGTCTTTCTCGATCTTCACGTCAAGGTGCTGCCGCGGTGGCGGCGCCACGATCCTTCACTCAAGCGGTTGGGGTACCTGCCATGAGCGTCGCGCCGGACCTGCTCGCGATCCTGGTTTGCCCGAAATGCAAAGGCGCGCTGGAACACCGGACCGCTCCCGCCGAGGAGCTCGTGTGCCATGCCTGCCGCCTGCGCTACGCGGTGGAGGATGGCATACCCGTGATGCTGATCGATGAGGCGAAACCATTCTAGCCGGACGGGCGGACCGGCGGTCAGGCGGTCACGGAACTTCCTAGTGATCGCGCTGCTCCTGACCGCCGGTCCGCCTGTCCGCCTGACCGCCCAGGATCAGACCACCACCAACAACGCCGGCGCCCTGTTCCTGCTGCTTCCCGTCGGCGCCGACGCGGTCGGACGGGGACAAGCCGCGGTCGCCCTCGAAGGTCGGGGCGAAGCGGTGTTCTGGAACCCGGCGGGCGTCGGCCGCATTCCGGGGAGCGAGTTCGGCGTCTACGTCGGTGAGCTGGCGGCGGGCACGATGACGGCGCTGACCGGATTCATCTCGCCGGGTCACATCGGGGTGCTCGGCGCCGCGGTGAATCTCGTCGATTACGGCGAAGAGGACGTCAACGACTCGGCCGGGAACACGCTGGCGCACCTGGCGCCGCGCAATCTCGCCTTCACCGCGACGTACGCCGGGCAGCTGTCCCAGGCCTTCACCCTCGGGGTGAGCTACAAGCTGATCGAGTTTCTGGTCGACTGCTCCGGCGATTGCCGCACGGTGCCGAGCGGGAACGGCACGACCCACGCCCTCGACCTGGGCGGCCAGGTGCACGTCGGGCCCGGTGGCGCGCTGCACGTCGGGTTCGCGCTGCGGAATCTCGGGTTCCCGCTTCAGGTGAACAACAAGGAGCAGGCGGACCCGCTCCCCACACGGCTCGCCGTCGGCGCCGAATACGCAATCAAACTCCAGCCCGTGCAGGCCGGCGACCCCTCGCAGCGCTTTGACGTGCGCCTCGCGGCCGACGTCGACAGCCCGTGGCGCGAGACCGGCAATCCGCAGATGCGCCTCGGCGTCGACGTGGGATACCAGGAGCTCGTCCGGGTGCGGGGCGGCTATGCCTTCGAAAACGAAGGGCTGCACGGCGCCAGCGTCGGGCTTGGCCTCGCCACCGGCTCGATCGGGCTCGACGTCGCCCGCACCTTCCTTTCCGGGACCGATCTCGTGGTGTCGAACCCGACCTTCGTGTCGTTCCGGGTGAGCTTCTGATCGCTTCGGCCCGCGCCGTGGCGTGGGTCGCGGCCGGCCTCGTCGGAAGCGCCGCCACCGCCGCGGCACAAGGGAACGCGACCGTGGACACGGCCGCCGCCGCCCGATCCCGCCTCTGGGTGCGGCCGGTCGCCTCGCTCGTCGTCCCGGGAAGCGGGCAGCTCATGGCCGGACAGGATCGCGGGCTCGCCTACCTGGGGATCGAGGCGTACCTGATCGTCACGATCATTCACACCAATCAGATCGCCACGAGCGAGCGGGACCGCTACCGGCAGCTCGCCTTCGACGTGGCGCGCCGGAGCTTTTCGCCGGCGCAGCAGGATACCGCCTGGGAATACTACGAAACGATGGAGAAATACCTGACGAGCGGGGCCTTCAACCTGAGCTCCGGACCGGCCCTCGTGCCGGAGACCAATCCGACCACCTATAACGGCTCGGTTTGGCTCCTCGCCCGGGAGACCTACTGGGCCGATCCCAACACCCCGCCGCCGCCCACGTCGCTCGAATACCAGGAGGCGCTCGCCTTCTACCGCGCCCACGCGGTCGGCCCCGGGTATCTCTGGTCCTGGACCAACGCCAGTGCCCAGCTCGGCGAGTACCGGACCGCCATCAAGCAGAGCGACGACGCCTACCGCACCGTCCAGGGCCAGGTCGGCCTGCTGCTCGCGAATCACCTCGTGAGCGCCGTCGACGCGCTGATTTCGAGCCAGCTCTCCACTCGGCTGCGACGGCCGGCGGAAATCCGCACCGCCATTCTCGGCTGGCACCGCGCCGGTGTCGCGGTCACGCTGGGGTTCTAGACGAGCGCCGTCCGAGCCTCGAACGGGTTCATTTGACACACGAGGCCAAGCGGCCTAAGTTTAAGCGCACTCGACCCTTAGCTCGACCCTTACGCGAGGCCTTGGTGCGGACCAGCCCGACGATCCTCTTCTTCTCGCCGGCCGGCCGTCCGGTTCCGGATTTCGTGACGCGCTGGCTCGAGGGGCGAGGGCTGACCTTGATCCCGCTCGTCCAAGCCGAGGCCGTCGAGCAGCGGGTGCTGCGGGCGCTGCCGTCGATGGTGCTCGTGGACGTGGACGGCGCCGGCGAGGAAGGGCTGCCCCTGTGCCAGCGCCTCAAGTCCGATCCGTACACGGCCATCGTCCCGCTCGCGGCGCTGGCGGGGCGACACGTCACCGATCGGGTGCGCCAGTGGTTCGCGGCGGGGGCCGACGAGGTCATCACGCCCCTGTTCGAGCCGTCGGAGCAGGCAGGGCGGCTCGAGGCGCTGGTCACGCGGACGCAGCGCGACGTGGCCGTCAATCCCTCCACCCGGCTGCCGGGCACCACCGAGATCGAGCGCGAAATCCGGCGCCGCATGGAAGGCGATGAGCGCTTCGCGGTGTGCTACGCAGACCTGGATCACTTCAAGGAATACAACGACCGTTACAGCTACTACGACGGCGACCGGGTAATCGATATCGTCTCCCGGATCCTGCACGATGTGGTGCGGGGGATGGTGGGCCGCAGGGGGTTCGTGGGGCACATCGGAGGAGATGACTTCATTTTCATCATCCCCGTGTCCGACACCTCCGAGGTGTGCACGGAGATCCTGAGCGTGTTCGACACCCTCGTCCCTTACCAGTACAATGAGCAGGACCGGCGCGCGGGCTATTACTTTGGCAAGGACCGGCGGGGCCAGCTGCACCGGGTGCCGCTCATGACGCTGTCGATCGGGGTCGTGACCAACGAGAACCGCAAGTTCACCCACCCGGCGCAGGTGAGCGAGCTCGCCACGGAAATGAAGAGCTACGCCAAGACGCAGCCGGGTTCGGTGTTCGTCGTCGACCGCCGCCACGACTCGGAGTTGCACGCGACGGCGGCGCCCGCGGGCGCCCCCCCGGCAAAGAGCGCGAGGTCCGTCAAGTGAACGTTTCGTGTTCGTCGTGTCAGACCGTGTATCGCGTCGACCCGACCAAGATCCCGGCCGCGGGGATCAAAGCCCGGTGTGCCGTCTGCAATCTGGTCTTGGACATCGTCCCGGAAGGGGCGCTCGCCGGCGCGGTGGTCGCGAGCGCACCCCTCGCGGCCGCGACGGCTGCCTCCGCGCCATCTTCGGTGGCGCCGGTGTTCACCCCGGCGGCGCCTCCACCGGCTCCGGCACCTCCCGTTCCCGCCGCGGCACCCGTAGCCCCCGAGGCTCCCGCGTTGCGGCCGAGCGTTGCACCGCCCGCGGCGGTGCCGTTCGCCGCTCCGTCGGCGCCGCGACCCCCGGCATCCATTCCGGCGCCGCCGCCGTTGCCGATGCGACCAAGCGCGCCGGTGCCGCCGCCCCCGCCGCCCCCGCCGCCACCCGCGCCCGCCGTGGCGCCGCGGATGACCCCACCGCGCGTCGTGTCGCCGCCGCCGGCTCCCGCGGCGCCCCTCCCACGTCCGCCGTTCGCGCCGCCCGCCACCGGCCCGCGTCCGGCCGCGCCGCTCGCCCGGCCCGTGGCTCCCCCCGCGGGAGTTGGGGCGCCTCTCGCAACCCCGCCCATGGCGCCGAGGCCGATGGCGCCGCCTCGGCCGCCCGCGCCGGCCCCTCCCATCGCGAGCCCCGTCCCGCCGCCCGTACCGCGGGCCACCGGTCCACTGCGGCCCGTGAATCCGTTCCTGGTGTCGGACCCGAAACAGAAGGCCCGGCGCCTGGCGCGCGCCCTGATCTCCGACATGCTGGTGTACCACCCGGAGCGGCGCCAACAGGGGATCCGCGACGGCACGCTGCCGACGCTCTTCAAGGACGAGATCGAGAAGAGCTGGCTCGAGTACGTGGAGCAGGTCGGGAAGGACCTTGCCCAAAGCACGCCGTTCTGGACCGAAGCGCTGAACGAGATTCTCGCGGGGGGGAAGAAACTCTTCTAGAGCGTAGAGTTTGCGGGGCTAACCCCTTATATTTACTGGCAGTTAGAGCCGCCCCGGTCGCTCCGGTGGCGGCTCGTCTCGTAACCGCGAAACGAGGGTTCCAAGTCCGTGCCACTGGCCGACCGCTTCGACCAACTCGACCACCGCCTCGACGATTTGCGGAGCTTTCTTTGACGTGGAGGCCAAGGGCCGCCGCCTGAGCGGGTTGGAGCACGCCATGGCGGAGGGGGCGCTGTGGTCCGACCAGGAGCGGGCGAAGCAGACGGTGGAAGAGGTGAAAACGCTGAAGCGCGCGCTCGAGCCCTATCACGCCCTGCGCAAGCGCGTGACCGAGGGGCGCGAGCTGGCCCAGCTGCTCGCGGCGGAGAGCCACATGGATCTGGCCCTCGAGCGGCAGCTCGAGGAGGAGGCGGACGCCATCGCGGCGCGGCTCGAGGCGCTCGAGCTGCAGACCATGCTGCAGGGGCCCGACGACCGGCGCGACGCGCTGCTCACCATTCATCCCGGGGCGGGGGGGACCGAGTCGCAGGACTGGGCGGAAATGCTGATGCGGATGTACCTGCGCTGGGCGGAGCGGCACGGGTTCACCGTAGAGGTGCTGGACCTGCTCGAAGGTGAGGAAGCGGGGATCAAGTCCGCCGAAATCGAGGTCCACGGCGAGAACGCCTACGGCCTGCTGCGGGCGGAGAAGGGGGTGCACCGCCTGGTGCGGATCTCGCCCTACGACGCGCAATCGCGCCGCCACACCTCGTTCGCTTCCGTGTTCGTCTACCCCGTCGTCGACGAAGACATCGAGATCGAAATCCGCGAGGAAGATCTGAAGATCGACGTGTTCCGCGCCTCCGGCAAAGGCGGTCAGCACGTCAACAAGACCTCGTCGGCGGTGCGGATGACGCATCTCCCCAGCGGGATCGTCGTGTCGTGCCAGCAGGAGCGCAGCCAGTTCAAGAACAAGGCGACGGCGCTCAAGATGCTGAAAGCGCGGCTCTACGAACGGGCCGTGGAGGAGCGCGAAGCCAAGAAGGCCGAACACGACAAGCAGAAGACCGATATCGCCTGGGGGAACCAGATCCGCTCGTACGTGTTCCAGCCCTACACGATGGTGAACGACCATCGCACCGAGCTGAAGGTGACCGACGTGCAGAAGGTGATGGACGGCGACATCGATCAGTTCATCGAAGCCTATCTCAAGCAGACGGCGAGCAAGGCGGCATGACCACGTTCGTCGAAGCGGCGCGGCGCGACAAGCTGGCGGAGCTGGTGCGGCGGGGAGTGCTCCCCTACGCCTACCGCTTTGCGCGCAGCGGCAGCGCCCGCGAAGCGCTGGCCGGATTCCGCGAGGACGACGCGACGCCGCACCGGCTGGCGGGTCGCCTCGTCAGCCTGCGGCCGCACGGCAAGACGGTGTTCGCGCACCTCGAGGACGCGAGCGGGCGGCTGCAGCTCTATTTCCGGCTCGACACCCTGGGGCCCGAGGCGTTCGACGCCGTGAGCCTGCTCGACCTGGACGATGTGGTCGGGGTCGAAGGCACCCTGTTCAAGACCCGCACCGGCGAGATCACGCTGCGGGTCACGGCGTACACCATGCTCGCCAAGGCGGTGCGGCCGCTGCCGCGCGGCAAGGAGGATCAGGCCGGGGTGCGGCACGGCGACCTCGCCGATCCCGAGCTGCGCTACCGCCAGCGCTACGCCGATCTCGCGGTGCACGCGGAGGTGCGGGAGCGGTTCCGCACGCGGGCGGCGGTGGTGCGCGGGATCCGCGCCTTCCTCGACGCGCGCGGCTACCTCGAAGTCGAAACCCCGGTGCTGCAGCCGCTCTACGGCGGGGCGTCGGCGCGGCCGTTCGTGACGCGCCACCAAGCGCTCGACGCCGACTTCTACCTCCGCATCGCCGACGAGCTGTATCTCAAGCGCTGTCTCGTGGGCGGGCTCGAGCGGGTGTACGAGATCAGCCACGATTTCCGCAACGAGGGGCTGTCGCGGTTTCATAACCCCGAATTCACGATGGCGGAGTGGTACGAAGCCTACGCCGACTATCACGACATGCTCGCGCTGACCGAAGCGATGGTGGCCGAGCTGGTGCAGGCGACCTGCGGGGCCGCCACGCTGGAGCGGCACGGCGCGACGCTCTCGTTCGAACGCCCGTTCGCCCGCAAGGATTTCTTCACGCTGCTGCGCGACCAGGCCGAGGTGGATCTCACGGCGGAGCCCCGCGCGGCCGAGGCCGCCTGCCGCGCCGCGCTGAAGCGCCGCCATCATGAGGAGGCCGACGCGCTGTCGGGGGGGCGCTTGATCGACGAGGTGTTCAAGACCTTCGTCGAGCCGACGCTCGTCCAGCCCACGTTCGTCCTCGACTATCCGGTGGCGCTCTCGCCGCTCGCCAAGCCGCACCGCGCCGATCCCGGCCGGGTGGAGCGCTGGGAGCTGTTCGTGCTGGGCCGCGAGCTCGCCAACGCCTTCAGCGAGCTGAACGACCCCGACGAGCAGCGCCGCCGTTTCGAGGCGCAGGCGCGCGCCCGGGCGGCCGGCGACGAAGAGGCGCAGCAGCTGGACGAGGACTACCTCCGCGCGCTGGAATACGGCATGCCCCCCGCGGGGGGCGTCGGCCTGGGGGTGGACCGGCTCGTCATGCTGCTCACCGACCAGGCGTCGATCCGCGACGTCATCCTGTTTCCCCTGCTGCGGCCGGAGGCGTGATGTCGCGCCTGGAGTGGCAGATCGCGCTCCGCTACCTGCGCAGCCGCCGGGCCTCGCGCCTTCTCTCCCTGATCACGGTCATCGCCGTGGGCGGCGTCACGATCGGGGTGATGGCCCTGGTGCTCGTGCTCGGCGTCATGAACGGGCTGCAGGCCGACCTGCGTGACAAGATCCTCGTGGCCAACCCGCATCTGCGGGTGCTCACCTTCGGGCAGGGGCTGCGGCTCGACGACTGGCACGAGGTGCTGACCCAGGTGCGGCGCACCCCGGGGGTGCGGGCCGCCGCGCCGTTCGTGATCACGCAGGCGGGGATCTCCGCGGGACACGACTACTCGGAAGGCGTGGTGGTTCTCGGGATCGATCCCGACACCGGGACGCAGGCCGTCACGACCCTCCCCCGGCACTTCACGCGCGGCGACCTCCAGTTCCGGGCCACCCGCCCCGACGTCGAAGGCGGCATCGCGCTCGGCGCCCGCCTCGCGGGCAAGCTCTCGGCGTATCCCGGCGACGTCGTGACGCTCGCCGGCTTCCAGGGGACGAAGTTCAATCCCAGCGTCGGGGCGTACGTGCCTCAGTTCCACCGCTACGAGGTCACGGGACTCTTCGATACGGGGATGTTCGAGTACGACAACTCCTACGTCGTCGTGTCCCGCGGCACGGCGCAGCGGTTCGCGGGGCTGGACACCGCGGTCACCGGTATCGAGGTGCGCCTCGCCGATCCCTGGGGCGCGCGGCGCTTCGGCCAGGAGCTGGAGTCGCGCCTCGGGTATCCCTACCGGGTGGTCGATTGGCAGACCCAGAACGCCTCGCTCTTCTCGGCGTTAAAGCTCGAGAAACTCGCCATGGCCTTCGTGGTGTTTCTCATCTGCGTGGTCGCGGCGTTCAACGTGGTGGGGACCCTGACGATGGTGGTCCGGGACAAGACGCGGGAGATCGGCATCCTGATGGCGATGGGGTTGCGGCGCCAGGCGATCGGCCGCGTCTTCCTCGCGCAGGGCGTCCTGATCGGGCTCGCAGGGACCCTGCTCGGCGCGACGCTGGGGCTCGTGGTGGGCGACCAGGTGAACCGGGGCCAGTGGATCCGGATCGATCCCTCGATCTACTTCATCGATCACCTGCCCGTGCATCCGCAGCTCCTCGACGTCCTCGCGGTGCTGGCGGCGAGCCTCGTCATCGCCACGCTGGCTCCGCTCTATCCGGCGGCGCAGGCGGCGCGGCTCCACCCCGTGACCGCGATCCGCTACGAATGAACGCGCTGCTCGAAGCCAGGGGGATCCGCAAGGTGTTCGCGGGCGGGGACGGACAGCCTCTCGAAGTGCTGCGCGGGGTGGACCTGCAGGTGCGCCGGGGCGAAGTCGTCGCCATCGTGGGCGCGTCGGGGGCGGGGAAGAGCACGCTGCTGCACCTGCTCGGCGCGCTCGACTCGCCGAGCGGCGGCGACATCTGGCTCGACGGCTCGCGCTACGCGGACCTGGGCGCCGAAGGCCAGGCCGAGATCCGCAACCGCAAGATCGGGTTCGTGTTTCAGTTCCATCATCTGCTGCGCGAATTCAGCGCGGTGGAAAACGTGATGATGCCGCTGCTCATCGCGGGGGCGCCGCCGCGGACGGCGCGCTCGCGGGCCGAGGAGATTCTCTCGGCCGTGGGCCTCGCCGGACGGATGTCGCACCGGCCCGCCGAGCTGTCGGGGGGGGAGCAACAGCGCTGCGCCGTCGCGCGCGCCCTGGTGCACGACCCCGCGGTGGTGCTGGCCGACGAGCCGTCGGGCAACCTGGACCACACCAACAGCGAGCGGCTGCACGAGCTGTTCTTCCGCCTGGCACGGGAATACGAGACGGCGGTCGTGGTCGTCACGCACAACCGGCAGCTCGCGGGCCGCGCGGACCACATCGTCTGGCTGGAGGACGGCCGGCTCACACCGGTGAGCTCCGCCGAAGCGATTCCCTGACCATGCTCTGCGATAACTGCAAGGAGCGGGACGCGGTCATTCACCTGACGCAGGTGGAGCACGACACCAAGGTCACCCTGCACCTGTGCGAGTCGTGCGCCCGGGCCAAGGGAGTGGAGACCGGCGCGACGCTGCTCAAGTCACCGCTCGGGTCGTTCCTCTCGGCCATGGGGAAGGGGGGCTCGTCGGTGCTGCCGGTGCCCTCCGACGGGCTGCGCTGCGGCGTCTGCGGCTCGACGCTGCGGGATTTCCGCGAGAGCGGCCGGCTGGGATGTGCCGCCTGCTATCTGGCGTTCGAGGATCACCTGCGCGATCTGCTGCGCCGGCTGCACGGCTCGAGCCAGCACGTCGGGCAGCGGTACCGGCCGCCGGCGGCGGGCGGCGGAGACGCCGATCCCCGCAGCCATCTCCTCGAGCTGCGCGATCAGCTGCGCCGGGCGATCGAGAGCGAAAACTTCGAGCTGGCGGCCGATCTGCGCGACCGCATCCGGGTGCTCGAGTGATCGATCTCACGCTGCTGCCCGACGGGGGGCTGGGGTGGCTCGACGCCTCGGGTCCGAGCGCGGCCGTCGTGCTGTCCACGCGGATCCGTCTGGCGCGCAACGTGGAGGGATTCCCCTTCAGCCAGCGGGCGCGCGACCCCGATCGCCTGGGGCTCCTGACGCGGGTGCTCGATGCCGCCGCGGCGATGCCGCGGTTCGGCCAGATGGTGACCTACCGTCTGGACGAGCTGGAGCGCGTGGAGCGCCAGCTGCTGCACGAGCGCCACCTCGTGAGCAAGGAGCTGGCGGCGCTCGACCGCGAATCGCGGCCCCGGCCGGGGGTGGCGGTCCTGGTGAACGGCCCCGTGGGGGTGATGGTCAATGAAGAAGACCACCTGCGGTTGCAGGGGATGGCGTCGGGATTCGCCCTGGAAGCGGCCTATGCCTCGCTCCAGGCCCTGGAGAGCGAGCTCGGAAAACTGCTGCCGTTCGCGTTTCACCCTGAGTTTGGCTATCTTACCTCGTGCCCGACCAACGCCGGCACCGGCCTCCGGGCGAGCGTGCTTATCCACTTGCCCGGCTTGGTGTTAACCAAGGAGATTGGGAAGGTACTGCAGGGACTGACGCAGGTGGGGCTGACCTTTCGGGGATTGTACGGGGAGGGCAGCGAGGTCGTCGGTAACTTCTTCCAGCTTTCCAATCAGACCACGCTCGGAAAGTCGGAAGCGGAGCTGCTCGATCATCTTGGCAAGATCGTGCGCCAGGTGATCGAGTACGAAATGCAGGCGCGCGACGTGCTGTTCAAGACGGCGGCGGCGACGGTCGAGGACAAGGTGTGGCGGGCGTACGGCCTGCTGCGCTACGCCCGCAGCCTCACCTTCGATGAGGCGATGAACCTGTTGAGCGGGGTGCGGCTCGGGGTCGGGTTGAATCTGGTGCCCGGCCTGAGTGTATACACGCTGAACAAACTGCTCATCCATACGCAGCCGGCGCATCTGGCGGCGGAGGGTGAGCGGCCCATTGGAGACCCGGAGATCCTGACGCTGCGGGCCTCCTACGTGCGGCGGCTCCTGGCCGCCGAGGCCAGTTAAGCGGGAACGGGAGATGAACGGGTACAACTTCACGGATCGCGTGCGCAAGGTCCTGCAGAT
>Ga0335085_10014579_pt1 | contig 11455 bp, 10 predicted proteins | sample Lox_Sample_45_FD_206712 | JGI IMG/M metagenome (GOLD analysis project Ga0335085, IMG submission 206712) | Soil microbial communities from Loxahatchee National Wildlife Refuge, Florida, United States - Lox_Sample_4.5 | ecosystem: Environmental > Terrestrial > Soil > Wetlands | place: USA... | reverse complement strand
GTTTACCGTCTGGGGCTTCGCGGACGCGGACTCCTGGGTGCCGGGCTTCTTCACCGGCGAGGGATACGCCACGATCTACGACGTGAACCTCAACCCCAAGCCGGCGTACACCGAGCTCCAGCAGGACCTCCGGCTCGCCGCCTCCGGCGCCCCGCGCCGGGTACCGAGCGGAGCAGGCCTGTAACTCAGCCCCTGATCGCGCCGACCAGGCCGCCGACGAGGTAGCGCTGCGCGAAGACGAAGATGGACAGGGCGGGCAGCATGGACAGCGCGGTATAGGCAAACACTTTCGCGGTGTCCGTGCTGTACTGGGACTGGAACATGGCCACCGCCAGCGGCAGCGTGAAGTGCGACGGCGTGCTGAGCACGATCAGCGGCAGCAGGTAGGTGTTCCAGCTCGTGACGAAGGCCAGCATCCCCACGGTGATCAGGGCGGGCCTGGACAGCGGGAGCAGGATCCGCAAGAAGAACCGGATCCTGGTGGCGCCGTCCACGGTCGCCGCGTCCTCCAGTTCCCCGGGGATCGCCCGCATGAACGGGCGCAGGATCACGATCGTGACCGGCAGCGAGAACGCCGCCTCGGGCAGCGCCACCCCGAGCAGGTTGTCGTTCATGCCGATCTTCTGCAGCATCAGGAACAGCGGCAGTGCCGCGGTATTGAGCGGGAACAGCAGCCCGGCCGTGAACAAGAGGAACAATCCCTCGCGCCCGCGGAAGGTATACCGGGACAGCGCGAAGGCGGCCATCGAGCCGAGCACCATGGCCAGCGCGGTCGCCACCACCGCGATGATCGCGCTGTTCTGGACCGCCTGCCAGAACACCGCGGACTCCAGGATCGAGACGTAGTTGCTCCACACCCACGGATGCGGCAGCCCGTTCGGGTTGGAGCCCAGCTGGCCGGTGGTCCGGAAGCCGCTCAGGATCAGGTAGAGCATCGGCACCAGGGTGATCGCCAGCACGAACAGGATCACCAGGTAGGTGGCCGGCCGCGTGATCCAGGTTCGTCGGCGGGCAACCGTGTCCGCGTGCCCGCGGCCGCGGGCAGCGCTGAGGACTGTCATGTCACCTCACCCCACTGCTCTCGTCACTGCCCCGGCGGTGTCCCGGCGCAGCGCGTACCGCTGATAGGCCAGGGCGAAGACGAAGGAGATGATGAACAGGACCACGGAGACCGTGGCCCCGTACCCGAACTGGGTGCGCTCGGCGCCGTTGAAATACAGGTACGTGAGCATCGTCTGCGACGCGTTCGCCGGTCCGCCCAGGGTCATGATCCAGACGATGTCGAAGAGCTGGAGCGAGCCGATGACCGCCAGGAAGATCCAGATCCTGATCGTGGGGCCGAGCAGCGGCAGCATGATCCGCCTGGTTATCTGCCATGACGAGGCACCGTCGATGGCCGCGGCCTCGCGCAGCTCGGGCGGGATACCCTGCAGGCCGGCCAGCAGCAGGACGATCCCGAAGCCGATGAACTGCCAGGTGACCACGAAGAACAGCGTGTAGAGCACCAGCGAGGTGCTGGCCAGCCAGAAGTGGATCAGGGCGGCCAGGCCGGCCGACTTGAGCAGGCTATCCACGGGCCCGCCGTGCGACAGCAGCATCGACCACATCACCGCGCTCGTGGCCTGGGACAGGACGTACGGCGTGAACACGGCAAGCCGCATGGCCGCCTGCCCGCGCATCCGGCGGTTGAGCAGCAAGGCCAGCCCGATGCTGATCGGGAGCTGGATGACGACGGACAGTACCGCGATGATGATGTTGTGCAGCAGGGCCTGGTGGAACACGGAACCTGTCACGACACCCTGGTAGTTCTGCAAGCCGATGAAGTCGCTCAGCGGCCCGTAGCCGTTCCAGTTGTACAGGCTGTACCAGATAGCGAAGATCATCGGGACGAACACGAACCCGATGAACAGGATCAGGGGCGGACCGAGCAGGATGGTCAGCTCGATCCGCTTACGCCGCGCGCTGCGCTGCTTCGGCGGGGCACCGGCGGCGGCCGGGCCAGAGATGATCTCCGGCCCGGCCGCCAGCCTGACTGCTCCGCGGTCCTGGGTGCTTTCCGCGCGGGCCATCAGTGGCCGGAGCTGGAACTCACGGAGTTGATGATGGCCGAGTTGCTGCCCTTGCCCGCGAAGAAATTCGCGATCGCGGCGTCCAGGGCCAGGCCGGGATCGGTCGGCAGGGCCTGGTCGAAGTACACAGCGACGTAGGCGGCGGTGTCATGCGCCTGCGCGGCCGCCTTCACCGCCGGGCTGGTGATCGCCGATTCCGCGGCGGGGTTCGCCGGCAGCCCGATGCTCGCCTGCGTCACCAGCTGCTTCTGGACCTCGGTGCTGTCGATGTACTGGAGGAACTGGGCGCAGGCCGGCTCGGCCGCTCCGGTGGTGCAGGACCAGCCGTCGCCGCCGCCGAGTACCGAGCTCGGGTCACCCTGGCCGCCGGGCACGGCCGGGAACGCGAACCAGCCGAGCTTGGAGTCGATGTTCTTGTCGGTGGTGTCGCCCTTAGCCTCGCCGGGCTCCCAGTCGCCTTGCAGCTCCATCGCCACCTTGCCGTTCGCCAGCATGCCGGCGGAGCTCGTCGGGCTGCTCTGCGCCGCGACGGCGTTGAACCCGGACTCGAACGGGTTGGTGGCCAGGAACGCGGTGAGATCCTTGGTCGCCTTGGAGTAGCACGGCGCGCTCAGGCTCGACGAGCTCATGCCCTGCTGGATGACGGAGGTGGAGCATTCCCTGACCGCGAAGTACTCCCACCAGAACGCGTCCGGCCACTGGGCCTGCCCGCCAAGCCCGATCGGGGTGATGCCATGGGCCCTGAGCTTGGCGTTGACGGATTCGAGCTGGGGGATGGTGGTCGGCGGCGTCGTGATGCCGGCCTTGGCGAACAGGTCCTTGCGGTACCAGAAGCCCACCACGTGCTGGTCGTACGGAACCCCGTACTGCTTCCCGCTGACCTGCCAGCCCGCGGCGGCCTTGCCGAGCGTCCCGATCCAGCCCGACACGTATTGGGTGAGGTCGGCCAGCTTGCCCGACTGGACCTGGGTGGCCTCGGCGCCACCGCCCCATTGCTGATAGATATCCGGCGGGTTGTTCGACTTCAGCGCGATCGGCATGTTGGTCTTGAAGAACTCGTTCTGGTGCGGGACGTTCTGGATGGTCACACTCGGGTGCGCCGTATGGAAAGCGGTGATGGCACTGACCCAGATGCCCTTGAGCGGGTCGGCGGTGGCGTTATTCCACCAGCTGAGCGTGACCCGGCCGCCGGCGCTCGAACTCGCAGACGAGCCCGAGCCGGCCGAAGTACCGCTACTGCTGCTGCACGCGGCTATCGTGGCCGCTGCTGCCGCCACCGCCATGGCGACGATGACAGGTTTCGGTGAACGTCGCATGAGGCTCATCTCCTGACGATGCCGGAATCTCCGCGGTTACGGCCAAAGGACAGACGTCGACCGTAGGTGACGCCTTACAGGTACCTCGAAAACTTTATGTTTATATTTCGGAATTTCCCGTTATCATAGGAACGGTGAGGTCGGTCGGTCAACCCTTCGTTTCTAAGGTGTTACGTTCCTGCGTTACGCTATGCGATGCCCGGATAGTGCCGTTCTCGGCAAGGCCGCGATACCGTGATCGAAAGCTTTTCGGATGTTGGCGGTCACCGTGCGGGCCCACGTCCCGGGGACGAGCGGACGGTCAGAAAAGGTGGTGCAGTGCTTCCTAGCAGCAATGCGGTCGGCGAGGCCGCCAGGAGGGACCGCGGGCGGACGACCCTGGCGGCCATCGCCGCCGAGGCCGGCGTGTCGCTGCCGACGGTCTCGAAGGTGGTGAACGGACGGCGGGATGTCGCCCCGGCGACGCGCGCGCTTGTCGAGCGACTGCTCCACGAGCACCAGTACACCCGGGCGGGCACCCGGCGGCATCGCCGGTCCGGCCTCATCGACCTGGTGTTCAACGGCCTGGACAGCCCGTGGGCGGTGGAGATCCTGCGCGGCGTGGAGGAGTGGGGCGCCGAGCACTCCACCGCCGTGGCGGTCTCCGCGGTCCGGCACGGCAATGCCCGGCCGGCGAGCTGGACGAGCGGGCTGGCGAGCCACGATACCGACGGGGTGATCCTGGTGACCTCCGAGCTCACCGGCAGTCAGCTGGAGCAGCTCCGGGAGGCCGACATCCCGCTGGTCGTCCTCGACCCGGGGAACCCGCCGCCTCCGGACCTGCCCAGCGTCGGCGCCACGAACTGGGCCGGCGGCCTGGCTGCGACCGAGCATCTGCTGGGCTTGGGGCACCTCCGGATCGGGGCGATCGCCGGGCCGGGTGACTACCTGTGCAGCCGGGCGAGAACCGACGGATACCGGTCGGCGCTGGAACGGGCGGGCATCAAGTTCGACCCGGCGCTGGTCCGCAACGGCGACTTCCAGCACGAGGCCGGCTTCATATGCGGCGCCAAGCTGCTCGACCTGCCCGAGCCCCCGACGGCGATCTTCGCCGGCAGCGACCAGCAGGCGTTCGGCTTGTACGAGGCGGCCCGGCAGCGGGGCCTGCGGGTACCGCAGGACCTCTCGGTCGTCGGCTTCGACGACCTGCCGGTCTCGCGCTGGGTACCCCCGCCGCTCACCACCGTGCGGCAGCCGCTCGACGAGATGGGCCGGGCCGCGGCCCAGATGCTGGGCGACCTGATCGAAGGGCGGCCGCTGCGCTCGAGCCGGGTCGAGCTGACCACCGAGCTGATCGTCCGGGAGTCGACCGCGGCGCCCGCCCGGGCGCGCTCATGACCGCCCCGATGGTGCCCGGTACCGAGGCCGCGGCCGAACCCTGGCGTGACCCGTCCCGGCCGGTCGCGGAGCGCGTCGCCGACCTGCTGGGCCGGATGACGCTGGCCGAGAAGCTGGCTCAGCTCGGCAGCGTGTGGGTCGGGGCGGCCGACGACGGGGTCGACGGGTTTGCGCCGATGCAGCACGAGTTCAGCGCCGAGCTGCCGCCGCTCGACGACCTGATCCAGGACGGCATCGGGCAGCTCACCCGGGTGTTCGGCACCCGCCCGGTCCCGCCGGCCGCGGGCATGCTCGCCCTGGCCGGGTTGCAGCAGCAGATCATGACGGCGAGCCGGCTCGGCATTCCGGCCATCGCTCACGAGGAGTGCCTGACCGGTTTCGCGGCTTGGTCGGCGACGATCTTCCCGACCCCGCTCTCCTGGGGCGCGTCCTTCGACCCTGGCCTGGTGCGGGACATGGCCGCCGCGATCGGCGCCAGCATGCGGGCCTGTGGCGTGCACCAGGGTCTGGCACCGGTGCTGGATGTGGCGCGAGACCCCCGGTGGGGCCGCACCGAGGAGACCATCGGCGAGGACCCGTACCTGGTCGGTACCATCGGCACCGCGTACGTGCTCGGCCTCCAGGCCGCCGGGGTGGACGCGACACTCAAGCACTTCGCCGGCTACTCGGCCTCCCGGGGTGGGCGGAACATGGCCCCGGTGTCGATCGGCAGGCGCGAGTTCGCGGACGTGATCTTGCCGCCATTCGAGATGGCCATCCGGCTCGGCGGCGCCCGCTCGGTGATGCCGACCTACATCGACCTGGACGGCGTGCCCGCCACAGCCGACGGTGAGCTGATCGGAGGGCTGCTACGGACCGAACTCGGCTTCGACGGCCTGGTTGTCTCCGACTATTACGCTGTGTCGTTCCTCGAGCAGCAGCACTCCGTGGCGGCCAGTCCGTCCGAAGCGGGGGCCGCCGCGCTGCACGCGGGTATCGACGTCGAGCTGCCGGCCGTGCGCTGCTACGGCACGCCGTTGCGTAAAGCCGTCGCGGCCGGGCTCGCGGACGAGGCCGTCGTCGACCGGGCCGCGGCCCGGGTGCTGACCCGCAAGTGCGAGCTTGGCATGCTCGACCCCGGCTGGACGGCGCTGCCGTCACCGGAGGATGCCGACCCGCTCGACCTGGACCCGCCTGAGCACCGGAAGCTGGCCGGCCGACTGGCGGAGGAATCGGTGGTCCTGCTGGCCAACCCGCGAGGCGTGCTCCCGCTCCGGGCCGGCTCGCGGGTCGCCGTCGTCGGGCCGCTCGCCGACGACCCGCTGGCGTTCTTCGGCTGCTACAGCATGCCGCGGCATCTGGGCGGGACCTATCCCGATGCCGCCGTCAGCGTGCCAGTTAGCACACTGCTGTCCGCTCTTCGCACGGAACTGGCGGCAGAGGGCGCGGAGCTGGCCGGGAGACCGGCGACGGTGAGCTACGCGCGCGGCTGCGACGTACGGTCGCAGGACAGCTCGGGGTTCGCCGCCGCGGTCGCCGTGGCCAAGGCGGCGGAGGTCGTGGTCGCCGTGGTCGGGGACGAGGCCGGGATGTTCGGGCGCGGCACGTCCGGCGAGGGCTGTGACGTCACCAGCCTGCGCTTGCCCGGCGCTCAGGAGGACCTGCTGCTGGCGCTAGCCGATACCGGGACTCCGGTGATCGCGGTGCTGGTCACCGGCCGGCCGTATGCGCTCGGTGTCGTGGCTGACCGGCTGGCCGGGATCGTGCAAGCCTTCTTTCCCGGCGAGGAGGGCGGCAGGGCGATCGCAGGCGTGCTGTCCGGACGGATCGTGCCCAGCGGCAAGCTGCCCGTCGAAATGCCGGGTCCGGACGTGGCCCTGCCGTCGTCCTACCTCCGGTCCAGGCTCGCCGGCCCGCACGGCGGAAGCTCGGTGGATCCGTCGCCGCTGTTCGCGTTCGGGCACGGCCTGTCGTACACCAGCTTTGGCTACGATGACCTCGCCGTGTCGCCGGACCGTGTGCCCACCGATGGCATAGCGGAAATCGCCTGCACGGTCCGCAACGGCGGGCCGCGGGCGGGCACCGAGGTGGTGCAGCTCTACCTCAGCGACCCGGTGGCGTCGGTGGCGCGACCGCTGCGCTGGCTGGCGGGTTTCGTCCGGGTTTCTCTCGAGCCCGGGGAGGCACGCCGGGTGCGGTTCCGGGTGCACGCCGACCAGGTCGCGTTCTCCGGCCGGTCCGGCCGGAGGGTCGTCGAGCCTGGCGAGATCTGCGTGGGCATCGGCGGCGCGTCGGACAATCTGACACTGACCGGCTCGTTCATGCTGTACGGCCCCGAACGCACGGTTGGCATCGACCGGGTGCTCCACACCGAATCAAGTATCGAGTTACTGCAGGGTGTCCCGCCCTACGGCCTCTGGGTCACGAAGTCGCCAGCAGCCACGGGTGTTCCTCTGGACGGCCGCATCCAGCCATCACCCCGCGACCATGCCGCTCACAGATCCGGGTGAGGTACGGCTCCTCGATCACCGGTTCCCGGTGCTGCTGTCCCGAGGTGACGATCAGCAGGGTGTTCGTGCATCAGCCTCGGCTCGCCTCGTTTTGTCAGACCCTGGTGTTAGCGTCAAATGCATGTTCGATGTTGATACGCCGGGCTCTGTCTTTGCTGCTATCTCGCCGCCGCCGGATGTGGCCGCGTCGCCTGCTGAGCCGCATCGGGTGCCGCTGGAGCAGGTGGAGGCGCAGATCTGCGAGCTGGCCGGGCACCTGGCCGCGGCGACGTGCCGGTTCCTGGTCCTGCTCGCCGACTTCGACGCCCGCCGCGGCTGGGCCAGCTGGGAGATGGGGTCCTGCGCGCAGTGGCTGTCGTGGAAGTGCCAGATGTCGTCCGGCACGGCCCGCGAGCACGTCCGGGTGGCGCGGGCGCTGCGGGACCTGCCGGTGATCCGGGCCCGGTTCGCCGCGGCCGCGCTGTCGTACGCCAAGGTCCGGGCGCTGACCCGGATCGCCACCCCGGCCACGGAGAGCGGGCTGGCCGAGCTGGCCGGGCCGATGACCGCGAACCAGCTGGAGCGGTTCGCCCGCGCCCACCGCCAGGTCAGCGCCGTCGATGACGCCGATGCCCGGGTCCGCCGCCGCCTGGCCTGGCGGTTCGAGGAGGACGGGTCGCTGTCCGGCACGTTCCGGCTGCCGCCGCTGGCCGGCGCGGTGCTGCTGAAGGCCTTGCGCGCCGCCTGCGCCGAGCTCGCCGGCCAAGCGGGTGATCCCCGCCGGAACGTTTCCGCGGGCACGCCGGCCGTCCGGACCTCCTCGGACCTGGCTGACGGCCTGGTCGCGGTGGCGGAGTCGTTCCTGGCCGGGAAGGTGGCCGGGGCCGATGACCCCGAGATCTATCAGGTCGTGGTGCACGCCGGCGCGGACCTGCTCGCCAAGCCTGCCGCTCCGCCCGCGGATCCGGCCGGCGTTTCCGCGGAAACGCCGGCGGCCCCGGCGCAGGTCCCGGGGGATCCGGCGAACCCGGTTCGCTGCCACGTGGAGGACGGCCCGGCGATCAGCGTGTCCACCGCGCAGATGCTCGCCTGCACTGCCGCGCTGTCGTGGATGACCCACGGTGACGGCGGCGCCGTGCTGGCCCTGGGCCGCCGCCGGCGCCGTCCCAGCTCCGCCATTCGCCGCGCCGCCCGGGAACGGGACGGCTGCCGGTGCCGGTTCCCGGGCTGCGAGTCCCGCCGGGCCGACCTGCACCACATCGTGCACTGGGTCAACGGCGGCCGCACCGACCTGGGCAACCTGGTCAGCCTGTGCCCCTGGCACCACAAGCTGGTCCATGACCGCGGCTACCTCATCGCCGCCCCGCCCGGCGGCGGCTTCGCGTTCTACCGCCCGGACGGCACTCTCCTGCCCGCCAGCCCGGCATTGCCCCAACCCGAGGGCGGCATCGGGGATACCCACGACGCGGACGTCACCCCGGACACGATCATCCCGCCCTGGTACGGCGAGCGGCTGGACCTGGACCACGCCATCTGGGCCTGCTTCGCCAACGCCAGGACCAGGGAAGAACGCGAGCGGGACCGGGACGGCGACCCCGTGGCCCGGGGCCGCGTCACGGTCTACGAACCCGAAGACTGCGACGAACGCTACCGCCAGTACCTCGAGCACGCCCCCCGGCGCACCGGCCCCACCCTGGTCCCGGTTCAGGTATGACCACCTATGGCCAGGGCCGACGATCATGAGGCCGGCTTGGCGCTGACGCTGGATTGTTCTGCGCCGCTGATCTCGGCGGATAGTTCTTCCATCGCGGCGACCGCGGCGGGTCCTGCCTTGTGCTCCCAGTAAACACCCATAACGGCGGCGATCCATACCCAGAACGAAGCGATGATGCCGACCGCGGCGATCAGCGCCAGGCTGACGCGAGCTGGCACTGGTGAAGGTGTCCCGGACGATCAGCGCGCTGCTCCCGGTCAGGTGCAAGTCCCTGACGACCAGCGCGCCGAAGCTGCGGTGCGGGCTGAACGCCTCGGCGAACGCGTAGATGATGATCAGCAGCGGGATCACCGCGACGAACAGGTTCACCGAGATCACCAGGGCCAGGTGCTTGCCCTCGATCTCCTTGAACCGCCGGTTGGCCTGCAGCAAGAACGCCACCTGCGGGCGCTGCTCAAGCTTCTGCTGATACCGCCGCAGCTTCTCCTGATACCGACGCGCGCCAGCAGCTGCCGCCGCCGGCTTTGCCGCGCGATCGCCGCCTGATTCGCCCACCGTGCTCTCCTGACTCAGCTGACGGACAGCCGGTCAGTCCGCAGATCGGCCAGCCGGGCGATGATCTTGCAGTCGTCGAATTCTGCGCACGCCACCCGGCGCGTCTGCCAGGTAGGCGTGAACTCGCACATTCGCGGTCCCACCATCGTCATGCCCTTCCGTTCCTAGGCCGCACCGAAGCCAGTGTGCCGCCTGCCAGCGGACACCATCACCCCCTAGGCGGGTGGTTTCGGGCTGAAGCGGGAGAGGGCGGCCACGACATGCCAGCCGCCGCCGGTTCCTCACTGAGGATGTCGGGTTCGGCAGACCACCGGGAGCGTGTCCCGGCAAACGTGAGACCGAACGCGTCGCAGTTGCCGCCGCGATTCAGTGGCGCTGGCAGGCCGCCGCCCAGAAGCCGCCCAGCCCTTGCCCGGCGGCATGGAACTGGCCACCGATCACTCCCGGTTCTACCTGCAATGGCTCACCGGCGGTCAGCCGCCCATCCCGCCAGCGCCTGACCGCCTTTCTTGGACCAGGGAACGGCTGGACGGAGTAGCGGCTCGCCGGCCCGTTCGGGGATATGGAGGTCAATGATCCCGAACGGACACCCGACGGCAGCCAGCGCCTCCTGCGGGATGGCGAACTCCGGGCGCGGCGAGTTCACTTGGGGCTATCACGGCAATGGCCCGGACGATCTGGCTGAGGCACTGATTACCGACGTCCTGGCTTCGCATGCCCGCTGCCCGGCGTGCCTCGGAGCCGCGCCCTGCGGAGCGGACATGTGCACTGCAACACGTGTGATGACACCGGCCTGATGACACCGGCCTGCGCCAGGACATCGAAGCGGCTGCCATGACGCTGGTCGAAAGGTTCATCTCCAGGCTTCCGCAGCAGCGTGGCTGGGACTCAAGGCCAGGACCCTTCTCAGCTACCTGGCCAGGGTGACGCGCGCGAGCATTCCCTCAAGGTTCCAGGCCAGGCGCTGAATCAGACGCCCGGCCGGTAACGGCACCCGTAGGCTAGCCGCACAGCTCCCTATGATGAGGGATAGCCCTACAGGCATGAGGAGCGACGCGGATCATGAGCGAACCTGCAATCTCATTCGACGATGCTGGTTACCAGAACCTGCGCGCCGTCGCCGACCGCTTGCTCGAGACCACCAGAGTTGAGTACGTGGACGAAGGGGTCCTCCTGATCATGAACCCCCCGGGGATCGAGCATCGCAGGATCGTTCGCGCCATCGCTGACGACGCAAAGCGGGCCTTCTACACGGGAACCGTAACCGTCAACTGGGCAACGGATGAGAACTACCAGTGGGACCTGCCCGACAGCACCGGCCGCTTCTACATCCCGGATGTCACCTTCATCCATCCCGACGCGACGACAGCCGAAGAGGAGAAGGCGGCAATTGCCCTGGTCGTCGAGGTTACATCGCCGACCTCGCCGGATACGGTCCTGAATGACCGGACCACCAAGCCGGTCCAGTACGCGAAGGCCGGAGTTCCGCTTTATCTGCTGGTGGACCAGGAACTGGGAAGGTGGACACTGTTCGGGCTGGCCGAAGGATGGGAACGGTACCAGGTGGCAGCCGACGGCGCTTACGGCGAGGAGATCAGCCTGCCCGCGCCCCTCAGCTTCAGCCTCGCCTCGGCGACCTGGCCACGCTGGAAGTAACGCCAGTTAGCCGGGCTGATCGTCGCTGGACCTCGCCCTACAATGCCCGGCGTCTGCCTGCGTTGGCTTCCCCCCCGCAGCGAAACTGAAGTCACCGGGCCACGACTAGCTTCAGCGCGGGGTGGAGGTAGCGGTCTGCTGCGTGATCCCAGGTGATGACGTCTGAGGTGACGATGGCCGGGTCGAGCCGACCCTTCGCGATAAGCTCGGCCACCTCGGGGAGCACAGCTGCGGAGTTGACCCGCCCGATGTGGAACCGGATGCCCCAGGTATACAACTTCCCCAGTGCCAGCCCGATCT
>Ga0335085_10014578_pt1 | contig 11455 bp, 12 predicted proteins | sample Lox_Sample_45_FD_206712 | JGI IMG/M metagenome (GOLD analysis project Ga0335085, IMG submission 206712) | Soil microbial communities from Loxahatchee National Wildlife Refuge, Florida, United States - Lox_Sample_4.5 | ecosystem: Environmental > Terrestrial > Soil > Wetlands | place: USA... | reverse complement strand
ATCGGCCTGCGACGTCTTGAGAGTGGTGAGACCTGCTGAGCCACGCTGCCCTGCTTCTGACGAGGCCTTCCTAAACGCTAGGTCACAGGTTCGATCCCTGTCGGGGTCACTCGAGCAGCCCGTTCGCCACCGATCGCGTGAGGGGACGTCTCGGAATCCTTCGCCGCCGGCAACACCCATCCGGTTCCCGTCGAAGCAATCTCGACGACGTTCCAGAGCTCCTCCGCCACGTCCCTGCCAGGGTCGTAGGGCCGCCAGTCCACACCGGTTGCGTCCCAGGCAAGCGTCACCTTCACCCGCCACAGCTGACTGCGGCCGCCGTCACCGAGTCCGACGACGACGACCTGGGCTCGGTCATCCTCGATGGTGGCCGCGTGAAGCCTGAGGTACGCGCGCTCGTGGGACAGGAACACGATCAGACCGCCATCGTCCTCGCGGGAGTATGGGGCGCTGTACGGACCGAGCCGCCCCGACCGCAAGCCGGCCTCGATGAACTTCTCCCGGATCACAGCCGCCCGGACCTCTGCCACTCTGTTCGCCATGCGTCCCGCCTCCATGGGGCGGAGAATCGCGTGTCTGCCTGACGTTGGCCGACGCCGATCAGCGTCCCTGACGGCGGAGCCGTGCTGGTTCGCTGACCCAGCTCGAACGACCCTGGCGGAACACCGCTGCGATCGCCTCGCTCACCGCCCGCACCGAGGCGATCCGCCGGTTGGCCTGAGGAAGCACGAGCCACACGCTGTAGGGGTCCGCGACGTCCGGGAAGACCCGCACCAGGTCCGGATGCGCGTTCCCCACGAACGAGGGCAGCTGCACGATGCCGATTCCGGCCGCCGCCGCCGCCAGGAGCACGTGGTGGCTGTTGGAGAGCATCGGCGCCCGCGCAGAGTGGCGGAGGACGGCCGAGCGGGTCAGATGAGACGGTCATGAGGACCCTGATCATCGGAGCCGGAGCGCTCGGTGGCCTCGCCGGGGCACGGCTCGCCGCCACCGGCGCACGCGTCCGGTACGCGGTGCGAGACGAGGCCGCGGCAGCACGCCTGAAGGCCGCCGGCTTCCAGATCTCCGGTGTGGGTGGCCCGGTCGCCGCTCCCGCCGAGGACGTCGCGCCCCTCGCCAGCCATCCCGCCGGCCTCGCCTTCGATCTGATCGTCCTCGCCACCAAGGCCCAGGAGGCGATGGAGATCGCTCCCCTGGCAGCGCGCTGGCTCGCGCCGGGTGGCACGCTCCTTCCCATCCAGAACGGCGCGGTGTCGCGTCTCCTCGCCGATCGCCTCGGCGGCGAGCGGGTCCTGGGCGGCCTCTCGAACCTCGGCGCCACGCTCCACGCCCCGGGCCGGATCGAGCAACGCAACGCCGGGCACCTCCTGGTGGGTGAGCTCGCGGGCGGCATCAGCGAGCGTTCCGAGCGCGTCCGTGCCTGGCTCGGGCGCGGCGTCGAGGTCCGCGTCACCGGGAACCTGGCCGGGGCCATCTGGTCGAAGCTGCTGCTCAACTGCTCGGTCACCACGCTCGGCGCCATCGCCGGACAGACGATGCGTGAGTACGTCGCCACGCAGTCCGGCCGCGCGGCGTTCGACCGGGCCTACGACGAGGCGCTCTCGGTGGCGCTCGCCAGCGGCGCCCGACCCGAGCGGATGATGGTCGACCCGGTTCCTCCCGGATGGGACGGACATGCGGCCGCGGGTGCCGAGCACGACGCTTGGCTCGACCGCATCCTCGCGGCGTACGGTGACCTCAAGCCCTCGATGCTCCAGGACTTCGAGCGCGGAAGGCTCACCGAGATCGACTTCATCAACGGCTACGTCGCCGACGTGGGCCGCCAGCTCCGCGTTCCCACCCCGGTGAACGCCGCGATCGTCGAGACGGTGCACGCCATCGAGCAGGGACGCCGGTCCCCTTCACCGGAGCTGCTCCACCCGCTCGCCTCTGCCTGAGCCGACCGGCACGACAGTCGGGCTTCCGCGGCGATGATCTCCCTGGTCGCCTGACGATAGGCTCCCCGGCCATGCGGCTGGCCGTCATCTCCGACATCCATGGGAACATCCGGGCCCTGGAGGCGGTCCTCGCCCGCATCCGCGGCCTCCGGGACATCGACCACCTCATCGTCGCCGGAGACCTCCTCTCCGGCCCGCTCGAGCCCTCCGAGACCGCCGACGTGCTCATGGACCTCGACGCCTCGGTCATCCGCGGCAACCACGAGCGACAGCTGCTCGCCTGCGCGAGCGAGGCCGGCGGACCGAGCGACCAGTACGCCTTCGAGCACACCACCGACGCGCAGCGCGCCTGGCTCGCCGGGCTCCCGGCCTCGCTCGAGCTCTCCGCCGACGTGCTCGTCTGCCACGGGACCCCCGAGACCGACCTGGTCTATCTCTGCGAGGAGCTCGGCACGCCGCTGACCCTCGCCTCCGACGAGGTGATCTCCCGCCGGCTCGCCGGCAGCAGCCATGCGCTCGTGCTGTCCGGCCACTCGCACCACCCGCGGACGGTCCGCCTCGCGACCGGACAGCTGGTGGTCAACGCCGGAAGCGTCGGGCTTCAGGCCTACACCGCCGAGCACCCGCGCCCCCACCATGTCGAGAACGGCTCGCCACACGCGCGCTTCGTCGTCTGCGAGCGCACACCCGCCGGATGGCAGGCCGAACATCACCAGATCGCCTACGACTGGGACGCCGCCTCGGCCGACGCCCAGCGGCACGGCCGTCCCGACTGGGCGCTCTTCCTCCGCTCGGGCCGGGTCCGAGCTCCCTAGGGCGGCGGGACCGGCTTCCAGCCCGCGTCCGGATCGTAGCGCTTCATCCCCGAGGCCACGCTCGAGGTCTTCGAGCCGAGATCCTTCTCCAGCACGACGCCGGACTGATTGACGAGGAAGCTCATGACACCCGTCTTCCCGTACGACGCGGGCCAGGCGACGAGCGCGAATCCCCGGGTGAGCTTCCCCCCCTCCTTGTAGTCGAGCGCCCCGCCCTCGGCGTGGGGACCCTGCGCGGTCAGCAGCCTGAAGTGGTAGCCGTGGTACGGAGCGTTCGCGCCGCGCTTCAAGGTGTAACCCTCCCCGACCGCGCCGCTGACCGCGGGACCCATGGGGCTCTCGGGCTCGCCCGGAGCCGACGGCCAGTAGAGCCCGTCGTGCTTCCCCGCCGAGCTCAGGAGCCGATCCGCGTAGTGCGGGACGCTCGCGCCCTCGGGGTTCCGCGTCAGGTAGTCGCGCTGCGCCTCGACGTACCCGATGCAGACCTGGATGACGTCCAGCTCGTTCTGGCCCACGCGGCGCGCGAGGATCTCCTTCTCGCCCGCGGCCGTGTCGAAGGTCCATCCCGTCTTGCCCTTCACCAGCGGGATGGGGAACGGCCAGGCGTCATCGCCGATGGCGAGGGTGCGCGTGGTCTCGTTCGGCCCGCTCAGCGCGTGGCTCCTGTCGTAGAGCTCCACGAACCGGGCGAGCGCCGCACGGTCCGCCACGGGATCGCCGGAGAGGAGGAACGACCTCGATCGATCTCCCAGCACCCCGACGACGCCCGTCGGGTCGCCGGAGCGGGCCGCGGCGACCAGCGCATCGACCGCGGCGGTCGGATCGGGATACGCCTTCGCCGCCGCCGCGAGCGCGGGAGCCGAGACGAGGAGCAGCGCCAGCGTCGCGCGTAAACGGGTCGTCACGGTCATCGCCTCCGCCCTCCGCCACCGCCGCGCGCCCCGCCCCCGACGCTCGAGGCGCCGCGGCTGCTGGCCGCGCGTGTCTGCGAGCCGCTCCCCATCCCCCCCCACGCCGAGCCCCCCGAGGGAGCAGGTCGGGACGGCGCACCGCCGCCTCCCCACCCGCGGTCGCCTCCGCCGTAGCCGGGGGGAGCGCTGGGCACGCTGTACCCCGGCCGGGGACCCGCGGCGCTCGGTCCGGAGGGCATCGTGCTCGGACCTGCGGGACGACCTCCCGCTCCACCACCCGGGCCGGCCGGAAGGGTGCTCGGCCCCGCCGGACGGCCTGCGCCTCCGGGCGTGGCCGGAAGCTGGCTCGGTCCTCCGGGCCGGTTGCCCGGACTGCCCGGACCTCCGGGGCCGCCGACCCCGCCTGGACCTCCGGGGCCTCCCGGTCCGCCGATGCCGCCGGGGCCGCCCGGTCCACCGGGGCCGCCCGGCCCACCGGGTCCGCCGATTCCGCCCGGACCCCCGGGACCTCCCGGTCCGCCGGCCGGAGGACGCGGCGGCGGTCGCGGTGGATAGGGCGGCCGCGGTGGGTACGGCGGATAGGGCGGGTAGCGCCAGTAGCTCGAGCCGATCGCGAACCCGATGCTGAAGCTGATCGCCGTCGCGCCCACGACGTACCCGGGCGGATACACCGGCGGCGGCGGATAGGCCGGGTACGCCCAGGTTCCGTACACGACGGTCGGGCTGTAGACCGGCACATAGACGACCTGCGGCTGTGCCGGCTCGATGCGGATGATGGTCGTGGAGGTTCCATCGGCCGCCGTGCCGCCCTGCTCCACCTTCACCGTCTGCTGAGACGAGGACTTGAGGTTCCCGGCCTCCATCGCTCGCTGCCGGAGCTGCTGGACCGCGAAGAGCAACGACTCCTTCTGCGTCCGGTACGCCGTCGCGATGTCGCGCGCCCAGTCCTGATGCTCGCTGAGCATCTTCAGGACGTCCGGCAGGGCGGCCATCGCCTTGACGCTCGCGTCCCAGGGCTTGTCCTTGAGCGCCGTCTCGAGGTCCTTCCCCGAGAGGCTGGGGTGCGCCTTCATGAACTCGGCGGCGGCGGCGACCTCCTGCGGCCGGGTCGATGCCTCGAGCAGCTGTCCGAGCAGCGGATCGGGAAAGAGCGCAATGGGCGACGCGATGGACTCGAGCTGCTCGGGAGGGATTCCACCCGCGTTCGACGCCGAAGCAGCGCCGGCAGCCGCGCCAGTGGCGGATGCGGGAGCGGCGGCCTGCGGAGCCGGGGCCACCGGGTTCGCGCCCGGTTGCCCCACCGCGACGGGCGGAGGCGGCGGAGGCGGAGCGGCCGCAGCCTTCGCCTCCTCCTTCGAGGAGCCGGCGCAGGCACAGCCCATCGCCACGACCACGAGCAGCCGCCGGGGGGTCATGCCTGCACTTTGCCAAGGAACGCCCCGCCGGGGTGTCCCGAAGCGCATGGGACCAAGGGGCAACGTCGGCCGGCGTGGGCTACCGCGTGCTGGCCACCCGTGCGCTGGACGCCTTGTCCTGCACGCAGGCGTGATCGGCGTTGGACCACTCCTTCTGCAGCTGCCAGCGGGTGCTCCCGAGCGTGGTGCAGCTACCGAACTTCCAGACGCACTTGTCGGCGATCTCCTCGCCGGCCCGGTCCACCCAGGCGTTCCCGTCCGCGTCGGTGATCATCTCCAGCACCTCGTGAGCGGTGACGTTCGCCAGCGCCCGGGTCGGCTCGCTGAACTGGTTGCAGGAGAAGAGGTCGCCGGGGTCGCACTGCGGCGCGTCCGCCATGCTGGGCAGGTAGGCCACGCGGATCCTCTTCCCGTTCGGGCACTGACCGCCGTCGTGCCAGGCGCAGAAGTCCGCCTGCTCGGGGAAACCGTCGGTGAACACCAGGTACAGGGTGTTGGGGTTGGGGAGCTGCCGGGCGTCGTCGAGGACCTGGCAGACCTTGGCGACGAGCTCCTCCGTCGAGGGCGAGTGCGTCGGAGAGGCCGAGGTCTCGAGGATGTGGCCGAGGAACTTCGCCTGCGACTTGCCGCCACGCACGTACTGGTCGGCGACGGCGAGGTAGCGTGACCCGTCCAGCCCGGTGAGGAAGGCGTCCATCCCCGGGATCGCGTCGGATGGGAACCGTGCCGTCTGGCCCCACCAGATGGCGATCATCGTGCCGTCGGCGATGACCGGTCCACCGAGGTCCTCCAGGTCGTCGGACGACCACTTCGCCGCGCCGGCGCGCCGGGTGGCCATCACCGATGCGTGGCGCGGCGCGGACGCGAGGTCGGCGGAGACGGTGTCACGGGCCTGGTACGACGTCGCGCCGTAGTAGCAGCCGCTGACGCCGAGGGAGATGCTGAGGACGCAGATGGAAGCACGCACCGTCGACCCTCCACTGGGTGCTCTCCCCGGCGGCGGATCTCGACCCACGGGCGGATGTCCGTCAAGCCGCGACCAGGCAACGGCACGGCGCGGCCGTTCAGTGCGCCGGGGGCGTGCCCCGTGCCACCGGGAGGCGGGGGGCGAGGAGCACCGCCAGCGGAAGGGTCACCAGCGCCGTGACCGCGGTGGCGACGGTCGCCCATCCCGCTCCGGCGGCGTCACCCAGATATCCGAAGCCCACCGGAGCGACGGCGCCGGCGCCGATGACACCCGTGTAGAACAGAGCGAAGGCGCTCTCCGCGCGCGCGCCGGGCCGCAGCTCCGGAACCGTTCCGTAGAGCACGGAGGACGTGCCGTTGAGCATCGTGCCCAGGAAGGGAAGGACCCCCACTGCCGGCCAGAGCGGCAAGCCGAGGACCGCGAGGATGAGCACCGCCGTTCCGCCCTCGGTCAGCAGCACCGTGCGGAGCAGCCCCATGCGCTCGCCGAGCCATCCGCACGCTGCCTTTCCCGCGGCGCCACCGAGAAAGACGAGCCCCAGCCCGAGTCCCACGGTGGAGAGCGAGGCTCCCTTCGCGCGCAGCAGGAACGGAAGGAAGGTGAGGAGCCCCATGCGGACGCTCGTGTCGAGGATGCCGATGGAGAGCAGCAGTCCGAAGCCCACCCGGTCCTCTGCCCCGCCGGTCCGCGCGCTCCCCGCGTTCGCGTGCGCTGCCGCGGTGTCGGGCTCGCTCGCGGGCATGAGGAACAGGACCGCCGCCGCCACCATCACCCCGAGCCCGGAGAGACCCCAGAGCGCGTGTCTCCAGGTGGTGGCCGCGATCAGCAGGGACATGGCCGCGGGGACCGCCGCCTTTCCGAGGTCGCCGCTGAAGTTGTAGATGCCGAGCGGCCCGCGCGCCGCGAGGCCGTACGCGCGTGAGACGGAGCTCGAGCCGATCGGGTGCTGGGTGCTCCCTCCGGCGCCGGCGACGACCAGGGCGGCGGAGAGCCCGAGGATTCCCCCGGCGGTGCCCGCCAGCGCGTAGCCGAGCGCGGCGAGCGCGGTCCCGGCAGCGAGCACGCTCCGCCCGCCGAGGATCGTGGCGAGCCGGCCGGAGGGCATCTGCAGCAGGGCCATGGCCCCTGCGTAGAGCCCGCGGAGCGTCGCCAGACGGCCGTACCCGATCGCGAACTCGGCCTGCCAGACCGGGAGCAGGACGTAGATGACGTCGGTGTACCCGTCGTGCAGCGCGTGGGCGAGTCCCGCGATTGCGAGGGTGCGCGAGGCGTTTGTGGGCGCGCGACTGGCGGCGCGGGCGGGGACCTCGTCCCCGGCGGTCGTCATGTGAGCAAGTAATCACGGACCGGGAATGCCCGGCCAGGGCGCGACGCGAGCGGAGGCAAGACTGTACGGTCGCCCGGAGCCCGTGGAGGCCGGCCCGGAGGCCGCGCGACCGGATGACTCAGGTCTTCGAGGCGAGGATGTCGTGCTTCTCGATCCGGGGCGGCTCGGACAGGAGGTCTGCAGCCTTCGCCATCAGCGCCGCGGCCACGCGCCCACCCAGGTGGGCGCTCCGCCCCTGCTCGTCGGCGAACGTGTCGAAGATGGCGAACGTTCGCGGGTCGAAGCGAACCGCGTACCACTGCACCGTGCCCGGCTCCGCCCGGACGAGCTCGAGCCCGGAGCGGAGGAAGTCCTCCAAAGCGCGCTCCTTGCCCTCCTTCGCCACCAGCCGGACGTAGAGCCCCACCTTCACGTTGGACTGCGCTGCCATCGATGTGTCCTTTCGGAGGTTCGACCCCGGGGACACACGGCGGGCCGCCCGTTGTTCCCGCTCAGGGCCCGCGCAGCCCGGAAACGCATGGTGGTGGACAGCGCACGCGCGTCGGATAAGACGGCCCCCTCCCCGGCCGGAGGTTCCACCGCCGATGAAACGACGCCTCGATCTGCGCCCTGCGCTGTTCCTCCTCGCCATCGGGTTGTCGGCCCGAGCCCAGCCGGTGCTGATCCGCGCCGGAAAGCTGGTGGATCCGGCGGCGGGCACGGCGAGCACGAACCAGCAGATCCTGATCGAGGGCGGCGTCATCAAGGCGGTCGGACAGAAGGTCTCGGCTCCGGCGGGCGCCCAGGTGGTGGACCTCTCCGACCGCACGGTCCTGCCCGGCCTGATGGACGCGCACACCCACCTCTGCCTGACGATGACGACCCAGGGCGGGAACGGGCTGAACGAGCTGCTCCAGCGACTGCTGGCGGCGACCCTGCTGGAGACGAACGCGCACCGCGCGCTGGTGGGGGTGAAGAACGCACGGGACATGCTCGAGTCCGGCTTCACGACGGTCCGCGACGTGGGCAACGCGGGCAACTACGCCGACACCGACCTGCGCAAGGCGATCGAGGAGGGGCTCGTTCCTGGCCCGACGATCATCAACGCCGGCCGGATCATCACCCCGCTGGGGGGCCAGTACCACGGCATCCAGCCGGACCGGCCCGACCTCGGCGAGCCGGAGTACCTCTACGCCGACACGCCGGATCAGATGCGCGAGGCGGTCCGGAAGAACGCGCTGTTCGGCGCCAAGGTGATCAAGATCGTCATCGACGATCAGCCGTACCTCTACTCCGTCGACGATGTGAAGATCCTGGTGGCCGAGTCAGCGCGCGCCGGCCTCAAGGTGGCCGCCCACGCCGCGACCGAGGCCGGAGTGCGGATCGCCGCCGAGGGCGGGGTCGCTTCGATCGAGCACGCCTACACCGCGTCCACCGAGGCTCTGCAGCTGATGAAGAAGAAGGGCGTCTACCTCGTGGGCACGGACTTCACCCGGTCGGCGGCCGAGGCGATGGGGATGGCCGATTACCATCAGAAGGTGGTGGACCGGCTGAAGCGCGCCCGCGCGGTCGGCGTGCCAATCGCCTACGGAACCGACATCGTGTTCCCGGCTGCCGGGGAGACTCGTGGCACGCTCTCCATCGCAGGGATCGAGAGCTTCCAGGAGGCGGGCTTCACCCCCGCGGAGATCCTCCGCTTCCTGACCACCAACGCCGCGAAGCTGCTCGGCGTCGACGGTCAGCGGGGAGCGATTCGCCCCGGGATGGCTGCCGACGTCGTGGCCGTCCCGGGCGATCCGCTCGCCGATGCGAGTGTCCTGCGGCGCGTGTCCTTCGTGATGAAGGACGGGAAGATCATCAAGCGCTGAGGCGCTCGAGCTCTACCGTCCGCCCGGGGACGGGTTGCCCACGGTGCCCGGCTGGGTGTCGCTGGGCGGGTTGACCGGCTCGGAGCCGGCGGTGCCCGATCCACCCATGGTGGGCCCGGACGCCGGCGACGGAGGCGCCGCCCGCGCTGCGGTCAGGTCCAGCGTGGCGTTCCGGCTCTTGTCGATGATCTTGTCCGCCTCGAGCACCGGACGCCCGCTGCTATCGGTCGTCATGTGCCCGGTGACGTCCACCTGGGTGCTGGGCGGGAACTGATCCGATACCTTCGAGCCCATCGCCTCGGGGAACTGCACGCGCTGCCCGCTGGCGAGCACGAACCCGTTCTGCTGGCCGCTGGGTCCGGTGGTGTAGTTCTGGATGGCACCGCTCACGTTCGCCATCGCACCGCCGACGACGGGATGCGGCGCCGTCGCGGTGCCGGACGGGCTGCTCGTGTTGCTGGATGCGCAGCCAACGGCGAGAGCAAGAGCGCCGGCGGCCAGCCAGGGAACGATTCTCATGTGTTTCAGCCTCCCGAATGGTCGAGGCCCTGCAAGCTGCGCACGGGTGACAGGCATGCACCCCGAGGGCGGAGATTGCATTCGCTGTGCAACACCGGACCTGGACGGGAGGAGCGGCCGCACGCTCGGTTCCCCCGGCGAGCGTTCGACCTCACCCTCAGCGCACGTCGATGGACGCTCCCAGCCTGGTGGAGACCGACATCCCCGCGCGCCTCGACCGGCTGCCGTGGTCGACGTGGCACTGGCGCGTGGTCATCGCGCTCGGCATCACCTGGGTGCTGGACGGGCTGGAGGTCACGCTCGTCGGGGCGGTCGCGGGCGCGCTGGTGCGGCCGGACACGCTGGCCTTGACCGAGCAGCAGGTCGGCGGCGCAGCCACCGCGTACCTCGCCGGCGCCATCCTCGGCGCGCTGGTCTTCGGCCGGCTCACCGACCTCGTCGGCCGCAAGAGGCTCTTCCTGGTGACGCTCTCGGTGTACCTGGTGGCGACGCTGCTCACCGCCCTGTCGACCGGCTTCGTCACCTTCGCGTTCTTCCGGGCACTCACCGGAGCAGGCATCGGCGGGGAATATGCGGCGATCAACTCGGCGATCGACGAGCTGCTCCCGGCGCGGGTCCGCGGCAGGGCCGATCTGGCGATCAACGGGACCTACTGGCTCGGCACAGTGCTCGGCGCCCTCTCGACCCTGGTGCTGCTCGATCCCCACCTCTTGCCACCCTGGCTCGGATGGCGGGTGTGCTTCGGGCTCGGAGCGCTCCTCGGCGTCTCGATCCTCCTCGTCCGGCGGCACGTCCCCGAGAGCCCGCGATGGCTCCTGCTGCACGGCCGCAAGGAAGAGGCCGGGCGGCTGGTGCGCGACATCGAGGAGGAGGTCACCGGGCGGCACGGCCGGCTTCCTCCGCCGGGGAGCACGTTGCGGCTCCAGGCCCGCGCAGGGCTCGACTACCGGACCATCGCCCGCATCCTCCTCCGCCGGCACCGGCGACGGGCAGTCCTCGGTCTGTCGCTGATGGTGGCTCAGGCCTTCGCCTACAACGCGGTGTTCTTCACCTACGGCCTGGTGCTCGGGAAGTTCTACGGCGTGCCGGCGGATCGGATCGGGCTCTACCTGCTTCCCTTCGCGCTGGGGAATCTCCTCGGGCCGTTCCTGCTCGGTCACCTCTTCGACACCGTGGGGCGGCGGCGGATGATCGTCCTCACCTACGGCACGGCGGGACTGCTCCTCCTGGCGACCGGATGGGCGTTCGCCATGGGGTGGCTCGGCGCAGGGACCCAGACCGTCCTCTGGTGCGCCGTCTTCTTCTTCGCCTCACCGGCGGCGAGCGCCGCGTACCTCACCGTCTCCGAGCTCTTCCCGGTGGCGATGCGCGGTCTCGCCATCGCGCTGTTCTACGCGGCGGGCACCGCTGCGGGTGGGCTGCTCGCGCCCGCGCTCTTCGGCGTGCTGATCGCCTCCGGCAGCCGGGTGCAGGTGGCGCTGGGGGATGGCCTCGGCGCCATCCTGATGCTCGGTGCCGCCGGCGTCGCGGCGTGGCTCGGAGTACCGGCCGAGCGGAAATCACTGGAAGAGCTGGACACGCTTCCCGATCTCATCGAGGACCCGGTGTCTCCGCGCTGATCCGCGGGCAATGCCGAGTGTCGAGTCCCGAGCAGGCTCGACGCGGAGCGCCCCGCGCGCGTGCTCGCGGACGGCGCGCCTTTGACACACTCCCCCGT
>Ga0335085_10014577_pt1 | contig 11456 bp, 12 predicted proteins | sample Lox_Sample_45_FD_206712 | JGI IMG/M metagenome (GOLD analysis project Ga0335085, IMG submission 206712) | Soil microbial communities from Loxahatchee National Wildlife Refuge, Florida, United States - Lox_Sample_4.5 | ecosystem: Environmental > Terrestrial > Soil > Wetlands | place: USA... | reverse complement strand
CCGGCGGTCACCACGTCCCCATCTGGCTGCAGCGGATCTCCCTGCTCACCTTCGTCCTGTTCTGCATGGTAGTGGGCATGACCCTGGTGGTGCTGCCCTGGACCTCGCAGTGGACCGACAACACCTTGCTGGCCCGGTGGCCGGCCCTGCGCGCCTTCCTGCAGCAGGGCTTCGTGCGCGGCGCCGTCTCCGGACTGGGCCTGCTCGATCTCTGGTTCGGCGTCTGGGAGGCTCTCCACTACCGCGAGGCGCCCCGCCCCTAGCCCGAAGCACTTCTCCGCCGCCCCGCCTCCGCCTTTAGAATAGAATCCCCGGCAGCGGGAGGAAGCCGGACCGTCCCTATGGCAAACGAACCCACCCTGGGGCCCGCACCCCTGGCCTACGAGAACAAGGGCTTCCTCGACAGCCCCGACGCCCGCATCCTGCGCCTGCTGGCGGAGTACAACGAGCCGCTCTCGCGCTTCCGCAAGGAGCGCATCCAGGACACCGTGGTCTTCTTCGGCTCCGCCCGCATCCATCCCCAGTCGCACGCGGAAAGCGCGGTGCAATTGCTGGAGCAGCCCAGCTCCCACGCTCCCATCGCTCCCGCCCAGCGCACGCAGCTCGACCGCGCCCGCACCGACCTCAAGATGGCGCGCTACTACGAGGACGCGCGCCACCTCGCCCGCCTGCTGACGGAGTGGTCCATCCATCTGCCCGGCCGGCGCCACCGCTTCGTGGTGACCTCCGGCGGCGGCCCCGGCATCATGGAGGCCGCCAACCGCGGAGCCCGCGAGGCCGGCGGCAAGACCATCGGCCTCAACATCCGCCTCCCTTACGAGCAGATGCCCAACCCCTACATCAGCCCCGGCCTCAACTTCGAGTTCCACTACTTCTTCATGCGCAAATTCTGGTTCGCCTACCTGGCCAAGGCCCTGGTCATCTTTCCCGGAGGCTTCGGCACCCTGGACGAGCTCTTCGAGCTGCTCACCCTGGCGCAGACCGACAAGCTGGCCAAGAAGATCCTGGTCATCATCTACGGCAGCGAGTACTGGAACCGCGTCGTCAACTTCCAGGCGCTGGTGGACGCCGGCACCATCTCCCCCGAGGACCTCGACCTGTTCCGCCCGGTCGATACCCCGGAAGAGGGCTTCCAGCGCCTGCGCGACGGCCTCACCAAGTTCCACCTCGAGGCCCCGCACCCCAAGCAGGAAGACACCGCGCCCGGCATCGCCAAGACCCGGCCACCGTAGAGATTGAGCAATCGGGAAATTGAGTAATCGGGTAATTGAGTGAGACACTGGGATTGGGTTCGGCGGAACGCCCGGGCTCGGTGCGGTCTTTCGATACCCAATTACCCGATTCCTCAATTACTCAATCGTCGGAACCGTCCGCTCCCGTGCTCCTTTACTACATCACGGATCGCCGCCAGTTCCCCGGCCCCGAGGAGGAGCGCCGTCGCCGGCTCATGGCCAAGATCGCGGAAGCGGCGCGCGCGGGCGTGGACTACATCCAGTTGCGCGAGAAGGACCTGTCGGCGCGCGAACTCGAGCACCTGGCGCGCGAGGCCCGCGCCTTGGTCCGCATGACGCCGCCGCCGCTGGGCCGCCGCCCCGCCTGCCTGCTGGTGAACGCGCGTCTCGATATCGCCCTGGCCGCCGGCCTCGACGGCGTGCATCTTCCCTCGGAGGACCTCTCCCCCGACGAGGCGCGCGGGATCTGGAAAGCTTTTTCCAGAAACTCGAAACGAGAGACGAGAAACTTCCTGGTCGCCGTCTCCTGCCACTCCGTCGCCGCCGCGCGCCGCGCCGATCAGCAGGGCGCCGACTTCGTGGTCTTCGGGCCCGTCTTCGAGAAGGTGGCGGCGCGCGCCCGCCCCGGCGTGGGCCTCCCCGAGCTGCGCCTCGCCTGCCACGACGAGCCCGCGCTCGATCCCCGCACCGCCGCCTCCTACAGCCGCTTCATGCCGGTGCTGGCCGTGGGCGGCGTCACCCCGGAGAACGCCGCCGCCTGCCTGGAAGCGGGTGCCGCCGGCCTGGCCGCCATCCGCCTCTTCCAGGAGAACGACGTCGCCGCCATCGTCCGCCAGTTGCGCGGCAGCGTCGCCCCCGCCGCGCCCTCCGGCCCGCCGCCGGCCGCAACCATCTGAGCTCCTCCATTCGGGAACCCGCGCTTCAGCGCGAGCGGCAGAACCAAGTACGGCACGTAAGTGCCGGGAACCGGCAGCCTTCGTCAACCCGCGCGCGACCGGCCCGCGAGCGCATGCGAGCCGGGAAGGAGCGTGCCCGCCGCACTACATGAGCTTCTTGCCTTGCGCGATCATGGCCACCGACTTGGCCGCACGCCGCTCCCGCGTCTCCGCCTGCTTTGCCCCCTGGATGAAATCCACGTAGGCCTTGCGGTGCGACCATGCGAGTGCGGCGAAATTCTCCCGCGCGCGGGCATTCCCGGCCAGCGCCCGCTCAAGGACGGCCGGCACCGCCACCTTGCGCGGCGCCGTGTCCGGGGCCATGGCCACCGCCACCACCTCGCCCGGCCCGGCCTTGGCTCCCGCCTGCAGCGCTTTGTTCACCATCATGTAGTGGACGCCCTTGCCGTCGGGAAAGATGGAATTGCGGAAGGCGAAGCCGTTGATGTTCCCTCGCACCGACACCCGCGCCCGGCTGCCCCACACTCTTTCCACGTTGAAAGGGACGCGCAGGGCCGTCCAATGTCCGCCCGGGCCCATCTCCTGCAGCTTGCCCCGGAACTTCTTCTCCATGTCTCCTCCTTGAGACGGCCGTCTAGCGCGCGCCCGCCGGCGCCAGCGCCGCGATCTCCTCCATGTGCGCCTCGGCGTGTTCGCAGTGGGCCAGCAGGTAGGAGGCCAGCGTGACCTCGCTCGCCGACTCCTGGAAGACCGCCTTGTGCTCCCAGGCCGCGGCCGGCAACCCGCCCAGCATCGCCGCCGTGCACCGGCGCAACAGCGCGAACAGCTCCAGCGCCGGCTCCAGCGCCTGGGCTGCGTAGTTCAGCTTCTCGCCCCACACATCGCCGGCATAGCCCGGCAGGAGCGAGCCCGGCTGGGCCGCGATCCAGCGCAGCCGCGCCGTCCCCACGATCTCCGCGTCCACGATGTGCAGCGCGGTCTGGTGAGCGCTCCACTTTCCGGCGCCCGGCGCCCGGTCCAGCTCGCCCGCCGGAAGCTCGCGCAAGGCCTCGCGCAGCACTTCGACCCCGGCCGCATAGCGCGCGAGCAGCAGCGGCACGGGGTCGTAGCCCTCCTCCGCGGGCGCTGCCGTCGCCGGGGCCAGGCCCGCCTCCGTCAACCGCTCCACCACCGCGGGCAGCTTCTTCCCCACCAGCTTCTTCCAGCCGTTCGCCAGGATCAGGCTGTCCATCATGCCGCCGACGCCGCAGAAGCCGCAGTGCTCCAGCACCAGGCGCGTGCCGTCCGCGACCGGCTCCAGCAGGTAACGCACCGTGGTATCCAGCTTGTCCGCCTTCCAGGTGTAGGCCAGCCGCCGCGGCGGTTCCAGCTCCGTCACCTGGCAGCGCACGATGCCGTCGAAGCCCGGCACCGGCCGCATGCGGAAGGTGAACTGGTGTCCCAGCCGCGGCTCGAAGTCGTTCTCCATCAGCCACGCCGCCAGCGCCTGGCGGTCGGTCAGCGCCCGCCACACCCGCTCCGGCGGATGCGGATAGATGGCCTCGAATCTCAGATCGCGCTTCATGATCCCCCCTCATCGTGCGGCGCCCGCCGGCCCGCGGCCTCGCCCGCGCCCGGTCCCAGGTGTTTGCCCAGGGCCGCCAACTTCGTCCTCCAGAAGTCTTCGTAGTGCGCCAGCCAGTCCGCCACCTGGCCCAGCATCTGGCCCTCCAGCCGATAGAAGCGTTGCCGTCCCACCCGGCGTTCGCTCACCAGCCCCGCGCGCCGCAGAATTCGCAAGTGCTGTGAGATGGCGGGCTGGCTGATGTGGAACCGCTCCACCAGACTCTTCACCGGGCGCTCGCTCTCCAGCAGAAGATCCAGCAGCGCGCGACGGGTGGGATCGGCGATGGCCTGAAAGACTTCCGTTTGGCGGGCTGTTTGCATCGCGGTGCAATATATAAGTTACAGCTTATGTTTTGTCAAGCCGAATCCGAACACCCCTCCTGCTACTCTAAAGTCCATCCCGGCTGCTCCTGTTCGGATGCCGGCTCAAGGAGGCCATACCCTTCCATGCGACGTCTTCTCCCGTTGCTCGCCGTGCTGTCCCTGGTGGCGGCCGCCGCCGCCCAGACCGCCACCTGGACCATCGATCCCGCCCACTCCACCGCCGCCTTCACCGTGCGCCACATGATGATCAACAACGTGCGCGGCGAGTTCAGCAAGACCACCGGCACGCTGCAACTCGATCCCAAAGACATCACCAAGTCCACCGTCGAGGCCTCCATCGACGCCGCCACCGTCAACACCCGCGTCGAGGCCCGCGACGCCGACCTGCGCAGCGCCAACTTCTTCGACGTCGCCAAGTACCCCATCCTCAGCTTCAAGTCGACCAAGGTGGAGCAGGTCGCGCCCGGCAAGCTGCGCGTCACCGGCGACCTCACCATGCACGGCGTCACCCGCCCGGTGGTGCTCGACGTCGACGGCCCCTCCCCCGCCATCAAAGACCCCTGGGGCAACACCCGCATCGGCCTCTCCGCCTCGACCAAGATCAACCGCAAGGACTGGGGCCTGATGTACAACAAGTTGCTGGAGAGCGGCGGCATGGTGGTGAGCGAAGAGGTGGCCATCGACCTGGAACTGGAGTTCGTGCAGAAAGCCCCCGCCCCCAGCAAGGGCAACTGAGCTTCTTCCGCGTCGACCGTGTGGCACAGCCGACCCGGCTGTGCCGCGCGCGCAGGGGCACCATGAAGATAGCCCGCGCTTCAGCGCGGGCGCCAGAACCCAGCCCGGCACCTAAGTGCCGGGAATCTGCGGCCCCTGTGCTCCGCGCGCGACCGACCCCGATCCCGCCCTGCGGGAGAGGGGGCAAGGGAGCGCGCCGCGCCGCCTTCGGGTACAATCGCGGCTTTCCGGAGGCTGACCATGCCGGCTCGCGCCCGCTTCTGCGCTCTCCTATTCCTGCTCTGCCTGCTGCCCGCTGCCGCGCTGGCGCAGGGCAAGGAGAAGCCCAAGGTCCGCGCCCTCACCGCCTTCGTCCGTCTCGACGCCGCCCACTACCGCGACCAGGTGGCCGATGCGCTGGTCATGCTGCGCCGCGCCAAGTCCGACTTCGAGCGCGCCGGCTACGAGGTACAGACCATCCGCATCTCCACCCAGCCCTTCCCCGAATACCTCCGCGGGATGTCGCGCGAGCCGGCGCGGACCTTCCTGCTGGACTACGACCAGCTCGCGCAGAAGGAGGGTTTCGACGCCGACATCGGCCCCGCCATGCTCGCCGACGCCGACGACCCCCAGATGGCCGACCTGCTGGCCGAGGTGCTGGCGCAGTCCAAGGTCCTGAACGCCAGCCTGGTCGTCGCCGGTGACGACGGGATCCACTGGCACGCCGTGCGCGCCGCTGCCCGCGTCATGAAATATCTGGAGGAGCACACTCCCCACGGCCAGGGCAACTTCAACTTCGCCGCCAGCGCCATGGTGCCTAGTGAAACGCCGTTCTACCCCGCCTCCTACCACACCGGCGCCGGGCACAGCTTCGCCATCGGGCTGCAGTCCGCCAACGTGGTGGCCGAGGCGTTCTCCACCACACACGACCCTGAAGTCGCGGGCAAAGCTCTGACGAAAGAACTAGGCGCGCACGCCCAGGCCATCGAAGCGGTGGCCCGCCGCATCGCCCAGGAGACGGGCTGGCGCTACGTGGGTCTGGACCTCTCGCCCGCCCCGCTCAAGGACGTCTCCATCGGCGGCGCCATCGAAAATCTCACCGGCGCGCCCTTCGGCTCCAGCGGCACCATGACCGCGGTCTCGGTGATCACCGGGGTGCTGCATGCGCTGCCCGTCCAGCGCGCCGGCTACTCCGGTCTGATGCTGCCCATCCTGGAGGACAGCGTGCTGGCGCAGCGCTGGAGCGAGGGCCGGCTCTCGCTGGATTCCATGCTGGCCTACTCCGCCGTCTGCGGCACCGGCCTGGACACCATCCCCCTGCCCGGCGCGGTCAGCGAGGATCAGTTGGCGCGCATCCTCGGCGACATGGCGGCGCTGGCGGTGAAGTGGCACAAGCCGCTCTCCGCCCGCCTCATGCCCGTCCCTGGCGGCCGGCCCGGCGACCGCACCGCCTTCGACGACCCCTTCCTCACCAACGCCACGTTGCATGAGTTACCATGAGCCGACCCTTCAAGCTCCACCCGGACCTCGCATGGACCTGAAGTCTCCGCAATTGCGCCGCGCGCTCCTGCTCGCGCTCGCCGCCCTGGCCCTCGTCTACGCCTTGCTCGCCGGCCTGCGCACCGTCTCCGACTTCGACCTGGGCTGGCAACTGGCCACTGGCCGCTGGATGGCAGAGCACCACCAGGTGCCGCGCACCGACGTCTTCTCCTACACCGCCCGCGGCGCGGAGTGGATCTATCCGCCCTTCTCCGGCCTGCTCTTCTACCTGCTCTACCGGCTGGGCGGATGGGCGGCGCTCTCCTGGCTGGGGGCGCTGACCTGCGCCGCGACCGTGGCCCTGCTGCTGCGCCGCGGCAGCGGCTTCGCCGCGCTGCTGGCCATCGTCGCCGTGCCCGTGCTCGCCTACCGCACCGGCCCCCGCGCCGAGATGTTCACCACCCTGCTCTTCGCCGTTTTCCTCAGCATGATGTGGCAGCAGTACCGCCAGGGCCGCGCCCCGCTCTACTGGCTGCCCCCGCTCATGCTGCTGTGGGTGAACCTGCACCTGGGATTCGTCGCCGGACTGGGCGTGCTCGCCGCTTACGCCGGCTTGGAGGTCCTGGAACTGCCCTTCGCGGCGCGCCGCCCCGAAGCTCTCGTACGCCTGCGCCGCGCCGCTCCCTGGCTGCTGATCACGCCCGCCGCCACCCTGCTCAATCCCTGGGGACCGCGCCTCTACGCCGCCCTCGTCCGCCAGGAAGGCATGATGAAGGGCTTCGGCAGCTTCGTGCTGGAGTGGACGGGGGTGCGCTTCTCGCGCTTCAGCCTGCTGCAGGCGCTGAAGTGGCGCGATCCGGAGAGCGCCTACTGGTGGCTGCTGGCGGCGGTGGCGGTCGCCGTGGTGTTCGCGCTCTGGCGCCGGCGCCTGGGCGCGGCCGGGCTGCTGGCCGGCGCCGCCTGGCTCTCCATCCTGCACACCCGCTACCACGGGCTGTTCGCTTGCGTGGCCGTGATCGTGGCCGGCTCGCTGCTCTCCGAAGGCCTGGCCGCGCCCGCCTGGCTGCGGGAGTTGCGCCTGCGCCCGGCGCTGCGTGCGATGGCGGCCGCCGCTCTGCTCGTGCTGGTGTACTTCCGCGCCTCCGACTTGGTTTCCAACCGCTACTACCTCGCCTCCGGCCAGACCACGCTCTTCGGCGCCGGGCTCTCCTGGTGGTTCCCGGAGCGCGCCACCGACTTCCTGCTGCGCGAGCGTCTCCCCGGCAACATCTTCCACGACTACAACCTGGGCGGGTACCTGACCTGGCGCATCGGCCCCCAGTATCCCGACTACATCGACGGCCGCGCCGTGCCCTTCGGCGCCGCTCTCTTCTATCATCACCGCTCGCTGATGCAGCAGGCGCCCGACTCCCCCGCCTGGCAGCAGGAGGCCGACAGCCGCGGCATCAACGTGATCCTGGTTTCGGCGGCGCGCTACGCCGGCCTGGGCGGCTTCCCCATCGCCGCTTTCTGCCAGAGCGGGGGCTGGCGCCCCGTCTATCTCGACGATGTCTCGGTCATCTTCCTGCGCAACCGCCCCGAGAACGCCGCCTGGCTCGACCGTCTCAGCCTGGACTGTGCCCGCGTCCCGCTCCCGCCGCCGCCCGCGCCCGCGGGTGAGAGCGCCTCCCGCCGCAGCGCCGAACTCTACAACTTCTATTCCAACGCGGGAGCGATCCTCTACGTCCTGAACCGCGACCCGGAGGCCTTGGCCGACTTCGACCGGGCCCAGGCCATCTTCTCCGCCGACCCCAACTTGCACCTCTTCCGCGGCCAGCTTCTGCAAGCCGAGAACCGCCTGCCCGAGGCCGAGCAGGAGTACCGCACCGCCGTCGGACTCCGGCCCAGCGACGCCGGCTGGTTCCTGCTGGCGCGCCTCGACGCCGCCCAGCACCGCTATGCCGAGGCCGCGCAGGCCCTCGCCAACTCCGCCCGCCTCTCCACCGACCCCGCCGACCGCTATCGCACCCTGGGCCAGATCTACCTGGTGCTGCACCAGCCCGAAGAGGCGCTCGCGGCCTTTGGCCGGGCGGAACGCTCCAGCCCCTACAAGAGCGGCGAGGCTTCGGCGGCAGGCGCCGAGTTCCAGGCACAGATCGCCGAAGGACGCGCCCGCGCCTGGCGCGATCGCAACGACCTCACCCGCGCCGTCCAGTTCCAGGAGCAGGCGGTCAAGTTCACTCCCGACAACCCGGTCCGCTGGATGGCGCTGGCTGCCCTCTACGACGCGCAGGGCCGCCCCGACCTTGCCGCCCAGGCCCGCCAGCGCGCCCAGCAGGCGCAGATGCCAGGACGCTAGCCGCTACTTCTTGCGTGTCAGGTGAAAAGTCTCAGTGGTTTCCTTGCCGTTCTTCAGGAACGTCCACTGCTCGCTGATGTGATCGTCGTCCTCGAAGGCGAGGACCATGCGGACCATGTGCCCCGCCTGGGGGTCGGCCAGGTTGGTGATGTCGAGCAGCTTGAAGCGGATAGTCTTGCCGTCGGGCTCGACCTCGGCCACCATGCGCGGCTGGTTGTGCGCGGCACAGTAGTGGGTCATCATCAGCCGCTCGCCGTCCAGGTGATACATGGTCACCATGTCCTCGGCGCCCATGCTCTCCATCAGCGCCGAGCCGCCGGAGATCAGCTGGAAGGTCATCGTGTACGGCTTGCCTTCCGCCGTTGACTCCCAGGTGCCGACCAACTTCTGCATGCGGGCCCAGCCGCTGGCGGCATCGGCGGCGACGGCCACCCCGGCCGCCAGCGTTACGATCAGCATTGTCCCCAGGACCATTCGCCTCATTGCCATTCTCCTTTCGCTTGGCCGGATGCCGATTGTAGTGCGTCCTTGCCCCGGCCACAATTTCTCTGGCCTCCCCGCCCGCGCTTTTGGTATCTTCCGCGACAAACAGGTGCGTGCCGCGAGGAGAAGATGCCATGGGAGTCACTCTGATTGCCAAGCTTTTCGGAGCGCTGATCGGAGGTGTTCTCTTCGGCCTGATACCCTTCTTCGTCGCCCGCAGCCGCGGCCAGCAGACCCTGGGCGTGATCGGCCTGTTCTGCTGCATCGGAGGCAGCCTGTTGATGGGGTTATTCCTCTCCGTGCCCTGCGCTTTGGTCTTCACCATCGTGGCCCTGGTGCGCAAGCCGCCGGCGCCCACCGGCCCGCCCGCGGCTCCCGGCGCCGGCGGCGCTCCGCCTCCTTCGATCGGCTAACGGGAGCGCCCAGCGGCCCTCTCCGCGTAGCGCAGCATCTCGCCGACCGCCTTCTCCACCCGCCGCGCCCGCGCCTCCGGGTTGCGGTAGTAGAAGATCCCCAGCAGGTGGTGGCGCCGCGACGAGGGCGGCATCCGTTCCCAGCCGGCGCGCGCCCGCGGCTCGCGCGCGAAGGCCAGCGCCAGCACCGGCGGCAATTCGCCGCGCTCCGCCTCCATGGTCAGCATCAGCCGCTCGGCGATATCCTGGGCGCGCCGCCGGCGCGAGGCCGCGCTCTTGGGCTCGCCCACCCACTTGGCGATCCAATTCCGCATGGAATCGCTGAACGCCGTCGCGTACCACTTCTGCAGCCGCTTGGACTCGGCCAGCGCCCGCGTCAGCTCCGCCGGCACCGTGACCACGCGCTTCTCCGTGTCCGGCTCCAGACGCAGGCGCGCCCGCGACCCGGGCACGACTGCGCCGCCGCGCTGCATCTTCTTGTTGATCAGGAGAAAGTGGGTGCCCCGGCCGGTGGGAAACAGCGAGGTGCGGAAGGAGAAGCCGTTGATCTCGCCCCGCACCCGCAGGTGCCCGCGCACGCCCCAGACTTTCTTCACATCGAAGGGGATACGCACGATGGTCCACCCCAGCCGCCCTGGCATGCGCTCCAGCAGGGCGTCGAAGGCCTTCGCGACTTGTCCCCCAGCGGCCATCTTGTGGCCTGCGAGTCTACCGGAAATCCACCACGGAGACACAGAGGCACGGAGAACATGCCAGGTGGCAGCGCTGCTCCGCGTGAGGACGAGTGTTACACTCCAGCCGGTATGGTCTGTTCCGCGGGCCCCGAGAGGGTGCGCTGGTTGCAGATTCAGTACGTTCGAACGGTCGCAGGAGTGGTGCAAGCAACGCGGATCGAGCACACGAAGGGCCTGGGAGCTGAATCGCCGGCGGACTACCGAGTCAAGGTGGGAGGCCGTTGGTACTCGGTCACCGAGTGCGACTTCAAGAAACTCGGCCGCGGCAAGCCCGGCAGTTTCACTGTTCCGAGCTGGCCGGTCTTTAGTCCTTGTCGGTAGGCGACTTCCAGATGCTCTTCCTGTCAAAGGAAAAGGCCAGCATGATTTCTCATGCTGGCCTTTACTTAATCCGGCAACGACCTACTCTCCCACGCAGTTTCCCGTGCAGTAACTTGAGGCGTTCTTGCGGGCGTGAGCGATCCGAGGCGCAGCCGAGGTGAGCGGGAGCCCGCAGCCGAAATCCCGAGCGTTCTTTGCGAGGGAACTCGCGCGCAAAAGGAAAGGGCTGACCGTCATTCGACGATCAGCCCTTATTTAATCCGGCAACGACCTACTCTCCCACGCAGTTTCCCGCGCAGTAACATCGGCCCTGCGGGGCTTAACTTCCGTGTTCGGGATGGGAACGGGTGTGACCCCCGCGGTAAGATCACCGGAAAGTGAAAAGAGCGTGAGGCCGACGCCTCACAACTGAACAGATTGGGTTGGAATCTACTGCCGCCGGCCAGGTTCGACCGGCGGGTCTGGGGCCGCCAGGTTCTGCGGCCCGCAAAACAGAATGCGCTGAAGTAAATTTTATGGTCAAGCCGAACGGGCGATTAGTACTGGTAAGCTGCGCCCCTTACGGGACTTCCACTTCCAGCCTATCAACCAGGTGGTCTACCTGGGCCCTTCTTGCCCCTTACGGGTTGGGAGATCTCATCTTGGGGAGTGCTTCCCGCTTATATGCATTCAGCGGTTATCACAACCGAACTTCGCTACCCAGCCGTGCCACTGGCGTGACAGCTGGAACACAAGAGGTTCGTCCATCCCGGTCCTCTCGTACTAAGGACAGGCCCCCTCAAATCTCCTATGCCCACATCAGATAGGGACCGAACTGTCTCGCGACGTTCTGAACCCAGCTCACGTACCGCTTTAATAGGCGAACAGCCTAACCCTTGGAACCTTCTACAGCTCCAGGATGCGATGAGCCGACATCG
>Ga0335085_10014576_pt1 | contig 11456 bp, 10 predicted proteins | sample Lox_Sample_45_FD_206712 | JGI IMG/M metagenome (GOLD analysis project Ga0335085, IMG submission 206712) | Soil microbial communities from Loxahatchee National Wildlife Refuge, Florida, United States - Lox_Sample_4.5 | ecosystem: Environmental > Terrestrial > Soil > Wetlands | place: USA... | reverse complement strand
CTCGACCCGTTCGTGCACGGCGGCCGCGAGGGGGCCAGCGCGTTCCAGGGCGCGTCGGAGAATTCCCGCGCCTGCCATGCGCGTTGCCTCGTGCGACGCATCGAGAACGCTGATTTGGAGCGGTTCGAACACTTGGCGGAGCAGGTCGACGAAAGCGCCGCCGATCGTCGAGCCGTGACGATACGCGTGCTCGACGGCATCGAGGGCGGCGGGGTCCACGATCGACCCGCAGGCGGCCCGCAAGGTTTCGAAGAGGGCGCGCACGTCGCCGATCGGCGCATCGGCCATCGGCGTGCCCTGTGGGGGCCGGTCCGACAGGCGCAGTGAGACCGCCCCGGCGTCCGTAGCGATCGACACCACCGCGGCCTCGTCAAAATCGGCGTCGTCCGTCGCGGCCCAGAACAACGGAGCGACCGGGACCCCCAGCTCGCGCTGCAATTGATCGGCGAGCCCCCGCGCGCTGAGCGCCTTCACGAGGGTCAGGAGCGCGCCGCCGAAGAGGCCCGGCTGCTGACCGGTCGTCACGAGTAGTCCGCCGCCGCGCGCCGCGTCCTCGAGCCGACGACCCGCCGCGCCGCGCGGAGCGATCGCGTCGCGAATCGGATCGAGCCAGGCACGGCCCGCGTATTCTTCCCGCACGACAGCCGCAGCAGCGTTCCATTCCGCGACGGTGGCGGGCGCGGGAGCAAGCCAGGCCGGAGGAATTGAGCGCGCCCGGATGGCCTGGGCCAGCCGCGGCCCGGCATAGTCGGTCGTCAGCAATGTGAACCCGGCCCCGGCGTTCCGGTCGCCGGTCGTGGCACCCGTGGTGTCGCGCAGTCGGCGGGCCGTCGGCGTCACGGACATGCGGCCGCCGCTTGCCGGCTCACTTGTGATAGGGCTCGCCTCGAATGATGGTGCCCGCCCGATACACTTGTTCGGCGAGTACGAGCCGAGCCATTTCGTGCGTGAGCGTCCACGGGGCGAGGGAAAGCGACCATGCCGTGGACGCCAGCACCTGCTCGCCCAATCCGAACGCGCCCCCGATCACGAACGCGACGTCTCTCGCGTTGTCGCGTTCGGTGGAGAGCCACCGCGCGAACTGCTCCGACGTCATCGAGCGCCCGGAGGACTCGCAGGCGACCACAAGGCCGCCGGTCTTCGCCAAATGGTCGGTCAGCCGCGCGGCTTCGTCCGATCGAACGAGCGCGGGCTCCTCGCCGCGCGGAGATCCCGCGCGCACGTGCTGGACGGAAAGCGACCAATACCGGCTCGCGCGCGATTCGTAGTCCGCGATCGCCGCGGCGATCGCCTTGTCGCGCGGTTTTCCAACCACGGCAAACACAATTCGCATCGGACGGAGGTCCGCGCATCAGTGAGGAATGAACCGGAAGGCCGGGGCCACGGCTCGCCGAATGACGGGTCGCCGCTACCCGGCGCCGCGCGCCGCGTGCCTCACGCGTAGATGCCGCGAAGCCGGTGCACGGTCGCGACGCGACTGATTGACAGCATGTACGCGGCCGTCCGCATGTTGACCTTGTGTCGCGTCGACAGCTTGAGCACGTCGGCGAAGCTGTGGGTCATGATCTCCATCAGCCGCTCGTTGACGACATCCTCCGCCCAGAAGTAGCCGCCTCGATCCTGCACCCATTCGAAATACGAGACGGTGACGCCGCCGGCGTTGGCGACGATGTCCGGAATCACGAAGATCCCCTTTTCGTCGAGAATGGGATCGGCGCCGGCGGTGGTCGGACCGTTGGCGCCTTCGCAGATGATCTTGGCGCGAATCTTCGCCGCATTGCGGCTGGTGATGACATTTTCGAGGGCGGCCGGCACCAGGACATCGACGTCGAGTGTGAGGATATCCTCGTTGGTGATGGAGTCACCGCCGCGAAACCCTTCGAGCCCCCGATGTTGCTGCAGGTGTTTGATCGCGGCCGGAATGTCGATGCCGTTTGGGTTGTGATAGCCGCCGGATTTGTCGCTGATCGCGACCACTTTGCACCCCTCGCGCGCGAGGAGATCGGCCGCCACGGACCCCACGTTGCCGAATCCCTGGACCGCGACCGTGGTCCCGCTCACCGGGACCCCCAGATGCTTGAGGGCTTCTTTGGTGACGAGCGTACACCCGCGGCCCGTGGCTTCGCGCCGCCCCAGCGAGCCGCCCATCTCCACGGGTTTGCCGGTTACCACCGCCGTCACCGTGTGCCCTTTGTGCATGGAATAGGTGTCCATCACCCACGCCATGACGCGTTCGTTGGTGTTGACGTCGGGCGCAGGCACGTCGGAATCCGGACCGAGCGTCGCGATGATTCCGGCGGTGTATCGGCGGGTCAGGCGCTCGAGCTCGCCCACACTCAGCTTGGCCGGGTCGCACACGACGCCGCCTTTTGCCCCGCCAAACGGGAGGTTGACCACCGCGCATTTCCACGTCATCCAGGCCGCCAGGGCCTTCACCTCTTCGAGCGTGACGGCGAGGTCAAACCGGATACCACCCTTGGCCGGACCGCGGGAGGTGTTGTAAAGAACGCGGTACCCCTCAAAGACTTGCACCTCACCGCTGTCCATCATCACCGGAACCGAGATGATGATCTGCTTTTCAGGGTGTCGGAGCACCTGGTAGAGGCCGGGCTCGAGATCGAGCAATTCCGCGGCTCGATCGAACCGGGACATCATCGCCTCAAAGGGGTTCTCCTCATCGAGAAACCGGTCCTTGTCGGGCCGCACAATTCTATCGGTCGGAAGTCTGAGATCAGTTGCCATGGAGGACTGACGGGGCCGGAATCACCCGGCGGTTGGCGCGGTCTGGTGCCTGGCCCGCAACAGGTCGTCGAGCCCGTGCTCGATCGCGCTCCCGCCGCGCTCCACGATCACCCGCTGGGAAACATACCACAACGGGGGGGCTTCGCGAGGCCAGCGATTCCCCATCTTGACGGCGTCCTTGAGCGTGCATACCACGAGGGAATCGGAGGCGATGCGTCTCCGGATCGCGGTCAATTCGCTGTCCGAAAACGGGTGGTGATCGCGAAAGAAATCGGCCTGGACGATGGCGCCCGCGGCCTCGAGTTGCCGGGCGAGCGCCCGCGGGTCGCCAATGGCCGCGACGAGATGAACCCGGCGCCCGGCAATTGCCCCGATCGGCAGTTCGGAGGTTGAGGCATCGCCGAGCTGCCGCAGCGTGTCGGGGGCCAGACGGATAGTCGCTTGGGGCAGCCCGGGCGCAATTTGGGCGAGGGCCCCGCTCGCGGCCCCGACCTGGTCGTCGGTCGCGGCCTTTCGGGTAATGACGACCAGGGTCGCGCGCCCAATTCCATGAATCGGCTCGCGCCACGGCCCGGCCGGGAGCAGCCGCAGATTGGTCGACCACCGGTCCGCGCTGACCAGCACGACATCGACGAGACGCCGGGCCCGGCGATGCTGGAACGCGTCATCCAACACGCCGACGTCGGCACCCCCGGCGGCCGCTCGCGCCACGCCCATGGGTCGGTCGATCGACTCGACGACGGGTACCCCGGGGTTGAGCACCCGGTGCACAAGGCCTTCGTCGCCGCCGTATCCGCGGAGCACGATCGCCGGCCGCGCTCCGCGCGCGACCAACGTCGCGGCGATCCAGGCGGCCACCGGCGTCTTCCCGGTTCCACCCACCGAGACGTTGCCGACGCTGACGCACGGGATCGGAGATGCGGCGGCCAGACCTCGGCCCGATTCGTAGTAGGCCGATCGCACGCCGACCGCGGCCGCATAGGCCCGCTCAACGGGGACCAGCGCGGCTCGAATGGCTGCGGCGAGTGCGTCGTCGCCCGCATACCAGACGCGGTCGATCAATCCCTCACGAACGCGCGGCGGCTTGCTCGACATCATCCATGAGTTGAGAGAGCCACGGTCCCGCCTCGCCCGCGCCGCGGGCCGTCGTCGCCTTCACGGGCGCGAGCGGGCCATACCGGATCGTGATCCGCGCGAACGGCTTCGGGATGACGAACCCGTCCCAGGTCTTGAGTCGCCAGGCTCGATCGACCGCGACGCCGACGGGCACGAGTGGAACCCTGGCTCGAAAGGCGGCAACCAGAACGCCGGGCGCCACGGATCGGTTGGGGCCCCGCGGACCGTCCGGCGTGATCGCGATGTCGGATCCCGCTTCGAGTTCACGCACGAGGCCGATCAGCGCCCGCGCCGCCGACTGCGAGGTCGACCCCCGAATCAAGCGAAATCCCAGTCGCGCGGCCACGCGGGCAATGATCTCGCCGTCAGCGTGTTCACTGATGAGCACCGCGGCGCCAAACGCCCGGTGGCTGTAGAGGAGCGGTAGCATCTGCCCGTGCCAGAGCACGAAGATCACCGGCAACCCGGCCGCGTGCCGCGCCCGGTACTCGTCGCCGGCGAGCCGGCGAATCCGCCACGTCGCGCCCAGAAGCCGTATCGCGAGCGTTCCCACGCGCGCCGACCAGACGACGCGCCTGGCACGCGTTCGCTGCTGGCGAGGGTCGCTCACGCGTCGCCTCCCACCGGACGTCCCCGATCAGCGAGTTGGAGCGCCATGCTCGCGACCCGACTGCCGGCACCCGGGCTTCCGAGCGACCGACGGACCTCGTCGAACCCCGCCAGCATCGCGGCCCGCTGGGCGTCGCGCGGGTCGATGAGGCGCTGGAGACAGTCCGCCATCACCGATGGTTGCAGTGCGTCCTGGACGAATTCGGGCACGAGACGTCGCCCGGCCAGCACGTTCACCAACGCGATGTCCGGAATGCGAACCAGCCGCTTTGCCAGTGCGAATTCGAGGCGGCTCGTTCGATACCCGACGGCAAGCGGGCACGCGGCCACGGCCGCCTCCAATGTGGTGGTGCCGCTCTTGCACAATGCGACGTCGGCGGCACGCAAGACGGTGAAGGAGTCCGCGGTCGCGTGCGGAAACGGGCAGAGCGTCGGATCGATCGTCACGTGGGGCGACGGCCGCACCATGACGCGGAGACCGGGGATTCGACGCTGGAGTTGGCGCGCCGTTTCCACAAACGGCACGAGGTGGCGCTCCACCTCGCCGCGGCGGCTCCCCGGAAAGAGCGCGAGGAGCGGCTCCTCATCTGGGACTCCGAGCGCCGCCCGGGCGGTGCGCCGGTCGGGGATCGCGACCGCCCGATCCAGCAGCGGGTGACCAACGAAGGTCGCATCGATGCCGTTCTCGCGGAGGAGCGCTTCCTCGAACGGGAGAATGACGGCCGCCTTCGTGACGGTCCGAGCCAGCGCCTTGAGCCGACCCCGGCGCCAGGCCCACACCTGGGGCGTGATGTAGTAGAGCACCGGCACGCCACAGCGCCTGGCGGAGGCGGCCAGCGCCATGTTGAAATCCGGGTAGTCCACCAGCACTAGCATGGCCACGCGACCCGACGTCAGGCGGGCGCGCAACGACCGCAGCAGCTGGACGTGGAGTCCGATCTTCCGGATCGGCGCGACGAAGCCCATCACGGCCAGTTGCCGAATGTGTCCGACAATCTCGACACCGGCCGCCTGCATCTGATCGCCGCCCACGCCGGCGAGCGGACGGTCAGGCGCCTGAGCCATCAACGCGCGCGCGACACCGGCCGCGTGCGCGTCGCCGGAGGGTTCGCCGGCAACGATGAGAACCTCACGCACGGAGCGCTGCCCGCGGTGCGTCCGCGAGCGCCGGCATCCCCCGTTCGATCGCGCCGACAATCTTGAGCGCGGTCGCCAGCGCGTCACGCCCTTCTTCCCCGCTCACGGCCACCGGCCCGCGTCCCTGCACGGCCTGAATGAAACTCTCCAGCTCGAGACGCAGCGGTTCCCCCTCGGGCGCTTCGAGCGGGATACGTTCCACATACGACTCGATCGCCTGCGCGCCTTGGGCCCCTCGCACGAACGCCTCGAGGTCCACGTCGCGGCGCAGTCGATACAGCTCCCCCGTTCCACCCGCCAGATCGAGCGTCAGATAGCCGCTGGGCTGGAAGACGCGAAGCTTCCGCATCCGCTCGCGCGATACGCGGCTCGCGGTGATGTTGGCGACCGCGCCCGACGCGAACTCCAGACGGGCGTTCGCCATGTCGGGGAACGGCGTCAGCACCGGAACGCCGACCGCGGTCACCGAGGCCACCGGACCGCCGACGAGGGTGTGCACCAGGTCGATGTCGTGGATCATGAGATCGAGCACGACGGCGACATCCGATCCCCGCGGGTTGAACGGCGCGAGGCGGTTGCTCTCGATGAACCGCGGGCGGTCCACGTACGGGAGCGCCGCCCGAATGGCGCGATTGAACCGCTCCACGTGGCCGGTTTGGAGAACCACGCCGTTCCGAGTCGCGAGCGCGCAGAGCGCGTCGGCCTCGGCCAGCGTGGTCGCGATCGGTTTCTCGATCAGCGCGTGGAGCCGGCGTCCGAGGACGTCCGACGCGATCTCGAAATGGGCAGGCGTGGGGACGACGATCGTGGCCGCGTCGATCGCGCCCAGCAAATCATCGAGCTGGGGAAAGGGGCGAACGCCGAGTTCCGCCGCCACCGCCGCGAGGCGCTCCCCGCTTGCGTCGTGGACACCCACCAGGTTTGCGCCGGCGACATCGCGGAGAATGCGCGCATGGTGATATCCGAGCGCACCGACTCCGACCACACCGATCCGCACGTCCATCAGATGGAGAGCCCGCGGTCGCTGCCGTCGAAAAAGTGCAGGAACTCGAGGACTTCCGGGAACGGCTGGAGCTCCGCCGCCGCCCGCTCGCGAGCCTGCGACAGATTCAATTCCGATTTGAAGAACAAGCGGTAGGCCCGCTTGAGTTCGTGCTTGACGTCGTCGGGAAACCCGTGTCGCTCCAGCCCGACCGAGTTCAGCCCGAACAGCTTGATCGGATTGCCGGCGGCCTTCACGAACGGCGCGACGTCTTTGGCGACCCGCGAGCAGCCTCCGACGAAACTGTGGCGCCCGATCTTGACGAACTGGTGGACCGCGGTGAGCCCCGAGAGGATGGCCTTGTCCTCGATCGTGACGTGGCCGGCGAGCTGTACTCCGTTGGACAGGATCACGCCGTCGCCGATGTGACAGTCGTGCGCCAGATGCACATACGACATGATGAACGCGTTGCGTCCGATCGTCGTCTTGAACGACTGCGTGGTGCCGCGGTTGACCGTTGAATACTCCCGAATGGTCGTGCCTTCACCGACCTCCACGGTCGTATATTCGCCCTTGTACTTGAGATCTTGCGGGTCCCCGCCCAGCACGCTGCCCAGCCCGATCTTCACGTTGGGCGCGAGCAGGACGTTCCGTTCGAGCGTCACCCTCGCGCCGAGGAGACAGCCCTCGCCGATGACGCACCCGTCCCCGATGATCGCGAACGGCCCGATGTCGACCCCATCGCCAATGTGGGCGTCGGGATGCACGATCGCGGTGGGATGAATCACGGCCGTGTGCGCCGTCATCGGTCTCGCACCATGGCGCCCATTTCCGCCTCGCAGACGGTCTCGCCGTCGACTCGCGCGACGCCGCGCATCTTGGCCACCGTGCCCCGAACCTGCAGCAGGTCGAGTTCGAATCGCAGCTGGTCGCCCGGCTTCACCGGGCGCCGCCATTTCACGTTGTCGAGGGAGGTGAAGTACACGACCTTGGTTTCCGGGCTCGGAACGGAGCCCATCAGCAGCATGCCGCCGACCTGGGCCATCGCCTCGATGATCAGCACGCCCGGCATGATCGGATGGCCCGGGAAATGGCCTTGGAAAAACGGCTCATTGATCGTGACATTCTTGATCCCGACGATGCGTCGCCCCGCCTCGACTTCGACGATCCGGTCGACCAGGAGAAACGGGTATCGGTGTGGAAGAACCTTCATGATCTCGTCGATGCCCAGCACGGTCGTCTCCTTTGTGGCCGCTTCCATCATCGCACGCACCAAGAGCAAAGTTCCCCGATGGCTCGGCCGGAGAGCCACCACGCGGCCGCGCACCCGCGCGCCGCACAACGCCAGATCACCAACACAGTCCAGCGCCTTGTGCCGGGCAAACTCGTCCGGCCACCGCAGGCTGGTGCCGATCGGGCCGGATTCGTCCAGCACGACCGCGTTGTCCGTCGAGCCGCCCTTGATCAGGCCGCGCGTTCGGAGCATCTCGACTTCCTGAACAAAACCGAATGTCCTCGCCCGCGCGAGTTCCGCCGCGAAGGCCGCGTCGGTCACGGTCAGGGCGCACCGTTGCGTTCCGATCAACGGATGCGGAAAGTCGATCGTCACGTCGAGCTCGAGCCGTGGAGCCGGATGTGCTTCGTACACGGCCTCGCCGTCCACGACCCGCACGACCGTGCGGATCGCGAGTTCACAGCGCGCGCCCGGCTGCTCGGTCGCGCCGGCACCCACCAGCGCGCTCAGAAACGGACCGGCGCTCCCATCCATGATCGGAGGTTCGGCCGCGTTCAGATCGATCATCACGTCGTCGATTCCGGCGCCGACGATCGCGGCCAGCACGTGCTCGACGGTGTGGACGGACACGGGATCGACGCCCAGTTGCGTGCGTCGTTCCGTGAGCACGGCGTGCTCGGCCGTCGCGGGAATGACCGGTTCGCCGGCGAGGTCGACCCGGCGAAAGGCGATCCCGCTGCCGCTGCGGGCCGGCCGGAACGTCAAGCGAACGGCGGATCCAAGATGGAGTCCCACGCCGTCCAGCGATGTCTCGCGGGCGATCGTCCGGCGCGTCACGGCCCGGTCTCCTGCTCGGACCGTTCCAGCATGCGTTCAATCCGACGCATGAGTTTGGAGAGCTTGAAGAGGGCGCTCTGTGCGCGCAGCTGATCCTTGTGCGGACGGGCCGGCCAGCCCGACCACACTTCGCCGGCCGGAATGTCACCGAAGACGCCGGCTTGGGCCGCGAGCGTCGCGCCGGCACCGACCGTATGATGCCCGGACACGCCCACCTGCCCCGCGAGCGTGCAACCGTCCTCCACATGGACGGAGCCGGCGATCCCGACTTGCGCCATGATCAGGCAGAGCCGGCCGATGCGGACGTTGTGCGCGACGTGCACGAGGTTGTCGATTTTCGTTCCCGCTCCGACCACCGTGTCGTCGATGCTTCCGCGGTCGATGGTGCTGTTCGCGCCGATCTCGACGTCGTCTTCGATGATGCACCGTCCGACGTGCGGCAGCTTCAGGTGGGCCCCGTCGCGAAACACATAGCCGAACCCGTCCGAGGCGATCCGCGCTCCGGCATGGATGACGACCCGCTTTCCGATCATGGCGCCGCTGTAGATCGTCGCCGTCGGGTAGAGGTGTGAATCGGCTCCAATCTCGACGCCTGGCCCGACCGTGACGTGCGCGTCGATGGTGACCCCGTCGCCGAGGACTGCCCGGTCTCCTATGACCGCGAAAGGACCGATGCGCACAGCCGATCCGAGACGCGCGCCGCGGCCGATGATCGCCGAGGGACTCACGCCGGCTTCGCGCGCCGGAGCGCGGTACAGGCGCGGAAGGAGTCCCAGCAACGCTTCGTGGGGGCGGGCCACAATGACCCGGGCGCGGACGTCGCCGGGCGCGGTCGCTAGCTCCGGGGCGATGAGCACCACGCCGGCGTTCGTCGACTCGAGCTGGCGGGCATATTTCGGCGCCGCCAGAAAGCTGAGATCCGAGGCCGTCGCCCGGTCCAGCGGCGCGATTGCGGTGATCGCGGTCTCCGGGTTTCCCACGAGTTCGCCGGCAACCGCCTCCGCAATAGCCGCAGCGGTGAGAACGTGATCGCTCTCACCGCCGACTCCACTGGTTGGCCGAACGGATGCCGTCACTTCGTCGGCGGCCTCTTGAGGCCGGCGGGACCCGTGGCGGGAGGCGCTTTCGCGGGGAGCGCCTTGAGGCGGATGAGGATCTTGTCCGTGACGTCGAGATTCTTGTCCGCCGAAACGAAGACCGCCGGCGCATCAGAACTCACCCGAAAGATGAACGCGTAGCCGTTCTCCATGCGGAAATCGTCGAGGACTTTCTGAAGCGTTTCCTGGATCGGCGACATGAGCGCGATCTGCCGTTGCTGGGCCGTCTGGTCGAGCTTGGTCTTGAACGCCTGCGCCGCGTTGTAGTAATCCTGGATCGGCTTCTGGCGCGCCGAGCGAACCGAATCGTTGGCCATGGTGGGCAGCGCTTTGTTGTAGCTGTCCTGCATCTGCTGCAGCGAATCCGCCTTGGCCTTGATCTGGCTGTCCCACGACGCCGCCTCTTTCGTATACAGGGACTCCGCCGCCGCATAGCCAGGCACATTGGGCAACAGCGCGTCCACGTTCACGTACGCAAGCTTGACTCCCTGAGCCCGTGCCGCGGTCCCGACCACCGCGATGCACGCAAGCCCTGTGGCTGCTGCGCGAAGCATTACACGCATAGAATCCCCGAGGTTAAAAGAGCTGTCCGAACTTGAAATGTACTTGCCAAGCGGGGGCGGGGCGGCCGAACGCGTCCACCCGATCAAATCCATACCCCAAATCGACGCCCAGCGGTCCCAACGGAGTGACGATTCCCGCTCCGAATCCGGCACCACGGAAGAGCCGGGTGGGGTCGAAATCCTCCGGCCGGCTCCAGATGTTTCCGGCGTCATAAAAGAGGTCCAGGTTGAGCTGTTCCGTGACCCGCAGATTCAAGGACATCGTCGACGTGTAGAACGCGTTGCCGAATGACGACCGCTCCGCCTGGTATTCGCTCGCGCTTGGTACGTATCCAGCGGGTGTTATGGAGAACTCTGGATAGCCGCGCAACGGCTCCCCGTATTGGGTGCCGCCCAGGGAAAACGATTGCGAGACGAAAAACGGTCCGTCGTCGCCAAAGACGGCACCCGCGCGCATTTGCAATCCAAACACGATCAGCATGGGCTGCGATCCGAAGCCGCTGCTGGGAAGCTTCGCCAACGTCGCGTAGGTGTCCATCTCGCCGAGATACCGCGTGAACTCGGCGCTCCCGCCCAGCGGGCCCCCGTTGAACTGAGCCGTGATGGACTGGCGCGAGCCGGTGTATGGGAAGGGCGTGCCGATCTGGGTGTTGTTCTCGAGCGTGAGACCGATGCTCGATCGATAACAGCCATTGCATTGAATCGAATCGACGAGTCCGGAGTTCCCGTACTTGACCTGTTCCGCGCTGTACGTGGTATAGAGCCGGGTCTGGCGGCTATGGGCGAGGGGGAACCCCAATGTCAGGTCCGCGCCAGTGGTGATGCTCTCCCCGAGGTCGCCGATGGTAAACCGCGACTGCGTATGGTGCGCCGAAATGGAGGACGAGACGCGTGATCCCTCAAAGTGCGGGTCGGTGTATTGGACGTTGAAGTTGTTGATATACTGGCCGTACTGCCATTGGATCGACCCTTCCTTGCACAACCCAAACAGGTTTGGCTGATCGAATCCGATGAACCCGCCGAGCCCCGTTCCCTGCCCGACGGAGGCCCCAAAATTCAGATTGCCCGTCCTCTTCTCCTTGACCTTGAACGTGATATCGACGTTTTCCTTGTTCGCCGACGGCACGATATCCGGCTCG
>Ga0335085_10014574_pt1 | contig 11456 bp, 10 predicted proteins | sample Lox_Sample_45_FD_206712 | JGI IMG/M metagenome (GOLD analysis project Ga0335085, IMG submission 206712) | Soil microbial communities from Loxahatchee National Wildlife Refuge, Florida, United States - Lox_Sample_4.5 | ecosystem: Environmental > Terrestrial > Soil > Wetlands | place: USA... | reverse complement strand
TCGTAATGAAAGCAGGTGAGAATAATTTCATCCACCGGCGATCCGATTCTTCCGCCCGAAGCGTCCATGAGCGCGAAGCGCACGTCCCGCGGCGAATAGTTGATCCCGTAAAAGTAGCGCGACACCCGCCCCTGCGGCGTAAGCACCATAATCCCGCTCGCATGTCCGAACTGCTGTGAATCCTTGTCGTACACATATCGGAAACCCACCGAGTTCGCGAGCTGCCTGATCGACGCCTCGTCTCCCGTCAGGAAATGCCAGCCCGTCACCGCACCCTCACGCCCGTACAGCCCGGCGTACATCGTGTGCTTCGACTCGGCGAGGATCGGTTTTTCCGATGGGTCGATGCTCACTGTCACCACGTCGTAGTCTTTTCCGATTTCGAAGCTAATCCGCTTCGCCGTATTCAGCACTCCGTCCAGGATGAACGTGCACAGCATGGGGCACTGGTAATACACCAGCGTCAGGATCACGGGCCGTTTGCCGAAGAACTGCCGCAACGGAACTACTGCGCCCTTCTCATCGCGAAACGCCACGTCCAGCGGAATCTGCGCGTCCAGCTTCTGGTCGATCCCGATATTCTTCATCACCGCGGGATTGCCGGAGGGGTTCTGCATCACCGGCAGCGGCTCCGCCTGTCCGCGTGCTCCGGCGGGAATGGCGATCGCGAGGGCCATCAGCCCCGCGCAAATCCCTGCACGGAGCGTCCTGCACTCAACCCTGCTGCCGTTGCCCGCCTCGCTCTGTTTCCATTCCTGCCTTCGATTGCCTTTCATGACCTTCCCTTTCCTCGAACCGGTCTTGCCTTTTCCGGCGCCGCCTGCTTCTCCGGTGCGGCGCCGGCTGCGGGTGCGCTCCCGCGTGCGGTCAGCATGCCGCGCTCCAGCACCAGGTCGATGGCGCGGTCAATAGGGATGTGCACGATGCCGCGGTCCCGGTCCACCCATCCGTAGCTGTCCAGATCCCTGCTCTGCCGTTCGCGGAGCAGCTTCAAATCCTCCTTCGGGTCCACCTGAAGCCGGGGCAGCGGGGGATTCTGGTTTTGTTCCTCCAACTGGAACGGAGTGGCTGCGGGGCCGAGACTCTGCACCTTGCCGTAGAAATTATCGAGCCAGTGCATCCCCGCCCACACAACCACCAGCACCAGCGCAAGCCCTATGCCGAAACGCACCAGGCTCGCCGGGTTCGCGTCGCGGGTCTCATAGCCGGGCTGCCCGCTGCCCGGTTGGTTATGCTCCGTGCTCAACCGCTGCCTCCAGCCGGACATCCTTCAGCGGCACCAGCGCCCGCCCGCGCGCCTGCTTCGCGAATGCCCAGATCCAAAGTCCGCCAATCGCCACCGGCGCAAGCAAATCGCCCGGATGGATTGCCGGTGCCGTGGGGTGAAAGGCCGGCATAATCAGCCAGAAGACGTCCACCGCTGAAACGAAGATCATTGCCAGCGCCACGCGCCCCAGAATCGCTTTTCGACGCTTCAGCGGCCGGTTCAAGAGAACAAAGAAGGGAACAAAGAAGTGGAACACCAGCAGGAACACGGCCACGCTCGCCCACTCGCCCGTGCCACGGTGCACATACCAGGGAATTTCAGCCCGCAGGTTGCCGGCCCAGATGATCAGGAATTGCGAGAAGGCCAGATACGCCCAGAGCATCGTGAATGCAAACAGCAGCGTCCCCAGATCGTGGAATCGCGAAGGCGTGGCCACCGCGGCCAGCGGCTCGTGCTCCGCGAACCGCCGTGCGAGGAAGATTAGGAACGCCAGCGCCGTAAACACCTGGATCACGATGTACACCATCCCGTAGATCGTGGAACTCCAAAACGGCTCGAGCGACATGCTCCAGTCCAACACCGCAAACGTGGACGTGAATCCGAACAGGATCAATCCCGGCGCGCTCAGCGCTTCCATCTTCCGGTGCAGGCCCAGGTCGCCCGTCACGTCCTCTTCCATCGACCACTTGCTCAGCAGGTAGCCCAGCAGCATCCACACGGCAAAATAGAAAACCGCCCGCCCGAGGAAGAATGGCTGCCGCAGATATGCGAATTTGAACGGCGAGTGCGCCTCCGCCGCCGATGTCCACTGCATCCACACGAACAGCCGTGGCATCCCCGCCACCACGGGCAGGAACAACGCGGCCATCAGCCAGAACGTGCGCGCCCCCGCTTCGCACAGCCGCCGGATCACGAATCCCCACCCCCCGCCAGTCAGATGGTGCAGCATCAGCAGCGCCAGCGAGCCCAGCGGAAAACTGATCCAGAAAACGTACGCGAACAGGTAGGAACGGTAGAACTCGTCCGGATTGTGCATCGCCACGCCCACGAGTCCCGCGGCGCCGATCAGGCCCACCAGCAGCCCGCGTTTGCCGGCCCGTTCCAGTTGCACGTCGGGTGCGTCGCTCATGCTCATTTCGGCAGTTTCTCCAGCTGTTCCCGCTCCGCCGGCGGCACATCCGCCAGCGTCGCTCCCTGGCTCAATTGCAGCGCCCGGATGTAGGCGATGATCCGCCAGCGATCTTCCGGCTTGACCCGGGAGGAATAGCCGTACATGTTTCCCAGCCCGTTCGTGATCACGTCGAAGAAGTGTCCCACCGGCGCTTCCCGCAGCCGCTGGATGTGGTACGACGGAGGCCCCGGGAATCCCCTCAGCACGATCATCCCCCGCCCCGTGCCCGAAGCGTCGTGGCACGGCGTGCAGTAAATGTTGAACCTCTCGCGTCCCCGCTCCAGATCCGCGCGCGTAATCGGGAACGGGAATGTGGTCGCCAGCTGCCCGTTCACTTTTCCGGTGTACAGCTGCTCGTCCAGGTGCAGCTGGCTGCGCGCCACCGTCCCCGGCACCACCGGGCGCTCCGAGCGCCCGTCACCGAAAAAGTCCGTCCTCGCCAGCGGCTGATATTTCGGCTGGACGTGCATATCCAGCCGGCAGCCGGGCAAGCACACCAGCAGCGTGGCCAGGGCGGCAATTCGCGCTCCATGCCTCCGCAGCCCGGATTTGGCCCGCTCACACGCCAATGTCGCTCACCTCAATGGCGCCCAGCGTGTTCATGAACTCTCTCGTCTTCTTCGCGTCGTACATCGGGTCGCGCGCCTTGATGCACAGGAAAAATTTGTCGCGCGTCGCCAGCGCAAACGCCGGCACATTGAACACCGGATGATACGGGGTGGGCAGCCCGTTCATCGCCAGCATCCCGAACACGCAGAAGAGCGCCGCAAACAGGATGGCCAGTTCGAACGTTATGGGGATGAACGCCGGCCAGCTGTTCAGCGGCTTCCCCGCGATGTTTTCCGAAAACGTGAAGACGCTCGCGTAATACTGCAGGAAGAAGCCGCTCAGCCCGCCCAGAATCCCGCCGGACAGCACCACCAGTGGCAGCGACGTGTGATGGAAGCCCACCGCGTCTGCCAGTCCTTCAATCGGCATCGGTGAATACGCGTCCATGCGCCGGTAGCCCGCCGCGCTCGCCTTTTCCGCGGCGGCCAACAACGCCTCTGGCGAGTCGAACTCCGCCATCATTCCGTACACCGATGGGCGCTTCCGGGCCACTTCCTCAGCCCTCCAGTTCCGGATTTGGATTCCGCACACGCCCCAGATAGGTCGTGCGCGGGACCGTGTTCAAATCGGCCAGCAGCGAGTAATTCCGCAGCTGCGCCTTCAGCCGCGAGACGCGGCTCTTCGGATCGTTGATGTCCCCGAACACTAGTGCCTCCGTGGGACACGCCGCCTGGCATGCCGTCACGATGTCGCCGTCTCGAAGCTCCCGGTCCTTCAGTTCCGCGTTGATTTTCGCCGCCTGGATGCGCTGCACGCAGTACGTGCACTTTTCCATTACTCCCCGGCTCCGCACCGTCACGTTCGGATTGCGCACTCCGTACAGGCTCGGCGTGTTCCAGTCCGAGAACAGCAGGAAGTTGAACCGGCGCACCTTGTACGGGCAGTTGTTCGAGCAATACCGCGTGCCCACGCACCGGTTGTAAATCATCTCGTTCAGCCCTTCCGAGCTGTGCACCGTCGCCCCCACCGGGCACACTCCCTCGCACGGCGCGTTCTCGCAGTGCATGCAGAACATCGGCTGGAAGTACACCTCGGGGTTTTTCAAATCGCCTTCCGGCCGGTCGTGATAGTACGTGTCAATCCGGATCCAGTGCATCTCCCTCCCGCGCAGCACCTCGTCCTTCCCCACCACGGGGCTGTTGTTCTCCGCAAAGCACGCCACCACGCATGCGTGACAACCCACGCAGTTCTGCATGTCCACCGCCATGCCCCACGCGTGGCCCGGGTACTTGAATCCGGGATACAGCGTCAGTCCCGCCGTCTTTTCTTCCTCTTCATTCTTGAAGAGCGCGGGATCCTTCCGGAATTCCTCCAGCGTCCCCACCCGCACCAGGTCGCGTTCGCGCTCCGCTGCGCTCTCCTCCTCCACCCGGTGGCCTTCCCGGTCGATGATGTGGTGGTGCTGGGTAACCGCCAGTGGATAGCTATCGCCTGTCTTTTGGACTTGCACGTCCGGCGCCACCCACATCGCGTTCGATCTACGCAGCGCGCCCGCGTCGAATCCCTGCCCGTTCCCCACTCGGCCCGCTCGCCGCCGTCCGTAGCCGAGGTGGAGCGTCACCGTGTCATCGGACTGCCCCGGCAGGACGCACGCCGGCGCGGTCGCGTGCCGCCCGGTCAGCGTCAGCCTCAGCGTATCGCCGCTCGAAATTCCCAGCCGTGCTGCCGTCGCGGGACTCACCATCGCGGCGTTGTCCCATGTCAGTGTCGAGAACGGTTTCGGCAATTCCTGCAGCCATCCGCTGTTCGCGTTCCGCCCGTCGAAGATGTAGGGATCCGGCCGGAAAATTACTTCGACTCCTCCGGTTTTCGCAGCCGTCGCCGCCGGCAGATTGGCCGCCAGATTTGAAACAATGGTCGTGGCCTTCGTGGGCAACGCTGTGCCCGCCGCAATCCCGTCGTGCAGCGACGTCTCCCAGTACGTCTCGAAAGCCTTGTCGTCCTTGATGCCGCTCTGCTTCCTCCAGTAATCCCGCACCAGGTCGTGCCCCGATTGCCCGGCCTTCCCAAGAATCGCGGCCATCAGTTCGTGCGCGGATTTGCCGCCATAGATGGGCGCAATCAAAGGCTGGATGAACGTCACCGTGCCGTCGTACGCGCGCGCGTCGCTCCACGACTCCAGGTAGTGCGCCTGTGGGATGTGCCAGTGGCACTGCTCCCCGGTCTCGTCGTTGTAGAGCCCCATGTGCACGCGCACCCGCACGTTCATGAGCCTTTGGAGGAATTCAAAATCCGGCGGCGCGGAATACACCGGATTGGCGCCGAGAATGAACAACACCTGCACGTTTCGCGGATCGCGCATCTCTTCTGCCAGCGCCCGCAGCGATTCGAGCTGGTTCACCGGTTCCGCTTCGATCGGGTCCGTATACTCCACCGTGTGTCCCGCGTTGCCCAGTGCCGCATTCATGGCATGCGCCAGCGCGTGCACCGCAGGCGGCTGGTATTCTCCCGCCACCACCAGGCTCGTTCCGCGATGCTCCCGCAGGTCACGCACCACGGCCAGCAGCCACTTCTCCGGCACTCCTGCGGGCAGTGTGGCTCCCGATGCGCCGGCGCCCACCGCCGCGGCCAGCGCGCGTGCGAACTGCTCCACCTCCGACGCGCGCACTGGCAGCCGGTGGTCCGCGATGGCTCCCGTATTCGACGGCGTCGCCTCCACTACGTACAGCCGGTTCATCTTCGATTCCGGGGTTTCTATCTTCCGCCGCGACATGAACTCCCGCGCGTATCGCACCGATCCCGGCCCGCTGCACGTGAAATCCGCGTCCAGCGATACCACTACCTCCGCTTTGTCGTAGTGATAGACCGTGTTCACATACCGGCCGAACGCCAGCCGCGAGCCTTCCCTCACCGAGTCAAGCCCTGCCGGCTCCCACTGGTGCCACTTTGCCTCCGGGAACGCTTCCAGGAACTCGCGGATCTGCGCCGCCAGCGTCGGCGAAATCACCGACTCCGTCAGCAGCCGCGTTCCCGCACCCCGCTGCCGCTTCCGGTCTTCCATCACCGGCTTCAGAAAATCGAGAAATGTGTTCCACGTGCTCACACGCCCTTCGCGCACCACCACCGGCGAGCGATCCGGATCGTAAAGCGTCAGCACCGAAGCCTGCGTGATCGCGTCCGTCCCGCCCAGGCTGCCGGGATGCTGGGCGTTGCCCTCGATCTTCGTGGGCCGCCCCATGTGACTCTCCACCAGGACGCCTGCCGCCGCCCCTCCGTGGGGCATTGCCGTGGCGTAGAACAAAGGCTTCCCCGGAATGATTTCTTCCGGGGCCACCACGTAGGGAACGATTTTCTCTTCCGGCAGCCTGGTGCACGCGCTCAGTCCCGCCAGAGCGGCTGAAGCGGCCATGAATTTCAGTACGTCGCGACGCGGAACTCCGCCTTCCTTCGCTGGATCGTGCGGAAATTCCTTCTCCACGTACTCGCGAACTTCCGGCGTATCCGCCAGTTCGTCCAGGCTGCGCCAGTAGCGCCGGCCGCCGCGCGCGGCCAGGCCGGCCCGAATCGCGTCCAGGTCCAGTCCGCGCCTGCCGTTCCCGCTGTTGTCTTCTGTCTTCATCCTCTTCTCGTCCGCAGTGTCATCCGCTGCGCGTCCCTACCGGTGGCACGTCGTACAGTTGGTCAGCATCAGGTTTCCCTTCTTCACCTCCGGGATCTTGTACTCCGCCACCAGCTTCTCTCCCATTTCTTCCTGGTTCGCCGGCGGCTCGTACAACGGCAGGAACACTTTTTCCCTCGGCCGCACGTATTTTTCCGGATTCCGGTGGCACTCCAGGCACCAGCTCATCTGCAGCGTATTGGCTTTCCAGGTGAGCGGCATGTCGCCCACTGGCCCGTGGCACGTCGTGCACCCGATTCCCTTGTGGATGTGGATGCTGTGGTTGAAGTACACGAAGTCGGGCAGCGCGTTCACCCGCACCCACTCCAGTGATTTTCCCGTCGCGTAGCTCGAGCGCACCGGCTCCAGCATCGCGCTGTTCGTCCAGATCTGCGAATGGCACGTCATGCACGTCTTTGTCGGCGGCAGCCCAGCGAACGACGAGTCCTCCACCGACGTGTGGCAGTACCGGCAATCGATTCCCAGTTCGCCCGCATGGTGCCGGTGGCTGAACGGTACCGGTTGGTCCTTCGGTTCGTTCACCTCCGTGTAGTAGGGCGACTTGCTGAGCCCGTACAGCACGAAACTCAGAACCAGCAGCACGAACACGGAGCCGTAGATGCTCACCCGCGCCAGCGTGTTCGTGCTGCGATGGAAAATCTGAGCCATCGAATCCTGCCGTTACTCCCGCAGCCCCTTCCGGTTCACCGCTTCCCTTCCTCTTCTTTCACCAGCCCCCGCATTTCTGAAATCGCGATCACCGGCAGGAAGCGGATGAACAGGTAGAAAAGCGTCAGGAAGAGCCCAATCGTCCCGAAGAACGTGTAAATGTCCCACTGCGTCGGCCAGTACATGCCCCACGACGACGGCAGAAAATCCCGGTGCAGGCTGGTCACCACGATGATGAACCTCTCCAGCCACATGCCCGTATTCACCACAATCGAAAGCACGAACAGCACCAACGTATTCGCCCGCACTCGCCGCAGCCACATCAGTTGCGGCAACACGATGTTGCAGGTGATCAGCGACCAGTAGAAGAACGCGTAAGGCCCCGTCCAGCGGTTCAGCACCATGAATTTCTCGTACACGTCGCCCGAATAAAATGCCGAAAACGTCTCCAGCATGTACCCGTACGCCACGATCAATCCCGTCGCCAGCATCACCTTCGCCATATTGTCCAGGTGCCGCATGGTAATGAAATCTTCCAGCTTGTAGAACTTCCTCAGCGGGATCGCCAGCGACATCACCATCGCAAACCCCGAGTAGATCGCGCCGGCCACGAAGTACGGCGGGAAAATCGTTGTGTGCCATCCCGGAATGATTCCGATCGCGAAGTCGAAGCTCACCACTGTGTGCACGCTCAGCACCAGGGGTGTAGCCAGCCCGGCCAGCAGCAGCGAAGCCGTCTCGTACCGGTGCCAGTGCACTGCCGAACCCCGCCAACCCATACTCAGCACACCGTACACCACCTGCGTGATCCGGTTTTTCGCGCGGTCGCGAAGCGTGGCCAGGTCCGGAATCATCCCCACGAACCAGAACAGCAGCGACACTGTCGCGTACGTGGACACCGCGAACACGTCCCACACCAGCGGGCTGCGGAACTGCGGCCACGTATACATCGTGTTTGGGTACGGCAACAGCCAGTAGAACAGCCACGGCCTCCCCATGTGCAGCAGCGGGAACGCCCCCGCGCATGCCACCGCGAAGATCGTCATCGCTTCGGCGAACCGGTTGATCGACGTCCGCCACTTCTGCCGCAGCAGCAGCAGGATCGCGCTGATCAGCGTCCCCGCGTGCCCGATCCCCACCCACCACACGAAATTGACGATGGCGAAGCCCCAGCCGATGGGGATGTTGATTCCCCAGATGCCCACCCCTCGGGCAAACAGGTAGGTCACCGCAATATTCAGCATCATCAGCAGCGCGAAGCTGATCGCAAACCCGATCCACCACCCGCGCGGCGTTTTCCGCCCCAGCACGATCGCGCTGATTTGGTCGGTTACGGAGGCGAACGAGTGCCCGGGTTCGATGATGGGGGATGCGCGGTCGGCTGACATGAATCGCTTAGGCTCCGGAACGCTTCCTCGTGCCCGTCCCGATTCTGTCCGAGAGTGTCCCGTTCCCGGGACGCTTCACGGGCAGTCCTGCTCTTGCGACTTCGAAGACTCGACTCGGCTCAGGAGGAATTCTCAGCCGTGGGGTGGGTTTTCCTGCCTCTGCACTCGCGCAAGGTGCGCGCACGCTGCTTTGCATCGCGCCTCCCTCCCCCCTCAGGCGCTTGCCGCGGCCCCGGCCCGCCTCAGCGATGCCGGGCAATCGAATTTCGCGCAGTAGAATATGACTGGGCCGATGCGGAAGCAAGTTGATTCCCGCTGATTTGAAGAGCCTGCGCGGGAGTTAGGCCCTTTTCGCTGCTCCGGGGATGGAGTTTCCCGTCTAGTTGGAACTCGAGAGCGGCCGCGCCACTTCGTCGTCCGTTATCGTCACGTTGTGGTGCAGCGTTGTGATGCGGAACTGGATGTTCACGCCCGGCCCCTGCACACTTCCCCGGTACGGATACTTGATCCCATCCACGTCGCGATAGTCGTCCTGCCTCTCCACCACCGTCGGTGTCGGCGAAAGCGGATTCTCGAACAAATCCGTCCGGAACAGCAGCCCGCTTTCCGCATCAAAATACAGCAGACGCTGCTGTCCGCCGGCCACGCACGCCTCTACCACGTATGCGAGCCGTCCGTCCGCCGTTTTTTGCCCAATCATTTTCGGGTGCGGATAAATTTTCGCCAGGTCGATCTCGGAGTAGAAGTCTGCCAGCGCTTTCCGGTCCGCCTCGCGCGCGCCCTGCAGTTCCTTCACTTTTCCGGAAGGGTCCTGCTCCCAGCCGGCTTTGCCGTCGTAGCCGTTGCGGTACACATACCCGTTCTGGAGCTTCATCACGGAAAGCTCCACGTTGGGCACTCGCTCGTATACCAGCAGCGTTCCCGTCCCCTCAATCCCTTCGATGCGCACCGTCCCTCTCGACACCCGCGATGTGAGTTTCTCCCACGCCGCGCGGCCCCCGATCACCTGCATATAATGCTCAAATACCTGCTGTGCGGTGGGCAGCGCAGGTGCGCTCCCCGGCGCGGCCTGCGGGCCGGAGCTGGCGGGGGTGCCCGGCGCCGCTGGGGTTTGCGCGCTCGTCTGGCCAGCCGCGGGCAGGCATGCCCCAACGATCAGCAGTCCCGCAAGCACTGGTTCGATTCGTCGCATCTTTCCTCCGCCTCGTAGTGCAGCCCCGTCTGCTGGACTCTGTCCTCGCCGCTTTTAGCTTGACACACTCCGCCAGTCTCACGAATCTTTCATGCGATTCTACGCCCGAATCCGGCGACCAATTCCAGTTACGACTTCATTGAGTAACAGGAGTGTTCCATGAGCGTCACGCCCGACCCCATGCTTTCCCGGCTCCGCAGAGATTCGTTCGTCCTCCTCCTCGCCTGGGCCGCCGGCGGCGTGGACGCCATCGGCTACTTCGGCCTCAACCACGTATTTACTGCCAACATGACCGGGAACACCGTCCTGCTTGGCCTCAGCCTGGGACAGGGACACGGTCTCGCCGCCGCTTCGAACTTTGTCGCTCTTGTGGGATTCGCCGCCGGCGTCGCGCTCGGCGCGCTCATTGTCGAGCGTGGCAGCCAGCCCGGCGCCTGGGACCGCCGCGTCACCGCCGCGCTCTTCCTCGAAGCGATGATGCTCGCCGCTTTCACGTTTCTCTGGCACGTCGCGCCTCAGAGCCGCCAGCCGGGCTCCGTAGTTCTCTACACTCTCATCGCGTTTTCCGCGCTCGCCATGGGCATCCAGAGCGCTGCCGTCCGCCGTCTGAATCTTCCCGGCGTCGCCACCACCTACGTCACCGGTACCATCACCAGCCTCTTTTCCGGGCTCACCCATCTCTTCCGTCCCTCACGCACACAGCCGGAGGAGAAAGCGGCCACGACGCAGCCCGGTGTGTGGAACCCTTCGGCGCAGCTTCAGGCCGCCGTCGTGATTGCCTACGGTCTCTCCGCTCTCGCCAGCGGATATTTCCAGAGCCGTGTCCCGGGCCTCGTCGCCGTTGCCCCTCTGTTCGCGATTGCCGTCGTTCTCTTGATGGTCACCTTCAGCCATCGAAAACACGAATCGCGCTCTGCTTCGGCGTGATTCCGCGCATCCTTGCATCTCCGGCTGTGCTAGACTGCCGCCGCCCAGCGTCCCAATCAGGAGGGGAGAACATGAAGCGAATTGCCGCTCTCGCTGCACTCGCGTTGCTTTTCTTTTCCAGCGTAGCCGCCGCACCGCCTCGCCGTCCCATGTGCTGCCACGGCTGCAACATGTATTCCTGCAACACGGAACAGTGCGGCAAGACTTGCAAGCTCGGGCCCAAGTGTTCCCACTGCTGGAAAAAGGATTGCGGCGGCACTCACTGATCCTGTAGCTCGGGCGCTTCGGGCATCCCCCGGACTGGCTGAGCAGGCGCTACGGCTCACTCACGCCGCCGCGCTGTCGATTCGCAGTATCGTCTGCAGCAGCACATTCGCCCCGTTCGCGCAGTCTTCCCACCGTGTCAATTCCTTTGGCGAATGGCTGATCCCGTCCACGCTCGGCACAAAAATCATTCCCATCGGCCCCAGTGTGGCCATCATCTGCGCATCGTGCCCGGCGCCGCTCGGCAGCCTCATCGTCTTAAGTCCCAGCCCGGCTGCAGCCTGCTCGATTTCCTTCTGTATCTCCGGGCTCGCTGCTGCCGGCGGGGCATGCTCCGTCAGTGTCATGGTGATTTCGGTTCCCGTCTCTTT
>Ga0335085_10014573_pt1 | contig 11456 bp, 9 predicted proteins | sample Lox_Sample_45_FD_206712 | JGI IMG/M metagenome (GOLD analysis project Ga0335085, IMG submission 206712) | Soil microbial communities from Loxahatchee National Wildlife Refuge, Florida, United States - Lox_Sample_4.5 | ecosystem: Environmental > Terrestrial > Soil > Wetlands | place: USA: Florida... | reverse complement strand
CGACGGATTGGCCCGCAGCCTCGATCCGGTGTTGCGGCGATGAGCGCGCCCCGGCTTTCCATCGAAGCGCTCAGCGCGATTTCACTGCGGGACGGCAACAAGCCCATTCTGCGCAGCGTCTCGCTCACCGTCGGCACCGGCGAAGTCCACGGGCTGGTCGGAGAGAGCGGCGCCGGAAAATCGACGATCGCCAAAGCCATCCTCGGCATCATACCCTCGCAGGTGAAGATAACCGGCGGGCGCATCGGATTTGAGGGCCGCGACCTCTTGCTGCTGTCGCCCGCCGAGCTGCGCGCGGTGCTCGGCCGCGACATTGCGCTCATACCACAGGATCCTTCGACCGCGCTCAATCCGGCGCGGCGGATCGATGCGCAGATGATGGACGGCTTGCGCATGAAGCGGGGATTGTCGGCGAAGGAAGCCCGCGCCCGGGCCGCGGTCCTGCTCGACGAGGTGCAGATTCGCGATCCGCAGCGGGTCCTCAACAGCTATCCGCATCAGCTTTCCGGCGGCATGCGTCAGCGTGTGCTGATCGCCGCGGCGTTCGGACTCGAGCCGAAGCTCGTCATCGCCGACGAGCCGACCACCGCGCTCGACGTCACCGTGCAGAAGCAAATCCTGCGTCTGATCCGGTCGCTGCAGGAGCGGCACGGCACAAGTGTGCTGTTCGTCTCTCACGACCTCGGCGTCGTGGCGAAAATCTGCGATCGCGTCACCGTCCTCTACATGGGCAAAGCGGTGGAGCAGGGGATGACGGCGGACGTGCTCGATGCGCCGCGGCACGCCTACACCAAGGCGCTGCTCGCTGCCAATCCGCGCTACGACCGCCCCGACACCGGGCTCGAGCCGACCCCGCCCGAAGTCATTGCGGCTCTCCGCGCCGAAATTGCCGCCTTCGACGCGGGCGTTGCGGAGGCGAGCAATGGCTGAAGACTTGCTGATCGCGCGGGGGCTGGTGGTTGCCTATGGCGGCGCTGCCGGCCTGTTCACGCGCAAAACTGCCGCGCCGCCGGTCCTGCACGGCGTCGATATCCGCGTCGGCAAAGGCGAAACGGTCGGCATTGTCGGCGAGTCCGGCTCCGGCAAGACCACGCTCGGGCGCGCGCTGCTCGGACTCGTCAAGCCGTCGGCAGGCAGCGTCGTGTTCGACGGCAGCGACATCACCGCGCTCGACGAACGGGCGCGGCGGCCGCTGCGCCGGCGGATGCAAATGATCTTTCAGGATCCGATGTCTTCGCTCAATCCGCGGCACGTGATCGGCCGCATTCTGATCGAGCCGGTGCTGCTGCACGGGCTGGCCAAGGACTCGGCAGACGCGCGCCTGCTGGTACAAGGCGTTCTCGATCGCGTCGGCTTGCCGCGCGATACGATGGAGCGCTATTCGTTCGAGCTTTCCGGCGGGCAGCGGCAACGAGTCGGTATCGCGCGCGCGGTGGTGTTGCGGCCGGATTTCGTGCTCGCCGATGAAATCGTCTCCGGACTCGACGTATCGACCCAAGCGCAGGTGCTGCGGCTCCTCAAGGAGCTGACCAGCGAAATGCACCTCGCTCTCGCCTTCATCAGCCACGACCTTTCGGTCATCCGCTCGATCTGCCAGCGCGTCGTGGTGATGCGCGAGGGCCGCGTGGTCGAGGAAGGTCCGTGCGAGCGCGTCTTTGCCGAACCGTCTGCCGCTTACACCCGCATGCTGATCGACGCTATTCCGCTTGCGTCGGTCGATCCCGGCTGGCTGACCCGCGGTGCCGCCGCGGAGGCTGCCGCGGCTGCTTAGACCCATTCGCGCCGCCCGCACCGGGACGGTTGGCGCGATCCTAACCTAATCCCGACAAAGGAGGTAACGATGCTTCGCAATCAACGGCAGCTCGCGTTTGCGGCCTTTGCCGCGGCCATGCTGGCGACATTTACGATCGCCCGCGCCGACGGCGTGCCCGGGCTGCGCGGACACGATCATACCGGCATCACCGTGCCGGATATGAAGCAGGCCACGGACTTCTTCATCAACGTGCTCGGCTGCAAAGAGGCGATGTCGTTCGGCCCGTTCGCCGACGACAAGGGCACGTTCATGCACGACCTTCTCAACGTCGATCCGAAGGCCGTGATCCACAAGATCACGCTGGTGCGCTGCGGTTACGGTTCCGACATCGAGCTGTTTCAGTACAGCTCGCCGGACCAAAAGAACATGACTCCGAAGAACAGTGACATTGGCGGCTATCATATCGCCTTCTATGTCGACGACATCAAGGCGGCCAAGGCCTATCTTGACGGCAAGGGCGTAAAGACGTTTTTCAATCTGTCCGTCAACGAAGGTCCTGCCGCCGGCCAAAGCATCTTCTATTTCCTTGCGCCGTGGGGTCTGCAATTGGAGGCGATCAGCTACCCGAAGGGAATGGCTTACGAAAAGACGTCTCTGGTCAAGCTGTGGTCGCCGAAGGATCCCTCGAAGTAAACGCGTTCTGCATGTCGTAGGCCGGCATCAGGCGCCACGCGCATTCGGGCGCCTGGGTGCCGGCCTGGACCGGCGGTCAATTGCGCCGCTCGTGCCCGCGCACGAGGTTGATGATCGCCGAGAAGTCCATGGCGCTGTGCCCCTGCTGCGCGAAGTGCTCGTAAATGTCCGCGGCCTTGGCGCCGAGGGTGGCGTCGGCGTTGACTGAAGCAGCGGCCTCCTTGGCGAGCTTGAGATCCTTGAGCATCAAGGCCGCCGCAAAACCGGGCTTGTAGCCGCTGTTCGCCGGACTGGCCGGCACCGGTCCCGGCACCGGACAATAGCTCGTCAGCGACCAGCATTGTCCGGACGACACCGAGGCGACCTCGAACAGGGCCTGATGCGACAGGCCGAGCTTCTCGCCCAGAACGAACGCTTCGCTCACCGCGATCATGGAAATGCCGAGGATCATGTTGTTGCAGATCTTGGCGACCTGACCATTGCCGGCCTCGCCGCAATGGACGACCCGTTTGCCCATGCGTTCCAGCACCGGCTTGCCGCGCGCGAAGGCGTGTTCCGTGCCGCCCACCATGAAAGTCAGCGTCGCCGCCTTGGCGCCGCCGACGCCGCCCGAGACGGGCGCATCGAGCGCGGCGATGCCCCGCGACGCCGCCAGCGCGTGCGCGTTGCGCGCACTCGCTACGTCGATGGTCGAGCAATCGATGACAAGCGTGCCTTGCCGCGCATGCGGCACGATGTCGTGCCACACCGACATGACATGCTCGCCGGCGGGCAGCATGGTGATCACCACGTCGGCGTTCTCCACGGTTGCGCTGGCGCTGGCGACGATCTGCACGCCGTCCTGCGCGGCAGCTTCGCGGGAGGCTGCCGCCAGGTCGAAGCCCAGGACGGGTTCGCCGGATTTGACGAGATTGGCGGCCATCGGACCGCCCATGTTTCCGAGACCGATGAATCCGATATTGGGCATGTGAGCTTCGCCTTTCTCAATCAGCAAATTTCAGTTCCAGCGCGCCGACCGGCTTGAAGTGACGCGCGACAATCTCATCCGTGACGTCTTCGAGCTTGTCGGGGCGCCATCTTGGATTGCGGTCCTTGTCAACGATGGTGGCGCGGATGCCTTCGATGAAGTCGTGGCCGGCAATGCTTGCCAGCGCAATGCGGTAGTCCTGCCGGAAACTCTCCTCCACTCTCGCGAACGATACCGCCGTGCGGATGTTGCGCAATGTGACCTTGAGCGAGGTTGGAGAGACTTGCTCCATAACCGCCAGCGCGGCGCGGGCCTTCTCGCTTGCGCTCGCGCGCAAACGATCGGCAATCGTCTCCATCTCATCGGCACCATAACAGGCATCGATCCATGGCCGCGCCGCGGGCAATCGGCCGGCCGCGGCGGCGCTCGCCACGACGGCCAGCCGGGCGCTCACATCATCCGCGGAACGGCAGTCGGCGAGGGCGGAGGCAAGCGCGGTCAGCTTGGCTGTGACAATGTGCGTATCGGCAAATCCGCAGTAGACGGCATCGGCCGCGTTCATGCGCTCGCCGGTCAGCGCCAGATGGGTCCCGGTGAATCCCGGAGCGCGCGCCAAAAGGAATGACGCTCCGACGTCGGGAAAGAATCCGATCCCGACCTCCGGCATTGCCACCATTGAGCGCTCGGTGACGATCCGGTGCGAGGCGTGCGCTGAAAGGCCGACACCGCCGCCCATCACCACCCCGTCCATGACCGCGACCACCGGTTTCGGATAGCGCGCGATCAGCACATCCAGATGGTATTCCGTCGCCCAGAACTGCTCGGGCAGGGGGCTGCCGGATTTCGCCGCGTCGTACAGCGCGCGGATGTCGCCGCCGGCGCACAGCCCCCGCTCGCCGGCGCCATCGAGCAGCACCGCCCCTACTTCTGGATCGGTTGCCCATGACCGCAGGAACCCCGTCATGGTGACGGCCATGTCGAGCGTGAGCGCATTGAGCGCCTTCGGCCGGTTCAGCGTGATCCGCCGCAGCGCCCGTTCGGCGCGAACGACGACATCGCCCTCGTACAGGATCATTCGCTCAATGTCCGAGCAGGCTGCGCGCCACAATGAGACGCATGATCTCGTTCGTTCCCTCGAGAATCTGGTGTACGCGCAGATCGCGCACGATCTTCTCGATGCCGAATTCGGCAAGATAACCGTAGCCGCCGTGCAACTGCAGCGCCTGATTGGCGACCTCGAAGCAGGCGTCGGTAACAAAGCGCTTGGCCATGGCGCAAAGCTGCGTCGCGTCGGCGTCCTTGCGGTCGAGGGCGGCGGCGGCGCGCCACAACAGGGTGCGCGCTGCCTCCAATTCGGTCGCCATGTCGGCGAGCCGGAATTGCAGTGCTTGAAATTCATTGAGCCGTTTGCCGAACGCCTTGCGCTCCTGCATGTAGGCCAGCGCCTTGTCCAGCGCGCATTGTGCGCCGCCGAGCGAACAGGCCGCGATATTCAGCCGTCCGCCGTCCAGACCAGCCATGGCGATCTTGAATCCGACGCCTTCCTCGCCGAGGCGGTTGGCGACCGGCACGCGAACGTCTTGAAAGATCACCGCGCGGGTCGGCTGCGCGTTCCAGCCCATCTTGCGTTCGTTCGAGCCGAGCGAAATGCCGGGCGTGTCGCCCGGTACCACCAGCGTCGAAATTCCCGAAGGCCCGGCACCGCCGGTCCGTGCCATCACCACGTAAAGGTCGCCGGCGCCGGCGCCTGAGATGAATTGTTTCTGACCGTTGAGCACGTAGTCGTCGCCGTCGCGGACGGCGCGGGTCGTCAGCGCGGCGGCGTCCGATCCCGCTCCCGGCTCGGTCAGGCAATAGCTGGCCAGAAGCTCCATGGTGCAAAGTTTCGGCAGCCATCGCCGCCGCTGTTCGTCCGACCCGTAGGCATCGATCATCCACGCCGCCATATTGTGGATCGACATGTAGGCGGAAACCGTTGGACAGCCGGTGGCGAGCGCTTCGAAGATCAGTGCGGCGTCGAGGCGCGACAGCGCCGATCCGCCGACGTCCGCGGCGATGTAGACGCCGCCCATGCCGAGTTCAGCCGCTTGACGCATCTCGGCGACCGGAAAGTGCCTGGCTTCGTCCCACGCCAGCGCCTGCGGGGCAAAGACTTCGGCAGCGAAGGCCCGCGCCGTGTCGCGAAGGGCGGTTTGTTCTTCGCTCAGGCTAAAGAGCGGCGGCGCGCTTGCGGTCTGGTCGAGCATTGTGCTTGTGCCAAATCCGGCAGGGCGGCGGTCAGGGGCTTGAGGACTCTGCCGTTTTTGCGTCAAAATGCCTGAGGTCAGGGTTGGAATAGCATTGTCGTTTTTGCACAGCAATGCGAGAATGCCCCGCATTGTTAGGCGAATAGCCAAACGCTGATGACCAAGGATTGGGGGATCTGCGGTTTTCGCGCGGCTGTCCGACGGTGTGCGGTGTCGACGCGACTCGGCGATCGATGGTACACCGCCCATTGCGGGCAGCCCGCTTCTCCGCTAAGCGCAATCCTTGCATTGCTGGCGGAGGAAACACGTGCCGTCGCTCCATAACGGCCTCGATACGCTGCCCAAGTTTGTTCTTCACAACGCCCGCGCCTTCGCCAAGCGACCGGCAATGCGTCACAAGGATCTTGGCATCTGGCAAGCCTGGACCTGGGAGCAGATGCTCGGCGAGATTCGCGCCTTCTCCGTCGGGCTCGCCGAACTAGGCCTTAAACGCGGCGACAAATTCACCATCATCGGCAGCAACCGCCCCCGGCTTTATTGGGCGATTTGCGCCGGCCAAGCGCTCGGTGCCGTCCCGGTGCCGGTTTATGCCGACGCAGTGGCGGACGAGATGGCCTATGTGCTCGCGCACTCCGAGGTGACGCTCGCCGTTGTCGAAGACCAGGAACAAGTCGACAAGATCATTGCGGTTTCCGACCGGTTGCCGCAGTTGGGCAAGGTCATTTATGACCAGCCGCGGGGATTGAAGGACTACGTTCACGGCCGGCTCATTTCGTTCGAAGAAGTGCAGGGCATCGGCCGCAAGAAGCTCGGCAGCGATCCGGAATGCCTGCGGCATTGGGAAGCCGGCATCGCCGAAGGCAAGGGCGACGATCTCAGCGTCATCCTCTACACGTCGGGGACAACCGGCCGCTCCAAGGGCGTCATGCTCAGCTATGAGAACACGATCGTATCCGCGCGAAATGCCAACTCGTTCGACCACCTCGACGAAAACGAGGAAGTGATCGCCTATCTGCCGCTGGCCTGGGTCGGCGATTACATTTTTTCCTACGTCCAGGCCTATGTGGCGGGGTACTGCGTCAATTGCCCGGAGACGCCCGACACGGTGGTTCAGGATCGCCGCGAGATCGGCACGACCTACGCCTTTGCGCCGCCGCGGGTCTACGAGAACGTATTGACGCTGACCACCGTGCGCATGGCCGATGCCGGCGTGCTCAAACGCAAGGTGTTCGATTATTTCATCGGCGTTGCCGGACGCTGGGGCGAGAAGATTCTCGACGGCGAGAAGGTGCCGCTCACCGCGCGCCTGCTGTACGGCATCGGCAACCTGCTCGTTTACGGACCGCTGATGAACCAGTTCGGGCTGTCGCGCATCCGCGTCGCTTATACCGCGGGCGAGGCGATCGGCCCGGAAATCTTTCGCTTCTGGCGCGGCATCGGCCTCAACTTGAAGCAGCTCTACGGGCAGACCGAGGCCTCGGTCTACATCACCGCACAGCCCGACGGTCAAATTCACGCCGACACGGTGGGCACGGCCTCCCCCGATGTCGAGATCAGGATATCGGACGCGGGCGAAGTGATGTTCCGCTCTCCCGGTGTGTTCGCCGGATATTACAAAGACCCCGAGAAGACTGCCGAGGTGCTCACGGCCGACGGCTGGGTGCATACCGGCGACGCCGGTTTCTTCGATCCGAAGACCGGGCAGCTCAGGATCATCGATCGCGCCAAGGACCTCGGCCATCTCAAGGACGGCACGGTGTTTGCGCCGAAATACATCGAGAACAAGCTGAAGTTCTTCCCCAACATCAGGGAGGCCGTTGCCGTCGGCGCCGACCGCGATTTCGTCTGCGCCATGATCAACATCGATCTGACGGCAGTCGGCAGCTGGGCCGAGCGCAACAACGTCGTCTACGGCTCCTACCAGGAGCTCGCCGCGAATCCGCGCGTCTACGACATGATCGCCCAGCACATCGACGAGGTTAACCGGTCGCTGGCGGAAGAGGAGGTGATGGCCGGAGCGCAGATCCGTCGTTTCCTGATCCTGCATAAGGAACTTGATGCCGACGACGGCGAGCTCACGCGCACCCAGAAGCTCCGCCGCGGCCACATTGTTGATCGGTATTCGCCCCTGGTCGAAGCGTTCTACAACGGTTCGACGGACGCGCACATCACGACAGAAGTCACGTTCGAGGACGGACATAAAGGCGTCATTTCCGCCCGCGTGGCGATCCGCGACATGAAGCCCTATCCGGTGCAGGCGATAAAGCTGGAGCGTGCAGCGTGAGGGCGCCGTCCTCGCGCGAGGCGGCGCTCGGCGAGGTGCTGCTCGCGGTCGAGGATGTGTCGCTCAGCTTTGGTGGCGTGCAGGCGCTGACTGACGTCTCGTTCGACATTCGCAAGGGCGAGATCCGCGCCATCATCGGTCCCAACGGCGCCGGCAAGACGTCCATGCTCAATGTCGTCAACGGCTTCTATCAGCCGCAATCGGGACGCATCACGTTCAAGGGGCAGGCGCGCACCAGCATGCGGCCATATGCCGCGGCACAAGGCGGCATCGCCCGCACGTTTCAAAATCTCGCGCTGTTCCGCGGCATGTCCACGCTGGACAACATTCTGGCCGGCCGCGCGCTGAAGATGCGCCGCGGTTTTTTCTGGCAGCTTATCCGCTATGGTCCGGCGCTCAAGGAAGAGGTTGCGCACCGCCGCCGCGTCGAAGAGATCATCGACTTTCTCGAGATCGCGGATATTCGCAAGATTCCCGTGGGCCGCTTGCCCTACGGCTTGCAGAAGCGCGTAGAACTGGGACGGGCGCTCGCCATGGAGCCCGATCTTTTGCTGCTCGACGAGCCGATGGCCGGCATGAACCTCGAAGAGAAAGAGGATATGTCGCGCTTCATCATCGACGTGAACCAGCAATACGGCACGACCATCGCCCTGATCGAGCACGACATGGGCGTCGTCATGGATCTTTCCGACCGCGTGGTCGTGCTCGATTACGGCCGCAAGATTGCCGACGCCACGCCCGACGAAGTCAAGCGCGACAAGAACGTCATCCGCGCCTATCTTGGCGAGCCGCATGGAGTGAGCGTGACAAAGTAAGGGCGCGCGCATGAATTTGCTCTACCAGATCTTCGTCGGCCCGTTCGTGCAGATGGCTGCGGCACCGGATCTCCTGGTGCAGACCTTGTGGGACGGTCTGGTGAGCGGCGTGCTCTACGCGCTGATCGCGCTCGGCTTTGTCCTGATCTTCAAGGCCTCCGGCGTGTTCAATTTCGCCCAAGGGATCATGGTGGTGTTCGCCGCGCTCACGCTCGTCGGCCTGCACCAGGACGGCATACCCGCTTTTCTCGCGCTCGCGCTGACCGTCGTCGTGATGTTCCTCCTGGCGCTCGGGGTCGAGCGCCTGGTGCTGCGACCGCTCGTCAATCAATCGGACTTCATCTTGTTCATGGCGACCTTCGGACTGACGTATTTCCTCATCGGATTTGGCCAGCTGGTGTTTGGCGGCAATCCCAAGGTGATGATTGCGAGCGCTCTTTGGCTGCCGACCGGCGCCCTTCAATACAAGGGACTGGGCGGTTTCGTCGCGTTTCAGAAGATCGACATCGCCGCCGTGATCATCACCTCGATCATGGTCGCGGCGCTGGCGATCTTCTTTCAGCGCACGCGTATCGGACGGGCGCTGCGCGCGGTCGCCGACAGCCATCAGGCCGCGTTGTCGGTCGGCATTTCGCTCGAACAGATCTGGGTCATCGTGTGGTTCACCGCGGGCGTCGTTGCGCTGACCACCGGCATCATGTGGGGGGCTCGCTCCCAGGTCGATTTCTCATTGGAGATCATAGCGCTTCGCGCTCTGCCCGTGCTCATTCTCGGCGGCCTCACCTCCATTCCAGGCGCCGTCGTCGGCGGGCTGATCATCGGAATCGGCGAAAAGCTCGGCGAGTTCTACTGGGGTCCGCTTCTCGGCGGCGGCATCGAGTCCTGGTTCGCCTACGTGATCGCGCTCGGTTTCCTGATTTTCCGGCCGCAGGGATTGTTCGGCGAAAGGATTATTGAGCGGATTTGACCATGCTTTATCGCGAGGTCGGCCAGTACAAGACGAACTACGCCGCCGACATGGCGGTGTTTCCGATCCTGCAAGACCGGATCGGCGTGGCGGTCATCCTGTTGGTCGCTTTTGTCGTCATCCCGCTGTTCGGCAACGACTTCCTGCTCAATGCCGTCCTGATCCCGTTTCTCATCTTCTCGCTTGCAGCGATCGGGCTTAATCTGTTGACCGGCTATGCCGGGCTCCTTTCGCTCGGCACCGGTGCGTTCATGGGGGTCGGCGCCTACGCCTGCCTGAAGCTCACGACCAGCTTTCCGCAGATCAACATCATCGTCTGGATTGTTGCGTCGGGATTCTTTTCCGCCGCCGTCGGCGCGCTGTTTGGCCTGCCGTCGCTGCGCATCAAGGGATTCTATCTGGCAGTAGCGACGCTGGCGGCACAATTCTTCTTGGAATGGTGTTTCGTGCGCATCCCCTGGCTTTACAACAACAGCGTCTCAGGTGCGATCGAGGTGCCGTTGCGCACGCTCATGGGCGTCCCGATCACGGGTCCGACGGCAACCTCGGTGACACGCTATCTGCTCGTCCTGAGCATCGTCGTGGTCATGACCTGGTTCGCATCGAACCTGGTGCACGGGCGCATCGGCAGGATGTGGATGTCGGTCCGCGACATGGATCTGGCCGCCGAGCTGATCGGCATCAGGCTTCTGCGCGCCAAACTGTTGGCCTTCGCGGTGTCCTCGTTCTATTGCGGGGTAGCCGGTGCGATGCTGGTGTTTCTTTGGTACGGCGGCGCCGAAGCCGACGTGTTCGCCATCGACCAGAGCTTCCTCATCCTGTTCATGGTCATCATCGGCGGCCTCGGGACGCTGATCGGGTCGTTTTTCGGCGCCGCCCTGATCTACATCCTGCCGATCGCGTTGCGGGCGATTCCCGAGGTGTTGGGATTGCCGCTCCACCCCGCCACGGTCGAACAGCTGAGATTCGTAATTGTCGGAGCGTTAATCATCGTCTTTCTGATCCTCGAACCCAATGGTCTGGCGCGGCTCTGGCAGGTCGGTAAGCAAAAGCTGAGGGTGTGGCCATTTCCTTATTGATGGTGCATACTGCCGCTGCTTCCCGCTTCCGCAGACCCGCCTGCGGAGCCCCACCGTCGTGATGAACGGGATCGAGGGCATGCGGGCGCGGCGGTCAAACAAGGGAGAAACAGCCATGCATCTGAAGCATCTTGCTTTCGGCGCGGCGGTAGTGATGGCGGCGCCGGCCGCGTTCACGACCGCCCAGGCGGCGGACGGCATTTTCGTGCCGCTGTTTACGTATCGAACCGGCCCATTTTCAGGATCGGGGATACCCGTCGCCAACGGGCTGCATGATTATTTCGCCATGCTTAACGAGCGCGACGGTGGGATAGGCGGCGAAAAACTGATCGTCGAGGAATGCGAGGACGGCTACAACACGCAACGCGGCGTGCAATGCTATGACTCCGTCAAGGGCCGCGACCCGGTCATCATCACCCCTTACTCGACCGGGATCACGCTGCAGCTGATTCCGAAGGCAGCGGTCGACAAGATCCCCATCTTGTCGATGGCCTACGGGCTCTCGGCCTCGGCCGACGGCAATCTGTTCCCGTGGATCTTCAATGCGCCCGACACCTATTGGGATGGTGCGTCGGCTTTTGTCCGCCATGCGGCCAACGTCGAGGGCGGCTTCGACAAGCTCAAGGGCAAGACGATAGGCCTGATCTATCTC
>Ga0335085_10014572_pt1 | contig 11457 bp, 13 predicted proteins | sample Lox_Sample_45_FD_206712 | JGI IMG/M metagenome (GOLD analysis project Ga0335085, IMG submission 206712) | Soil microbial communities from Loxahatchee National Wildlife Refuge, Florida, United States - Lox_Sample_4.5 | ecosystem: Environmental > Terrestrial > Soil > Wetlands | place: USA... | reverse complement strand
TCGGTCACGACGTAGGTGTTGTTCCCCAGCGGGCCCAGCCGCAGCGGGCGGATCACGAGCGCCATGGCGGCCTCGCCCGGATCACGGCGTCGTGCGCAAAGCTCACCGCAGCCTCCGGTACGTTCTCTGGAGGAGCAGCGCGTCGTCCTCCATCGCCGGCGACTCGCTCACGACCCAGCCGGAGACGCGGAGATCCTTGAGCGCGCGGAGCAGCTCGCGCCAGCGAAACGCCGTCTCACGCAGCGGCTCGTGGCGGCGCTCGCCCTTGGGGCCATATTGGATTCCTGAGATGTGGACGTGCAGCCGCTCGAGCGCCGGACGGCCCAGCGCGCCCTCGATCGCGGCGAGCGTCGCCGCGAAGTCCTCGTAGCGGTTGTAGCGCCCCAGCTCGCGGGCGTAGCGATGCGAGAAGTCGACGCACGGCAGGATGCCCGGCACGGCCTTCGCCCACGCCAGCACCTCGTCGAGCGAGCCCGCCTGGCTCGGCTTGCCGGTGAGCTCGGTGCGCACGTCGACCGCTGCGCGCTGGCGCCTGACCGCGCGCGTCAGGCGGCGCAGCCCCGCGCAGACGCGCCGGCCCGCCTGCGCGGGCGTGAGCGTGCCGTAGAAGCCGGCGTGGAAGCAGAACGATCCCGCACGGCAGCGCGCCGCGAGCCGGCTGGTCTCGACGAGGCGGGCGACGCTGCGGTCCACGACGTCGGCCGCGCCGCAGAGATTCACGTAGTACGGCGCGTGCGCGGTCAGCGTCACGTCGTGCTCGCTCGCGGCCGCGGCGATCCGGTCCGCGGACTCGTCCGACATGCGCACGCCGTTCACCCACGCCATCTCGAGGTGATCGAGGCCCAGCTCGCGCGCCCGGCGAATGCCGTGCACCGTTCCGGGTTTGGGCGTCGAGCGCGGGATGCCCGAGGTTCCGAATCGCAGGCTCACGTTCGCCCCCGCTCCTCAGCGCTTGTAGCCGATGCGCCGCAGGAACGCGCGGCGCGTCTCGCGCGCCCCGGCGTCCTCGATGCCGCGCGGCGAGGCGCCGTCGATCGCGCCCACGACCCCGCGGCCCTGCTCGCTCTGAACGACCAGCAGCTGCACCGGGTTCGCGCTCGCGCAGAAGACCTGGCAGATCTCCTGGCACTGCTTGATCGCGGGCAGCACGTTGATCGGATAAGCGCCGCGCAGCAGCAGGACGAACGTGTGCCCGGCGCCGACGCGTTGCGCGTTGGCCGCGGCGGCTGTGATCAACGCGTCGTCGTTGCCCTCGGTGCGGATCAGGCACGGCCCGGACGCCTCGCAGAAGGCGAGTCCGAACGCGGCGCCGGGGACCGTCGTCACCACGATCTCGGCGATGTCCTCGGCCGTCTTGATGAAGTGGGACTGGCCCGCGACGACGTTGCAGTCGGCCGGGATCTCGAGCGCGACGGCCGTGATGTCCATGGCGTCCTCCGTGGACGCCCGACGCTACGGGCCGCGCCCGGGAGCGTCAAGACGCGCGCGGCTGCGATGGCCTCGCGCCGCCGCGCGGCCCCGGCCGCTCAGAACGCCTGGCCCGAGCCGAACGAGTAGCCCGGCCCGCGGTGCATCTCGTCCTCGGGCGCGACGGCCCACGCGACGTCGAAGCGCGCCACCATGTCGAGTGAGGAGTGCGGCAGCGAGACGCGCAGGCCGAACCCGACGTCGTGGTGCCACGCGTCGCTCTCCGCGCCCGTTCCCCACGTGCGCCCGGAGTCCCAGAACGTCGCCGCGCCGAGGCTCACGAGCCGCAGCCAGTCGTTGACGAACAGCCAGCGCAGCTCGGCGTTGCCGCGCCAGGCTTCGGTGCCCGTCAGGTCGTGCACCGGAAACGCGCGCAGGCCGGTCACGCCGCCGAGCGTGAGCTGGAAGTCCGCGGGCATGTCGCGGCCGGCGCCTCCCCATGCCGCGAGCACCGCGGTCATCCCGCGGCGCGGCTGCTGCATCCAGCGCGCGTCCACCTCGGCGTAGCCCTCGCGCACCTCCGGCACGAAGCGCGACTCGACCTTGGCGCGCACCAGCCCGAAGCCGAGCGCGCCCGCGTCGGCGCCGAGCCCGAGGATGGCGCGCGCGTAGGACTCGTCGAGCGTGCTGCCGAAGGCGCGCGGCGAGTAGCCACCCTTGAGCTCCAGGCTCCGGCCCACGTCGAAGTCCTCGTCGCGATCGAGCTGCTCGATACCGCGCTTGACGATCCAGTGCGGACGCATGAGCTGGCCGATGAGCGAGAGCCGCCGGATGCGGACGTCCTCGGGCGAGGCCGCGAACGTGGGCGGCGCGCCGGACTCGAGCGCCGGCGCGTCCTCGCGCCGGTTGCGCACCTCCCCGTCGAGCAGCAGCCGGCGGATGACGCCTGCGTCGTCGCGGTGTCCGAGCCCCAGCCACATCTCCCCCGTCTCGCGCTGCTCGCGGACGGTCGCAGCCTGCACGTCGTCCGAGAAGAGCGGAACGTCCTGCTGCTCGCGCTCCCACGACACGCCCGCGCTGCGGGGCGTCGCCTCGGCCCAGAACGGCAGCTCGATCAGCCCGTCCGTCGCGGTCCCCGCGGTGCCGTCGCCGTAGGCCGCGCGGCCGTGCCAGTGCGAGCCCAGGATCTGGCCATCGTCGACGTTCACGAGCCGCGACGTGCCGGTGATGTCCTCGCGATAGCCGAGCCCGACGGACGTGCCGCGGCCCATGAAGTTGCGCTCGTTGAAGAGCACCGAGCCGAAGTTGCGCCCGCCCCCGCTCTCGACGCTGAACTCGGGGCTCGTGGTCCAGTTGTCGTGCGTGACGACGCGCACGTCGACCGAGTCCTCACCCACCGGCGACGCCTCGACGCTGTCCGGCACGATGAACGTCAGGGCGCGCAGGTTGCGCTCGCTTTCTTGGCGCGCGGCCTCGCTCCAGCGTTCGCCCTCGCGCACGACGAGCGCCGCCCGCAGCGTGCCGGGCCGCGTGCGCACGTGGAGGCGGTTCGCGAAGCGGTAGAAGGAGCGCCCGCGATCGGGCAGCGGATCGAAGATCGTGTGCGTCACGAGGTCGACGTGGCGCACGATCCGCCCCGAGAGGCTGTCGGCGTCCGCACCGCTCGCCACACGGGCGACCGCCGTCGCGGTGATCACCGCAACGGCGGTCGCGACGACGGCGGCACGGCGGGTGGAGCGGCGCGTCGGACGCGTCGCTTCAGTGCTTCTTCGCACCCAGCCGGTCTCGCGCCAGTCCGGCCTCGCTCGCGGAGGGGAAGCGCTTGACGAGGTCGGCGAACGTCTTGCGCGCGTCGGACTCCCGCCCGAGCCGCTCCTGGCAGAGCCCGAGCTTGTAGAGCGAGGCGGGGACGCGCTCGCCGTCGGGCCAGCGCTCGCCGACGCGGGCGTACTCCACCGCCGCGCTGTCGAACGCGGACTGCGCGAAGAAGCACTCGGCAGCGCCATACTGCGCGTTATCGGCCAGGTCGCTCGTCGGGAAGCGGTTCAGGAAATCGCGGTAGCCCTGCAACGCGAGGCCGTAGCGGCCCTCGGTCAGGTCGCGCGTCGCCTGATCGTAGAGTGCGCCCGCGTTGGGGGCTCCCGCCGTCGTGGTCGTGCCCGCCGGGCCGGCCGCGGGCCCTGCGCCCGGCGCCGAGGTGGCAGCCGGGGCCGCCGTGCCCGACATCGGGAGCGCGGCGGCGGCGGCGGGCAGGCGCGACGACCAGTCGTTGAAGCGATGCATGACGTCGTCGAGCTTGCCTTCGAGTCGCGTCATGTGATCGAACATCTCCTGCATCGTGCTCCCCGAGGTCGCACGGGTGCTGAGCAGCAGGTCGCGCTGCTGATCGAGCTCGCGCCGGGTCTCGGCGAGCACGGCGGACGCGACCGAGTCGCGTACGGTCAGCGTGTCGACGCAGGTGCGCAGGCTGTCCAGCCCGGTCCGGAGCAGGCCGAGCTGCGTCGTGTAGCAGCCCGGCGTGAGCGCCGCCGCCGTCACGAGGACGGCGGCGAGAGCGCTCCACGTCGCCCCCGAGGCGACCGCGCGGGGGGGCGCGCTCACGGCTGCGAGAACTCCGCGCGCCGGTTCTTGGACCACGCGGCCTCGTCGTGACCCTCGACGGCGGGCCGCTCCTTGCCGTACGAGATCGTCGTGAGGCGCGTCGCCGCGACGCCCGCCCCGACCAGGTAGTCCCGCACCGCGTCCGCGCGCTTCTCACCGAGGCTCATGTTGTACTCGACCGTGCCACGCTCGTCGCAGTGACCCTCGATGCGCACGTTGAGCGCCGTGTTGTCACGCAGGATGCGGGCGTTCGCATCGAGCGTCGCACGCGTCGCGTCGTCGAGCGTCCAAGAGTCGAGCGCGAAGTAGACCGTCTTCAGGTCCGCGACGGTCGTCTTGGGTGCCACGGGCGCGGCGGCGGGCGCCGGGGGCGGAGTGGGTGTCGGGACCGGGACCGGCGTCTGCTGCGCTGCGGGCGCGGGCGGAGCCGGCGCCGGGGCGGGCGCCTTCTTGGCGCATCCGGCGAGCGCGAGCCCGGCGGCGAGGATGGCGATCGGCATCAGCGAGCGGTGATCGAGGCGCATGCGGGAGTCTCCTTCATTGTGGGGACGCGGGGCCACTTCGAGGCGACCACGCGGGTGAGAGCGCGACGCGACCCCCGGTGTCCAGCTTGCGCGGCGGCCCGCCGTCCAGATCCGTGATCCAGAGGGCGTGCTTCCCGTCGCGTTCGGAGGTGAAAACGAGATGCCGCCCATCGGGCGACCAGTGCGGGTTTTCGTTGGAGCTGCCCTCGACGACGCGCATCGCGCCACTGCCGTCCGGCCGGCAGATCCAGATGTCGAAGCCGGTGTCCGTTCGGGAAACGAAGGCGATCCGGTCACCTTTCGGTGACCATGCCGGAGAATCCGTGTAGTTGACGTCGTACGTCAACCGCCGGACGTTGCTGCCATCGGCGTCCATGACGTGCACCTGAGGCGTGCCGGAGCGGTCGGACGTAAACGCGATCTGCTGCCCGGTGGGCGAGAAGCACGGCGAGGTGTCGATCGCGCGGTTGTCGGTCAGGCGCACCGGCGAGCCGCCGCGCGGATCGAGCCGGTAGATCTCCGCGTTGCCGTCCTGGCTCAGCGTGCAGGCGATGCTGCGGCCGTCGGGTGCGTAGACGCCGCTCGTGTTGAGTCCGGGCCGGCCCGAGACGAGGAACGGCTTCGCCTGCTGCGGCGAGATGACCCAGAGCTGCGGTCCCGTGCCGCCGCGCCACGACGTGAAGAGGATGAGCGAACCGTCGGGCGACCACGACGGCGACTGCGCGATCGATCGGTCGTGCGTGATCGCGTGCGCATCCGCGCCGTCCGAGTCCATGACCCAGAGGTTCTTCTCGCGGCCCTCCTGCACGATGAACGCGATGCGCGTCGAGGCGACGCCCGGCTCGCCCGTGAACTGCATGACGATGTCGTCAGCGTAGTGATGCAGCAGCGAGCGCCACTCCGAACTGGCTCCGCGGTACTCCTGCACGAAGATCGGCTTCCTGCCCGGCCAGTCGTGCACCTCCCCCGACAGCGTGATCTGCGCGCCCGAGACCTTCCACGTGCCGCCGATCTCGGCCTGCGGATCGGCGCCGCCGCCGCCCGCGACCCAGCCGCGCGCGACCTCGAAGACGGCGGAGTTCTCGAGATCGTTCGCGAGCACTTCGTCCGCCTTCACGCTCGAGGTATCCGCGCCGCGATCGCCCGCGGGCGTCAGGGCGAGGCAGCGGATCGCGAGCCGGTTCGCGCCGCCCGCGCGGACGTCGAGACGCACGTTGCCCTGGGCGGCGGCGAGCGTCGGAATCGACGCGACGAGGAGCGCGAACGCAGCCGTACGGATCGCCCTCATGGACCGGTGTACTCGAAGCCGAAGTGGACGCCGAGATCGGCGCCGACGTAGCCGAGCGGCAGCGGCGGCAGGTGGTTCGTCACGATCACGGCGCGGGATGCCGCCTCGTCGAAGTAGGGATTGCCGCTGGAGGTCTCGACGCGCGGCGAGCTCAGCGAGCCATCGCGCGACACCTTGAAGTAGACCGTGACCTTGAGCCCGGTGGGCACGCCGGCGGGCGGAGCCCAGTTGCGCGCGATCAGCGAGCGCACCTGCTGCAAGTAATACGCGAACTCGAAGTTCGACTGGTCCACCGCGACCTCGCCCTGGAGCCCCCCCGCGACGGGCGCGTACGCCAGCACGACACGCGCGGGAGGCTCGGCGGTTCGCACCGGCGGCGCGGGCGTCGGAGGTGGCGGCGTGGGCTTCGCACGAGGCGGCGCGGGCCTGGGCTTCTCGATGCGCACGCCGCGATCCTCGACGGGGGGCGCGGGCTCGGGCGATGCTTTCGCGACCGGCTGCGGCGGCGCCGGCGTCGGATCGACGAGCGCGACCTCGACGACGTCGGGGCCGGGCACGAGCACGTCGTGTGAGGGGTGGAGCACGAACAGCGCGAGCGTGAGACCGCCGTGCACGACCGCCGAGCCCGCGAGCGCGCCCCTCACCGGCGCGACTCGGCCGGCGGCTGGGTCACGAGCCCCAGCTGGACGACGCCGGCGTGGCGAAGTCGCGCGATGTAGCCGACGATCGTGCCGTAGGGCACGGACTGGTCCGCCTTGAGGAACACCGGGCGCTGCGAGGCGTTGGCTCGCGCCAGCGCGTCCTCGAAATGCGATGCGCCCACGACCGCGTCGCCGACGGCGATCGTGCCGTCGCGGCGGACGCTGACGATCAGGCCCTCGTGCACGTCGAGCCCGTGGGTTGCGACCCGCGGCAGGTCGATCTGCAGCCCGCCCTGGAGGAACGGCGCCGTCACCATGAAGATGATGAGCAGGACCAGCACGACGTCGACGAGCGGCGTGACGTTGATCTCGGCCATCGGGCGGCGTGAGCCGCCCCCCGCCGACATCATCGCGACGCCCCGATGCGTCGATCGAGGAACTCGCTCGTGAACGAGGTCGCGCTGTTGCCGATCTCGCGCAGCCGGCCGAGGCAATGGTTGTAGCCGATCACCGCGGGGATCGCGGCGGCGAGTCCCGCGATCGTCGCGACGAGCGCCTCGGCGATGCCCGGCGCCACGACGACGAGCGAGGCCGAGCCCTGCGCGCCGATGTTGACGAACGCGACCATCACACCCCACACCGTGCCCATGAGGCCGATGAACGGCGCGACGCTGCCGGTCGTGGCGAGGAAGCTGATGTGGCGTTCGAGCCCCGCGACCTCGTCGTTCGCAGCGCGGTCCATGGCGCGCTGCGCGAGGTCGAAGCGCGCGACGGCGCCGCCCGTCGCGTCGGCGTGCTGATCGAGCGAACGCAGCCCGGTGAGCGCCGCACGGGCGAGCACGCTCGAAGGGTGCTGCTCCGCGATGACGCGGCATTCGGCATTGGGCGGCAGGCGCCGGAACGCGGTCACGAACGCCTGGTCCTGCCGCGCGACGTGCGCGTAAAGCCGCAGCCGGTTCCAGATCACGGCCCAGGAGTAGACCGAGAGCCCGAGCAAGAGCACGAGCACGCCCTTCGAGAACGGGCTCGCGTGCGCGACGAGACCGGGAATCGTCGCCCGGGACGCGGCACCCAGCTGCAGGATCATGGAAGCAGGCATCATCGGCTTCACCTTCCTTGTGAAGTCGGGCGCATCGGGAGCGGCCACGCGAGGGTGATCGACAGAGCCTCGAAGGACGCTAGCACAGGCCCGCAGAGCCGCCCACCCCGAAACCCGAATCCGTTGAGCATGGAAAGTGTGCTACCGGCGGGCGGCCGAACCAGTTCCGCCGGGATCATCGCGGAACGGCACGTGCGTCGTGGTCAAGTGGGTGAAAAATCGCGGTGCACACGCGTTCGTCGAGTGCGATCCGGAGTTACAGTTTCCCTCCGCGAGGCCGATAGCCTGAGCGTCCGACGAGGCGAAAGGAACACCGTGCACCTGCGCCCAACCCACCCCAGCCTGCTCGCCAGTCTCGCGCTGCTCGCTGTCGTGTGTTGTGTCGCGCCCGCACGCGCCGGAGACACCGTCGCGCCCGCCTTCAACCTCAAGGGCATCGACGGGCACGCGGTCAAGCTCGCGGACCTGAAGAACCGGCCCGTCATCGTCGACTTCTGGGCGACGTGGTGCGCGCCCTGCCGGGCCAGCATGCCGCACCTGAACGAGCTCAACGCGCGCTACGGTGGCAAGGGTCTCGCCGTGATCGGCCTCTCGGTCGACGAGACCGGGCCCGCGCCCGTGCGCCGCTTCGCGAACGACCTGGGCATCAAGTTCACGATCGCGATGGCGAACGACGACGTCCTCGACGCGTACGGCCCGATCCGCAGCATCCCGACGACGTTCTTCATCAACCGCAAGGGCGAGATCGTCCGCCGCGTGGTCGGCTGGATCGACGACGAGACGATGGACGGCTACGTGCGCGAGATCCTGCCCTAGGTTTGGACTCCCCCGGCGCGTAGCGGAGCGCCGGACCGACGAGCTCGCAGCAGATCAGGCGTGCCGCATCATCCGCACCACGATCAGCAGCGCGATCGCGCCCACGAGCGAGAGAAAGAACCCCGCCGGGTGGAACTTGGCGTCGGGCGCGGGCTTTCCGAACATCCTCGAGATGAGCCCGCCGACCAGCGAGCCCCCGATGCCGACGCACGTCGTGAGCACCAGCCCCATGTGATCGGCTCCGGGCAGGACGAAGCGGGCGATGGCGCCGACGATCAGACCCGTGAAGAGGTACTGAATCCAATGGAACATGATGGACGTCCTCCCAATGTGCGCCCGCCGGCCGTCGGGCGCCCGGGCTTCGAGCGGAGTGCTCCACGTCGGCGGTGTGACCGCGGCCACGGCTGCCGCCATTTGCCGACGGTAGGTGGCGGCGAGGCCCGAGACAATCGAGAACTGCCGGAACGCTAGGGCGCGACGACCACCCTGGCCACGAGCGAGCGGCCCGGTGCCCCGGGCCTGGCGACCGCTCGCCGGGAGGCCGTGGCGGTCACGGCGCCCGAGGCGTTGCGCGGAAACGAAGAGGCCACGCCCGCGCGGGCGTGGCCTTCGTGCGTCGAGCCGCAGGGGCTGCGTCGAGGGGTCCTCGCCGCGGCCGCCGGGGTCCTAATGATAGCCCTTGCCGTGGTGCTTCTCTTCCATCGGCGGCTCGGTCCAGCCCGCGGGGTAGTTCTTCCAGTGATCCCGCGGCACCCGGGCGAGATCGCGCGGGACCGCGGTCTCCTCGATCTTCGCGAAGTCGCCGTGGCTCTTCTTCGAGCAGTACCAGCCGTCGGCATTGTGGACGTAGTACCGGCCGCCGCACTTGAAGATGTCGTAGTCCGGCCGCTCGCCCTGGCGGATCTCCTTGACCTTGGTGCCCTGAACGCCCACCCAGTGGGGCGACTTGCCGAACGTGACCTGGAACGTGGCGGCCACGTCCGCGCGGGCGAGCGTTGCCACGCCGACGATCGTACCGAGCGCCAGCGTGAGAACGATCGCGAACTGCCTTCCGTGAAGCTTCACGTGCATCTCCTTTCGCGAGCGCGGCCGGACTTGGACGTCCCGGCCTCGAAGCACGCGCGCGTCACGTGCCACCCGAGCCGGTCGTCCGCGAGGCCCCGATCAAACACCCGGGGCGCCCGCGGCGCAACGGGCCTCCGGCACGCGCCCGGCGGGCTCACCCCGCGTCGACCAGGAACTTCCTCGCGAAGTCGCGAACGTCCCCCGCGCGGCTCTGCGCCAGCCTCTCGCCGAATAGCTGCAGTCTCGCCATGTTGTCCGGTGCCGCGTCGTCCATCGCGGGGTTCAGATCGGGCACGTCGAGGCCGGCCCCGGCGTCGCCGAAGACGCCGTCGATGCGCAGGTACTGTGCGTCGCGCCGCATGCTCTGGAACAGCATGGCGAGCTGGTAGTCGACGGTCTGAGCCACGCCCTCGAGCATGAGGTCGATCACGGGCTTGGCCCACTGCGCGGCTCCCCAGTCCCTGCACCGCTCGTACGGAATCGACGCGGGCTGACGCCCGGTGCCCAGCGAGAGGATCGCAACGTCCTCCGCGACGCTGGGGCCGCCGTCGATCTTGAACGCCTCGACGAGCGCGCACGCCGCCGGGTTGTTCGCGAACACGCCGCCATCGACCATCGGAGCCGGCTCCGGCGCGCTCCCGAGCGATCCCGCGAGCGCCGGCGGAAAGTAGGTCGGCGCTGCCGAGGTCGACCTCGCGACGTCGCGCACGAGGTAGTCGTTGGCCGGGCTCCTCACCGCATCGGCCTGCGTGAAGAAGAACGGCCGGTAATGCTGCGTGTCGAACGCGGTGATGAGGCAGGGCTTCACGAGCCGGCTGAGCTCGAGGTCGCCGAAGTAGCGGGCGAGCACCGCCTCGAGGCCGCCCGGCGGGTAACGTTCGTCGAACAGCCCGCCCACGTCGCGGACGCTGCGCCAGAGCGAGTGGCGGAAGATCGTCTCGCCGTTCTCGAGGTAGAGCTGCAGGGCGTCGGCCGCCGAGAACCTCGCGCGACGGGCATCGGCGGGATCGGGCGCGAGCAGGATGCACGCGAGGATGCCGCCCGTGCTCGTCCCCGCGATCATGTCGAAGGCGTCGCCGATCTTCCTCGAAGGCTCGAGCGATTGAATCGCCCTCTCCACCTCGGCGAGAACGCAGGCGGGGATGATTCCCCGGATCCCTCCCCCGTCGATCGAGAGGATTCGGAACACGCAGCCTCCGCGCGATGACGGCTCCCGGAGCGAAATGGACAGCGGGGATCGGCCGGCGCGGCGCCCGAAGACGCCGCGCCCGCGATCCCGAGTCGGCGCACGCTCAGCCCATCGCGGGGCGAACCGCGAACGGTCCGTTCACCGGATCACGGCGATCCTGCGCTCGAGCGCGCTCCCTCCCCAGAGCAGTCGGACGAAGTAGACGCCCGCGGAGACGCGCCGCCCGGCTTCATCGGCCAGGTCCCAGGTCGAGACGTGAGCGCCGGCCTCGGCCGGGCCCGCGAACAGCGTTCGGACTCGGCGACCGTCGAGACCGAACACGTCGAGCCTCGCATCCGACGTGCTCGCCGCCTTGGGCACCGTGAACGCGATGCGCGTCGCGGACGCGGCGGGATTGGGCTCGGCGGGCCCGAGCGCGAACACGTCCGCACCCCCTGCGTCCACGCCCGTCGAGGCGCCGATCGTGATCTGCCCGTTCACGATCAACGGCAGCGGATGGCCCTCGTTGAACATGAAGTTCGTGAGCGTGAGCGGGATCACCGAACTCGTCGTCGCATTCGCCGTGATGTTGACGTCGAAATAGCCCAGCGAAGTCCCCGGGCCACCCGCGTGGGTGCCGGCGGTCGCCACTTCGAGCTTCCCGCCCGGCGTATATCCGTAGACCGGCCCCGTCCAGGCGGACGTGATGCCCCCGCTGGCGCTCGTGGCGCTGGCGATGAAGCTCGAGCTCCAGTTCACCCAGTACTGCATCGAGTAAACGCCGAGCGCGCTGATGTCGCGGTCGACGGTGAGAGGAATGATGCCGTTTCCGCCCGGCGAGATGACGG
>Ga0335085_10014570_pt1 | contig 11457 bp, 7 predicted proteins | sample Lox_Sample_45_FD_206712 | JGI IMG/M metagenome (GOLD analysis project Ga0335085, IMG submission 206712) | Soil microbial communities from Loxahatchee National Wildlife Refuge, Florida, United States - Lox_Sample_4.5 | ecosystem: Environmental > Terrestrial > Soil > Wetlands | place: USA: Florida... | reverse complement strand
CGGATGCACGCCGTCGATCCACATCATGGTGGTCGTGGTGTCCCCGACGACGCTGCCCGACCCGCCGGCGTTGGAAGCGGCGACGATCGCGGCGAGGTAGCCGATGTGCACCTTGGCGCGAAAGAGCTGATGCGCCATGGCGCCACCGATCAGCGCGGCCGCGATGTTGTCGAGGAACGACGAGAGCACGAAGATCATGACGAGCAGCAGGAAGCCGCCCTTCCAGTCGTCCGGGAGGTACCGCGGCAACTCCAGCGGGACGCGGCTTTTCTCGAAGTGACGCGACAGCAGCGCGAAGCCCATGAGCAGGCAGAAGAGATTCGCCAGCACGACCCACTCGTGGCCAAGGTGAGCCGCGAGCCCGCCGAGGCCCGCCCCCTCCTTGAAGCCGGTGAAGGCTAGCTTGTAGAGCGTGATGACCGCGAGGCCGGACACCGCGATCGGGAGCGTGTAGTGATGGAATAGGGCTACGCCGGCGAGCGTCAGCCCGAACAGGATGAAATCCAGCGGTACGCCCGCGACGGCAGGCAGGTCGGTCTGCGCCAAGGCCGGCTGTGCTCCGAGCAGCCCCCAGGCGCCCAACAGGGCAGCGGCGAGCAGGCGCAAAAGGCGGGGCTGTGGCATGCGGCGACTCCGAGGGAAAATGCCGGCAGCCCGACCCATGGACGTGCCGCCTGGCGTGTTTTTGTGCCGCCGATTGTAGCCCGCAGGCCAAAAGGACCGCAAAACCGGCGCTTTTCTCCTCCTCTTCCTCTCTGGACCAGGCATTCGCCCATGGCAAGCTCCTTGCTTGTCAGTCCCCGATTGGACCCTTAGACTGCTCGCTCCGTGCCCGGCAACACGGGAGGAAAGCGGGCAGCGACCGGCCCGTGGCAATGGCGCTCACCAAATCGATCGTCCGCCTCGACCCGCAGACGCAGCAAGCACACAGCGAGGGAGGGGAGAAGGAACCACTGCTGGCGCTCTCGCAGCGCAAGCTGAATGCGCTCGCCATGCCGGTGTGCTACATCGACGCCGAGCAGCATTATCGGTTCGTCAACCGCGCCTTCCTGGACTGGACTGGCAGGACCCCGGCGGAGGTCGTCGGCCGCGAGATCGTCGAGGTCGAAGGCCGCGAGCTCTATCAGCTCTACCACGCCTATGTCGAGGCGGCGCTCACCGGCGAGCGGGTGAGCTTCGAGCGCCAGCTCTCGAGTGCCAAGCGCAACGCATTCTGGATCCGGGTCGACTACTACCCGGACCGCTCGCCCCGCGGCGACGTGCGCGGGCTGCTCGCAACCTACACCGACGTCGACAGCATCAAGAAGCTCGAGCTGGAGGCGGGCGAGCGCGAGCACCGCCTGCGGCTGGTCATCGACAGCGTCGGGCTGCCCATCTTCTACTTCGACCGCGCGCTGCGGCTGCGCTTCGCCAACAAGCCCTATGGCCAGTACGTCGGCATCCCGATCGACGACCTGATCGGACAGCCGCTGAAGAATTTCCTCGCGCCCGACGCGCTCGCCGAGATGCACGGGTACGTCGAGCGCGCGTTCGCCGGCGCCACCGTGAGCTACGAGCGCCGCGAGCGGCCCGCGTCCGGCGAGCTGCGCTGGGTGCGCATGACGCTGTTTCCCGACCGCGAGCCCGGCGGGCGCAGCGGCGGGGCATTCGTCGTCATCAACGACATCGAGGATGACGTCCGCATCCGCGAGGCGCTGAAGGCGCAGGAGGCGCAGTTGCGGCTGTTCGCCGACAACATTCCCGGCCCGATCGCCTACCTCGACCGCTCGCTGCGCTACACCTTCGTCAACCAGGCATTCGCCAACTTGGTCAACCGCCCGCAGGACGAAATCTACGGCAGGACGCCCTACGAAGTGATGCCATCGGACGTGACGGCGTTCCTGCGTCCGATCATCCGCCGCGCCCAGGAAGGCGAGAACGTCGAGTACGAGCGCGTCGGCGTATCGGCCGACAACCAGCGGCGCTGGATGCACGGGCGCATCGCGCCCGACCTCGACGGCACGGGCAAGGTGCGCGGGCTGTATTGCACCGAATACGACATCCACGATCTGAAGTTGACCGAGCAGGCGCTCGCCTCGCGCGAAGAGCAGCTGCGACTGTTCACGGACAACATTCCCGAGCCGGTCGTCTACCTCGACCAGGGGCGAAGCTACACGTTCGTCAACGACGCCTTCCTGCGCCTGGTCGGCCTCGAGCGCGACGACGTGCTCGGCAAGGCGCCCGAGGATGTGCTCGGCACCGAAGTCGTCGAGATCCAGCGGCCCTATCTCGAGCGCGCCGCGCGCGGCGAGTCCGTGACCTACGAGAGCGAGCGCCTCGACGCGAACGGAAACATGCGCTGGCTGCGCAATCGCATCGTTCCCGACTTCCGCTTCGACGGCACGATCAAGGGCTACTATATCGTCGGCCACGACATCACCGACCTCAAGGAAGCCCAGGACGCCCTGGCCGCGCGCGAATCGCAGCTGCGGGCGATCATGGACGGCGTGCCGGCACCGGTCGCCTACATCGATCGCGAGGAGCGCTGCCAGTACGTCAACCGGACCTTCCTGCACTACTTCGGGCTCACCGCGGAGCAGATCAAGGAGCTGCGCCTGCGCGACGTGGTCGGGCATGGCATCTACCAGAGCGCACAGGTGATGCTGGCGCGCGCACTGCGCGGGGAATCGACCTCGTTCGACCGCCTCGTGCCCGGCGCCAATGGAGTGCGGCGGTGGATGACCATCCGCGTCGTCCCGGACATGAGCGGAGAGCGCGAGATCGCCGGTGCGTTCGTGCTCATGAACGACATCCACGGCCTGAAGCAGGCTCAGGAAGCGTTGCGGGCCAACGAAGCGGAATTGCGGCTCATCATGGACAACGTGCCGGCGCGGGTGGCCTACATCGACCGCGACTATCGCTTCCGCTTCCTCAACCGCCACAACGAGGAGTGGCTCTCGGAGAGCCGTAAGGAGCTCACCGGCCGGCGCATCAGCGAGGTCGTCGGCGAGGCGAGAGGGAGGCAGCTGCAGCCGCTGCTCTCGCGCGTGCTCGCCGGAGAGACCATCTCGACCGAGCAGATGCTCGTTCAGCCCAACGGCGAGCAGCGCTGGGAATCCGTGCACTTCGCCCCCAACCGCGACGCCGAGGGCAACGTCGTCGGGATCTACGCTGTTCACACCGACATCCACGATCAGAAGCGCAACGAAGAGGCATTGCGGCGGGCGAACTGGATGCTCTCCTCGCACATCAACAACACGCCGCTCGCGGTGCTCGAATGGGACCGCGACTTTCGCCTCGTGCGCTGGTCGCCGCAGGCGGAGCACATCTTCGGCTGGCGCGCCGAGGAAGTGCTGGGCATGCCACTCACTGGCAGCCAGCTCACTCACGAAGCCGACCGCGAGCAGGTGACCGAGCTCGTCGACAAGCTGATGGCGGGCACCGAGCCGCGGGCCACGGGGCTCAACCGCAACTATCGCAAGGACGGCGAGACCATCTGGTGCGAGTGGTATCACTCCTGCCTGCTCGACGAGCAGGGAAGGATCGTGTCCATCCTGTCCTTCGTGCAGGATGCCTCCTCGCGCATCCAGGCCGAAGAACGCCTGCAGTACCTGGCTACGCGCGACGCGCTCACCGGGTTGCCGAACCGCGTGCTGCTGCAGGAGCGCCTCACGCAGGCGATCGCCCAGGCGCGGCGCAGCGGCCGGCGGGTCGGCGTGGTGTTCATCGACCTCGACCGCTTCAAGAACGTCAACGACACACTCGGACACCGCATCGGCGACGAGCTGCTGAAGCGGGTGACCGCGGCGCTTTCGAGTGCGCTGCGCGAAGCCGATCTGCTGGCACGCCTCGGCGGCGACGAGTTCATGGTCATTGTCGAGGACTTCGACGACCCCGACGTGCTCAACCGCATCGCGCAGAAGCTCCAGGACGCGGTCTCGCAGCCCTTCAAGATCGAAGAGCACGACATCTACGTCACCTCCTCGATCGGCATTTCGCTCTACCCCGATGACGGCGACGCACCCGAGGAGCTGCTCAAGCACGCCGACGTTGCGATGTACCGCTCGAAGGAGCTCGGCCGCAACACCTACCAGTTCTTCGACGCCGATCTTGCCGAGCGGCGGCTGAAGCAGCACACCTTGGAAACCGCCCTGCGCAGCGCGGTGAAGGATGGCGCGCTCACGCTGCACTACCAGCCGGTCATGCGCATCTCTGACCGGGCCGTGGTCGGTGCCGAGGCGCTGCTGCGCTGGCACGACGAGGATCACGGCGACGTTCCGCCGAAGGTCTTCATCCCCCTCGCCGAAGAGTCCGGACTCATCCACTCGCTCGGCGAATGGGTGCTGCGCAGCGCTGCATTGCAGTGTGCCGCCTGGCGCAAGGCGGGCCTCGAGGTCAACGTGTCGGTGAACCTCTCGGGCCGCCAGTTCTACCGGGAGGATCTCGCCCAGCGCATCGCCGAGATCGTGCGCGAAGCCGAGTGTGAGCCGTCATGGATCGAGCTGGAGGTCACCGAGTCGAGCCTGCTGCACGACCTCGATGCGATTCGCCGAGTGCTGCAGCAGTTGCGCGAGGAGGGCTTCGGAGTAGCGATCGACGACTTCGGCACCGGCTACTCGAGCCTGTCGCACCTCAAGCACTTGCCTATCGACACGCTGAAGATCGACATCTCGTTCATCGCCGATATCGAGACGGACCCCGGCGACGCTGCGATCACCGAAGCGATCATTGCGCTTGCCCGCGGGTTCGGCCTTCGCGTGGTCGCGGAGGGCGTCGACGCTGCCAAGCAGCTCGAGGTTCTGAGCAAGCTCGGCTGCCACTGTTTCCAGGGTTTCCTGCTGAGCGCGCCGCTGCCGGCCGATCAGATCCCCGCGTTCAGCAGGTCCAGACACTAGTCCGCTTCCGCGCGGACCGGCACTATGCCGTCCGCCTCGCCTCGCGCTCGAGCCACTCGAGCAGCGGCTCGGCCGCAACCTCCCAGTTGCGTTCCAGCATCATCATGTGCGCGAGCCCGGGGACGATCGCCGCGCTCGTCTCGTAGAGCTCGGCCGTAGCCCGCGCATCGGCGGGCGTCGAGATCCGGTCGCCCTCGGCGCCGAGAACCAGGGGCGTGATCTCGTTCCCAGGGCGGTGATCGTGCCAGCGCAGCGTGAGGTCGAGGATGGCGCGCGGCGATTCCGGACCGAGGTGCAGGAGCGCTTCGGTAAGCACGCCCGGCGCGACGTCGGTGCTGAAATACAGCGGCCGCAGCGCGGCAAGCACATCGCCGGCCAGATGCGGCGCATCGAGCCGCTGCAGGTTCACCAGATATTCCGGCTGCAGTGCAAGCAGACGCCCCGCAATCGGACCGAGGCCGGCCGGGGGAACGGGAGCGAGCAGCGCCGCGGCGTGGACCGGCCGCGTGGCGAGCAGTCGTTCGACCACCGACGCGCCCATCGAATGACCGATGAGCACGGGCGGCGCGCCGAGGCCCGCGGCCACGCGCTCGACATCCGCCGCGTAGTCGTCGAGCCCCGCCACGAACAGCGTCTCGTGGCCGCCGCTCGCACCGTGCCCCCGCAACGAGAGCGCGTGGGCGGCGTAGCCGCGTGCGGCGAACCAAGGCAGGAAGTACCTGTCCCAGCACCAGGCATCGCAGTAACCCCCGTGCACGAACAGCAGCGGCGGCTTGGCGTTGGATCGCGCCGGGCGATGCGAGCGCACTTCGAGGTTGGTTTCCGGTGGCAGCATCGTCCCTGAGACAGCGCGTGACGCCGACGTGCTAAGATGACGGCCGCCGCTGGCCGCCAGGAACAAACCGTCGCGGCGCGGGCAGCGCGCACAAAGCGCACGCGCAAGAAGGGCGCGCTATTCTACATGACTCGGACCTCTCGCCGCGACGCGGCGGCGCTTCGCCCCGCCGTATACGACCCGGACTGCCGACGCTGCGCGCGGCTCGCGCGCTTCCTCGACCGGACGCGCCTCGAGCATCCCGACTATCACTGCCGGCCGGTGGCTCCTTTCGGAGCGAAGAACGCCAAGCTCGTCATCGTGGGACTCGCCCCCGGCATGCACGGCGCCAACGCTACGGGGCGGCCGTTCACCGGTGACTACGCCGGCGAGCTGCTCTACGCGACGTTGCACAAGTTCGGATTCGCGACGCGCCCGCATTCCGTCTCGGCCGCGGACGGACTGCGCCTGATCGACACGCGCATCACCAACGCGGTCAAGTGCGTGCCGCCGCAGAACAGGCCGCTACCCGGCGAGATCCGCAATTGCAACGCTTTCCTCGCTGCCGAGCTCGCGTCGCTCCCGCATGACGCCGTCGTGCTCGCGCTCGGGCGTATCGCGCACGATGCGAGCCTGCGCGCGCTTCAGGCCGACCCGCGGCGCTTCGCTTTCGCGCACGGCGCGGCGCATGTGCTGGACCGCGGCGTGCGCCTCTTCGACAGCTATCACTGCAGTCGTTACAACACCAACACCCGCCGCCTGACCCCCGCCATGTTCGAGCGCGTGTTCGCCGCCATCGTCCGTCAGCGCGCGCGGCGCCTCGACGCTCCCCGCGCTCCGGCGCGTCGCGCCACCGCGATCGCGGGCTCGAGCCGCCCATGACGGACTCCAAGACCCTGCCCGAGGTCGCCGCGGCGCCCGAATTCGATGCGCGCGAGCTGACCGCCTCGCTACCGAACCGGCCCGGTGTGTATCGCATGCTCAACGCCGCCGGGGAGACGATCTACGTGGGCAAGGCGCGCGACCTGAAGAAGCGCGTGTCGAGCTACTTCCAGAAGACCGGGCACGCACCGCGCACCGCCGTCATGGTCACGCAGATCGCGCGCGTGGAGACGACGGTGACGCGCTCCGAAGGCGAGGCGCTGCTGCTTGAGAATAACCTCATCAAGGCGCATCAGCCGCGCTACAACGTCCTGTTCCGCGACGACAAGAGCTATCCGTACCTCTGCATGACCGGTGAGCGTTTTCCCCAGCTCCGGTTTCACCGCGGCAAGCTCGACAAGCCGCACCGCTACTTCGGCCCGTTTCCGAGCGCTGCGGCAGTGCGCGAAGGCATCGCCATCCTGCAGAAGGTCTTCCAGCTGCGCAGCTGCGAGGACAGCGTGTTTGCCAACCGCTCGCGCCCCTGCATGCTCTATCAGATCCAGCGCTGCACGGGTCCGTGCGTCGGCCTGATCAGCGAGGCGGACTACCAGGAGGATGTGCAGAACGCGACGCTCTTCTTGCAGGGCAAGACGACCGAGGTGCTCGACGTCCTGCAGCGCCAGATGGAAGTCGCCTCGGCGTCGCTCGCCTTCGAGCGGGCAGCGAAGATCCGCGACAAGATCGCCCGGCTCACCCAGCTGCAGTCGCGGCAGTTCGTGGAGAGTGCGACGGCCGGTGACATCGACGTCGTCGCTGCGGCGAGCGAGAGCGGGCTCACGGCGGTGAACCTCGTGATGATCCGCGGCGGGCGGCACGTGGGGGACCGCAGCCTCTTCCCGCAGCACGCCGAGGGGGCCGCGCTCTCCGAGATCGTGCCGGCGTTCCTCATGCAGCACTACCTGGAGCGCCCGGTGCCTCCGACGATCATCGCCGCCGAGGCGGCCGAGGACGAGGTGCTCGAAGAGGTCCTCTCGGCGCAATCCGGACGCAAGGTGCAGCTCGTCGCCAACCCGGGCGGCGAGCGGCGGGTGTGGCTCACGATGGCCATGCAGAACGCCGAGCTGGCGATCCGGCAGCGGCTCGCGCAGAAGGCGACGCAGGACGACCGCCTGACGGCGCTGCAGGAAGCCCTCAAGCTGCCTGCATCCGTGCAGCGCATCGAGTGCTTCGACGTGTCGCACACGATGGGCGAGGCTGCGGTGGCGAGCTGCGTGATCTTCGATCACCTGTCGATGCAGACCAGCGAATACCGCCGCTTCAACGTGAAGCCTGCCGCCGGCGGCGACGACTACGCGGCCCTGCGCGAAGCGCTGTCGCGTCGCGTGGCGCGGATCGTTGCCGGCGAGGTCGCGGCTCCGGACCTGTTCGTGATCGACGGCGGAAAGGGACAGGTGGGTGTGGCCGCCGAGGTGCTCGCGGAGCAGGGGCTGCACGATGTCGAGCTCCTCGGCATCGCCAAGGGGCCGGAGCGCAAGCCCGGGCTGGAGGAGATCGTCTTCGCCGACCGGAGCGAGCCACTGCACCTGCCGCCAGACCATCCCGGCCTGCATCTGCTGCAGCAGATCCGGGACGAGGCGCACCGCTTCGCGATCCAGGGCCACCGGGCGCGGCGCGGCAAGGCGCGGACGACCTCGTTGCTGCAGGACATCGGTGGCGTCGGCGGCAAGCGCCGCCGTGCGCTGCTCGCGCACTTCGGGGGACTGAAGGGCGTTCAGGCGGCGAGCATCGACGACCTTGCGCGCGTACCCGGAATCAGTCGCGCGCTCGCCGAGCGCATCTTCAGCGAGCTGCACTGAACGCGTCCACACTCGAGCCACGGCATGACCTTCAACCTGCCCACTGCACTCACCTGGCTGCGCATCGTGCTCATCCCGGTGTTCGTCGGCGTGTACTACCTGCCGGACACTCTGCTTTCCCTGCCGGTCAAGAACTGGGTCGCGATGGGTATTTTCGCCTTCGCTGCCGTCACCGACTGGGCGGACGGCTACCTCGCGCGCCGCTGGGGGCAGACCTCCGCCTTCGGGGCCTTTCTCGATCCGGTGGCGGACAAGCTGATCGTCGCCGCCGCGTTGATCATGCTCGTCTGGTTGCGACGCGCGGACGCGTGGCTCGCGATCATCATCATCGGGCGCGAGATCGCGATCTCGGCGCTGCGCGAATGGATGGCGCAGCTCGGCCAGGCGAAGAGCGTCGCGGTCGCCTTCATCGGCAAGGTGAAGACCGTTGCGCAGATCACCGCCATCATCGCGCTCTTGCTCTATCAGCCCCTCATTCCCGGCATCGACACCGTGTGGCTCGGCACCTTTGCGCTCTGGGTTGCGGCGATCCTTACACTGTGGTCGATGTTCCATTATCTGCGCCTGGCCGCGCCTCACTTCACCCGCGACGACTCGTGAACCCGCCTGCCGCCGATCCGGCATTGGTCGAGAAGCTCGTCGTCGCGAACCGCATCCTCTACCGGAACGGAGTGGTCGACGGGTTCGGGCACGCGAGCGTACGGCACGACCGCTCGCCGGCTCACTTCCTGCTCGCGCGCAATATGGCCCCGGGCCTCGTCCGGCGCGAGGACATCGTCACCTTCGACCTCGACGGGACCGCGCTCGACGCCGGGGGACGGCGCGTGTATCTCGAGCGCTTCATCCACGGCGAGATCTATCGCGCGCGCCACGACGTGCAGGCGGTCGTGCACAGCCACTCGCCGAACGTCATTCCCTTCGGGGTGACCAAGCAGCGGCTGCGCCCGGTATTCCACATGAGCGGATTCCTCGTCGAAGGGAGCGGGTTGTTCGAGATTCGCGACGTCGCCGGGGACACCGATATGCTGGTGAGCAACGGGCGTCTCGGGGCGGCGCTCGCCCTCGCGCTCGGCTCGCGCTCTATGGTGCTCATGCGCGGGCACGGATCGACTGTCGTCGGCGCGTCGCTCGAGCAGGCGGTCTACCGCGCGTTCTACGCCGAGGTCAACGCACGGCTGCAGCTGCAGGCGAAGCAACTCGGCAAGGTCACGTATCTCAACGCCCGCGAAGCGGCGAAGGCGGCCGCAACCAACGACACGCAGCTAGCCAGGGTATGGGAGCTGTGGCGGCGCGAGATCGGCGATATCGAATAGACTTCGGGGAGGGCCTCGCTGGCTCGCCGGGAAGGCCCGAGAAGCCAAGGGTGCCAAGAGGAGGATGCCATGTTGCGTTGGACCAAAGGCCTGGGAGCCGTGCTGCTGGCGATGCTCGCGCTCAGCGCGGCCGCCGACTCGAATCAGATCACCGTCGCGCAGCAGTACGGGGTGAGCTTTCTGCCGCTGATGGTGATGGAGCGCGACAAGCTCGTCGAGAAGCACGCCGCGGCTGCCGGTCTCGCCGACGCGCAGGTGAGCTGGATCAAGGTCGCGGGCCCGAGCGTCATGAACGACGGGGTGATCAGCGGAGCGATCCAGTTCATCGCCGTGGGCGCGCCATCCCTGATCACGCTGTGGGACAAGACCAACGGCCAGGTGAAGGGCGTGTCGGCCATGACCACCTATCCCCTGTATCTCATCACGCGCAACCCGAACGTGAAGTCGGTGAGGGATTTCAGCGACAAGGACAAGATAGCCGTGCCCTCGATCAAGGTTTCGACGCAGGCGATAATGCTGCAGATGCTCGCGGCGAAGGAATACGGCGAGGCCGACTGGGCGCACTTCGACCCCTTCACGGTCGCGCTGTCGCATCCGGATGCGGTCCTCGCGCTCACGAACAACACAAGCGGCGTAGACGCCCATTTCAGCTCCTCGCCGTTCTACGAGCAGGAGATCAAGCTGCCGGGCGTGCGCCTGCTCACCACGAACTATGAGATTCTCGGCGGGCCGGCCACCGCTGTCGTCATCGCCGCGTCGGCGAAGTACCGGGAGAGCAATCCAAAGGCGTACAAGGCCTTCTTCGACGCGCTGTCGGAGGCGATCGACACGATCAACAAGGACAAGCGCGCCGCCGCGAAGGCCTACCTCGAGCAGGCCAAGGACACAAAGAACAGCGTCGATGACATTTACGCCATGATCTCCGCACGCGACTACGCGTACACGCTCGCGCCGCAGAAGGTATACAAGACGGCGGAATTCATGAACCGGATCGGCACCGTAAAGCACAAGCCCGCATCGTGGAAGGATCTGTTCTTCCCCGAGGTGCAGGGCCTGCAGGGCGACTGAGGGCGCGCGGTGAGTCGCCCGGTGCGCATCGGCAGCGGTGCGGGGTTTCAGGGCGACCGTCTCGACGCGGCTGTCACGCTGGTGGCGCGCGGCGAGCTCGACTGGCTCGGCCTCGAGTGTCTCGGCGAGCGCACCGTCGCGCTGGCGCAGCTTCGTCGCCGCAAGGATCCGGCCAAGGGCTACGACCCCATGCTCGAACGGCGCATGGAGCGCCTGCTGCCGCTCGCTCGCAAGCACGGCACGAGACTCGTCACGAACATGGGCGCGGCGAATCCGCTCGCCGCGGCCGACGCGGTCATCGCGATCGCGCGCGCGCAGCGGCTTCCCGTCAAGGTTGCCGTCGTGACCGGCGACGATGTGCTGGGCCAGATTCGAGGCGATGCTCCGGTCATCGAAGCGCGGGGCACGCTGGCCGATTATGGCGAGCCGATCTCCGCCAACGCGTACCTGGGGGCAGATGCGCTGCTGCCGGCGCTCGAGACAGCCGCGGACGTGATCATCACGGGACGCGTGGCCGATCCGTCGCTTTTCCTCGCGCCGATTGCGCATCGATACGGCTGGTCGCTCGACGACTTCGATCGACTCGCCCGAGGCACCTGCGTCGGCCACCTGCTGGAATGCGCCGGACAGCTCACCGGCGGCTACTTCGCCGACCCGGGGCGCAAGGA
>Ga0335085_10014569_pt1 | contig 11458 bp, 9 predicted proteins | sample Lox_Sample_45_FD_206712 | JGI IMG/M metagenome (GOLD analysis project Ga0335085, IMG submission 206712) | Soil microbial communities from Loxahatchee National Wildlife Refuge, Florida, United States - Lox_Sample_4.5 | ecosystem: Environmental > Terrestrial > Soil > Wetlands | place: USA: Florida... | reverse complement strand
TGTCAGCCCATCGGCTGCGCTTTAGTAAGAATCGTCGCGTCGCTCCGCGATCAGCACGGCCCCGGTCGAGCGGGACTGACACAACTGTTCTGTCGGGTAGTGTTGTTGTTCAAATTATTCGTCAGCCCAGCAAACGTACTGCCGCCGCCTGCCGTCGGCACGATCGCCGCATCGAGCGCCGCGATCAAAAGCGCCGGACCATTCGCTGCTGCTGCGACGATTTGGTCGTGATCGGCATTGCCATCCGAGGTTCCCAAGGACGCAAAGTAATTCGCGGCATTCGCCAAGCCCGTTCCAATCGCCGACTGCTGATCAGACGTCGCATTCTGAGAAGCCGACACAATATCGTCAGCGAGACCCGGATTTGCCTCGACCGCCGCTGCAATCGCAGCCGCGAGCGCGTCACCGCCATTCGGATATTGCGCGAGAATTGCTTGAACTTGGGCAAGGCCGGCGGCGTCCACCGCGGCAAGCGCAGCGGGAACGAACGCTGTCGGCATAATCATCGTCACGCCAACCAGCAGGCTAACCGCTAAGAAAAGTCTGCGCATATCCGATCCCCTTGTGCCTTTAGCCGACGTCGGCCCACATTCTTAATACTTGTAACTAACCCCAAGCGTCACGACATCGCGCGAGAAACTGGCGGCCATGACATTCGATGATGTCTCGATATGCTGATAGTCGAGAGTCAACCCGAAATTCTGCCACACACTGTACGTGAGGCTTGGCCCAATAGTCCAGGAATCATCCGCACGGTTAATACCTTTATAATCTGTGTGGATGTAACCCGCGCGCCCGCTGGCTGACCATTCGGGCGCGAGCTTATAACTCATCACTCCTATAATGTAGGTTACTGTAGTCCCTGTCCCGGTCGTCGGGGTCACCTGTGTAGCACCAATCGTACGGTCCACGCCGACCTTGATATCCAACTCCGGCAGTGGCGCATAATCAAGCTGTCCCCCAAAGGTTATTCCACCCTCAGTCCCCATCGATGCGGAACGGAAAAACTCATCCTGATAACCGACGTAGATCTCACCCTGCATCAGACCGATACGGCCCGTCCCAAGCCCGGTGGTGACACGGTAGCCATCGGAATTTAAAGCTCCGCCATCGAAATTGCGGGAATCACCGGAGCCATCGACGAAACCATAAACATCAGGGGTTATCCAATATCCACCACGCAAAGAACCGGTATAAACTATGTTGTTCGGCGCCCCGTTCGCGGTTGTGTGGTCGTAAAGCTGAGCAACGACCGAGCCGCCCGCATCGGCGAAAGCGCGCCCAAACCGCTTTTCAACCGTGCCGCCACCCGTCAGTTGGTTATAAACTTGGGGATTTGTGGTGGGCGAAATTCCGATACCGGTCGTGTTGAGCGTCGTCACGCTGTGATTGACACCGAGCGTATCGAAAAGATCGCGCTGCCGGGTGAAATCGCCTCGGCCGCTGATCGTCCAATCAGGCAACGGCACGTACTCTTCGCTCGCGCCGAGTTGCGCCGTTGCAAGGTCTGAAGCAGTCGCCGAGCCGCTCGTATAGATGCGCCCATCCACCATGCCATAGACGTCAGTCTTGCTAATGCCAGTATCGCGCTCGGCCATGCCACTCATGGCGAGGCGCAGACCTTCGGCACTCTTTGCGCCAGACGAAACCTGGTTGGGATTCGTATCGTAAAGGCCCCCGACGAAGGCACTAGGAAACACAAGCCAATCGCCCAGGATCAGCGCGTGCTCGGCCTGCTCCCGCATCTGTTGTCGAAGGTCAATATTGCCGAACGTCTCAATCGGCGGCGCGTGCGTCCCAGGAAGCGTCGGCCCCGTCTGGCCACCGAACTGACTGACCTGGGCATGCGCAACGGATGCGACCCACATGGGTAATAGTGCTGCAGCCGCGAAGGCCAGGGCCGGCCGCGCAAATCTGCTAAGCATTTCCATCAGTTGAGCCCCCGAAAGCGCTTCTGCCACCGCTCACAAAACTTTAGCGCAACTCACTTCTGGTGCCAATGAGAATAAAACTTTAATACAATTTATCAATGCTTTGCCCAGAGTAACGACCGATCAAATATAGCGGCGCGGGATCTGGATGATGTCGCCCGGCATGATCGGGATCGGCCAATCCAGGTCATAGGAATGCATATTGGCTTCGCCGACATGCTGGATCAGGACCTTGGACTGGTCGGCACGATAGGTCTGGCCGCCGGCGATCGCGATCGCGCTCATGATGTTGAGACCGCCGACATAGGGGTAAGCGCCCGGCTTATCGACCTCGCCGAGGATATAAAACGGCCTGAATTCAGCGACTTCGACGGTCACGCCCGGATTCTTGAGGTGCGCCGCCTGGAGCGCGGTCACGAGCTTGTCTTGCAGCTGCGCCGGCGTCATCCCCGCGACTTTCATCGTGCCGACGACTGGGAGCGACAAGAACCCGCTCGGATCGATCACGAAATCGCCCGTCAGGGTCGGCTCGTCATACACGAGAACGTGAAGTTTCTCGCCCGGCTGGAGGGGTGGCGGGGAAGCCGCTGCGGCCTTCAAAGCCGAAAGCTCGGCCTGGGTCGCCGGCTGGACATTACCACTACCGCAGGCCGAAAGCGTCACGGCGACGGCGAGTAGCGCCACGGCGGCAAAAAGCTTCGGGGACCAAACCCGTCTCATATCGTCTCCATACCCCTGCCCGAGTTATCCCCCGCGACTAACAAAAAGAAAGGGGCCGCCGCCGTCAAGATTTCTTGCGTGTTATAGGTCGAAAATCGTCGTTCGAATAGGTCAAACGAAGCAGAGTAAGCGCCGCGCGACTTTCATCATTTCGTCACAGCGCACGATTAACCAAAATAACTACGAAGGCTTCGATGCCTGTTAGACAACAAATAGCCGTTGTTGGACAGCGTCAATTATTGAGATAGTGTTTTGACTTCAGGACGAGCATTAACCTTAGGCACTATTGCAATTTGAAGATGATTGCATTCACGACGCCAATGGCGTTATCGTTCCTTTAACAACTCGGGGAAATCCGACCGTTTGTATCGACCCGGCGCGAAGCGCCCGATGGCGTATGCGCATGGAGGCTGTTGTTTGAAAACCCGATCGCCGACCCGGCAGGCGGCTCTTCGCTTCGGCTTCTCTCCCTATGACATGGGGCTGGCTCTGCTTGCGCCGATCGCGGCCCTGTGGCTGCGCAATGCGATCATCCTCAGCCCCGATAACGTGCCCGAGACGCTCAGCTATTGCGTCATCTCGACCGCGTTCTCGCTGATCGCGTTCGCCGCGTTCGGAATCAATCGCGGTATTCCGGAATTCTTCACCGTGCGCGATGTCTTGAACATCGTAAAGGCGGTCTTCGTCGCCGAACTGCTGACCAGCGCGACGCTCTTTTCCTTCACCCGCCTCGACGGCATTCCGCGCTCGGTCCCGGCGATTCATGCCTTGGCTCTCGCGGCGGGACTGTTCATCGTTCGGCTGGTCGCACATATCGGTGCGAGCCGACGCGATCCCGGCGGCCAGAAGCCGACCACCGAAGAAGCGGTCGTTCTGATCGGCGTCACTAAGCTCTCCGCTCTTTATATGAAGCTGGTCGAGGCCGTCGAGCATCACCGCGAGCACATCGTCGCCCTGCTCGACGACAACCCGAATTCCTTTGGCCGCACGGTGAATGGCGTGCGCGTCTTCGGCCGGTCCGCGGATCTCGAGCGCCTCATCGTCGATTTCAGCCTCCACGGTATCGAGATCGATCGCGTCGTTCTTGCCGGTGAGGAAGTGCTGTCGCCCGAGGCTTTTGCGGAAGTACAGAAAGTCTGCACCGCGCGCGGCCTCGAGTTGACCCTGATCCCACAGCTCCTCGGCATTGACCGGACACGGCTGCGCAAGAAGCTCGCGACCGAGCATGCGATCGCCCGCGCACGCTCGGCGGCGCCGGAAATCGTGCTGCCGCGCTATTTCAAGCACAAGCGGCTCTTAAGTGTCGCACTCACCGTGCCGCTTCTCATCCTGCTCGCACCCTTGATGCTGATCGTCGCCGTCCTCGCTTTCCTCGATGTCGGGTTCCCGATCTATTTCTGGCAGCAGCGGCTGGGCCTCAACGGCCGGACCTTCCTTCTCTATAAGCTGCGCACGCTGAAAGAGCCGTTCGATTGGCGCGGCGAGCGCATTGCGGATGCGCAACGCCTCTCGAAGCTGGGTCGTTTCATCCGCAAGCTCCGCCTCGACGAACTGCCGCAGCTCCTGAACGTCCTCGTCGGCGACATGGCCTTCATCGGCCCGCGCCCGCTACTGCCGCAGGACCAGCCGCAATCGGCTTCCGTGCGCCTGATGGTGCGCCCCGGCATCACCGGCTGGGCGCAGGTGAATGGTGGCACGCTACTTACGCCCGAAGAGAAGGGCGCGCTCGACGAGTGGTATATCCGCAACGCCTCGCTCTGGCTCGATCTGCGCATCCTGTTGATGACGGTGCGTGCCGCCATCGTCGGCGACAGGAAATCGGAACAGGCGCTCGATCGCGCGCGCCGTGCTTTGGCCGCGCCGGCGACGACGCCGCAGCGGATCATCTTCCTCAATCGCTTCTTCTACCCGGATCAATCGGCGACCAGCCAGATGCTGAGCGATCTGGCTTTCGATCTCGCCGCGCACGGCTACGACGTCCATGTGTTTACCAGCCGCCAGCGCTATGACGATCCGCAGGCGATGCTGAGGGAATTCGAGCGCGTCAGCGGCGTCGCCGTCCACCGCGTGAAGACCACACGCTTCGGCCGCGCGGCCTCGCTCGGCCGCGTCTTCGACTATCTCTCTTTCTATACCGCCGTGCGCCGCGCCGTGCTCGCTTGGGCGGAGCCCGGCGATGTGCTTGTCGCGAAGACCGACCCGCCGCTGCTCGGCGTTCTCGGCCAGCGCCTCGCCACGCGTCGCCAGCTGCATCTCGTCAATTGGCTGCAGGATGTCTATCCGGAAGTCGCCGCCAAGCTCGGCGTGCCGCTGGTCGGCGGCCTCTTGGGCCGGCGCCTGGCGCGCTGGCGCGACGCATCGCTGCGCACCGCCGATACCAACGTCGTGATCGGCGAGCGTATGGCCGAGACCGTCTGCGCTCGCGGCATCCCCGCCGAGCGCGTGCAGATCGTGCCGAATTGGTGCGACGACGAGGCCATCTTCCCCGTGTTGCACGAAGAGAACCCGCTGCGCCGCGACTGGCAGCTCGACGGCAAGTTCGTCGTCGCCTATTCCGGCAATCTCGGCCGCAGCCACGAATTCGAGACCGTGCTCGCGGCCGCCGAGAGCCTGCGCGATGAGTCGCGTCTCGTTTTCTTGTTCATCGGCGCCGGCAAGCAGCTCCGCGAGCTTGTCCGTCGCGTGAACGAGCGCGGGCTCGACGAGCGTTTCCGCTTCATGCCCTATCAGGATCGTGCCGTGCTGCGCCATTCGCTCGGCGTCGCCGATATGCACCTGGTATCGCTGAAGCCCGAGCTCGAAGGGCTGATCGTCCCGAGCAAGTTCTACGGCATCGCTGCTGCCGGCCGCGCGACGATCGCGATCACGGCGATGGAGGGCGAGATTGCGCGCCTCGTCCGTACCTACGATTGCGGCGTCGTCGTCGAGCCCGGCCAGGGCGCGATGCTGGCCGAGATGCTGCGGAACCTGATGAAGGACCGCGACCGGGTCGAGGCGATGGGGCAGCGGGCCCGCGCCTTGCTCGACAAGCATTTTGCCCGCCGCCGGGCTTTTGGGCGGTGGCGGGATATTATTGAGGGAATCATCACCGAAGGTTCGCCGCAAGGGGCTCCGGCAAGGGATGTGACACCGATCGCCAAAGAGGTTCGGGTCACCGCCCTTTCATAAACTTCGTTTATCTATGCGTTTCCAAATGGTATCTAATTCCGGCCCCGGAGCAGCGATGTCGTCCCCGCTTACCAGTCTGACCCCTTCGGCCGTTTCGGCCCTCGCCGGCATGCCGCTCGACCTATGCAGCGGCGAGCGCTGGTACGCGGTGCACAGCCAGCCATCGGCCGAGAACCGGGCGGCGCTGCAATTGGGCAACCAGGGATTCCGGACCTTCATGCCGAAGCGGCGCAAGACGGTCCGCCACGCACGGCAGATCCGCAACGTGATCGCGCCGCTCTTCCCGCGCTATTTCTTCGTCGCCCTCGATCTCAACCGCGACCAATGGCGCAGCGTCAACGGCACGTTCGGCGTGTCGCGCCTGGTGATGGGCGCCGAGCTCCCGCATCCGGTGCCGCGCGGCGTCGTCGAGGCGCTGATCGCCTCGACCGATGGCGACGGATTCCTCAACCTCGCGGAAAACCTGAAGCCCGGCAGCGCGGTGCGCTTGATGACCGGCCCCTTCGCCGAGCAGCTCGCCATCCTCGAGCAGCTCGATGATGCCGGCCGCGTCCAGGTCCTGCTCGATATCCTCGGCCGTCAGGTTCGCATCAACACGACGGCCAATAACTTGCTGCCGATCGCGTAATCGCGGTCTTAGCGGAACGCGTATTGCTCGCGGCGGTGCGCGGCCAGATTGGCGAGCAGCGCGGTGCGCAGCTGTGCGACATCCGTTGTCAGCAGGTTCCAGTTGCCATGGCCGCCCGGGATCTCGGCCGATAGCCAGATATACGACAGCGATTCCCACGGCCTCGGGCCGGCTTGGCGGCTGTCGAGCACGATCGTGCCTTTGTCGGTGTCGACCAGCACCACCGCATGAGACGCGCCATTCTGGGCGCTGCCATCGTTGACAAAAGCGGTCGCGATCCGCACCGCGCCCGCGGGCCAACCACGCTGCAAGAGCGCGAGCGCCGTCGCCGCCGAATAAGTCTTGCAATCGCCGACCGAGGCAAGCGGATCCCAGGACAAGGTCGGACCGTAGGTGATCGACCCATCGACTTGATTCTGGATCGCGGCGAGCTCCCTCCAGCGCTCTTGCGTCAGCGCGACCGTCGCCGGCGCGGCATCCGCCTGACAGAAATTCTCCCAGAACAGCTGGGCAGCCATCGCGGGCGATGCGGCGCAGAAGTCTTTGGCGCCGACCGGCTGCGGCGCCGGCAGGCTTGCCGTCGCCTGAAGCGCGCTGCCGCCGCCGTTGGGCATACCGCCGCAAGCGGTCAAAGTAATCGCGAAGAGAACAACGAAGATGATCCGCAAGATTGCCCCCGAATTTTGGGCAATCTTGTGGCGAGGGTCTTATTGAACGATGAAACGCGCAAATAACGCGAAAGATGAATCGAAGACCGGATAAAAAAACCTAAAATTTTAGCGAATCAGCGGCTCGGTCTCGTGGACTCTTTTTGTAAGCGTGGCTGTGGCGGCTCAGATATAGGCGTTGCGACGGAGATACTCGATGATTCGATCTGCCGACACGGTTGCCGGATCGTTGGGTGTGAGGACAAGTTCGGGGCTGCCTGGCGGCTCATAAGGCGAACCAATACCGGTGAAATTGGGGATCTCGCCGGCGCGAGCGCGACGGTAAAGCCCTTTGGGATCCCGCTGCTCGCAAATTTCGAGAGATGTCGCGACATGGATTTCGATGAATTCACCCTCCCCCAGTAAGCTGCGTGCCATGTCGCGTTCGGCGCGGAAGGGCGAGATGAGCGACGCCATCACTATAAGCCCGGCATCGACGAACAAGCGCGCGACTTCGACGACCCGGCGGACGTTTTCAACGCGCGCTTCGGCCGTGAATCCCAAATCCTTGTTGAGGCCATGCCGTAGATTGTCTCCGTCCAGAAGGTAGGTATGGCGGCCCATATCGACGAGACGCTTTTCGACGATATCGGCGATTGTCGACTTCCCCGCCCCGCTCAGCCCCGTGAACCACAGTACGCAAGGCCGCTGATGATTGAGCCGCGCCCGGACGTCCTTACCGATCTGTAAATCCTGCCAGCGCACATTGTTGGCGCGTCGCAGTTCAAACTCGATGATGCCGGCGCCGACTGTTTGATTGTCGGTCGGATCGATCAGGATGAAGCTGCCTGTTTCCCGTAGCTTCTTGTAGGGGTCGACGGCAACGAGGCGATCGGTCGTGACATTGACGTAGCCGATCTCATTGAGATGCAGGCTGGTCGCCGATTGCGCTTCGAAAGTGTTGATGTTGACGCGATGCTTCAGCGTCGATACCGCGGCACGCACCGTCCGCGTGCCGCTTTTCATCAGATACTGCCGGCCCGGCAGCAACGGCCGCTCGTCCATCCAAATGAGATGTGCCGCGAACTGGTCGGCCACGAGCGGCGCCGCACCCGCGCAAATGAGGTCGCCGCGGCTGATATCGATCTCGTCGGCCAACGTCACCGTCACCGCTTTGCCGGTGCCTGCGCTTTGCGCTTCGCCATCGGCACTGAAAATGGTCGCGATGCGTGTCGCGCGGCCCGAAGGCTGGATGCTGACTGCATCGCCGACCGCGATCGTCCCGCTGCAAACCAATCCGCTATAGCCGCGGAATGCCGCGCTCGGCCGAACCACCCGCTGCACTGGAAGCCGAAATGGTCCATAGCTCGCCTCTTCCGCGGGCAGCGTGGTCGTCAGATATTCGAGCAGCGTCGACCGAGCATACCAGGCGGTGTTCGCGCTGCGCACCGCGATATTGTCGCCCTTGAGCGCCGATACCGGGATGCACTGCACCGCCTCGAGACCGACCTCGCGCGCCAAACCGGAATAAGCATCGGCGATCGCGACGAACCGTTGCTCATCGTAGTCGATAAGATCCATCTTATTGACGACAAGCAGCACGGAGCGCACGCCCAGCAACGCGAAGATATAGGTGTGCCGCTTCGTCTGCGGCATTAGCCCGAGACTCGCATCGACGACGATGAGCGCGAGGTCGGCCGTGGACGCAGCCGTCGCCATATTCCGGGTGTACTGCTCGTGGCCGGGCGAGTCGGCGAGAATGAATCGGCGCCCGCGCACGGAAAAATATCGATAGGCGACGTCGATGGTGATGCCCTGCTCGCGCTCTGCCTCGAGCCCATCGAACAGTAGCGCGTAGTCCAATCCGCCTTCGACGCCGCGATTGCGGCTATCGGCCTCGAGCGCGCGCAGCTGATCTTCCGGAATCGCTTTCGCCTCGAAGAGAAGGCGACCGAGGACGCTGCTCTTGCCGTGATCGACGCTGCCGCACGTCACGATGCGGAGGACATCTACAACGGCGGATGCCGAACTCTGTCCGTCAGTATCGCGTAGCGCAGGCGAGGGCATATCCATTAGAAGTAGCCTTCCTGCTTTTTGCGCTCCATGGATGCCGATTGATCGTGATCGATTGCACGTTGCTGGCGCTCCGAGAATTGCGAGGCCTCAAGCTCACGGATGATTCCCGGCAAATCTGCTGCATCTGAGGCGATCGCGCCGGTCAGCGGATAGCAGCCGAGCGTCCGGAAGCGAATTCGTCGCATCACAGGCTTTTGATCGGCCAGCGGCAAGCGCTCGTCATCGACCATAATCAGCATGCCATCGCGCATGACAACTGGACGTTCTTTTGCGAAATAAAGCCCGACGATCGGCACGTCTTCGGCATGAATATATTGCCACACATCCATTTCGGTCCAATTGGATAGCGGGAACACGCGCATGCTCTCGCCCTCCTTGAGCCGCGTGTTGTATAGGCGCCAAAGTTCCGGCCGCTGGCTTTTTGGGTCCCAGTGATGCGCTTGGTTACGGAATGAAAAGATGCGTTCTTTGGCACGTGACTTCTCCTCGTCGCGCCGCGCACCGCCGATCGCCGCATCGAATTTGTGCTTATCGAGCGCTTGCCTCAGTGCCTCGGTCTTCATGATTTGCGTATGGAGATTGGCGCCATGGCTGAGTGGACCGATCCCGGCCGCGAGCCCCTCGGAATTCGTATGAACGATCAGATCAAGACCGAGCGACCGGGCCTGCGCGTCCCGGAACGCGATCATTTCACGGAATTTCCAGGTCGTATCGACGTGAAGAACGGGAAATGGAATGCGCCCGGGCCGAAAGGCTTTCTGCGCCAAATGCAACAGGACCGAGGAATCCTTGCCCGCAGAATAAAGCAGCACCGGATTTTTGAATTCGACGCTGGCCTCGCGAAGAACGAAGATGCTTTCGGCTTCGAGCCGTTTGAGATGACTGAGTTTCATGATTCGGTCGTGCTTGCCTTAAAGGCAGACCATGCCCGCTTGATTCAGGTAAACCCCGATCGCGTGGAGCATATCCTCCGCCCGCAAATCCTGGCCGTTCAACAGCACCATCAACAGAGCGCTCGCGACCACAAGCGGACGCAGCCGCGGCTCGACCGGGCGGTGACGCCAGAACTGGCTAGCAAAGAGTGTGAGGACCGCAATGCCGATAATCGATCCAGCGACAACTTCCACGATGCTGTGCGCTTGAATGACGACACGCGAGACGCCGATGCCAACGATGAAGGCGGCGCCAGCGGCCATGACCGCGAACCGACGCCATCCCGTGAAAGCCGCGGCAACGGCGAGCGTCAACGCGCCATAGACGAGAATGCTCAGGCTGCTATGGCCGCTGGGGCTGCGTAGATCGGCAAGCGGGGGGCAAACGAAGAAATAAACTTTGAGCACCGCCGTACTGCCCATGCAAAGCGCAAGGGCGACAAACCACCATGCGAGGGCCAGTGGCTGACGAACGGCAACGAGCCACAGGGTCATCACCGCCATTACCGGCAGCAAAACCGCCAAGTCGCCGAAATCCGTCAATGTCTTTACGAGCGCCATCATGGCGCAACATTTATAAACTAATTCTCTGCGCGAACGAAGTAAATTGACCTCCGCGACGATGCGCCGCAAAGGTTAAGATCGGTTGTGGTGCTCCGTTTGGGCGCGACCGCCATGCTTCATCGTCTCGCTTGGTTAAGGTAGACCTGCTCGATGATGCGATTGGGCTCGCAGCGCCTCGCGCGCCCTATTCAACGGTGCGGTTTCAGCCTACCAACGGAGTCCGCACCAAGCCGCTAGCCACCAGAGATGTTGAGAACACCCTTATTGTTCCACAATTCACCCTGCACATGAGGGTCGGCAGTGGGAAGGTTCTTTAGGACCACGTGTCCGCGAACGCCGAGACAGGTCTGCGCATTGCTGAAACAGTTCAGAAAATTCGCGGCTGGCGTTGCGGTATCCGCATAGCCATCGTTGATGGAGACGAAGGATTGATGCGGATTCTCATAGAGCGTGGAATAGCCGAGTAAGGCCCACGGCACATTGAAATTATTATTGAACGAAAAAAATCCTGCACTTCCGGGATTCGTGAAGCCGATCAGCACGGAATTCGATGGCACGGGGAATGCTGCCGGCTGCGTATTCTCCAAGATGGTGGGCGAACCGAGCTTTAGGAAGCCGTCGGCGAGCTGCGCACCGTTCGAAAGCCGCGTGTGATTGATTGTGATCATGCCTGTCACGCCGCTGGCGATCTCGATGCCACGGAGATCATTCTCACTCTGGTAAAAATCGATGTCGATGTTCCCGGTCGCGAACCCTGCCACATACACCCCATAATCACTGTACCCGCTCGCT
>Ga0335085_10014568_pt1 | contig 11459 bp, 12 predicted proteins | sample Lox_Sample_45_FD_206712 | JGI IMG/M metagenome (GOLD analysis project Ga0335085, IMG submission 206712) | Soil microbial communities from Loxahatchee National Wildlife Refuge, Florida, United States - Lox_Sample_4.5 | ecosystem: Environmental > Terrestrial > Soil > Wetlands | place: USA... | reverse complement strand
TGCCCGCAATCGGGTGGAACAAGACAACTGGCAACTCACAGTTGGCACTCGCTGCCTAACCAAAAGTAGGTAGCGCGCTTCCCCAACCGTTGTCTACGCGGTTGGGACGAGGCGTCACACAGTAGGCTGGCCGTCGCGTTTCGGTCCGTAACGCGGCGGCGAGACTCATCGGACTAGCCGCGGGCGCGTCTTGCCCGCTCTGAGTTCCCGTGGCGAACGTGCGGCTTGCCGCAAGGCAGAGCTGCTGCCGGAACGGGCTAAGCATGTAGTCTTCGGGTGGCAAGGCTTCTCGGACGGGGGTTCGACTCCCCCCGCCTCCAAGCTACACCGTTAGAATCAATGAGATACACTAAGGGCACAGAACAGGAAGGAAAGGTGAACTTCGCAAAACGACGACTCGGACTGCTCACGCTCCATGATCTCGCCACACCCTGGGCGAGATATGCCGAGCTATTTTATCGGTCCACGAATTTCACCATCGCTGTGTGCTTTTGTGTGAACGTTCACGTACGCCTTGTCGGCTCTGATCTCGGCTACGAGATCGGCAATTTTCTTCCCCTGCAGCGGTCCGACCAAGTCGCTCGCATGAATTGTTCCCGAGGCAATCACGCCACTAACCTTCTTGGGACTGGTCATCTCGTCCGGTTTCCCGCCGCTGTTGCCGCTCATATCGTCCATTGAACCGGTCATACCGACTGGATAAAGAGGTGCCACGTGGTCCCCCCTTGTTCCGGGTTCACCGACGTGAATGTGAGCCATGATGACATCAGAAATGTTTGAAACTGAAAGAGTATAGGAAAGACTACTACCATCCTTGCTCAATTGGAACGTCGCTTTGCCAGCGGCGGTTGTGTTCACGGGCGGGACCTCATTCTTGCCAGACAAATCCGCTGTAAATTTCGTACGTTGCCCGATCGCGGCGGGAGCGAGGCAGAGTAAGACACCGGTAAGCGCCCAAAGTGGGGGAACGATGCTTTTCATTTGCGTTTCTCCTTTTCTCTCGAGATGGAGACCGCGCCAGCCTTAATTGTTGGCGATAAATAGTCTCTCATCTCTTCGGTCCCTCGGAAGCCTGGAGAAACCATGAACTCCGCCACAAGGTCGTCGCCCCATGACTGCGTTACCCCGTTTGAGCGTCCAAAGGCCTGCCATCGCAACGTTCACGTCAGCGCGATAGTTCTCATCTCCGGTCGGGGCCGAGTTGTTTCGAGGCCCGGAGTGCCAAGCGCCGGTCAGCCCGAACGGCAGCCAATTTCCGGGCGGAGCCTGCGTGAGACTAGGAGCGTGGCGGATACTTGGCGAGTTTCCTCTGCAGAGACCGCCTGTGCAGGCCCAATACCTTTGCTGTCTGCGATATGTTCCCGCCACAATCGGCGAGGACTCTCTGGATGTGTTCCCACTCGACACGCGCGAGACTGGGCGCCGTATAGGAAGGCGATTCTCCGGAAGGATCGCTTTGCCTTCTGGCGATTGTGCTGTAAACACCTAGAATCTGATCGACATCAACAGGCTTGCCGAGGTAATGGCTAGCTCCGCACTTCGTGGCGGCCAAAGCGGTGGCGATGCTTCCGTATCCGGTCAGCACAACAATGCACATCTCTTCATCAATACGGTGCAATTCGCGGACGATTTCCAGGCCACCGATTCCTGGCAGACGAAGATCCACGATCGCTAACTCTGGGCCTGATTTCTCGGCAGCTTCGACCGCATCCTCGCCGTTCGCCACGGCGACTGCCTCCCATCCGCGGTCGGAAAACGCGCGCCGTAGACGGTTGCGATAGATTTCATCGTCATCCACGATTAGCACAATCTCTCGCTCATCCATGGCTTACACGCACACGGCTTTCAGAATCACTGGAATTTCCAGAAAAACGCTTGTGCCGAAACCTTCTGCAGACTCAAAGGTCAACTGGCCACCCAGACGCTCAGCGAGCGTCCGTGCGAGGAAGACCCCCAGTCCCATGCCTTTGCCAGGTTCCTTCGTCGTGAAGAACGGCTCTCCGACGCGTCGCAACGTTTCTGACGACATGCCGAGGCCGCGATCTGTGATGGCAAACTGGGCAAATCCGCCCGAAAGTTTGACACCAAGCTGAACCGGAGCCCCTGGTTTGCTCGATTCGAGAGCGTTCCTGACGAGGGCGACTAGCGCCTGAACAACAGCGTCGCGTGGAATCTTCAGCATCGCTTGTTCCCTGAGTGTCGTCGGGAATTCAATTTGGTTCTCCGCAGGCTGCGAGAATTCGCCTTTGAGTTTGTCCAGCAGGGTCTGAAGCGATACCATCTCGAAAGGTTCACCCGCTGGCTCGGCACCGTGAACACTCATTCGCCGCAGAATCGTGCGACACCTCTCCACTTCGGATCGAATCAGCTGGCTGTCATCCACAACCGCCTCGTTCGTGGCGGTCCTGCTTGCGTAGAGCTCCAGTTCTTTGGCCACCACGGCGATTGTGCTGAGAGGAGTAGAGAGTTCGTGAGCGGCACCCGCGGCCAGAGTTACCAGAGAGGCGAGGCGGTCCCTTTTCGATAGTTCCTCCTGCATCGCCAAAAGCGAAGACTCACGCTCACTCAACAATTGAGCAATCTTTGCCGAAAACAAGGCCACGAGCAACACCGCCACGCTGAAGCTAACCCACATCCCGAGCAAGTGAAAGTTGGGGCCGCTTCCGTGGATATGGATCTCTAGCTCTGCAACTGGTCGATAAATTACAAACAGCAAACCAAAGCAGAGTATGGAGAGCCCAGCCAAAAACCAGGTTTGGTCCTTTTTCAGAATGATCGCGGCCAGTGTGATATGAACAAGATAGAGGACGCTGAACGGGTTTGCCGCCCCGCCGCTCAACATCAGGAGAGCGGTAAGGCAGAAGATGTCCAGCATGAAAATCCCCATTACCACTGAAGAAGTGCGACCTCGGTCGGACAAGTCCGTAGAGGCGGTTCGGTGCGCTAACCAAAGATTGCTACTAAAAATGATCAGCGGAACAAGCAAAATCAAAAAAATCGGCAGACTTATCTGCAACAGGTACTGCGCGACGAGAGCGGTAGCGATCTGAGCTACGACCATGCCATAGCGCAGCCGCACGATCCACGGCAGTGCCATTTGAGAAGCGAATTCCGGCCGACGAGAGCTGTTCATAGAAGCTGCCAACTCATCCTACCTCAGTGCGAGCTCTTTATTGCTTCGTGCGGCAAATTGACGCAGCCCCTCTTTCCGGCGTGCGACAATCTGACTCATTTACACGGTCGGGCCGTGCAGGCTAAATCGGTGTTGCGGATTATTGCAGTCCCAATCTAACAAAATGTCCGCAATAGGAATGATGAAGCTAAGATTCGCCGGTTTGCTGTTTCTTTCGACGGCGGTGTTGACGCCCCGCCAAACGGCTGAAATTCGCCGTGTGGAAGATCGTCTTCTATCGCCCTGCTGCTACACACAGCCTGTCTCCGAGCACATGAGCGACGTTGCTGTTCAGATGCGGGCCGACATTACGGCGATGGTTGCTGGCGGACAAGACGAAGAACAAGTCGTTCGACATTACAAAGCAGAGTACGGAGGGAGGATCCTCGTTGTACCGGATGGACCTATCGGAACCACGCTCTTTATAGCCCCTGAGATTCTATGCTCACTGGCCTTGATTCTGACGCTTCTCATGATTCGCAAATTTCTGAGCTCTGCCCCGATGGCTGCTAAAGTTTCAGACATCTCTCCCGAGCACTACGCGTTGTTGCGGAAGGAAATTGAAAGCGCAATAACGGATATGGATGACTAAAGAAGATGATCGACATCGACCGACGCAAAGCAATTTTGTTAACGCTTCTCGCCCCTTTTGCTCCTTATACGGTTCGTGCCGCAGGCGAGCAGATCGCGATGCTGATGTACCCGGGGATGACCGTGCTCGACCTGATCGGCCCGCAATCGATGTTCGGTGGCCTGATGGGTGCGAAAGTGTTTCTCGTCGCGAAGTCTCTTGATCCGGTGACAAGCGATGCGGGCGTAACGATAACGCCGACGGCAACCTTCGAGACATGCCCCCCGGGACCTTACTGTCCTGTTCACGCCCGGTGGCACGGAGAGCACACTGGCGGCGGCCAAAGATGCTGAGACGCTCGCCTTCATAGCCGACCGGGGAGCACGGGCGAAGTACGTCACCAGCGTATGCTCAGGCTCGCTGATCCTTGGGGCCGCAGGGTTGTTGAAGGGGTACAAAGCCACTTCGCACTGGTCAGTACGCCATGTGCTGATTGGGTTCGGAGCGATCCCAACCGACGCCCGCGTCGTGCGCGACCGCAACCGCGTCACGGGTGCGGGCGTGACTGCCGGTCTCGACTTCGGCCTCCCGATGCTCGCTGAACTGCGGGGCCGTTTCTATGCCCAATGCTGTCAGCTTATGAGCGAGTATGACCCCGACCCGCCATTTAACGCTGGCTCGATGAGGACGGCTCCCCCAAGGGTGAAAGCCGACATGATCCAACTGTTGGCCGGGTTTATAAGGGAAGCGGAACAGTTAGCTGCCGCAGCGAAGAGCTAAAACGCAGTTTGATCCAGTCTGCAGGGCCGACTTGGCAAGTTATCAGATTTCGAGTCGGCGAGATTCGGCGCATCTGGTCGGTCAAACGATTCTACTCTTCACTTGCCGCGCGTCTATAAAACAAATAGCGATATGCATTGGAACAACCTGTCCGCGATCATCGACGTCGGAGTGCTCGTCTTTCGCGAAGGCCTAGAATGCGTGTTGGTCCTGGCGTCAATCACCGCGAGTCTCCGGAAATCCGGGAGCGGTTACAACCGCGCCGTTGCAGGCGGAGCGGGAATCGCGTTTGCTGCAACCCTCCTGACGTGGCAGATCGCGTCGCGCGTTTTAACTGATCTCGGTCAGGATGCTTCGGCTCTCGCTCTTCAAGCGGGAACGGGGCTGCTTGCGATTGTTGTCTTGCTCGTGGTGATGAACTGGTTTTTTCACAAGCTTTACTGGACAGGCTGGATTGCACACCACAACGCGCGCAAAAATGAACTGCTTAAACAGGGCAGTTCGTATTCTGGCATCTCTCATGTGGTGCCCGGAATGATCCTTCTGGGTTTTACCTCGTTTTACAGGGAAGGATTCGAAGTCGTGCTATTCCTCCAGAGTTATCGATTGAGACTCGGAAACAAAATCGTTGACTGTGGAGTTCTGGCGGGGGTGCTCGCCACTGCCATCATCGCTGCACTGACATTCCTTGCGCACCGCCATTTGCCCTACCGAAAGATGCTCGTCGCCACCGGCGTGCTGCTTGGATTGGTGTTGCTCGTGATGGTGGGTGAAGAGGCGCAAGAGATGCAGCTGGCAGGATGGTTGCCGGTAACGGAAATCCCACGGCTGAGCCACTTGATTCCGGCAAGTTGGGGCCTGTGGTTCTCGATATTCCCCACGGTAGAGACATTGAGCGCGCAGGCTCTTGCCTGTCTGCTCGTAGTGGGCTCTTACTTTGTCGCCCAGTCGGAAAAACAATGAGACATTTTCAACTGCTTCGCTATCCAGCGGTGGTTTGACACCCTCACCCTACGCAGAAATTAGCGCCTTGAGTCCGTAGTCAGCGTGATTCTGGATCTGCGAACGCAGTAAAGATAGTCCCGGCTGCGCTGTGAAGTCGGCGGCAATACTTCCCAATGGAGGAACGACCACCGTATCCTTCATGACTCCTGCGGTCTGACGCCCGTTGACGGCAGCAATTTCAAAAATGTGTCGGTGCAGGTGCATCGGCACAGGCCCATTGCTCCGATTGTGCAGCATCAAACGATAGCGGCCGCCAGCGCGCAACGCGATTTCGTGCAGATACGTATTGCCATTCACGCACCACTTGTCTACGGTGCCCAGCTCTCCTGCTGTCGGCTTGAAACTGAGGTGTAGAATCTCCTCAGGGACCGGGCGGCGCGCCGCATCACCAAATCTTGTGTAATCCCATGTCAGATCTTCCGGGGGAATCCACTGCGCAAAACCCGATTTGTTTGCGTATTCGATCACTAGGCCCAAGCCTTTGTTGCGGACTTGATCCTCTGTAGACCCGAGAATCCACAAACCTGGCTGATTCATGTCGACCACAGCATCGATGCGTTCGCCCGGCGCCATCCGTAGCGTTTCCACAGTTTGTTGGCGTGGAACCGGGTTGCCATCGAGCGCTGTGACGGTGAAGCGATGTCCAGCCAATGCGATCGAATGCTCCTCTGTTGCGCTCGCATTCAAGATGTGGAACAAGATTCGTTGCCTCGCTTTTACGGCGATAGGTTCGCCGTGGCCAAAGGCTGTTCCATTAATGGAACACCGCGAATAACGAACTCTTAGCGCGTTTCGGGTAAATGATCGAGGGTCCTCTCGCCGAACATAGAACGGTTCCCAATCTCGGAGGGCGAGAAAGATCTCCTGGTCGTAAAGGCCCGGCTCATTCCGCGGTTCCACATAGAGAAACCCGAATTGCCCGGTATAGAGCCCGCGATATAGATCCATTCCTGCGGCCACTTGTGTGTGATACCAACGCAAGCCGGCCGGTCGCGGCACGAACGTGTAACGTCGTGTACTCAGGGGCGCAATAAAAGGTGTGCCTTCCTCTTCGGCACCGTCCACTTCGGAGGGCACGACGAGGCCATGCCAATGAACCATCTCGCGCATGTCCGTGGCATTGGTGATGTCGATTGCTATAGGTGAATTTTCCCGAACGTGGAGCAAGGGACCCGGTGCTGTGCCGTTATATCCCACGCTGCTGCTTTGATAACTACCTGCCAGGGGAACCACAACGGGGGCGATCCCGAGTTGCAATCGCCCGTGTCTTGGGGCTTCGGTCGCAAAGTTCTGCGCCTTCCGGGCGTGCAGCGCAGTTTCCTCGGTTACGCTCCCGTAGGGACCGCACTCGACCGAAATCGGCTTGATCGGCGATTTTTTTTGAATGAGTTTTCCAGCGCCCAGACCGGCGACGCCAGCTGCGAGACCGCCCGCGATGAATTTTCGCCGATTCATTTCTACACTCCTCCCCCGGCGGACCACTAGGCCGACCCGTCAAGTGGATATTACCGTCTGTGAGTACTATCTTGTCTACGCCTGTTTTTGATCGTTGCCTCTGCACTCTCAGCGTGCGTCAATTTGCCGCATTTACTTGGCTGACTCCGTGGTTGTACCGTGCCGACTGAGTAGGAATTCGTATACGCTTTCTTTGGCGCTCGCTAATCTCGAGATGACGAGCGCTAGAGCCAGTATTGGCAGGAGCCTGTCGGAGCGGCGGGGCCCTCACGGTACAGATGGACTGAGTAAAGATCGCTGTGAAACGATGTGAACAAATTTGCTTCCCAGCCGCCGGTTTTCTGGCCGTTATTCTCATTTTTCTATTCAGCTGCTCAGGCTGTTCATGGCTCGAAGGTCGAACCAGCTACGAACAACAGGTGGCGGAAGGCCGCGAGCTTTATGAAGCGAATGGATGCGGCTTATGTCATGGTGCAGACGGCCGCGGAGACGGACCCGTTGCAAAGACAATCCACAATTCTCCGCGAGACTTCAGCGACCCGGCTTCCTTCGTCAACGGTTACAGCGTTGGGCAAATTGCCTACACGATCGGCACGGGTTTGACGCAAGGGGATCGATCGATGCCGCCCTACGACCACTTGACCGCTCAAGAGCGGGAACTGTTAGCAGTATTTATTATGTCTCTACGCACCACTCCATCAAAGGAGAAGAACGATGCGCACCCGTAAGCTGGAACTGAGGTTCGTGCGACCACTCTGCAAATTGAGCCTCGCTACTTTTTTGGCTTGCCTCTCGGGTGCATATGCACAAGCACCTGGAGTTGTCGTTAAAAATGCGTGGACTCGTCCGCCTCTGCCTCCTCAGAACAATATTGCTGTCTTTATGACCATTGACAATCCGGGTCCCACAGCGAGGTCCGTCGTTTCCGTCAGCGCCCCAGACGCTGACAAAGCCGAGCTTCATAAAGTGGAGATGGAAGGGAATATGATGAAAATGACCCCCATCAAAACACTCCCACTTCCGCCAAACGGAAGCGTAGAGCTGAAGCCTGGCAGCTTTCACATCATGTGCTTCGGTGTAAAAAAGCCGCTTAAGCCCGGCGATACCACAAGCATGGTGCTGACGCTGGACGACGGGAAGAAGGTTCCGGTCGAGGTTACCGTTAGGGCCGCGCAGGACAGATCCGGTGGCGATTCTTTCATGGGCAGCCATGGATCGCCTATGTCGGGAGACCGACCGTGAAGCTCGAACGCTACCGGAGTTTGCTCATTTGCATGCTACTCGTTGCCATTCTAGGAATCGCGAGCTGTAGTTCGGACAAGCCGGGTGTCTTGAATGTCGGGGGAAACTTCACACTCACTGATCAGGACGGAATGCCCTTCCAACTGTCTTCGCAGCGCGGAAAGACTGTTCTGATCTTCTTTGGATACACGTCATGTCCCGACGTCTGTCCGACGACGATGTCGAAAATTGCATCGGTGTACCGAGCGCTCGGCCCGGACGCGTCTCGCTTGAAAACGCTGTTCATTTCCGTCGACACACAGCGGGACACGCCACCCGTTCTTAAGGAATATCTTGCCAATTTCAAAGGCGTGGATGCGATCGGACTTACCGGTTCCGTGGCTCAGATCAACAAGGTAACGGCGCTATTGGGGGCGGAGTACCAGATCACGCCAATTTCGGGCGCGAAGCCGCCAGAGGAGACCTACAGCGTTGCGCACACCACCGAGGTATATGCTTTGGACCCTGAGGGGAGAACTCGTTTGATATTCGATTATGACGCGACTGTCGCAGATATGACTAAGGGAGTCCGCGAAATCTTGTGACTCTGGAGAAGTTGCCAATTCACTCCTAGAAGGAATTGTTGGGAAGTCTTCGGCGGGTCGAAGTGCATAAATGAACGTTTGAAGGATGGCAATGCGCAGAGGAGGCGGCATGTCCGGGCGCGCGTACAGTGGTAGCTTTGTTTGGATGCGGCTGCTCTTTCAAGCAGTCTTGGTTTGCAACATCTTTTGTTCTCTGAGCCTTTGCAGTCAAGGTCAAGAGGCGGGAGCAGCGAACATTAGGGGGCAAGTTGTCGATCAGCAAGGCGGGGCAATACAAGGTGCGACAGTGGTGCTGCTGAACAACTTGGCTGTTCGCCTAGAAGAAACCAAGACGGACGACAGCGGAAGTTTTGTTTTTCACGACATTCGGTTCGGCGACTATGTAGTCGCGGTCGAAAGATCCGCCTTTGCGCCAGTGAACGAGAGCATTTCCGTCAGATCTGGCCAGACCGAAGTGCAGGTCTCCATCCAGATGAAGGTGGCTGGCCCGGGGCAACAAGTTACCGTCTCAGCGGAGGTCGGGTCTTTCCGCACCGACGAATCATCCGTCGCAACCAAGACAAACATTCCACTCAACGAGATACCTCAGGGAGTAGGCGTCGCTAATCAGGCGTTGATCCAAAGCCGACAGATTGCCCGCTTCGCTGACGCCGCTCAAAATATCAGCGGCGTGAATCGCGATGTGCTCGCTGCCGGCGATGTTGGCAACGCTTTAACAATCCGTGGCCTTCCGTTGGGGATATTCAGCAACTATTATCGCGACGGGTTCGAATTTGACGGCATGGTTCCCTCGGACATGACCGACGTTGACCAGGTCGAAATTCTAAAGGGACCGTCATCAGTTCTCTATGGCAGGGCGACAGCGGGCGGCATCGTCGATCTGATTACAAAGGAGCCGTTGCCCGAAACCCACGCTGTCTTTTCGTTCGAAGGTGACCGTTACGGCAGCGTCCGTCCGACCTTCGACATCACGGGTCCCATCGGAGGCAGTGGAAAGTTTCTCTATCGTGTCAACGGAGAGTTCGCGAATTCATCGAACTTTCGAAACTATTTCCACGATCGCCGTTATTTTCTCGCGCCCGCGTTGACCTGGAAGCCTGGCCAATCGACAACAATTCGCTTTCTCATTGAGTATCTGCATGGCAGAACCACTACGGACTATGGCGTTCCGGCATTGGGAGATCGCCCCGCCCCCGTGTCCATCAGTAACTTCTACGGAGAACCCTGGCAGTATTCGCTGCTCCAGAACAGGCTCGGCAACGTGGATGTCTCGCATAACCTCGGTCGGCATTGGGCTATTCGCAGCCGGTTCCGCGCGACTCTCACGAATTGGGATTACCTGGACACCAGCACGGGCTATCTGGAGTCGGATAATCGCACACTGACGCGCTATTCCGAGCATACCTCGTACCCGCTTCGATTTTACGACTGGCAGACCGATCTGACAGGTATCTTCAGAACCGGGAATATCGAGCACAACTTTTTGGTCGGATTTGAGTTTGGCAAGCAATCGGTTGTGCAGGACGGCGTCTTCAGCGACGCCCCGCCCATCGATTTGTACGACCCGATACCCTTCAGCAGGACATTTCCGGATCCGGCCACACTGACAACTTACTTCTTCAACCCTACCGATCCCGACTATTTCCCACTCGATGGGACTACGAGGTTGACGACGCGCGGAGGCTATATTCAGGACCACATCACGGTGACTTCCAAACTCAAGATTCTCGCCGGAGTGCGCTTTGAGGGCTTCACTCAGCGATATGACGAAATCGTTTACGGCACCCACAACCGACAAAGTAACCTTGCCGCACTCCCGCGAGTCGGAGCAACATATCAACTCACGCAGTCCGCCTCGTTGTATGCAGGCTATAGCCGCGGATTCAGCCCGACTCTTGCCGCGCAGTTCGGACCGAATGGGCTTCCCTTCGAACCGGAATCCAGTCACCAATATGAGTTCGGCGTACGCACCTCCGAGATTCGCGGCAGACTTTCCTCCTCCCTCGCTTTCTACCGCATCCGCGCGTCTAATCTTCTGGTAACCAATCCCGGAAATCCGCTGGCTTCAATCCAAATAGGCGAGGCCGGATCAAAAGGGATTGAATTCGATACATCAGGGCGCATTCTGCCGGGGTGGGATTTAAACTTTTCTTATGCCTACAACGAAGCGCGCATCGACTCCGACGCAGTATATCCAGTCGGCAACATTTTTCAGAACGCTCCGCGAAACAGCGGCAGCGTTTGGACTATGTACCAACTTCAGCGCGGGCCTTTGGCCGGTCTTAGTTTCGGGGGCGGCGTCCAGGCGCTAAGCTACCGCTTCGTGGACCCCTCGAATGACGTATTGCTGCCCGGGTACGCCCGTGTGGATGCTGGGGCAGGGTATACGTTCGGCCCGTCGCACAACGACGAAAAGCGCTACGAAATAAGTGTCAACATTCGTAACCTGACAAATCGCCGCTACTATGAATCAGGGAATACACCGTCCGTTCTGTTTCCCGGTTCGCCGATTAACGTTTGGTGCCAGTTGCAGGTGCGATTCTAACGAACATGGACAGAGGCAAAGTGCATCCCGTGAAAAATCACGTCTTGAGTATCACTCTTGCCATGCTCCTGATACCCGCAGCCATGGTCAATGCTGGCTGCGCTA
>Ga0335085_10014567_pt1 | contig 11459 bp, 7 predicted proteins | sample Lox_Sample_45_FD_206712 | JGI IMG/M metagenome (GOLD analysis project Ga0335085, IMG submission 206712) | Soil microbial communities from Loxahatchee National Wildlife Refuge, Florida, United States - Lox_Sample_4.5 | ecosystem: Environmental > Terrestrial > Soil > Wetlands | place: USA: Florida... | reverse complement strand
AGGTCTCCGCGTCGACCTGGGGGACGAGGAGGGCGGTGTCGATCCGGTAGAAGTCGTCGTTCGGGACGACGAGCGGGGTGATGCCCGCGATCGCGTACGACTGGTCCTGGGCCGGGTCCGGTGCCGGCTGGAGCGCCGGCGGAAGCCGGTTCGTCGAGACGACGCCGGTCGGGTGGCGGAGGTCGACGAGCGTCCGACCGACGGCCCCGAAGACGACGGCGCCGCCGAGCGTGCCGGCGCTCGCGATGAGGAACCGGCGCCGGTCCCAGTCAGGCATCGTCCCGGACGTCGCCGCTGTGGCCGGCCGGGTCGGGCTGGAGCGGCGGCCGCCCGGGACGCGGTCGATGAGGGCCCGGAGGGCGAGGAGGCCGGCGGCGACGGCGATGACCGCCGCGAGCGCGCCGGCGGCCGGGCTGGCGAGGGGCTCGCGGGCGCCGGCGATCCCGGCGACGACCCCGAACCCGACGAAGACCGCCGCTCCGAGGTCGAAGCGGCGCTGGGCGAGGATGCCGGCGAGCGCGGCGACCACGAGGGCGACGACGACGACCGCGACGTTGAGCGCGAGCTTGTCGTTCGAGCCGAAGAGCGAGACGACGACGTCCTTCGCGCCCGGCGGCTGGAGGGCGATGACGAGGTCGCCCATCGACGTGACCAGCGACGGCATCCCCGGCACGAGTCCGGCGACGAGCTCCGAGACCCCGATCGCGACGAGCGCGGCGATGACGCCGGCGAGCGCGGCCGGCCACCAGGACGGCCGCGCGGCCTGCGCGGCACCCGGACGTGAGCGGCCGATCGCGCGATCCACGGCCGCATCGTAGCCCCGCCGTGTGACGATCCGATGGCGACCCAGCCGTCCGCCGTCGGTCCGTCGGGCGAGGCGTCAGTCGGTCGTAGCGGCCGCCGAGCGGCGTCGTCGGGTCGGCGCTGCCGGGATCGGCTCGCCGCGAGGCGGCGTCTTCGTCGCCTCGAGCGCCCGTCGGGAGAGCTCGAGGGCCCGCGACAGGTCACCCCGGGCCGCGGCGACGTCGGACCACTCGGCCAGGACGTCGCGGAGCTGGGCCGTCCGCCCTGCGTCGGCGGCGAGCGTCGCCGCCTCCGCGAGGCGGCGCTCCGCGACCTCCACGTCGTCGAGTGCCCGGGCGGCCCGGGCGAGCGACAGCCTGGCGCTGATCGCCGCCTTCCGATTGTCGGTCTCATCGGCCAGCTCGAGGGCCCGGAGGGCGGCGCCGCGAGCCCCGTCGGGATCGCCCTCGGCGAGTCGGATCTGGGCGTCGGTCTCGGTCGCGTGGGCGAGCTGACGCCGGTCCTCGACGGCCGCGAGCTCGCTGAGCGCGTCGTCGACGTGGGCCCGCGCCTTCGCGACGTCGCCGAGCGAGAGGTAGACGAGGGCGAGGTCGTTGTCGACCATCCCGGCGTCGGCCCGGCTCTCGACGGCCCGGAACAGGGCCAGCGCCTGCTGGCCGGTCGCCAGCGCGCCCTCGACGTCTCCGAGGTCCCGGTAGTTGTAGGCGAGCGCGTGCAGGAACGTGCCCCGCCGTCGATCGTCGAGCCCTTCGATCCGGGCGCGGGCGCCCTCGAGATATGCGAGCGCCGCCTCCGACCGGCCGTCGCGGCCCGTCACGGCCGCGAGGGCGACGAAGACCCGAGCGCCGAAATCGGGCGTCGGCTCCGGCGCGCCGGCCCGCAGGGCCGCCTCGAGCTCACGCAGGATCGCCTCCGCTTCGGAAGCGTTCTCGCTGAGGTAGTGGGCGCCGGCAAGCCAGTAGCTCGCCGCCGTGGCATCGATCGTCCGACCCGCGGCCCGGAACCGGTCGAGGGCCTCGGTCGCCGGGGCGATGGCCTCCCGGCCCCGGTCGAGCCGGTAGAGCGCCTCGGCGATGCCGGCCTGGAGCTCGGCCCGGGAGAGTTCGTCCGGGGCCTCCTCGAGGAGCGCCCGATAGCCCGAAAGGGCGGCGGCCCAATCGCCGCTCGCGAGTCGCAGGTCCGCCTCGAGCCTGGCCCAGGACCGCTCGTCATCCGCGAGGAGGCTCGTGGCCGAGACGCCGAGCCGCCCGGCGAGGAAGTTGAGCGCCGCCATCGACGGCTTGATCAGGCCGTTCTCGAGGGCGCTGACGTAGGCCTTCGTGTAGCGCGGCTGGGCGAGCGCCGCCTGCGTCAGGCCTCGCCGCAGCCGTTCACGGCGGATCCGGGCGCCGATCCGCTTGGCCAGCGGACGATCGGCCTCGACGTGGCTCCGGGTGTTCCGGGTCGGCATGTGGCTCCTCGTTCGGGCGACCGGCGTCGGCGGGCGGCCGGGGCGTCCCCTCGGACTCAGTATACGCCCCCGTCCAGTCGGCCTTGACGGCATCCAGGATCGCACCCGGCGACGTCCCGAGCCGGGTGCTGATGAGCAGGAGGGCCGGGATCGACGGCAGCGATCGGCCCGATTCGATCGCGCAGACCGCCGCCCGACCGAGCGGCCGTCCGAGCGCCCCCTGGGAGAGCCCCGCGAGCCGTCGCCGGCGTCGGATCTCGGCGCCGAGGAGCGTCGCGTACACCGAGCCCGGCCCGGCGGCCGATAGTTTGGAAATAGTTGACAGTCGCATGACGACAGCCTAGCATCCCCGACCAGGAGGCAACAGACCGGGCGACCGACCCCACCCAGCCACGACTGGAGGTCGCTCGATGTCGAATCCCCGGCTCCGTCCGTTCGTCGCGGCCGCGTTCTTCACGGTCCTCACGATCCTCGCCACCGTCGGCTCGGTCTTGGCCGACGGGGGCGGGACGTCGTTCCCGCACTGACGATCAGGCCCTAGTCCCACCCATCCCGTTCCGGCGCCCGGTCAGTCGCCTTCACCGAGGTATAGCGATGATGGAAGTGATGGATCAGATGCAGTAGAGTCGGAGCGCCGGGAGGCGACGGTCCCCGGCATCCGGAGGCGGCGTCGCCGACGCCGAGGCCGGATCCCGCCGGCCGCGGCCCGTCAGTCGGGGGGAAGCGGCCGGCGGGTCAGACGGTCCCTACCCGCGCCGGACGCGGGACCCGCGCCAGCGGCCCCACCGCCGGCCGCATCGTCGGTCACGTCGAGAGGACGGCGGCGATCGCCCGACAGGCCGGGCCGAGGTTCGTCCGGGTCAGGCCGGCGACGTTCACCCGGCCGGCGCCGACGACATACACCGCGTGCTCGTCGCGGAGGCGGGCGACCTGGTCCGGCCGCATCCCGAGGAGGGAGAACATCCCCCGCTGGCGGAGGAGGTGCTCGAAGTCGCCGGCTGCGCCGGCCGCCGCGAGGCCGTCGACGAAGACGCGCCGGTTGGCCTGGATCCGCGACCGCATCGTCGTGACCTCAGCCTCCCAGCGCGCCCGCAGCTCGGGGTCGGTCAGGATCGTCGCCACGATCTCGCCGCCGTGGGCCGGTGGGTTCGAGTAGTTCGCCCGGACGACGGCCTTCGCGTGCGACAGGAGGGCGGCCGTCTCGGCGGCGCTCGCGCCGACGATCGAGAGCGCCCCGACGCGCTCGTCGTACAGGGCGAAGTTCTTCGAGAACGACGTGGCGACGAGGAGCTCGCGCGCCGACCCGAGGAGGATCCGGAGGCCGGTGGCGTCGGCCTCGAGCCCGTCGCCGAAGCCCTGGTAGGCGAAGTCGACGACCGGCAGAAGCCGACGCTCGGCGATGACCTCCGCGATCGCCGCCCAGGCGGTCGGGTCAGGGTCGATGCCGGTCGGGTTGTGGCAGCAGGCGTGGAGGACGACGACGTCGCCGGGCGAGGCACCACCGAGCGCGGCGCGCATCCCGTCGAGGTCGAGGCGGTCGGCGGCCCGGTCATGGTAGGGGTACGACCGGATCGGCAGGCCCGCAGCGCCGAAGATCTGCGGGTGGTTCGGCCACGTCGGCGTGCTGAGCCAGACCGCCGTGCCCGGCCGGAGCGAGGCGACGAGGTCGGCCGCCACCCGGAGGGCGCCCGTCCCGCCCGGCGCATGGAGGGTCTCGATCCGCCCGTCCGCGATGGCCGGCGAATCGGCGCCGAAGACGAGCGCTCGGACGGTCCGGGTGTAGGCCGGATCGCCGGCGATCGGCTTGTAGACCTTCGTCGTCTGGGAGGCGAGGATCCGTGATTCGGCCTCGGCGACCGTGCCGAGGACGGGGGTGATCCCCGTCTCGTCGACGTAGACGCCGGACGCCAGGCTCACCTTGTCGGGCCGCGGATCGGCCAGGAAGGTCTCGAACAGCCCGAGGATCGAGTCGGGCGGCAGCGGCTGGACGTCGGCGAAGAGGGCAGCCATGGCCGGATGGTACAGGCGCGCCCGGCTCCATCGTCGGGCCGGCGCAGGAGTCGTGGCTGAACGCGCGACCGAGCCCGGCTAGACTCGGATGCATGCCCGTCCCGACCACGCCGTGGTTCGCCCGTCCGGATGCGGACGCGGTCTGGCGTCCGGACCCGGAGCGGCTCGCCGACAGCCGCCTCGCCCGGTTCCTCGCCACCACCGGACTGCCCGACCTCGATGCCCTCCAGGCGCGAGCGGTCGAGGATCCGGCCTGGTTCTGGGGCGCCGCGGTCGACGACCTCGGGCTCGCCTGGGCGCGCCAGCCCGCGACGACCCTGGCCCTCGACAGGGGCCCGGCGTTCGCCCGCTGGTGGATCGGGGGCCGGTTCGATCACGCCGCCGCGGCGCTCGCCGCCTCGAGCACCCCTGCGGACCGCGAGGCCCTCGCCTGGGAGGGTGAGGACGGGGCCGTCGTCCGCCTGACCGGGGCTGAGCTCGCGACGGCCGTCGAGGCGGCCGCCGACCGGCTCGCGGCCCACGGCGTCGGCCCTGGTACGCGGGTCGGCGTCTTCCTGCCGATGCTGCCCGAGACGGCGATCGCGGTCCTCGCCCTCGGGCGGCTCCAGGCGGTCTTCACCCCGATCTTCTCCGGCTACGCGGCGCCCGCGGTGGCGAGCCGCCTCCGGGCGTTCGAGGCGAGCCACCTGATCACCGCCGACGGGTTCCGGCGCCGGGGCACCGTCATCCCGCTCGGGGAGCGCGCGGCGGCCGCGGCGGACGACAGCCCGACCGTCCGGCGGGTCCTCGTCGTCCGCCGGATCGGCGAGGCCGTCCCGGCCGACGGCGACCCGGATCGCGATGCCTGGTGGGACGAGCCGCCGACACGTCGCCAGCACGCCGCGGTCCCGCCTCGGGAGCGCCCGACCGCCGCTCCCGATCCCGAGACGCCGTACATGATCATCTACACGTCGGGGACGACCGGGACGCCGAAGGGGACCGTCCATGTCCATGGCGGCTTCCCGATCAAGGCGGCGATCGATCTGGCCCACACGTTCGACCTCCGCCGGGGTGACGGGCTCTTCTGGTTCACCGACCTCGGCTGGATGATGGGTCCCTGGGCGATCTCCGGCGCCCTCCTCCTCGGTGCCCGGCTCGTCCTCTACGAGGGGGCCCCCGACCACCCCGACCCGGGCCGTCTGTGGGCGGTCGCGGCCCGCCACGGCGCGACCCACCTCGGGGTCTCGCCGACGCTCGTGCGAGCGCTCCTCGTCCACGGCGATGGGCCCGTCCGCGATGCCGACCTCGATCGTCTCCGGATCCTCGGCTCCACGGGCGAGCCCTGGAACCCCGATCCGTGGCGATGGCTCTTCGAGGTCGTCGGTGGGGGCCGGCTGCCGATCGTCAACTACACCGGCGGGACGGAGGTCGCCGGCGGGATCCTCGGGGCCGGCCCGCTCCGGCCGATCCGGCCGACGTCGTTCAACGGCCCCTGCGTCGGGATGGCGGCCGATGTCGTCGATGCGACCGGCACCACCGTCGTCGATGCCGTCGGCGAGCTCGCGATCCGGGCGCCATGGCCGGGGATGACGCGCGGCTTCTGGGGCGGCACGCCGGCCGAGGACGAGCGTTACCTCGAGACCTACTGGCGGCGGGTGCCGGGCCTCTGGATCCACGGTGACTGGGCGGTCCGCGACCGGGACGGCTTCTGGTATCTCCATGGCCGCTCGGACGACACGCTGAAGGTCGCCGGCAAGCGCCTCGGACCGGCCGAGGTCGAGGCCGTCGCGGTCGCCCACCCGGCGGTCGTCGAAGCGGCGGCGATCGGGATCCCGGACCCCCTCAAGGGCGAGGTCGTCGTCGTCCTGTGCGTCGTCCGGCGGGACGCCGTCGCGGCCGGCGATGCGGCGGCCGTCTGTCAGGAGGTCGAGGCCCGGATCGTCGCCGAGCTCGGCAAGCCCGTCCGCCCGGCAGCGGTAGCGGCGATCCCGGACCTGCCCCGGACCCGGAGCGGCAAGATCATGCGCCGCGTCGCCCGGGCGGCCTGGCTCGGACTGGACCCGGGCGACCTGTCGGCCCTCGAGAACCCCGCCGCCGTCGCGGCGATCGCGGCCGAAGGCCCCGTCGGGCGCGGCTGAGGCCGACCGCCGCGGATCCCGGGTCCCGCGTCAGCTCCGCTGGCGGAGGTCGACGCTGAAGTCGACGTAGGCCCGAAGCTGGGCGAGCGCCTCGGTCCAGCGCTCGATCGCCTCGGCCCAGGCCTCGAGGCCGGCCGGCGTGTCGATCGCGTACGGGCCGTCCTCGAGCCCGAGGCGGGTCCCGTAGCCCTCCGGCTCGAGGCGGATCGTCAGCGTCGTGGCGTCGGCCTCGCCACGCGGGATCCGGGCGACGAAGCGAGAATCCGGCTCGACCTCGAGGACGTCGATCGGGAGCCGCCGGCGCCGCCAGACGAGGACCGAGCGGCTGTCCGGGGCCATCGAGCCCTCGAGCCGGTCGGGCAGCCAGCGCGGCAGCTCCTCGGGGTCCGTCCAGACGCGGAAGACGCGGTCCGTCGGCGCCCGGTACGAGCGCTCCATCCGGATCCAGCGCGGTCGCCCGCGATCGTCGGCGGCGGTCATCGTGGCGAGCCTACGCCATCGGCCAGCGCGTCGCTCGTGGAAACGAGAGGCGCCGCGCCCCCGAGACCGGGAGCGCGGCGCCGATGAGACCGCCGGCCAGCAGATGGCGGCCGCGGGATGATCGCTGGATCCGGGAGGGGGCCGACGATCGGCGACCGATCGCCTGGCCACTGACCCGTGGACCGCGGATGCTACCGCATCCCACCTTGCAGCGGACCTTCCAGTGGTGCGTCCGCGCAGCACTTCCCGTCGTCGGCTCCGCGACCCGTCGCGGCCGGCCGTCGCGGGTGGCTCACGACTCCTCGCCGGCCTCGCCCGCCAGGAGGATCGAGAACGCGGCGCCGCGGCCCGCTGCCGCGTCCTCGAGGACGAGGTCGCCGCCCATCGCCCGGCAGAGCTCGCGCGACACGTAGAGCCCGAGCCCGGTCCCGTCCTCGGTCGTGCCGCGGCTGCCCCGACCGAATCGCGTGAAGAGGGCGTCGCGGTCCTCCGCGGGCACGCCGGGACCGCGATCGGCGACCGTCAGGCGCAGCGTCCCGTCACCCGGCTCGACGGCGATGGCGACATCGACGGGTCCGCTCCCGCCATACCGGACGGCATTGTCGAGGAGGGCCCAGATGACCTGATCGAGCTGGTCCCCGTCGGCGATCGCGAGCCAGCCGGCCGAGCGGTCGTCGAGCTCGAACGGGGTCTCCGAGGCGCCGAGCGCCTCCCAGGCCCGCCGGACGCGTGGCCCGAGGGCGATGACATCCTGGCGCGGCCGGAGCGCGCCCGATTCGAGCCGCGAGACGAGGAGGAGCTGGCGGACCATCCGCGACAGCCGGTCGGCCTGCTCGACGACGATGTCGAGCCGCCGGTCCGGGTGCTCCTCGGCGAGCTGAGCGGCGTGTGCCCGGATCCGCGCCAGGGGCGTCTGGAGGTTGTGGCCGATGCCCCGGAGGAAGTCGTCCTTCGCCTCGTCGAGCGAGCGGAGGCGGACGTTCTGGGCCTCGATCCGGGCGAAGAGCTGGGCGTTCCGGATCGCGACGGCGACCTCGCTGGCGAAGAGCTCGAAGAGATGCTGGTCGGCCGGGTCCCAGCGTCGGGTCGCCGGCAGCCGGCCGACGAGGACGCCGATCCGCTGTCCGCCGACGCGCAGGTCGGCCCGGAGCGGCCGCGACTCGCCGGGGATGACCTCGGCCTCGGGGACGGCCGACGGGTCGCCGACGAGGACATCGGCGTCGATGAGCTCGAACGCGGCGGCCGCCTCCACCGCCGCCTGGGCCACGAGCCGTTCGACCCGGTCGTCGGGCTCGAGCCGCTCGAGCGCCTCGAGCATCCGGACGAGCTCCCGATCCCGGCGGGCGAGCTCCGCCGAGAGGCGATTGTGGCTGTCGGCGAGCCGGGCGAGCTCATCGTCGCCGGGCACGACGAGCGGTGGATGGTCGCCGCCCGGCGTCCGGTCGAGGACGCTCGTGATCGCCCGGAGCGGCGCGGTCAGGTCCTCGGCGAGGACGAAGGCGACGAGGACGGCGAGGATGGCCGTGACGGCCAGGGCGAAGAGGAGCGCGCGGAGGGTGGTCTGATCGGACGCCGGCTGGATGAGGTAGCCGGCGATGCCGAAGACCGCGAGGGGCAGGATCGCCGCGGCGACGAGTGCCGCCGTCAGGCGTCCCCGGAGCGAGAGCCGGCGCCGGAGCGACGGCTCTCGGGCGGGGTCCTGCGGGCCGTTCATCGGGCGGCCGGCGCGGCGCCCGGCCCGTCGTCGAGCCCGACGAGCCGGTAGCCGATGCCTCGGACGGTCTGGAGATGGATGGGATGATCCGGATCGGGTTCGATCTTCTGTCGCAGACGGCGCATCGTGACCCAGACGTATGACGGGTCGGCGTCGTCCGTCTCGGCCCAGCCGCGGGCGAGGAGCGTCTCGGTCGTCACGGTCTGGCCGAGGTTCGCGGCGAGGGCATACAGGAGGCGGGACTCGGTCGGGGTCAGGGTCACCTCGCGCCCGCCCGACGTGGCGGTCCGCCGGTGGAGGTCGAGGACGAGGTCGGGGCCCAGGACCAGGCTCTGGCGGGGGACTTTGTCGCCGAGGCGGCGCAGGACCCGGGCGACCCGGGCCCGCAGCTCCGGGTAGTGGTACGGCTTGGTGACGTAGTCCTCGGCGAACTCTTCGAGGAGGTCGGCCTTCCGGTCGCCGGCGTCGATCGCCGAGAGGACGATGATCGGCAGGTCGGCCTGGGCCTTGATCTCACGCGCCAGGGTCAGGCCATCCATCCGGGGCATCATCATGTCGACGATGAGCAGGTCCGGCCAGCCGGTCCGGAGCCGTCGGAGCGCCTCCTCGCCGTCGCGCGCGGTCCGGACCTCGTAGCCGTCGGCCCGGAGCTGCTCGGCGAGCAGGACGAGCAGCTCGACGTCGTCGTCGACGATCAGCAGGCGGGCCGGCGCCGCCGGACCGCCGCTCGGCAGCATGGCCGCGAGTATACGGGGCGACCGATCGGCTCCGAGGTGGGGCAGGTCGGGCCCGAGTCGCGTCCGGCCGATCCCGGCCGCGACCCGAGCCGCCGACCTACGGGACGACGAGGTGGACCGGGTTGCCTCGGATCGAGACGGTCCACGTCGTGACGTCGTTGGAGGCGCCGGTCCCGTTCATGTTGTACTGGATCTTCCACCAGCCGGACTGATAGGCCTGGTAGTTGACCGGGATCGTGATGTCGATCGTCAGCCAGCAGCCGTTGAACAGGCCGAGCGAGGAGCTCGACGTCGCGGTCTGGATCGAGCTGACGCCGCTCCCGGTGTTCGTGTTGCAGGCCGTATTCCTGTGGCTATCGGACGTGCCGGTCTGGGCCGAGTAGTCCATCGACGCGGCCGTCCAGCCGCCGGCCGTCGGCTGGAGGATCTGGAGGTTCGCGGCGAGGCAGTTCGAGCCTGGGTTCGAGCAGGTGTCGCCGGGGTCCCAGAGCTGGATCTCCATCGTCTTGCCGGCGTGGACGCTGTCGATCTGGGCGAGGTAGAACGACGAGGAGGTCGTCGTCGAGGAGACCGGACAGTTCTGGAAGCCGCCGGCGCAGAGGGGGGTGAACATCTGCATCGCGCCGAGGCCGTAGATCTTCGGGCTGCCACCGCTCGCCGACGCGTAGAGGGCGAAGCTCTGCTCCCCGTCGGTGTTCCGCTGCGAGGCGGGGTTGCCGCCGCTGCGAGGATCGGTGCCGGTCGTGTGGAGCCGGTACGTCGTCCCGCCTGCGCCGCCGGTCAGCGGGTTCGACGGGTTCAGCAGGTACCACGAGTCGTGATAATCGCGACCGTCGCCGTACTGGGTGTCCTTCTGCTCGCATTCGACCCGACCACTGCCCGTGCTCGGGCCGCCCATCGACGTGTCGGTCCCGGTCATGTTCATGAACGTGGTGTCCGATGAGGCGATGAGCGTGTCGTCGGTCAGGTTGTACGGCGTGTTGTTCTCGTCGAGCAGCTCGTACCAGCTGCTGACCCCGTTCGAGCCGCTGAACCAGCGGTCGCCGGTCCCCTTCGCGACGGTCGTCGCGCAGAACCCGGGGTCGAAGACGTAGACGTAGCCGCCCGTCGAGCCCGGCGGCATCTCGACGGCGTAGTTGTAGTAGGTCGCCGGGTCGTAGCAGGAGCGGCTGTTCCCGGCCGGACAGGTCGGAGCGACCGTCGAGGTGTTCGTGTCGTAGTACGGCTGGTAGGCGTCGCCGTTGACGTTCGCCGCACCCTCGGTGTTCATCGTCCCCCAGAAGCCGCGGGGGTTGAGGGTCGCGCCGTCGGGCTGGTAGCAGTCCGCCGCGCCGTTCACGCAGGCCGTGCCCGGACCCTTCAGCTCCACGTCGCCGAGGTTCGTCGTCACGTTCCCCGTCGTCGTCGTCGAGACGGTGTAGTTGACCTGGACCCGGAGCTGGTCGAGGCGGAGGCCCGTGCTTCCCGTCGCGCAGCCCTTGTTCGCGGTCACCTGTACCTGGAACTTGTTCGTCGCGAGGTCAGCCGGCAGCCAGGTGTGGCCGCCCCAGGCCGTGAGGTTGCCGGCATTGCCGAGCGTGAAGTCTCCTGAGGTGGTGCTCGTCGGCAGGTTGCCGGTCTGGGTCGCCGGCGTCGTCCAGGAGCCCCCGCCGTCCCACGACAGCGCGACCGAGAACTTGCTGTTGTTGCAGGTCGCGGTGATGTAGGCATCGTTCAGGAAGACCTGGATGCCATCGACCGACGTCATGGTCTGATTGGCCCCGACGCCGGAGGTGAGGTCGAAGCCGCCCCAGGTCTGGGTCGCGTTGTTCGTCGTCGTCGCGGCATAGCCGTTGCCGTTCGTCGTGACCGCGGACACGAGGTTCCCACTCGTCGGCGTCCACGAGTTCGCCGGGCTCGTCGCCGGCGACGTCGTCGGGATGACCAGGCCCGTGTTGTCCGGGCCGCTCGAGGTCGATGTCTGGGGCTGGGTGAACGTCGCCCCGCGGATCGTGCCGAAGACGCCGTAGTAGTTCTCTGGGCTGCCCATCGGGACCGGCAGGACGTAGTCGGCCTTGCCTGTCCGGCTCGCCTGGAAGCTGTTGATCCCGAAGAGGTGGGCGAAGAAGGTCGGGACCGGCCCGCTGATCGTGACGACGAGCCTCCGC
>Ga0335085_10014566_pt1 | contig 11460 bp, 8 predicted proteins | sample Lox_Sample_45_FD_206712 | JGI IMG/M metagenome (GOLD analysis project Ga0335085, IMG submission 206712) | Soil microbial communities from Loxahatchee National Wildlife Refuge, Florida, United States - Lox_Sample_4.5 | ecosystem: Environmental > Terrestrial > Soil > Wetlands | place: USA: Florida... | reverse complement strand
AGGGAAAGAATGCTCTCGAAGCTGCCCTGGAGGCGGGTTTCACACGTTTCCGTCCGGTGTTGATGACCGCCCTGGCGATGATCATCGGCATGGTTCCGATGGCACTGGGCTTGGGAGAGGGCGGCGAACAGAATGCACCGCTCGGGCGCGCGGTGATCGGCGGCTTGCTGTTTGCCACTGTGGCAACGCTATTTTTCGTTCCCAGCTTTTTTAGCTTATTGCATGGGCGCCGTAGCCGCTCGATATTGACGGCCCCCAAGCATTAGTGGCGGATTCATTGATGGGCAACGGTTTCTGGAGCTTCTTATGAATGTGGAACAGCAAGAGGAACAAGAAAAAACAGACTCGGTGGCTGCGGAAAAGACCCGGCCGTCATACGGTTGGTGGCCTGCGGTGCTCGCCATTGTGGTCGCTGCAGCTGTCATAGTTTTTACAGTTCTTCCGCGCATCCAGGCCCGCAATACTCTTGCCAAAGAAACGCAGGAAATGGCGATCCCCAGCGTCGCGGTGGTCCACCCCCAACGCACGGCTCCCGCCCAGGAAGTTGTGCTCCCGGCGAATGTTCAGGCCTACATTGACGCCCCCATCTATGCGCGGACGAACGGCTATCTGCGCCGCTGGTACGCCGACATCGGCACGCACGTCAAGGCGGGGCAGCTTCTGGCAGAGATTGAAACTCCCGAAGTCAATCAGCAGTTGCGGCAGGCTCTGGCCGACGTGGCCACCGCGCAGGCCAATGTGCACCTCGCGCAAATCACGGCGGAGCGTTATGCAGGCTTGCTGAAAACCGATTCGGTTTCCAAGCAGGATGCCGACAACGCGGCAAGCGATTTCGCGGCCAAGAAAGCGGCCGTGCAATCGGCCGAAGCTAACGCCAAGCGTCTGGAAGATTTGCAGTCATTCCAAAAAATATATGCTCCGTTCGATGGTGTGATCACCGCCCGCAATACCGACATCGGCGCCCTGATTGATTCCGGCAGCAGCGGCGGTCCTCGTACCGAGCTGTTTCACATTGCGCAGCCAGGCCGGCTGCGGGTTTACGTAAATGTGCCGGAGGCTTATTCTCAAGCCGCCAAGCCCGGACTGATGGCAGACCTTACGCTCTCGGAATTCCCCGATCGCCGTTTCCAGGGGAAGCTGGTTCGCACCGCGAATGCCATCGATCCCGCTACTCGCACTTTGCTGGTGGAGATCTCGGTAAACAATCCAACCGGGGAACTGCTGACCGGCGCTTTTGCGGAGGTCCACTTGCGGCTGCCGGGGGCGACATCTTCTTATACGCTCCCCGTGAACGCCCTGCTGTTTCGCAGTGAAGGATTGCGGGTCGTCGTAGTCAACAACAATAAGGCGGAGCTACAACCGATCACCATTGGAAGGGATTTCGGCTCTTCGGTCGAAGTCGTCGCAGGCTTGAACGGTAACGAGAATGTTGTGGTCAACCCCCCTGACTCGATCGAGTCTGGTGAAGAAGTCCGGATTGTCGGTTCTTCAACCCCAGGGAGCGGGCAGTGAAGGCGAGCCGAAACTCGATTTTTCGTAGCCCAAGGCCAGCCCGCGCGGCGATTCTCCTCGCCATCTGCGGGATATTGAGCGGATGCGCTGTTGGGCCGCACTACTCGCGCCCCTCCGCCCCGGCGGCGCCAGCTTATAAGGAAACCCCGGAAAATTGGAAGCGGGCGCAACCGGCGGATCAGTTTGCCCACGGCCAATGGTGGGAGGTTTACCAGGACCCAGCGCTCAATGCCCTGGAAGGAAAAATCGAAGTTTCCAACCAGACTCTCAAAGCGGCAGAGGCGCAGTTTCAGCAGGCGCGGGCGTTGGTGGGATACTATCGCGCCAACTATTATCCAACGGTTACGGGGGGAGTTAGTGCTACCCGTAACCGCCTGTCAAAGAATCGGCCCATTGTGGGAGCTACGACCAATTACACCGACCTCACCCTTCCCATAGATGTCTCCTACGAGCCGGACGTGTGGGGCCGAGTACGCCGCACGGTGGAGGCTGCGACCGCCAATGCGCAGGCCAGTGCCGCCGATCTCGAGTACGTCAGGCTTAGCCTGCATGCCGAACTTGCCATGGATTATTTCGAGGCGCGTGCCCTGGACAGCGAAATTCAGTTGCTGAACTCCACGGTGGAGGCGTACGAAAAAGCGCTTCAGCTAACCAATAACCGCTATCAGGGAGGCATCGCGTCCCAGGTGGACGTCGCCCAGGCGCAGACACAACTGGAAACTACGCGGGCCCAGGCCATCGATCTGACTTCACAGCGCGCGGCTTATGAACACGCCATGGCCGTGTTAATTGGCGAACCGCCGGCAAACTATGCCCTGCCAACGACTCCGCTGAACACCGTTCCACCCGCCATTCCGCCGGGGCTCCCTTCCGACTTGCTGGAGCGGCGCCCGGATATTGCTGCTGCCGAGCGGCGAATGGTGGCAGCGAACGCCCAGATCGGACTGGCGCGGGCGGCGTACTTTCCTACTATTTCTCTATCCGCCAGCGGCGGCTTTGAGGGAAGCTCGATTACCAACTGGCTCAGCGGCCCGAGCGGATTCGCTGCCGCCGGTGTGAGCGCACTGGAAACCATCTTCGACGCCGGTCAGCGGCATGCGATTTCTCAACAGGCGCAATCTGCGTACGACCAGTCCGTAGCCAACTACCGGCAGGACGTGCTCACCGCATTCCAGGAAGTGGAAGATAGTCTCGCCGCACTGCGCATTCTGGAAAGCGAGGCCACCACCCAGGCGGCCGCCGTGAGCGCGGCCGAACGTTCTCTTGCCCTGTCCAACAACCGCTATCGCGGTGGAGTCGCCAGTTATTTGGAGGTGATCACGGCTCAGAGCCTGGCCTTAAGCGACGAGCGCACAGCGGTTGAAATTGCGGGGCGGCGGATGACAGACAGCGTGTTGCTGATCAAAGCCCTCGGCGGGGGTTGGAGTACAGCGAGCCTGCCGACGCCGCAGAGCCTGGCACAATCGCATTCCGCCAGCCAGTCAACCGCGCCCTAGGAATCAGATCCGGCACCATCGGCGGCTGAGCAGATGTAGGCATCGGGCTTGATTCCCGTCGCCTGCAAATAGCGCTGAGAAATCGCGGCCGCAAAATCTTGTGCAGCGGCGGCTTCCACCAGATTCACCGTGCAACCGCCAAAGCCCCCGCCGGTCATACGCCCACCCCAATATCCAGGAAGGCCGTCAGCGCTTTCGACCATAATGTCGAGTTCACGGCAGCTCACCTCGTAGAGATCGCGCAGGCTGCGGTGGGACTCCGCCATCAACTTGCCGAATCCGCGCAGATCGCCTGCGTTCAGGCATTCAGCCCCTTTCAGGGTACGCTGGTTCTCGTGGACAACGTGGGCGCAGCGCATGTAGATGACCGAAGGTAAGTCCTGGGAGTGAGCCTCTAGTTGCTGGGGTAAGATGTCGCGCAACGCACGGACGCCGGGATACCACTGTGACAAGATTCGAACCCCTTCTTCGCATTCGGCGCGCCGCCGGTTGTATTCGCCGCCCGAAAGCTCATGTTTCACCATGGTGTTGCAAATGACTAAACGGATGTGATCGGGAAGAGGAACCAGCCTGAAATCAAGCGACCGGCAATCCAGCAACAAAGCGTGGTCCGTCTTGCCGAGACAGGAAATAAATTGATCCATGATGCCGCAACGCGCGCCCATAAACTCGTTTTCCGCGCGCTGGCAGAGCTTGGCCAATTCGGGGAGCGGCATCTTTGTTCCGGTTAAGCTGAGAAGCGCAAGCCCGGTGGATACCTCAATGGCCGCGGAGGAACTGAGACCTGCGCCAATAGGAACTTCACTGTTGATGAGTAGACTGGCTGGTGGAATGCCGATCCCTGCCTGTCGGAGCACCGTCATAACCCCTAGCACGTAGTCGCACCAGACTCCCTGCCGCTGCGAGGGAAGTTTGGCAATATCAAATTCAAATGCCTGCGGGAAATTTTCAGACTTGATCATCAGCTTCTCATCCGCCCTCGGCGCAATGGCGACGTGGGTGGAAAAGCCAATGGCGCAGGGCATGACAAAGCCGTCGTTATAGTCGGTATGTTCTCCGATCAGATTGACGCGGCCGGGTGCGCGAAAGATCCTGGGGGCGGCGTGGTATAAATCCGTGAAGCGTCCGCCCAACTCTGCAGATTTCATTTTCGGAGTTCCCTTACAATGGCAAGTCTGGCGGTTCATTGTAATTTAGGCGCCGGCTCACTTGCTGAAACTCGAACAATCTCCGCACCGCAGGTTTAATCCGCTCAATGGCGAGTGGGTATTGGTGTCCCCTCATCGCACGCAACGGCCGTGGCAAGGGCAGGTCGAGAAAACTGTGGTCGCGAACGAGCCGAAGTACGATCCCATCTGCTATCTATGTCCCGGGAACGAACGCGCTGGCGGAGTGCACAATCCACCGTACAGAAGCACGTTCGTATTCACCAACGACTTTGCTGCGCTTAAGCCGGACACGGAGCGAGAGCGGTGTGACGTAGAAGACAAGGGATTGCTGGTGGCAGAGGGCGAACCTGGACTTTGCCGCGTCATCTGCTTCTCACCGCGCCATGACCTTACGCTGGCCAGCATGGAATTGAAAGACATTGAAGAAGTGGTCCGGGTGTGGACGGCGCAATTTGCCGAACTGGGCGACATGGCGCAGATCAATCACGTGCAGATTTTCGAGAATCGCGGCGCCATGATGGGCGCAAGCAATCCGCACCCGCATTGCCAGATCTGGGCGACGAGTTCTATCCCTGAAGCTCCAGCAAAAGAGCTGATTTGCCAGCAGAATTATTTCAGCCAGCGCAAAAGCTGTTTGCTGTGCGACTACGTCGAACTGGAATCCCGCCAAGCGGTTCGGGTGGTTTGCGAGAACGATGGTTTTGTTGCTCTGGTGCCATTCTGGGCGGTATGGCCGTTCGAGCTTTTGATTTGCAGCCGACGTCATCTTGGGACGCTCACCGATTTTAGCGGGAGCGAGAGCCGGCTGCTGGCTCAAACTCTAAAGCAGGTAACCGGCACTTATAACAGAGTCTTCGATGCTCCTTTTCCTTACTCGATGGGATTTCATCCATCGCCCGCCGACGGCGCAAAACATCCGCAATGGCATTTCCATGCTCACTTTTATCCGCCGCTTTTGCGTTCCGCGAGCGTTCGCAAATTCATGGTCGGATTTGAAATGCTCGGTACTCCCCAGCGCGATATCACGCCGGAAAGTGCGGCCGAACGGCTGCGCCAACTGGCTGCTGACCCATAAATATCGTGCCGCGAGCGCACCGAATCTTTGTTTCGGCCATACTGTCGGCGTATATTGTTCAGTTCTTCGCAAATACCTACTCGCAGACGTCGTGCTCACTCCTGAATCCATCGCTGAGGTTGCCCCGTGTTGACGCGTCGTGAATTGTTACGCTCCGGTGTGGCTCTTTCCGCTTCTTCCCTGGTCGCGGGTTCGGCAGTCTCGCGGGCCCATGCGTTGCTGGCCGCCGGTGCGTCTTCGGCGGAAGCTTTGGCCGCAGTGGCTCCGCGCGAGCATCTGCTCTTTGATTTCGGCTGGAAATTCCAACTAGGCAATGGCTGTGATCCGGCACACGATCTGGATTTCGGCAAAGATCAGGGCGTTTTTGCCAAGTCGGGGGAATTCGACTTCGCCACCGGGAAATTCGACGACTCAAAATGGCGCTCGCTGAATCTGCCCCACGATTGGGCCGTGGAATTGCCCTTCGTAGACGACGACAGCCTTAACAGTCACGGCTACAAGCCGCTGGGCCGCCGCTACCCGGAGACTAGTGTTGGCTGGTATCGCCGCACGTTCGATATCCCCGCAGCCGATGCCGGGCGGCGCATCACTGTCGAATTTGATGGCGCGTTTCGCGACGCCCTCGTTTTTGTGAACGGCTACTTTGTGGGGCGCAATAACAACGGCTATGCGCCCTTCCGTTTTGACCTTTCCGATTTCCTGAACTATGGGGGCAAGAATTATCTCGTGATACGGATGGACGCCAGCTATGGCGATGGCTGGTTTTATGAAGGCGCGGGCATCTACCGCCATGGGTGGCTGACCAAAACCGATGCGTTGCACCTGGGGCATTGGGAGAGCTATGTCCGCACCGATCTCCACGGCAACAATGCCACATTGAATCTTGGGACAGTGGTGCAAAACGAAGGGGCTCACTCGGACAACTGTCGCGTGCGCTGGCAGATTCTGGATGCATCCGGCCGGACCGTGGCAACCGCTGATGCGGCGCCGCAGAACATTGCAGCCGATGGTTCTGCCATCTTCACCGCCGCCACAAAATTGGCCAACCCGGCCCTGTGGTCTGCGGAGATGCCGAATCTCTACTCAGCCATCGTCACGGTTGAATCCAATGGCAAGGCGCGGGACGCCGAGCGCGTGAGCTTTGGGGTTCGTAGCATAGCCTTTGATGCGGACAAGGGGTTCTTCCTAAACGGCAAACCACTGAAGATCAAAGGCACCTGCAACCATCAGGATCATGCCGGTGTTGGAGCGGCGCTACCCGACCATTTGCAGTGGTACCGCATCGCCATATTGAAAGACATGGGATCGAACGCCGTGCGCACCTCCCATAACATGCCCACGCCCGAATGGGTCGAAGCCTGCGATCAGCTGGGCATGATGATGATGTGCGAAACCCGCTTGATGAGCTCGAGTTCCGAGGGGCTGGCGCAGCTGGAGTTGATGATCAAGCGCTACCGCAATTCTCCCGCGGTCATTATCTGGTCCATGGGGAACGAAGAGTGGGTCCTGCAGAAGACCGAGCAGGGCGAGCGCGTCATGGCCACCATGGTAGAAAGATCGCACGAGCTTGATCCCACGCGGCTGTGCACCGCTGCCGTGAATGGCAGCTACGGTCTCGGCATCTCCAAGGCGCTCGATGTCGAAGGGCTCAACTACAATCTCGGCAAAATTGATGACTACCGCAAGTCGCATCCGCGGCAGCCGCTCGTGGGCTCGGAAACCGCAAGCACCGTCTCTACGCGAGGCATTTACGAGACCGACAAGCTGCGCAACTGGGTCAGTGCGTACGATGTGAACCATACTTCGTGGTCGGAGCTTGCCGAGGAGTGGTGGAAGTTCTACGCCGCCCGCGAGTGGCTGGCCGGCGGCTTCGCCTGGACCGGCTTCGACTACCGCGGAGAGCCTACCCCGTACGGATGGCCTTCTATCAGTTCGCAATTCGGCATCGTGGACACCTGCGGCTTTCCCAAAGACAACTTCTACTATTACAAAGCCTGGTGGGGACAGGACCCGGTGCTGCATCTGTTTCCGCACTGGAATTGGGAAGAGCGCGAGGGCGAAGTCATTCGCGTCTGGGTGCATTCCAATCTTGACGAAGTGGAATTGCTTCTGAACGGCCGCAGCCAGGGCAGCCAGAAAGGCGAGCCGCTTACGCATCTTGAGTGGAAAGTGAAATACGAACCGGGGGAGATCGAGGCGCGCGGAAGCAGGAATGGAAAAGTCGTGCTCACGGAAAAGCGGGAAACCACCGGCCAGCCGGAATCCATCAAGCTGACCGCCGACCGCACTACGATCGACGCCGACGGGGAAGATGTTGCAGTCGTTCGGGTTGAGATGCTTGACGCCCAGGGCCGCCACGTCCCCACCGCGGACAATCTGGTTACCTTCACGGTGACCGGCGAGGGAGCGCTGATCGGCGTGGGCAACGGCAATCCCAATTGTCAGGAGTCGGACAAGGAGCCCCAGCGCAGCTTGTTCAATGGCCTGGCGCAGGTCATCCTGCAAGCCGGCAAAACATCGGGCGGCATCGTGCTGGAAGCCCGCACCGAAGTTGCCGGTTCCAAACCCTCTGCCACGCTTACGATCACGACAAGGAAAGTGGAACTTCGTCCAGCTGTTCCGGCTTAGAGATGTGGCGCAAGGGGGCTGGCCCACCCTTCCATAAAACCAACTGAGGCTACCCCACCCTCTGCGATTTGAGTCTGTTACGAAACCAGAGTCACTTTCGAAAGTGAAGCGCAACGCGTGTGTTCAGCCGCGAAGCGGCGCAAGATTGCAGCCCGTGGGGAAACCTGGGGGGGAACCGAGCAGCCACATCAATTCCACATTGCGGCGACACTCATTCTCCAACCGTCGCGAAGAACGAATCTGCTGCAGATAGCCGGAAAGAGCGCGGCCACGACGGCGAGTGTGATGGACGGTCCGTTCCGCGCGTTCTACGAAATGCGAGTCGCCAACGGGATGCTGCCGGCCATGGCGCGCCTGACGCTGGCCCGCAAGATGGCGGCCATTGCCCTGATTCTGTGGAAGAAAGGAGAGACGTTCGCGGCCGAACATCTGATGCCACAAGCAGCCTAAGCGCGGCGCACACCGCCAAGTCCGGAGGTGGTAACCCTGACATTCGAAGGTTGCAAAGCTGCGCGCACGGGTTCGAGGGTAAGTATCCTGGGCGGGATAGACGAAAAAGTCTCACGGGCCACCCTATGCTCCCTCGGACAACCCAACCAAGCCATAGTGCCGCGCTACGGCGCGAGCCTCAGATAGAACCATGGTTGGCCATGCTGCCACCGGGTTGCTTGTCGGCGCTCAGAGCAAGACCGAACGAATCCCGGTTGATCCGGAAATGAGTGGTGAAGCGAACCATGCGATCCCAGTTGCATCGCAGTCGCCGGCAGGGGCTGGATGCCAAGAAAAACAAAACCTCCCTGCGAAGGGTAAAGTGTTTTTACTTGACATCCCCTTTTATAGAACCCGCCTTCCCTCAGAAATGCGAGTTCTCCGCTCCCGGAATATACATTCGGATATCATCCAGCATGTCGTCGGCAGACCCGGCCAGATCCGGATGGTCTCTCAGAAGCCGTTGGACCGCCGGCAGCACAAGGTCTAGCTGTAGAGCATGGTGACGCCGAGCTAGGTGGCCGAGGGCGATCAGGGCGGCTCTTCTGACTTCCCCCCTTTGATCACGAAGTCCCCCCACGCAGAATCGTTCTGCCCACTGCCGCTCGGGCTCCCAGAGTCCTACCCGTATTAGCGCTCTAGCGGCGCTGGTTGAGTCTTCCGAGGCAATTGCGCTCTCCGCTGCCTGTCGGGCAATGGGAGCTGTTTCCTCGTATCTCAAGGCCATCATTTAATATTACCCCCAGCATCGGTAAGGCCGGCGTCTTTCAAAGCGTTTTGCATTTGCGAGCTTAGATCCTGCCATTCACGTACGTGTCCGTGAAAGACCCCATCGGAGGTTCGGTCCAAGACCACAATCTCGTTGTTCAACTTGTCGACCCCGACCCGCCTTGGGGAGGTGTCTTTTACCTGGACGGAGCTGTCCAAGGCAGTCTGCCCATCCTTCGGCGCAGCACTCACATTGCCCTTCTTCGTCCTGCCGTGTTTTGAACTCTTCTCGTAGCGTCGTTTGTCATTTCCTTTGTTCGGATCGGCAGGGGTCGACTGTGCTGTAGGGGTCGTTTGCGCTACCGGCTGAGTTTTCTGATGATTTCCGGTCATCAATATTCTGGTAACGTTCAGCCCGAGGTTCAAAAACAGAACAAGTTCGTCCCAATCACTACTTACATCCTCCTTTCTCATGCACATATTCGAGTTACATCCACAGGGACAGGCCAGCATAAAGTGCCCATCATCATCCACGCTGTTCAGCGGATTGTTCCCCACGTAGCCGTAGAGGTTTAGCGATTGCGGATCTTCGAGATCCGCATAGGGCACCGGGTCAGGCTCGTCGCTCCAGTCCGGCGTCAGGAACCGTCTCTGATTCGAGGTGTAGTATCTCGCCCCGAAGTCGTCCAGCCCCGACTCCGTATCCCGTTCTTTGCCGGTAAAGCGAGATGCACAAACGGCAGCGTGCATCGTACCTGTGTAGGTCTCCTTTCGTAGATTAATGCTGGATCAAAGTCGAATCTTTGCTTACGGCGGTCCAACGTCGTAAGAGTAGCGTACCGCCAGACGTACAGATGAAAACGACAAACGCGCCAGCGACCTGCATTGAGAACTGTTCCGGTCGTGTCGAACCACCCGAAAGCACAAAGAAGATTTCAGAGTGGATAAAGAATAGAACCAAGGCAACCGCAGAGTACGACCACCACGCTGATCCTCTCCATACACATCGAGCGATAACCGTAGTGAAGAGATAGCCGGTGGTGAACGAGAACAGAACGAGTCCCGTAGAGTACGCCAACAAGCTCCTGATGAACGCGTGCGGGGCCTGACCAAACAAGGCAATGAGAACCAACCCAAGTAGCAAGACCTCTAACGAAGTCTCTCCAAGCCACACCGCCAGTCTCTTTAGGATTAGCATCCGGCTTGCTTCTTTCCGTTGACGTCGCAACCGCCCGTCTGTCTGATGTGTTTGATGAGTGCGTTTCCGATGGCCTCGCGATCGCTCTGCTTCGAGAAGTCGATATTGCGACCAAGGTCTTTGCGAACACCATCCAGCACACCGGCATATGCCTTGTCCGTCGAAAACCGCGTTGAAGCGAACTGCCCCACAGCCCCCGGATTAAGAGCACCGTTGATCTCCGAAATGGTTGCCTTGTAGGCGTCAGGATTGGATTGTTGGAGGCTGTCGAGTTGTCCTTGTACTGCGCTCTGTTCATTGTGTACGAGCTGTTGATCGAGATTGGGGCCGCTTAGTGTCCCATTCTGGATCGCCGCCACTTCAGTCTGATTCAGCTTCTCAAGGTTCTGCCCCACACCCTCCAAGAACGAAGCTGTACTTCCCGAGATTCCGCCGATCAGGCTTGAACCATGAGCATCGACATCGGCGAGCGCTTGCGAGACTGCATTCGCAGCAGCGAAGAAGCGCGTCTGCGACTGAACCGCTGGATTCGCGTCGAACTTTCCGTACTCGGTTGCTCTCGTGCAGAAACCGCTGCTGCTGTTGCCAAGTATGCCGGAGCAAGCATGGCCGTCCGTATCCACATTGCTCAGCGGGTTGTTGAGCGTGTAGCTGTACAGGTTTAGCGTTTGCGGGTTGTCGAGTTTGGAGTACGGAACCGGCTCTTCTTTGGCACTCCAGTCAGGGGACATGAAACGCCCCATTGAACTTGCGTAGTACCTGGCCCCGAACATATCTAGCCCGGATTCGGTATCCCGTTCCTTGCCGGTGAACTTATACCGGTTGGGATCGCTGCCGCTGACCGGCACCTCAATCCCGTAGGGCGAATAGTCCGCGTCGGAGTAGGTCACGGTGTTGGAGCCAGTCGGCGTGACCACCATGCGCGCCGTCCCCAGGTGATCGTTGATATACAAATGTTCCAGGTTGCTGGGCCGGTCCACCCGCGCCACCCGCAGGCCGTTGAAGTAGTAGTAGTCCTCGGAAAGCGTGCCGTCCAGAGCGGTTTCCGAGAGCGTGTCGCTGCCCACCCCGGTCCAGTAGAGCGTGCCCGAGGAGCACGACGGATACGTCCCGGCACACTTGATCACCCGCTGGCCGTCTCCATCATAAACGTAAGTGGTAGCGCCCGCGGTGGAGACAATGCGG
>Ga0335085_10014565_pt1 | contig 11460 bp, 10 predicted proteins | sample Lox_Sample_45_FD_206712 | JGI IMG/M metagenome (GOLD analysis project Ga0335085, IMG submission 206712) | Soil microbial communities from Loxahatchee National Wildlife Refuge, Florida, United States - Lox_Sample_4.5 | ecosystem: Environmental > Terrestrial > Soil > Wetlands | place: USA... | reverse complement strand
CCTTATGCGCTGTTGTGCAACGTGGCGTCGGAGCCGCACGACCCAGGACTGAAATATCTGCGCATCGATCCGAGTTCGGGAGAGATTCCCTACGACTGGGCACGCCGCGACTACTAGGCTGCAAGAGGCAATATGTCGCGCATTCTTGTCACAGGCCTCGGCGGCTTCATCGGCAAGAGAATCGTTCCTTTTCTTCTCGAGCGGGGGTTCGAGGTCGTCGGCGCCGGCCGTGCGGCACGGCCGGCCAGTATGGATTCGCGCGTGCATTGGTTGACCGTCAACCTGTTCGACCACGCTGCGGTGCGCGATCTGGTTGCCAAAGCCGCGCCCACGCATTGTCTCAACCTCGCCTGGTATGTCGAGCATGGCAAATATTGGCGCGCGCCGGAAAATATCGCCTGGGTTCAGGCCTCGCTGAATTTGCTGACGGCTTTCGTCGACGCGGGCGGCAAGCGGTTCGTTGGCGCCGGGACCTGCGCCGAATACGATTGGTCGTATGGCCGCCTTTCCGAAACCGAGACGCCGCGCAACGCGGCAAGTCCGTTCGGCCGCTGCAAGAATGCCGTGTTCGAAGCGACCATGGCCTACGCCGACATCAAGGATATTTCCGCCGCTTGGGCGCGCATTTTCTTTCTTTACGGTCCGGGCGAGATCGAGACGCGGCTGGTGCCGCATGTGATCGTCAGCCTGCTCAAGGGCCAGGAAGCCAAGACCTCGCATGGCGAGCAGCTGCGCGATTTTTCCCACGTCGACGACGTCGCGGCGGCGCTGGCGGCGCTGGTCGATTCGGATGTGCGTGGCGCCGTCAATATCGGCTCAGGAGAAGCGACCAAAGTCAGGACCATTGTCGAGACCGCCGCGCGGATGATCGGGCGCCGCGAACTCGTGCGCCTCGGTGCAATCCCGGCGCAAGCCGGAGAGCCAGAGTTGCTCGTCGCCGACGTGCGACGCCTGCGTGATGAGGTGAAATTCCAGCCACGCATCACGCTCGAAGCCGGGCTGCAGTCGACGATTGCTGCCTATCGCGACGCGCTCAAGGGCTGCGCCTGAAAGACACCGCTGCCATGTCGAAATTCGAAACGGCGCTCGAAACCGTGAAGGCCAACATCGTCCCCGCCATCGGCCGAGGCGACCTGGTTCTGCTCGGAGGGCTCGCCAAGCTCGGCAAGTCGCCGTTTGCCGCCGCGCTTGCGGCCGAGCTGGAGAAGCGGAGGATTGCGGCCGTAGTGGTGTCCCTCGATCGATGGATCGTGTCGTCGTCCGGACGTACAAAACCGGGGGTGGAAAATCGCTTCGACCTGCAAAACGCCTTGCTGACGCTTTCGCCGTGGCTCGAGCAGGGCCTAGCTCTGGCCGTCACTACGCCCGATTACGATCGAATAACGCGAAAACAGCGCATGAACGCGGCCAGTCTGACGCTGGCCGCGGATGCGGTGTTGATCCTGGAAGGCGTTCCGGCGCTGCTGCTGGCGATCAAAACGCCTCGAAAAGTCCACCGCATCTACGCGACGGGAGACGAAACGGTCAGGCGCGGCCGCGTCATTGACGATCTCCTGGCGCGCGGTATTGAAAGCCGTCAAATCGCCGAAGAAATCTATCGCGAGCGGCAAAATGATGAGGCGCCGAGGATCAGGGAAGCCGTCGCAAAAGCTGATTATACTGTCGAACTCGCGTAGATGAGCAGGACTTGAGGGCAAATAAATAAAATGAAGCTTCTGGTCGTCATTGCGAGCTACAAGGTCGCGCATCTCACTATTGATTGCCTGCGCTCGATTGCCGGTGAGATCGCCAGCGTGCCGGGCACCCATGTCGCGGTTTGCGAGAACGGCACCGGAGACGATTCCGCCGAACGCATCCAGAAAGCGATCGACGACAACGGCTGGGGTTCGTGGTGCACGCTCACGGCCGTGAATCCGAACCTCGGCTTTCCTGGGGGAAACAATTTCGTGCTGCGGCCGTTTCTGCAATCGGCAGATCCGCCGCAATACGTGCTGCAATTGAACGCGGACACGGTTCTGCGGCCGAACGCTTTCCAGGCGCTCGTTGATTTCATGGATCGCCATCCGCGGGTCGGCCTGGCGGGGAGCCGGCTTGAAGATCCGGACGGCACGCCGCAGGTGTCGGTGTTTCGCTTTCCCTCGCCGCTCAGCGAGTTTGAGCAAGGCGTCAAGCTCGGCCTGATCAGCAGGCTGCTCAGCCGCTGGATCGTGGCGCCGCCCGTCGTCAACGAGACCTACGAGGCCGAATGGGTGTCCGGGGCCAGCGTTATCATCCGCCGTGAGGTTTTCCGTGACGTCGGGATGCTGGACGAAGACTATTACAGCTATTTCGACGACGTCGACTTCTGCTTCAACGTGCGCAAGGCGGGCTGGCCGATCTGGTATGTGCCGGCAAGCCGGGTCGTGCATCTCGTCGGGCAATCGACGGGTATGTCGAGCAAACGCCCCAAGCGCTGGCCGAGTTATGCCTTCGAGGCGCGCCGCCGCTATTTTCTGAAGAACGAGGGGCCTCTTGCCGCGGCCTTGGCCGATGCCGGGTTGATCCTGGGAAACATTCTCTGGCGGTTGCGCGTCTTGTTGGGCAAGCCCGACAGTTCGCCGCCGCATTTTCTCAGCGATGCAATCCGCCACAGCGTTTTCTTGACAGGGTTTAAATTGAAGCCCGTCGAAAACCCCGCGCTGGTTTCATCGCAGCAGATTGAAGTCCGGCGCTTCCAGGCTTCGCAAGCCGGGTAGACGCCGTGCCCGGTCGAAACGAAGCGAATTTCGGCGCCGTCGTGATGGGTCGGAACGATGGCGAGCGGCTGAAACTGTGCATCGATTCGCTTTCCGTTGCCGCTAGGATCGTCTATGTCGATTCCGGCTCGACCGACGGCTCCGTCGATTGGGCGCGTGCGCACGGCGCCGACGTCGTCGAACTCGACAGCGCGGTCGCTTTTACGGCGGCGCGTGCACGCAATTCGGGATTTCGCCGAGCATAGGATTTGGCGGCCGAGTTGCCTTACGTGCAATTTGTCGATGGCGATTGCGAAGTAGACCCCGCATTTTTTTCTGGATACAGTAATGCACAGTGTTTTTTACGGGCTTTAAGCTCAAAGACCTACCGAATCCGGCATTCGCGCGCGACCTGTCGTGGAACGGATGAATAACAACGCGATCGTTTAGAAATGAGCATCAGTGCGGTGCGGGATGGCGAGTAATACGGCAATTTACGTGATCAATCTAGCCGACCGAAAGGACCGGCAGCGTCAAATGGAATGCCAATTGTCGCAAGTGGGATGGCGCGGCGAATTTTTTCCGGCAGTCCGCCCCCAGGATGCCGGAAATTTTCAATCGATAGGAGTACGCGGCTGCTTCCTCAGTCATCTTGAAGTCCTGAAATCCGCGAAACGGACAGGTGCCGAACGTCTTATCATTATCGAAGACGATCTCGATTTTGTCCGCGATTTTAAACATTGTTGGCATATGGCAATGGATGCACTCGAAAATAAGCGGTGGTCCATCTTTTACCCAGGTCACTGCATCAAAGATTTTTCGCCCGGGCTATCGCTTTTGCCTCATGACCAAAGCGTGCTTTGTGCGCATTTTGTAATGTTCAATAGCGAAGCCTTGTCGACGGTTATCGAAGGGCTCGAAACCATCAAGTCACGTCCGCGGGGGCACCCGGCTGGGGGGCCGATGCCGGTGGACGGCGCTTATTCGATAGTTCGAAAGACCAACCCGGAGCTTAAAACCTACCTTTTTTCGCCGTCGCTCGGTTATCAGCGAGCATCAAGATCTGACATTGCGGACGTGAATTGGTTCGACAGGGTAGAGGCGTGGCGAGCTCCGCTAGAGCTCGCGCGCGCGCTCAAGAGAGGCTTGAGAAGGATGCGTTGAAGCGTCCTCCCGGCAATGTCGCAAATCACGTTAGTTCGGAACAAGCAATTGCCAAGCACGCAGGCTAGTTTGAATTTCGGCGCCGTCGTGATCGGGCGGAACGAGGGCGAGCGGCTGAAACTGTGCATCGCTTCGCTCTCCGCCGCCACGAGGATCGTCTATGTCGATTCCGGTTCGACCGATGGCTCCGTCGATTGGGCGCGCGCACACGGCGCCGACGTCGTCGAACTTGACAGCGCGGTCGCTTTTACGGCGGCGCGTGCCCGCAATTCCGGATTTCGCCGATTGAGGGATCTGGTGGCCGATTTGCCTTACGTGCAATTTGTGGATGGCGATTGCGAAGTCGATCGCGATTGGCCCGGCAGCGCCGTTTCCTACCTCAATGCAAATCCGTCTGTTGCCGCCGTTTGCGGCCACCTGCGCGAACGCTACCCAGAACGTTCGGTCTACAATTGGCTTTGTGCGCGTGAATGGGAGGGGCCGCCTGGCGAGACACGCGCCTTTGGCGGCAATGTCATGATGCGCGCCGCGGCGCTCGCCGCCGCGAGCGGCTACCGCGATGACCTTATCGCCGGCGAGGAGCCCGAATTGGGCGTGCGGTTGCGGGCGGCCGGATGGCACCTCTGGCGACTCGATACCAACATGGCCTTGCACGACGCCGCCATGACATCCTTCAGGCAATGGTGGCGCCGCATGATACGCAACGGCTACGCCTTCGCCTTAGGCGCCTTCTTGCACGGCGCCCCACCCGAGCGGCATTGGGTCTGGGAGACGCGCCGGGCCTGGCTGTGGGGCGTGTGGCTGCCGTTAGGTTGCTTGGCGGTCGGATTGGCGTTCGGGCCTTGGAGTTGGCTGGCGTGGCTTGTTTATCCGCTGCAATTGCTGCGGCAAACCGCGCGTAATAGCGGTTCTCTGCGCGAACGCGCGACCTTGGCTCTATTTCAGCTGCTGGGCCGGTTTCCGGAGGCGCTGGGCGCGATCAAATTCACGTGCGATCGCCTGCTCGGCAGTCGGGCTCACATTGTCGTGCACAAGTGATCGCCAAGCAGTACGACCGGTCAGCGCATGGCCGGATCGCGTCGCAGCAGTGAGAGCACAGCTCTTGCCACTTTGTCATTGGCTGCAGCCGTAAAATGACCGTCAGCCAGAAAATTGTCTGCCGCTTCGGGCGAGACGACATCCGATGTCGAGATGAACTCGACGTGATTGGCCGCGAGCGCCGGAGCCCCGATCGTTGAGAGCGAACGGCCAAAGCCGCGATCTTCGATCAGGACAACGATCGGACGTGCATGCACGGAGCGGGCTTTTTTGGCAAAATCGATCAACATTGCGCGCAGCACCGGCTCGATATCGGGGTTGGCAAAATCATCGCGGCGCAGCTTCGCAATGCGCTCGCGCTGGACACGTTGGCCCCAGGCACGGCGGACCATGCGGCCGAGCGCACTGTGATCGAGCAGATCGGCATTGAAGACAAAACGATCGTAAAAATAATCATGCATTGCAAGTTGGTTGACGAACCGATGCCATTTTGCCGGGTTAGTGAGGGTCTCGCGCAGTTCATACGCGGTCGATATCGACGGATTAATAGCGACAAGGCGGCCGTCCGCAGCGAGCGAGTATCGGGGATACGTAAATGGTTGGATTGCCTCAAAGCTCGTCGTCAGACCGGTGAGCGTCAGCATCCGCGGAATGCTCGACGCGAGAACGCCCAAGATCTGTATCGGCGCAAGATTCACTTTCGAATCGAAGCGATGAAGGAAGCATGCATAGCTATGGTTTACCGGCGCAGATGGTCCGGCAAACCGGTTTTCCGTCAGTGTGGGATCAAGCTGAACGAGCCGTTCGCCGATCCTGTTGCTGAACGACATGCCGTAAATGTCAAAGGCGTGCTTATCGGGTGACGTCGGGCTCGCGCGGTTGCAGTTCTCGGCAATCCAGCCTGCATCGATGATGACCGCGTCTTGAGCGCTCGCGGCCCCGACCTCATCTCGAAGCTTGCCCTCGATGGAACGGCCGTAATCGAAATAAAGCTGCAACGAAGACATCCTGAGCGGGTCGCGCAGAGGCGGAAAGACGATGCCGGTCGCGAGATCGGCCACGGCCAAGACCGCAACCGTCCAAAGCATGATCGCGCCAACGCGCAGTCTTGACTGCGACCGCGGCGAACGCGGGCGTCGCCCGCTAGAATTGGAAATAGATAAATTGTCCAGGGACATTGCTCGTTCCCATGATCAGAATGAAAATCAAAGCCGCGTATACCAGCCCTTGCAGCGGCGGTGCCCAGTTTCGGAAGCTTTCGAGAATGCCGGCACGGTAATCGCATATTTGCAGTCCAGCCAGCACAACGATGCCCAGCTGTGCGGCAAGTGTCGGCCGCGCCATGACCGACGTACCGCGGGTCCCGAATCCGAGCAGCAAATTGGTGAAGGTTGAGATCTGCTCTAGCGAATCGGCGCGAAACAAGAGCCACCCGTAACAGCAGAACACAAAGAAAACGGCGATGCGCAGAGGAATAGATATTGAATCAGGCAAGAATTTTGCCCGGCGGATCGCACCACCGTGACGATCGGTCGTGGCGTTCACCGCTTCGACCGAGGTCGGCAAGGTTTCGCTGCTGCGTGTGAGCAGCCGGTGACCACAGAGCAGCGCGCCCTGGTACGCGCCCCACAGCACGAAGTTCCATGCGGCACCATGCCAAAGCCCACCGAGCAGCATGGTCAGAAACAAATTCAGAAATGTGCGCGCGCCGCCAAACCGGCTGCCGCCGAGCGGAATGTAGAGGTAATCGCGCAGCCACGAACTCAAGCTTATGTGCCAACGTCGCCAGAATTCGCTGGGATTCTTTGAAAAATATGGAAGGTCGAAGTTCAGAATGAGTTCGACGCCGAACAGCTTGCTGACCCCGCGCGCAATATCGGAATAGCCGGAGAAATCGCAGAAGATCTGGATCGCGAAGAGCAACGTCGCGAGATAAACGTCACTTTGCGACACGACGCCAGTGGAATTGAAAACCGAGTTCACCGCCGGAGCGACACCGTCGGCAATCGCTACTTTCTTGAATAGCCCGAGCAAGATCAGCACGATGCCGTCCATGCTTTGCGCGAAGCGAATGCGCCGCGGCCGCGAAAGTTGCGGCAAAAGGTGCCAGGCGCGCTCGATCGGGCCGGCGACCAGAGGCGGAAAGTAAGCGACGAACAACGCAAAATCCCAAAATCGAAATGTCGGCTCGGTACGTCGGCGGTAAACATCAATCGTGTAGCTCAAGGACTGGAACGTGTAGAAGCTGATCCCTACCGGCAAGATGATGTCCAAATGCAGGCCTGTCGGATCAAAGCCGAGGCTACGCAACGCTGCATCGCCGCTGCCGACAAAGAAATTGAAATATTTAAAAAAGCCGAGAAAGCCGAGATTGACGCCAATGGAGCAAAGCAGCAGCAGCTTGCGGCGCCGCTCCAATGGCAATCTGCCAAGCCGTTCGATCAGAAGATTGGCAACGATAACGAATATGGTCGTCCCGACGAGCACTTTGATTCCCAGCTCCGGCGGCGTGAGAAAAGCGCCGAGACTGAAGCTGGTGGCGGCGAGTGCCGACCAGTTCGGGCAGAGAAAAAGCAATGCCGCAGCGACCATGAACAGCGATGCGGTCCAGCGCAGCGGGGGCGCCATGCCCTTTTCCGAGAGAAGCGCACCGATGGAAAAGTCGACCGTGGTGGAAAACGCAATGAGAAATAGAAAACGGACATCCCACCAGCCATAAAACACATATCCGGCGACCAGTAGCATGCGGTTCTGCCAGCGAAACGGCAGAACGCGGTAGGTGACATACACGATCGCCAAAAAGACGAAAAATTCCGGCGAATTGAACAGCATTCAGACTTCCGTGGCGTGGACTAACTAGCGCCGGGCGAGGGACAAGCACGTTCCATTATCGATAGCTGCAAACGCATTCAATGGACATAAATCGGTCAATTGAGGTAAACGGCGCTTTCAATCCCAGCGCGTTAACGTTACGGCTGTTTGCCGAAAGGCATCGTTGTATTGCAAGGGTATTTATTTGCAACGCATAAGAACGTTGCGACGGAACCGAGCTCCATGAAAAAGTTGATTGGCGTTGTCATTGGCTGCGGCGCCATTGCGCGCGAGCATCTGACCGCGCTTGCGAAATTGAAAAACGTCGAGGTGGCAGGCGTCTGCGATCTTTCCGACGTGCGGGCTGAAGCGACGGCCGAGCGCTTTGCGGTTCCCAAATGGTACACCGACTATCAGCGCATGGTGGGCGAAGCGCGTCCTGACCTAGTGCACATAACGACCCCGCCCGGCGCGCATTATCCGATCGCAAAATATTGCCTCGGCAACGGGTTCAACGTGTTGTGCGAGAAGCCCATCGCCGTGACCTACGATCAATTCCTCGAACTGAAGCAGTTGGCGCTGCAGAACAATCGCGTTCTGATGGAAAATCATAACTTTCGTTTTCACTCGTCCGTTCGCCGGATCAGCGATCTGCTTGAATCGGGCCGCTTGGGTGAAGTCGTGGACGTTCAGATTCTTCTGTCGCTGGACATTATGGGGAAGGACAGTCCGTATTTGGACCGGAATGTTCCTCATTCCGCCTCGGCTTTGCGCGGCGGTGTCATCGGCGATTTCCTGCCACATATCGCCTATCTGGCGACGATGTTCGCCGGGCCGGCGGTCGATATCCGCACCGTTTGGACGAAGCGGGTGCAAGGATCGCCGCTTCCGGCGGACGAGTTTCGGGGGTTTATCAAGGGCGAGCGCGCCACCGCGTACGTCGGCTTCAGCGCCAACGCCCAACCGAACGGATTCTGGCTTCGCGTTGCTGGGTCGCGTATGCACGTTGAAGCCGATCTTTACACGCCGCCGCGGCTCTCGGTGCGACGGCTCCGCTCGGGCGAGCCGGCGCTCGCAAATATGCTCGACGGCATTGCCGAAACGCGGGCGGTCTTGCGCGGCGCGGTGGGCGGTCTGTGGCGGAAGCTCGCAGGCACCAGCAGTTATGACGGACTCGGCGAGCTCATTTTGCGGACGTACAGCGCGCTCGAGACGAATGCGAGGCCGCCTGTTTCGCTCGAGGAGGTCGATGAGGCCGCCCGCATTGTCGACCGGTTCACCCGGCCGGAGCTTCGGTTATGAAAGTTCTAGTTTCCGGAGCGGGTGGATACCTTGGCCGCCACATTGTGGATCGTCTTTTGGCGGGCGGCCACGAGGTGCGGGCCATCATTCGGCCGACGTCACCGGTGCCGACGTGGAACGGCAAGGTCGAAATATTCCACGCAGATCTGCGCGAACACGATCTCGCTCAGGCATTTGCAGGCATCAATGTGGTCGTTCACGCGGCAGCGGCAACAAGCGGCAGCGAGGACAGTCAATTCGCCACCACGGTCGTTGCCACGGAGCGGTTTCTCGACGCCATGGCGAAGTTCCCGGTCAAGCGGCTCGTCCATATCAGCAGCCTGGTGGTTTATGACTGGTCGCGCGCGCGACACGCGATCGACGAGACGACTCCGCTGCACACGAACTTCTATGACATGGGCGGATATACGATTGCGAAATCGTGGCAGGAACGCTTGGTGACGCGGCGCGCAGCGGCAAATTCATGGGACCTGACCGTCATGCGGCCCGGTTTCATCTGGGGACCAGATCGTGCCTTGATCGCTGGGATGGGGCGACATTTCAGCGGCGGCTACGTGATGTTCGGACCGTTCACCCGGCTCCCGCTCACCCATGTCGTCAATTGCGCCGATAGCATCGTCAAGGCGGTGGAGAATCATGCGGCGGTCGGAAAGATTTTCAATGTTGTCGATGACGATGATGTTCGCGTATGGCGCTACGTCCGCGAATATGCCAAAGGCACGCGTGAACGCGGGGTGCCGATTCCGATCCCCTATTTCGTCGGCCTCGGACTTGCGAAACTGGCAGCGCTGACGAGCAGGATGCTTTTCGGACCGGGCGGCAAATTGCCGTCGCTGTTGACCCCGCGCCGGTTCGAAGCGCAATTCAAGCCGCTTCGCTTCAGCAACCGGACGCTCAGAGATGTCCTTGCCTGGCGTCCGCCGCTTAGTTTTGCTGAAAGCGTACGGGCGACCTACACACCGATCCACGTCGCTGTCACGTCTGATCGCGAAAGGATCGGCGCGTGAAGAAGATAGCCTACTTATTGCACTGCTTTCCTCGGGTCACCGACACATTCATCAGTCGGGAAATTCGCAGCTTGCAAAAAGCCGGCACGCAAGTTCGGGTCGTGTCCATATGGAGGCCCAGCGAGGCGGAGACCAAGCCCGAACTTCTCGAAGACTGGCGCTCGCATGTGACGTTCCTGCTGCCGCGGCCCGGTCTGTCGATTGTGTGGTGGTGCATCGCCCTTAGCTTGAGCTCGCCAATCCGTTTCGTAGGAGCGGTGCGGCTTGCGCTCGCAACCGCAAAACCCGGACTTGGCGGATTTATCTATCAGATGTTTTACCTCGCCGAAGCCATACTGGCCGCGCGCACGCTGCGCAGGCTCGGCGTCAATCATGTTCACAATCACTTCGGTGATCATTCAGGCATTGTCGTCATGCTGGCGAGCTTTCTCTCGGGCATCAGTTACAGCATTTCTTTCCATGGCCCTCATGTTTTTCTCGACGGGCCTCATGAGGCCATCAAGCAGAAAGTCGAACGTGCGCGTTTCATCCGCTGCATCAGTTACTTTTGCCGCAGTCAGATCCTCGTCTTTGCGCCTGACGCCGATTTGACGCTGCTCAAGATCGTGCATTGTGGGCTTGACCTTGACCGCTATGAGTTTCGACTGCCGCGCGAGATTGTAAGCCAAATATTTTGCGCGGCTCGCCTTGCGCCTGAGAAGGGCTTTGAATTCCTTGTTCAGGCTCTGGCGATCCTGATCGCCAAAAATTACGACCTTCAGCTCCGCATCGCCGGCGACGGGCCGAGCAAAGGCCGGTTGCAGGATCTTGCGAACAGGCTTGGTGTTGCCGATCGCGTTTCCTTTCTCGGCAATCTGAGCGAACAGGAGGTGGCGCGCGAGCTTTCAGCGTCCGATCTGTTCGTCCTTTCCAGTTTGGCAGAGGGACTCCCAGTCTCCGCTATGGAAGCGATGGCTGTCGGGGTTCCCGTCATCGCTACGAATATTGCGGGAACGAGCGAACTCGTCGATCACGGCAAATCCGGCCTCCTGGTGCCGCCGGCAAGCCCGGAGGCGATTGCGGATGCCGTGGTTGCGATGGCGAACTCTCACGAATTCCGCTCTCAGGCTGCCAGGCTCGCGCGGAATAAGGTCGTCGAAGAGTTCGATGTCGCAAAGGAGAGCGAGAAGCTGAACGTTTGTTTCCCGGAATTTCGCCAGCCGGTGCGAGGCGAGGCCGCGTCGATGATTAAAACATCATGATGTCCGCCTGCCAATGATATTGCCCTACAACTTTCATCGGCTGCTGACTGACGAAATCGGAATCGTCCTTCCGTTTTCCAACCGCAAAGACCGCAAAAGGGTCCTGCTTCTCACACAGAAGGGTGAGATTGCTTGCGCACAAATCTATCCGTTCTTGCTCTATCAGCGTGACTTGATCCGTAA
>Ga0335085_10014564_pt1 | contig 11461 bp, 9 predicted proteins | sample Lox_Sample_45_FD_206712 | JGI IMG/M metagenome (GOLD analysis project Ga0335085, IMG submission 206712) | Soil microbial communities from Loxahatchee National Wildlife Refuge, Florida, United States - Lox_Sample_4.5 | ecosystem: Environmental > Terrestrial > Soil > Wetlands | place: USA: Florida... | reverse complement strand
TAAGAGGTACAGCTCTTTTCTGAACGCTCATGGTGTGCGCTAGGCTTTGGCCACGGGATCCCCCGCCCCGGCGCCCTTTCAGCGTTAGTGCAGTGCAGATCGCGCAACATTAAAGATTCCGGCGCAAGTGATAGAGCGCCGGGTTTCGGCCCGCCATGCTGCCCTCAAGGGTGGCGGTCCAAGTAGCGGTTTCGTCGATGCACTACACTAGAGGGGAAGCCGCCCGTTCCCAGAACCTGTTCCCCAGACCTTATTCGAGTGGCACCTCTTTCAACACGTCGTCCCAGTGGCCGGTGGTCAACTCCCAGCGCCGCTTCTCCTGCCGCGCATGGTCTTCCCGGTCGGGGTAAAACTCGCGCTTGATCTGCGGATCCCGGTAATGGGCTTCTTCCAGCGCTGCCCAGTCGCGCCAGACCATCACAATTTTGTAATCCCACGCCGGCGTCTCCGCATGGAAACGGCGCTCGTAGAGCTTTTCGCTCAAGAGGATTCCCTCCTTGATGAGTTGTTGCAAAATGGGGTTGTGGTTCTTTTTGTAAAGCGCCAGCCATTCAGCGCCGGCGCCGGGCGCCACCTTGTAGTAATACTCAATTACCATTGGCATTCCCTCTTCCTTTGATTTCTTCAGTTTCATGCGCCTCCTTATCGGGACGTACTGGTTTTAGAGCTTATGACTGCGGCTGACCCTGGGGATCAGGGGTCGTAATGCCAGGGCGTGGACCTCGAATCAGGCACGTTAACATCTTCAAGCGGTCCACCGCCCAGAGCGCAGCGAAGCGACCCAGTCACGGCATAGTTTCGCTTCCTGGCGCAGCTCCGCCGCACGTGGTTCCTCTGCCTTCTCTGCCTCTTGCTCGCACTCGGCAGCTTTCTTCTCAAGGTCAGCAATCGTCGCATCCGGCGACACGAAAAGATTGTCCATGCATCCGCCTCTCCACGGCGGTAAAACCTGGTCCGTTCTGGGCATGTCGTTCACAATCCGTAGCCCGCCCAACTATCTGACGCGATGACCCGATGGCCCCTTTCACCGGTGCAACTCAATGACGTCCTTATCCTCGAGCACATGGTCACGGTGTATCATTTGGCCTTCAAACCGACCCTCTCTCCACAAGCGAGCATACTTGAGTTGGGCGAGAAAATCCTGGTGGACGTGCCCCGCGAGGTCCATCAGACTGGCGCCGCGTTTGAGGATATAGGGCGCCGTCCGCTCCAACTTCTTCCCCGGCGCTTTGGTGTAAACGCGGATGACTTCCAGCAATTCAAACACTGCATGCCGAAGCAGCTCCAGGCCCTCGCCGGTTTCCGCAGAACATTTGCCCAGGACGAACCTCGCGCCATACAACTCACGCAGGATCGCAAAGTCTTCCGCGGCGCCACTCGCGTCTATTTTGTTGGCCAGCAGCAGGACGCGTTTGTGAAGCCAACCGGACGCAATGGGCGAATCGCTGCGCTCGACCCGCACTTTGGCGTTCCCTAATTGCGCCACGGTGGTTTCAAGATCCTCCAGCAAGTCCGGGTCGCTTAAGTCGACCACCAGCAAGGCGGCGTCGGCATTGCGGATAATCTGGTAGAGCCACGATTCCGGAAAATCCGGGTGCACGGGGGGCAGGTCCACCAGTTGTATTTGCACGTCTTCATACGGCATCATCCCCGGTAGCGGCACGCGCGTCGTGAACGGATAATCCGCCACTTCCGGCAGGGCATGGGTCAGGCGGCGCACCAGCAGGGACTTTCCGCTGTTGGGCGGACCCACCATCGCTACTTGCCCCGCCCCCTCTTTCTCCACGCGATGAATGATGTCAATCCGGCTGGTAGGGCGCCGGGCCTGCTCGGTGCGCAGCTTGGAGAGCCGCCGCTTTAGCTCCGCCTGCATCTTCTCCGTGCCCTTGTGGCGCGGAATGGTAGCCATCATCTCTTCGAGCGCGGAGACCTTTTCGTCCGTCGATTTGGCGCTCTTGAAGCGTCTCTCCGCTTCCAGATAATCCGGGGTGAGATTTGCAGGCATGACATTCACCAGAAGGGCGGCGCCTATTATGCGCCTAACCGCGTTGCCGGTCCAAAGGTGTAGCATGGCGGCCGGACGGTCTGCAATCGGTAGGGGAGCCGGGTTCGGGGTGGAGCGAAACGAATTCGCCCGGCCTGAGCAAGGGTGCGCTGGCTTGGGGGAAGCGAGTGGCGGCAGCAGTGGGTCGAAAAATGGGCACAAGAACTTGCGAAAAGCCGGCGTAAGCGACACTTTGCCGCCACAAAAACTGCATTAATCTCCAAATTCGTGTCGATTTGGTGCAAATCTTTGCATTTTCGCCAGACAATTTGTCACGCCTTCCTTTGTTTTCATACACATAGTCGGTTCGATCTTCATTTTTAACATCTCTTTTGTTAATTTGCCCAGTAGGAACCTGCCCGTGGCACTTGGGCTTGATATCCCTCTCTCTCCCATACACGATTTCCGTCTCCAAGGTAGCCGCACCGAGCCGCCCACCCCCGATACCTGGCGCCCGTCACCTGTTTTTCCTTTTTCCCTACACATTGCCAGTTCGAACTTCATTTTCAACATCGCCACGAGTTTACTCCTGACTTCAAACACCCGTCGCCGGGCATTCCTTTCCTGCGCGCCGCGGCCCCCGTTCGTTCGCCAGAATACACACAAATGTAGCCTTTGTCAAGTAAAATGATGAGCCTAGAGAATAATGCCTACAAACGGACATAATGACGCACCCCCCTCGGGGTATAAGCTCCAAAATGAGCCGCCATCGGATGAAGGCGGCTTCGCCCCGTATCATGGGGTGGGGGCTCCGTCGCCCGCAGCCCGTGGAACAGGCGAAGTCTTATAGCCCACGGTGGAGAAGCTGTGAAAGAACCGCGATTGTAGCGGTGGTCTACGACCGCCGGATTCTGAAATCAACGACTTCGGCGGTCATAGACCGCCGCTACAAATGGCGAATTCGATTTTTTCACCGCTTCGAAGCCGTGGGACCCTGACCCGGCGGCAGATTGCCCAGCCCGGGAGGGGCGATAGCAGGTCAGGGTCGGCCGATTCTCGGGCTTCACGGTGGCCCGGCTTCGCCCCTGCCGGGGCTCACGGCATCATGGTCGGTATTCGCCTTATCCACGCCGCATCGAGCCAGGACGAAATCGCAGGGCTGCGCTCGCCCCGCGCCAGCCTGCCCTTGGAGCCCAGGTCCGGGCTACTTGGTGGTGAGCAGGGACGACAAAAGGTCGGGGGTCGCTGCCATCGACGTCGGCGGAACAATGGCGGCAAGGGCGTCAAAAGGCAACTTGCCCTTCAACTTCCGAGTGGCGGGAAGAGTCGGAGATCGAGAGGTTACCGCGGCCCTTGTCGCGCGCAGTTTGACCAGCGTGACTGCTGTGGTTTTGCTCCAAACGCCAGGCTGCCATGGGTTTAATCTCTGAGTTCGTTGAACCCTCGGCCGCTCAGGATCATTGGGACACACCTCTCCGCCCGCGCTGCCCGCGTCTTCGCCTGCTTCGCGCCCGACACATGAAAGATGTACGACTTTCTCCGTCCCGGCGTGAGCGCCTCGAATGCGGCTCGCAGCTCCGGAGCTGCATCCAGCCTGGCCTGCAACTCCTCAGGAACCGCATACTCTGAAGCCCTCTTGAGAATAACCCTTTTCCCCGACTCCTCGACCTCGATAGCTTCGTAGATGTAGTTCCTCAGAACTGACTGCATCGCCGCAATTTCTTTGAGAGAGGTGAATTTAATCCAGCGGCCTGCCTGCACCTGACCGATATTTTGGAGGATGTGCTTCGGGTCGGTGAGCAGCGCACCTTTGAAAAAGGACAGCGCGCACGCGTCCTTCAGCGGGATGACGATTGCCACGTTCTTTTTCTGGTAGGTGAAGCAGGGCTTCCCCCATTTCATCTCCTCGATCAGGTTACAGTCGAGAACAATCTTCCTCAGCTCGTGTGCTTCCTTCTGCCACTTTTTTGCGTAAGGTACCTTCACCGTCCCCTCTGTGCACCCCATCCAAACAAGTCGTCTATCTTACGTTACTACTCAGGCATGCCTGAGGCGACCTAAATTCTTCAGCCCAGTGTGTGCAAGTACGGAAGGGCGCATTCGGCTGGTGCGGTGCTGATTGAGAGTCGTTGACACCTGGTTTGTCAGCTACACGGAAGTGACCGCCGAGGCGGGCGTGATACGACCGAAGCCTCCCCGACGTCTGGACTCGGCCATGCTCGGCTATCCACCGTCAAACTCGCAGGCCGCCTGGGGCTCGATGCCGGGGTAAAGGGCACGCGATCACGGTCTTGGTTTACAGTCGAGGAATGCCCGTCTCCGTCAACTTACAGAGTGTCCACCCCCGAAAGTTGGTTGCGGTGCGGCGCGAGGCACGTTTCGGCGGGTTCACCTCAGCCTCGCCGCGCCGCCTCGATGGCGGCGACGTCGATCTTCTTCATCGGCATCATCGCCTCGAAGGCGCGCTTTGCCTCACCGCCGCCGGCGGCAAGCGCACCGATTTAAGGCGGCTTTTGATTTCGTCCTCGCGACGAGAAGTATCGCGATGCTGCCTTAGGCCTGGCATAGGCCCAGGGCACCCGTCCGTTCACGTTGCCTTACGCGACATGCGGAGGCATGTTGGAAATGGTGAAGACCTGCGTGACGCCGGCTTGAATGACCTGCCCGGGGCCCGCCAGGCGTTCCACCACTTCTCCGGCGATAGGCGCGAGGACAGGAATATCGGGGGAGGGCGTGCCGGCCCGCACCTGGTCCGTCCGGATCCCCAGTACCTTTAAAGCCTGCTCGGCGGCCAACAAATCCGCCTGCGCCTGATTGCGTGTGGACTCCGCCTGCTCGAGATCTGCCAGGGCGATGGCGCGGTGCGTGTACAGATCATTCGCGCGGTCATAACTCTTCATGGCCAGTTGATAAGCATCCTGCGCCTTCAGATAGTTGGTACGGAGCTGGGCAAAGTCCGGGCTGCTAACCTCCAGCATGGGCTGGCCGGCTTCGACGATCTGGCCGGGGAAACTCAGAATCCTCGCCACCGGACCGCTGACCTGGGTGATGACAGGAGTGGTCTCGAAGCTGTTATAGGCGACGGAGCCGGTGAGCCGCAGAATACGCGGCAATGGCGCGGCAGCGACCGGCGTCAATTGCACGTGGGCCATCTGCTCCGCCGGCACGCTGAAGAGTTGGGCTTGGCGTTCGCCGGCGGTGCCGGCACTGGAGGAACTTGCGGAGGAGGTGGCGTCCGAGCCGCGGCCGCCGCCGCCGGCACCCCAAAGTCCCAGCGCGAGCAACGCGGCGGTGAGACAGGCAAACTTCCCTGGCATGGCGGGCAATGTTCTCATGGAAGATTCCTCGTTCCTACCGCCTCTTTCAACTGCTCCAAAGCGGCCACATATTTCGCCAGCGCCTGCCAGTAGGCAAGTTGGGTGGAGCGATAGCTGCGCTCAGCGTCGAGAAAGTCCAGCAGGCTTGCCGCCCCACGCTTGTAGGCGTATTCGCTGATGTCGCGCGAGTCTTTGGCCTGCTGCAAATAGCCCGAAGTGTAAAGTTGCACCATCTGCTCGTTGGTCTTGGCGCCCTGGTAGGCGTTGGCAACGTCGGTCATAACGGTCTCGGCGGCTTCCTGCTTCAGCTCATCCGCCTGAGTTATGGCGTAATGGGTGCGGGCAATCTCTCCCTGGTTGCGGTCAAAGATGGGGAGTTCAATGTTCAGAGTGAAGCTGGCGCTGTTCACACCAGAAACGTGGGTGTAATCCCAGGTGGTGGTCAGATCGCGCTTGCCGTTCGCCTTGGCCAGATCGTACTGGCTGTGAGCAGCGGTCACCCCGAGCTGGGCGGCCAATAGGTCCGGTCGCTGCTGCAAGGCCAGGGATTGCAAATCCTCCTGACAACCGGGCCCATAGTCTTTGAGGCTTCAAGTATTAGCGCTAACAATGCGGAGGTGGGAATACAACTAGGCAAGCGGGGGCGAACGGCCGAGAGGGCGGACTCGAAAGCCCTGGGGACATCCGTCCCGGCCCGCTTCAAACATGCACGATGATTGGCAAGTGGGCTTCTCAGCCCGAATTCGTGCGGCGGGGCGGACGGAACCAGTTCGGACGATCTGACAAAGGGGGCAGAAAGGATTTAAGTTGCTGGCGGCGTGTAGAAACCATCCCTCCTGATGCGAGGAGGTACACGCTTTTCTTGCCGGCGCATGGTCGTGCAAAGCTTCGATTGAAAAAAGATGAATCTCACCCGTCAGCGCGAGGCCCACAATAAGGGCATGCACCCAAAAACGGTGGCGAGATTTACCCAAGTATCACAAGTCAATTGCCCGGTTGCGGCCTAGCGTACGTCAAAACCTGGGATGCATCCAAAGACGGTTATTCATAATGGCAGGAAAATGCTGCCGGAGGGAGAGTTCGGTGGGGGTGTCCCCCCAGCCTTGAGGAGTTTCCGCGGGAATACCCGTTACGGAATGAACGGTTCACCAGGCTTGCCGTGGCGATAGGGGGTGTACCAATTGTGCTGCTTTGGCCATCGCGTGGTCTGCCAGTTCTTCAAGGGCTCATCCACGGGCAACGTATCCTGGGAGCGGATAGTCCACATCAGCAGTTCTTCCGTCAGGCGCGCTTGGTGAGACGAGGCGGAGGAGTCTCCAAAAAGATTGTGCATTTCACAAGGGTCGGAAACTACGTTGTAGAGCTGGCCGTAACCCATCATGTCGAAGATCAACTTCCAATCACCCATGCGCACCATCTTCATGGTGCCGCTTTGGGTGACGGGGTTCAGCTCGTCAATATTCCAGAATTCATTGGGCGGGCCCTGCTCGCTCGCTCCTTTGGGCGGAGCTTCCGCGAGGCGATAGGGCAAGGCATAAGACTCATCGTAGTAGAGGCCGCCGAATCCCACTCCTGCATAAATGCTGCGGAATTCCTCCTGGGGATAGTCTTTGCCCTGGAGCAGCGGCCAAAGGCTGCGCCCCTGCACGCCGTGTGGAATTTCCGCCCCAATCGCTTCGCAAAGCGTCGGCAGCACATCGGCGTTGGACACGCAAGCCGGGTGGTGGGGCTGCCCGCCCTGAATACCCCATCCTGACCACACCATCGGAGTGCGGGTGAGGCAATCTGGCAGGCCGGCTCCCTTGCGGCCCAGACCGTAGTCCATTAAATAATCTCCGTGATCGGCCATGTAGACAATGATGGTCTTCTCCAGCAGGTCCTGCTGTTTCATGAAGTCCAGCATACGCTTCAACTGGTCGTCCAATAGCCGGAGCATTCCCAGGTAGTTTGACTTATAGCGGCGCCAATTCTTTTCATAGATGGGATGGGCGTCATTTTCCATACCGTATAGCCATTGCATCTTGTACCCCATACTTTTAAGAGCTTCGGGCCCCGCGCAACGGTCGGGCACGCTGTCGGGCGGGTACAGATCCCAATAAGGCCGGGGCGCCTGTTCGGGATTGTGGGGTTCCGGAAAGCTGACCTCAAGGGCAAAGGGGCGGTCGGCAAACCTTTGCATGAACTCGATCGCATCGGAAACAATGCGGTAGGGTGACTGCGTGCTGACCGGGAAAGGCGTGGGCACGTAGGACACGCCGGAGTTCAGCCGCCGCATCCAGGCATCAAATTCCACCACCTCGCGCGGCGCGTTGGGCGCCTCCCAGCCGCCCTGGTGTCCATACTCGCGCCAGAAATCGAGTTTGTCCGGCTTGATGTAAGTGTGGTTCTTGCCGGCCAAGCCCGTCTTGTAGCCTGCCGCCTTCACGACGTCCCACAAATCCTTTTCGTAAAACGCCTCCAGGTTTTTGGTGTTTTGGCGCTGGCGGTGAGCTTCCGGCCACCGCCCGGTCAGCAAGCTGATGCGGCTGGGCGCACAGACGGGACAGGTCACATACGCCTTGTCAAAGCTCACGCCCTTCTCCCCCAGCGAATCGAGCGTCGGACTGGTGTCGAGAGGATAACCGGAGAGCTTGCTAAGCCCGGCACGATGCTGATCTGAAATGATAAAAATGATATTGGGCTGTCCCGCTGTGGCCGGGCCGGGCGAGGCTGGCTGCCGGCCCGCCGGAAGTATTGCGTTCATCGCTCCTGCCGAAAGTGCTTTGAGCAAATCGCGTCGATCTGCCATAGGCTTCCCTTCCTGGGTCAATATTTCCAACTGCTCAAATCGGCGCCGGGGGGAGCCGTGTGTTCCATCCATCTGGCCATTTCCGGCATGAGCTTCTGCTGGGCCACCGAGCGCCCGACGAACTGGGGAAGATTGGGATCTCCCCAATAGCCATGCGGTTGGTGCGGCCCATATTCAAAATCCCCGGCATAATATGGGTAATTGGTGCTTTCTAGAACCTTCTGGATCAGGCGCACGGCTCCGTCCAGGTAGAAGGTGTCGCGCGTGCCCACCTTGAAGTGGAGCTTGCCCACCAGTTTCGGTCCCAGCGTCTTCCAGTCTCTTTTCAGGATATAGCTAAGATCGTAATGCTCTTTCCAATAAGCAGCTACCGCGGGGTCGATCGCTCCGGTGCGTTCGTCCCAAAGCGGCTTCGGGTAACCGTCCTCCCCCATGGGGCCGAACACCGCCTGCCAAATGGCCAACTGTTCACCCGAGCGCAAGCGACTTCCCAGCACACTTTCATACCGGCTGTAAGTTTCGATGGTAGCCGTAATAATATCCTCCGTTGTCCGCCTGCCCGGGCGGGGTACGCGCAACCACGGGCCTTCATTCCAAAAGATGTTCCGGTCCGTGTAAATGTTCGACGTCATGAACGCCCGGAAATCCACGGGGTCTGGGCAGAGGACAAACGCTCCGTTGAAGAAATCCGGGTAGAAAACCTGCATGGCCAGAGCTTCCCAACCTCCGGTCGAGGCGCCATAGAGGTAACGCGCCCATGGCTGACCAATAGCCCGAAACCGCCTTTCGACTTCGGGGATGAGCTCCTGAACGATGGCGTCCCCATAGGGGCCGAGGCTGGCCGAATTTACCGCGTAGGAATCGTCATAATAAGGGTTGGCGTGTTGGATCATCAGGCCCACCATGTGCGGCAGACGGCCCGAGGCCCAATCCTGATAAAACTTGTAACCGTATTGGGCAAGTTCGCGAGGTTCGCCCTTCATCTCGGGGGCGGGCGGTTCAGTGCGGAAGGGCACAGGCCAATCCCACCCCGGTTGAAAGTGTCCCTGCTGAATCATTAATGGGTAGCGCGCCTGGGGATGCTCGTCAAAGCCTTCCGGGACGAGCACGATGCCGGTGATCTCGGTGGGACGGCCCCAAAACCGGCTCAAGAGCTTACTTTCGATGCGCACGTAGCGGACATACTTGGAATCATGCGCAGGCGGGATGGGCGGAATTCTCTCCGTAAGGGTGATACGCGTCGTGCCGCCCTCGGCCGGGTCGATGTGAAGGCGGGCCGTAACGCTATAGAGGTTGCCCGGTTTGACAAACCACTTCTGCCCTTCTCCGCGATCCGGGGGCAACTTTACGACATGACCGTCGCCCAGATGATAAGTCTCATAGATATTCAGAAAGCCCTGCACATAATAATCGCCGGCGGGGACCTGATTGAAGCTCTCGACGGGATACCCCAATGTCGAGGCGTCAAAAACCGCCGCGGCGCCGGGCCGCAAGCCCTCTACATCAACGCCGAAGATCTGTTGGGTGTTGAACCCGCCGTACCTTGCGATCTGAAAGCGCGGCTCCTGGCTGCCATCCTTCGAAACCAGTAGATACATGCGCCCATCCAGCGCCTGGTCGCTCAGCTCGCGGGGGAAGGAAATTTCAAACCGCACCTTGGACCCCTTCGCAGGCGTTTGGGCTGACAGTGGAAAGGCTCCCATTGAAACCAGCAGGGTTATCCCCATTAACCGGGAGGCGCGGAACAAGCTCATGGCTTCCCCACTCCTGTGCCCGGCGCTCGTCCTGCGCAGCCGAGAATAAAATCCAGCAATCGCTCGGACTGGAAATACTCGGGAACTTCCTCGTGGCCTCTCCCATGGATAACTTCCACCTCGGCTTGGCCGCCCAGGGCCTTATAGCGGCGAACCAACTCCAGGGTGTTCTGCTCCAGCGGAACGACCTTATCGGCATCACCGTGAAGGTGAAGAATGCGAACGTGCGCATGGGCCAGCGGCGCTAAACGATCAATAGGGTTGTTCTGCTTGAGATGCTGTCTCAGCTCCGCCTCGCTCATCCCGTAGGCGTGTTGAATCTTCTCACCGCCCAGGCTTGGCCAGCTCTCCAGATTCGTGACCGGGTAGATGCCCGCGATGCATCCCACGTCACGGGCATGCTCCGCCGCCCAGTTATAGAGCATCAAGCCGCCGCGACTCTGCGGCAAAAGGCAAGGCCGGGGCGACAGCGCGAACTTCTTCCGGGCATATTTATAGAAATTTGTGTAGGCTTTTCGACCTTGGGAATTTCCGTAGGACTCTCCCACGTCCACGCCGGCAATCCAAACGCCCCGGTCGAGTAGTCGCGTGAACAACCAATCGAGGGACTTGTTCGGATATCTGCCCATGTGGGGCGTGGCCTTAACGAAGGTGGGCGCGTACCAGAGCCAGGGATGCTGGCCTGTGGATTCAGCGTGCGGAGGCTTGATAACGAAACCGTTCCCACCGGGCACGACGAAGTCAAATCGTGTCGCACCATATTCCGTTGATTCAACCTGCGCCATGGCCGACCGTTGCAGCAGAATGAGCGAACCGGCTGATAAGATCACTGCGGCGAGGCAAGCCGCTGCGCTGTTCGCAGGGGAAAGCCCCTGCTTCCCATAGCCCATCACATCACCCTCCCGAGAGCCCGGCTATGGCAAAGTTACCACGGCCACGGCCAGGCCTCCCAGGGATATTTCATCGCTGCCGAGCTGGCTTGCCGCGGGTGGGTCGAATGCCGTCTGCTGATCGACCACTTCCAGCCGGCCTCCTGACGCCCCAGTGACGGACACCACCACAGCCCACGTGCGCTTATTCACCAGCAGCACCTTGCGCTTGCCCTCGCGCGTGACGAATCCCAGGCCGTACACTGAAGGCGTGCTCGGGCGCGTTGCGATGAGCTTGTCGCCGGGGCCGAAATTTGTGCGCAATAATTTCAGCACCCAGAAGCGGGCGTTGGGTTGGCCGGTATCCCAATTCACCATGCTCACGGAAGGCCATTGCGTGGGGAAGCCCAGATACTGCGATTCACCGACCACCTCAACTCCCAACTTGGCCAACTCGCCGAATAGATAGGCGTACATGGCGCCGGAGAGGTTCCAGTAAGAATTGGGAATCGGTGGGGCGACGTAGCCGGCCGGCGCGCCGGTGCCGTCGGTGCCCGATTGCGAGCCGAGCTCGTCAAGGTCCGATTGCGTGTGGGGCGACAGCCGTTGGCGAATCGATTCCGCCCACCGTACCACCGCCAGGAACCGATCGGCTTGATTGAAGAAGGTGTACTGCTGCACCTCCGGTGGCTCATTCTGCGTGGGCTTCGCGTAAAAATGGTAACTGATCATGTCGAGCGGGATTCCCG
>Ga0335085_10014562_pt1 | contig 11464 bp, 15 predicted proteins | sample Lox_Sample_45_FD_206712 | JGI IMG/M metagenome (GOLD analysis project Ga0335085, IMG submission 206712) | Soil microbial communities from Loxahatchee National Wildlife Refuge, Florida, United States - Lox_Sample_4.5 | ecosystem: Environmental > Terrestrial > Soil > Wetlands | place: USA... | reverse complement strand
CTCAACAGGAGCAGGATTTACTCGCCCGCCAGTTACTTGCCGATCTCGCCTCGGAGCGTCGCAGGAGCGAAGCCTTCGCCAACTCGCAGGACCAGCTCGGGAAACTCGCCGATGAAGCTCTGGCCGAGATCCAGACTGGAAGAAAGTCAGGAAGGCCAGGCTTAAAATATGACCGTGGAAGCAATCAAAGCCGCCATTGAACAGCTCCCGGAGCCAGAGCGCCGAAAATTGGCACACTGGTTCGCGGAGCTTGAGGAACAAACTTGGGAGGCTGAGATGGAGCGGGATTTTGCTCCGGGCGGTCGTGGCCAACATCTAGTCGAGAAGATCAATCAGGAAATCGACGAGGCTAGATTCGCTCCGTTGGAAGAGGGACTGTCCCCTCGGCGAGAGCGATGAGCGGCGCGGCACTCTTCGATATAAAGCCGCATCGATTCGAGGATACTCACCTTGGCCTCTTCGATGGATTTTCCAAGTCCATATACTCCCGGAAAACCTTCGCTGTAAGCCCAGTATTTCCGGTCTTCACGCTCAACGGTAATGGGGTAGGTATACATCTCCACATCTACATATTATCATAGAACCCTTTTAGTCTGAACCGAATGCGATCCTAGTTAACGTTCGTATTGGAGGTTCTAATGCCCAATCATTTATCCCGACGTGCCTTTCTCGGTCAGACGGGAACGATGGCTGTTCTGGCCGTGGCGAATCCCCGTGCATGGCGTAGACCGGCAACATCGCCTGTGCGACCTATGCGTTTGGGCGGCCCCATCTTCCTAAAGTCCGACGACCCCGGCGAGCTTGCCGAGGAGCATCGCCGGCTGGGGTACACGGCGGCCTATGCTCCCCAGGTGGAGATCAAGGATACGGACAGAATTAAGGCGATCATCAAAGAATTCGCTGCCCGCGATATTGCCCTTGCCGAGGTGGGCGCGTGGCGCAACATGCTCGACCCCGATCTGGAAAAGCGGCGCCAGAATCTTGCCTACGTACAGGAGCGGCTTGCCCTGGCTGAAATACTGGGGACGCGCTGTTGCGTGGACATTGCCGGCTCCTTCAATCCCCACTACTGGTGCGGCCCCGACCCCAAAAACATCACGGAGGAATTCATCGACGCGACCGTGGAAAATTGCCGCCACGTCATCGACGCCGTCAAACCCACCCGTACCAAATTCTCCATTGAGATGATGCCTTTCAATTTTCCCACGGGGCCGGACGACTACCTGAAGCTGATCAAAAAGGTAGATCGCCAGGGCTTCGCGGCTCATCTGGACGTTTGCAATGTCATGAACAGCCCGGAGCGCATGTACAACAACAGCGCCGTCATCACCGAGTGTTTTAAGAAGCTGTGGCCGTGGATTGTATCCTGCCATGCCAAAGACCTGAGCTGGGAGGACTATGTTCAGATGTCCCTGCGCGAAGTCATTCCCGGCCGTGGCCAGATTGATTACAAGGCCTATCTACACGGACTCGCGGGGCTTCCGGTTGACGCTCCCCTGATGCTGGAACATTTGAAAACTGCGGAGGAGTACGCTGAGGGCCGGCATTATATTCGCAGAGTGGCGCGAGAGATGGACATTCCCATCGGCGGCGTCGACGCGTGAAGCGGCCTCGCCCCGGGCGCGTCAACCCTCTTCGGAGCCCGCTTGCCATTCTTCGTAGGCCTGTTGCATTTCCGGTTCGGGGTCGATGCCGAGTGCGTCGGCGATGCGGTTGATGTAGTTGAAGTAGGCGATGACTTCAACGGCGTCGAGAATGTCGCGGTCGCTCAAGCCGTGCTGCCGGAGCGTCTCCAGGTGGCGCGGACTCAGGGCGCCCGGCGCGCGCGTCACCATCTCCGCAAATCTGCACAAAGCCTTCTGGCGCGGAGTGAGGTTGGCGCGGTTGTAATTATGTTTGACGTGCTCCGCCAGCTTCTCATCGTTCGATTCGGCACGGAGATCCTCTCCGTGAGCTTCGATTCAATAGAAACAGTGATTAGCCCAGGAGACCACGGTGGCCAGCATCTCGCGCTCGGCCCGCGACAGGCCGGAGGGGCCAAACATTGTGACGCGATACATTTGCATGGAGGCTCGCAGCGCACCGGGATTCAGGCTTTGCACCTTGAGGATGTTGAACACCTTGCCGGCGCGCTCGGCGGCTTCGTCATATTCCTGCTTCAGCTCGCCGGAAGCGTCTTCAGGTTCGATAACTTTGATCCATGGCATAGGGCTACCCTCCTAGCAGTGTCTCATTCGTTGTCCTGCCGTCCTTTAGCAGGCCCTCAGTTCAGCGAAGGGGCGGCACATGCCGGGCTAGACCCCCCCATAACATTGCTTACGCTAGTCAGGACTCGGTGAAATCAATCATGACCGGTTTCTCCCGGAACCAGTTGGTCTTGAAGCCGAGGTAAATAATTCCGATGGCAAACCAGACTCCGCCCACGAGCTTTGCCACGATATTCAGGTTGAGCCAGATCCAGCCGCAAAATGCAAATCCAAATAGCGGAAGAAGAACATCTCCGAGGAGGTTGATCCTGCGGCCGGTGGCGTGCTTGATGCCAAACTGCCAGAACGTGGAAAAATTAACTCCCATGAAGGCGATGAAAGCGCCGAAATTCAGCAACTCCGCAGCGTTCTCATAACCATGTCCGTTGAGGGAAAGGAATACTCCGCCGCCAAAGGCGAGAATGGCAATGATCCAGATATTGTAGTTGGGTGTGTTGCGCTTGGGATCAAGGTGTCCGAAGATCCCTCGTGGAAGAACATTGTCGCGCCCCATCCCAAAGAGCAAACGCGCTGCACCCAGGCCTCCCGTGAGCGCGCTGCCCACCGCCGCCAGGATGGTCACAGCCGTCATGGCGAGGAACAGCCAGCGCCCTCCCACGCGCATGCAAACGTCCATAAAAGCGCCCGTGATGTTGTCGAAGTGAAAGCCCGGCCACACTCGCTGGCCCAAATAGACCTCAATGCCACCAAAAACGCCGGTAAACAAGCAGACCAGAACTGTGGCCAGGAGCACATTACGCTTGGGATTTTCGACATCCTCGGCCAGCGTCGTCACGCCGTCAAATCCGATATAGGTGAGCGCGGCCAGCGGCACGGCGCTGCGGATGACACGGTAGTCAAACGTTTTCGGATCGTAAAAGGGCAGCGAGGAAAAAATCCCATCCCAAGCATCCATGTGGAAAAGGTAGCGCACGGCCAGGATCACAAATGCCGCGATGACCACGGACATGAGGGCAAGGAGCAACTTGTTGGCCAAGGCGCTGGCGCGAATGCCGCGCAAGTTCATGAAGGTTATGGCGCCAATGAACGCCGCCATCAGGGCGTAGGCAGGAATCCCGTGCACCCATCCGTGAATTGTCTCCGCCACCCAGACCGCATTGATCAGGGGTTGCAGCAGATAATCAAGAAACATCGCCCAGCCTACCAGGAATCCCAGGTGAAGATTTAATCCGCGGCCCACGTAAGTGTAAGCAGATCCGGCCGAGGGATAGAGGGCTGCCATGCGGCCGTAACTGAATGCCGTGATCATCATGGCAAACATGGCGATCAGGATGGTGTCAACAATATAGCCGTGCGAGCGTTCCTGCACGACGCCGAAGAGGGGAACAGGGGCGATGGGTTGGATCAACACGATGCCATAGAAGATCAGATCCCAGAGTGTGAGCACGCGGCGCAAGCGCGGCGCAGCCGGGGAACCATTCGCCTGAACCGATCGTGTCGCCTCGCCCATCAGGATTGGCTGCCTTGTCCCTTCGCCGCACTCGTCCTTCCAATGGCCGTCAGTATCTCACGAGGTTCGGCTACCCGTAAATGTGGATTCCAGGGTGCGGCAGAGGAAAAGGATGGTGGTAATTACCCCGCACCCACTCGATCCCGAAGACGGTACTGTCATAATTCGAGACGTAACGCCGGCTTCCAGACGGCACTGTGCCGCCAAGATGGCGGCGCTACGTTTCAAATCAGGACAGCACCCGGAGGGCCGGCGGTTTCGTGATTCGGCGCAAGCTATGTTACGATGACAAATTAGCGAAATTTCGGTGGCAGGCGAATTGTCTGGGCCTTTCGAGGCTTGACCAAAGCTCATAGGCATTTACAAAGGCTAATGGTGAATCACAACCCTTCTCAACGCCCGCGCATTCTCAGTGGGATGCGGCCCACTGGCAAACTCCACCTTGGCAATCTGGTGGGCGCTCTCCAGAACTGGGTGAAGCTGCAAGATGAATACGACAGTTTTCACTTCGTGGCCGACTGGCACATGCTGACCACAGGCTACGAGAATACGCTCGATTTGCGCCAGGACACCTGGGAGATGGTCACGGACTGGCTGGCCTGCGGGCTCGACCCCGTCAAGGCCACGTTTTTTGTCCAATCGCGCTTGCCCGAGCACGCGGAACTGCACCTGCTCTTTTCCATGGTCACGCCGCTCAGTTGGCTGGAGCGCGTGCCCACGTATAAAGAGCAGCTCGAAAACATTCGCGACCACGACATCAACACCTATGGCTTTTTAGGGTATCCACTGTTGCAGGCCGCCGATATCCTGATGTACAAACCGCGTTACGTTCCCGTGGGGGAAGATCAGGTTCCGCACGTGGAGCTGACGCGCGAGGTGGCGCGGCGGTTCAACGATGCGTTTGGTGAGGTCATCCTTCGGGGAGAGGAAGAGCACGTAGCGGACGCTCCCTATTGGGACGGGCTTGCGACGAGTACTTGTCTCGGCGCCATTGCCACCCGCGTGCTAACCGCGAAGGATAAGATAGGGGCCATCAAGGAAACCTTTCGGCGGGCGCCGTTGGACTTGAGAGCGCTTTATCTCAACCGCGGCCTCGGGACGGTGCACGAAATCTTCCCCGAGCCGGAAGCGTTGCTTACTTCTGCGCCGCGGCTGCCGGGGACGGACGGCCGCAAGATGTCGAAGAGTTACGGGAACGCGGTTTTCCTTACCGACGCGCCGGATGCGGTTTCGAAAAAGCTCGCCACGATGGTGACCGATCCGGCTCGCAAGCGGCGCAGCGACCCCGGCAACCCCGACGTATGCCCGGTATTTGACCTGCACAAGATTTTCTCCGCACCGGCTGCAATCGATCGCGTGAATCGCGAATGCCGGACGGCAGAAATTGGCTGCGTGGACTGCAAGAAGCTTGCGGCCGGGCATCTCAACGCCTTTCTCGCGCCCATTCAGGAACGCCGTAAACCTTTCGAACAGAATCCGCAAAAAGTGTGGGATATCCTTGAGGATGGAACGGAGCGCGCCCGCAAGGTCACGCATGAGACCATGGCCGAAGTTCGCAAGGCGGTAAATCTTACGCCATGAGAGGAAGCATTCAGCCCTTAGCTTTCAGCCGTCAGCTACAACACCCACACCCCCATCCCCTCTCCCCTGGGGAGAGGGTGGCGGACGAAGGAGGCCGGGTGAGGGGGTTTGAAAGCTGATTGCTGATAGTTGAGAGCTTTTTTCGTATGAACGACGGACCCCGCGAGCCCAATTCGGAGACGCCTGTGCCCGCCGACCTGCCTGAGGGTGGGAACCCCTCCTTGGCCGGCCATCCCGATGATCCTTCGGCGGGAGCAGGTCCAGGCGAGGTTACCGCTCCCGCGGCCAAGCGTGCGTCGCACCTTGCGGCGCCGCCTCCGCCCGTTAAGCTTGGAAACTACGAGGGCCCGCTCGATCTGTTGCTCGATTTGATTCGCAAGCAGCAAATTAATATCTATGACATTCCCATCGCTAAAATTACCCAACAGTATCTTGACTACCTGCATCTGTTGGAAGAATTGAATATCGACGTGGCCGGGGAGTTTATCTTCATGGCGGCCACGCTGATTTACATCAAGTCGCGCACGCTTTTGCCCCCTGACCCGACGGCGCCGCCCGATGAACAAGGAGATCCACGAGAGGAATTAGTCCACCGGCTGCTGGAGCACGAGCAGTTCAAGAACGCCGCGGAAATGCTCAACTCGAAGCGCCTTTTGGAAGATGCCATGTGGTCGCAGCCGGGCATTGGAGAATTTTCCGAGGCTGAAGACGAGCCCGGCCTGGTGGTGTCAGTATTTGACCTGATTTCCGTGTTCCGCGAAATACTGGAACGCGCCAAGAAACGGCCGCAGCTCCAGATCCGGCGGGAAGAAGTTACCGTGGCGCAGATGGTGGAGCACGTCAAGCAGGTGCTGCGAACCAGCCCGGGACCGGTTCCGCTCACGGATTTGATCGGTGACTTCGTCTGGCGGCAGGCGTTGATCTCCCTCTTCCTGGCGGTGCTGGAGCTGGTACGGTTGCGGGCGGTGTTGCTGCGGCAGAAGGATTTGTTTGCCGCCATCACGGTGGCCCGTAGCAAGAGGTTTGAGGAAGTTCTGGCGGCAACCACCGCGGAAGAGCTTGCGGCGGGATTGGGCGACGAAAATCTAAAGGGTAAAGGCTAAAGGATAAAGGGCGAAGCCTGGCGGACGATCCCGCGTTTAACCTTTATCCTTTAACCTTTAGCCTTTAACATTGAATTCCTATGCTGACCGATGAAATTTTGAAGGCCCTCATTGAGGGCATTATCTACGTCACGCCGGAACCCGTCACTCTTGACGGCATTATCAAGGTTCTGGAAGGCGAAGAGCGCGAGCGGGTGAAGGCCAAGCTCGAAGAACTTGTGGCGGAATACGAGCAGAACGCGCACGGAATACAAATCCGCCAGGTGGCAAATGGCTATAAGTTCTCCACCAAGGCCGAGCACCACGAAATCCTGCGGAAATATGTGAAGAGCTTGAAGCCTGCGGTGCGGCTCTCCAAGCCGGCGCTGGAAACGCTGGCGGTGATTGCCTACCGGCAACCGGTGACGATACCGGAAATCGAGGAAATTCGCGGCGTGGATTCAGGAGGAGTGATCCACACCCTGCTGGAAAAGAAATTGGTGGTGACGTCGGGCCGTAAGAGTGTGGTGGGCCGGCCGATCCTCTACCGCACCTCGAAGGATTTCCTGGTGCATTTCGGGTTGAAGGATGTGGGAGAACTCCCCAGCCTGAAGGAATTCGAGGAATTGGCCAAGCGCGCGCTGGGCTCCGAGTGGGCCGCCGAGGGAGCGCCTCCCGTTGCGCAATCAGAACCTGTGCCCTCTGCTGTTGCGGAGACGACAACTTCGGAAGACACGGCCACGACTGCGCAACCGAGCGACACTACACCCCTCGAGCCACCGACTGAGAGCCACAATAGCACACCGCCGGCCACAGGGGAGACGACCTCCACAGGCGAATCGACGGTAGCCACGGAAGAACATGAACGGAAGCCGTAGCCCGGATCATTCACGAATCTTCTAGAGGGCAAAGCAACGCATACGGTTTCACACAGAGGTCACAGAGGCGGCGCACGGAGAATATGGAGACGTCCCCGATGCTTTCTCTGTGCCCTCTGTGGTCAACGAGGTCGATCATTCTTGCAAATAAAGCGCTCCGTGAACTCTGTGTGAAACGCTCTTAAATCGTCTCGGCGTTATCTCTTTCATGAATAATCCGGGCTAGGGGGCTTGGGACCCCGGACTCCGGACCTTTTTATGCAACAACGCCTACAGAAAATCATTGCTGACGCCGGCATCACCTCACGCCGCAAGGCGGAGCAGATCATTTTGGAAGGCCGCGTGACTGTCAACGGGAAATCCGTTTCCAAGCTCGGATCGAAGGCTGACCCGGACCGAGACCACATTCGTGTGGACGGCCGTTTGTTGACCCGCGCCACCGAATATGTCTACCTGCTGGTGAATAAGCCGATCGGATACGTTTCCACGGTCAGCGACCCGCAAGGCCGCCCTACGGTGGTCTCGCTGGTACGAGGGATCAAGCAACGCGTCTATCCGGTGGGCAGGCTGGATTATCACTCCTCCGGCTTGATGATATTGACCAATGATGGCGAGCTGGCGAATTTCCTGATGTCGCGGGCATCGGCCGTCCCGAGAACTTATCAGGTGAAGTTGGAGGGCCGGCCGGATCCTGTGGACATTTCCAAGCTCCAGACCGGGATCGTGCTCGACGGCCGGCGCACCGAACCCTGCCAGATTCGCGCCCTTGGGCAGGAAGCCAAACCTTGGTATGAAATCACCCTGGTGGAAGGCCGCTACCATCAGGTCCGGCGAATGTTTGAGCGCATCGGCAAGGGAGTGGTAAAGTTAAAGCGCGTGCGGATAGCATCCCTGACGGACAAGGGCCTGGCGCCCGGCAAGGCGCGCCACCTGACGCGCGCGGAAGTTGAGCGGTTAAAGAATTGGAAGAGGGAGAAAGAAAGAGCAAAGGATAAAGTGTAAAGGGAAACGGGTAAAGGCTAAGTTGAGCACGCTGTTTTTTACCCTTTAACCTTTATACTTTACACTTTCAGGCAACCATGCCGCGTTCCTCGATTTACGAAATCCTTCCTCCCTGGTCCAGCCGCATTCGGCCGTATCCCCCAGGTAAGCCGATTGAGGAAGTCGAACGCGAGCTGGGGCACACGGCCATCAAGCTGGCGTCAAACGAAAATCCGTTGGGGCCTTCCCCCAAGGCCCAGGAAGCCATTCGAAACTATCTCGCTAGCATTCATTTCTACCCGGACGGCAGCGGATATTACCTGCGGCAGAAACTGTCGGAGATTCACGGCCTTCCCGCGGAGCAAATCATCCTGGGAGCGGGTTCGACCGACCTGATTGAGTTGGCGGCCAAGACCTTTCTTTCCGGCAGCGCTGACGAAGCGATCACTTCCGAATCGGCTTTCTATATGTACCGGCTGGCCATCGAAGATATGGGCGCCGGACTGGTGCAGACGCCGATGCGTGACATGACCTTCGACCTGGCGGCGATTGCCCACGCCATCACGGCGCGCACCAAGGTGGTCTACCTCGGCAATCCCAACAACCCGACGGGCACCATGTTCACGTCCGAGGAGTTGGACCGGTTTCTGGCGGGAATTCCGCCACGCGTCCTGGTGGTGCTGGACGAGGCCTATTTTGAATATGTGCAAAGGCCGGATTATTCCCACTCGGTGGATTGTGTGCGGGCAGGGAAGAACCTCCTGGTGCTGCGCACGTTCTCCAAGGTGCACGGCCTGGCGGGAATACGGCTGGGGTACGGTATGGGACATCCGGAACTCATCGAGTGCTTGCAGCGCATTCGCTCGCCGTTCAACGCCTCGAGCCTGGCGCAAGTGGCGGGCATGGCGGCGCTCGACGATTTCGAGCACGTCGCCAAGTCGGTGGAGAGCAACCGCCACGAGATGAAATTCTTGACTGGCGAGTTGACGCTATTAGGTGTCCATTACACGCCCTCCGCCGGGAATTTCCTGCTGGTCGACACCGGTCGCGATTGTGAAGAGGACTTCATTCGTTTGCTGCATGAAGGCGTGATCGTGCGGCCCATGAAGCTCTATGGTTTCCCCACCTGCTTACGCGTGACGGTGGGAAGACATGAGGAAAACGAGCGGTTCTTGGGGGCGCTGCAACGCGTGCTCGATGCACCAGTGAAGAGGTAAATGGGAGCGCAGGGCTGGAAAGCGAGCCCTCCAATGCGAGTTCGTCATTTCTTGTTTTTTTAGCACGCATTTTGGGGCGCGGGTTGAAAGTCGCGGCTTCGATCCCAGAGACCCCTCATCCGCTTCGTACCTCAGCACCTTCGCCCCTGGGAGAAGGTTGGAAACCAAACCGCCCTCTCCGAGGGGAGAGGGCGACGGCCATGCGCCGCCGGGTGAGGGGTCACTTCGTCGGCCCATAACCACTTGGTTGCGGCGCCGCCGACCGGCGCTACCTTTCTGAACAAGCGAAATCTATGTCCGACGCCATTAGAGAGATTCTCGAGCAAAACAAGACGCTGGCGGTGGTAGGTTTGTCCTCAAAGACCACGCGCCCCAGCCACGGCGTGGCCGCTTACTTGCAGCGCCATGGGTATCGAATTATTCCCGTGAACCCGCACGAGGAATCGGTGTTGGGAGAGAAGGGTTACGCCTCACTCGATGCGGTGCCCGAGGCTTTCGATGTGGTGGTGATCTTTCGCCGCCCGGAGTTCGTGCCGGAGGTTGTGGAATCCGCGATTCGCAAGGGCGCCAAGGTGGTGTGGATGCAAGAAGGTGTGGTTCACGAACAAGCCGCTGAGCGTGCCCGCGCCGCCGGCCTCAAGGTGGTCATGGATCGCTGCATCCTGAAGGAACACGCCAAGCGTTTTGTGGCTGAAAGAATTTAGGGGGGGATTCCAACGATTCCTTCAATTAGTGGGAAGGCCCGTCATACCCGGATCCGATTCACGCTGGGTAACTGTTACGGCAGGGCTTCAACTCGCGCTCAGAGCTGATCGGATTGCCTCACCTATGGCCGATGACAGGTCAGTGACTTTGCATTTCATGTATGCGCTCTGGCCGCACGCGCAACGGCCCCGTCCACGCGTTCAAACCTTGGCCTTCCATGGCCTCTTAAGGGTCGACGAGATAAAAGGTTCGCCGCGGCGGACCGGCGCCACCAACCAGAAAACCCATGGTCAGCAAACCAATGACCCTGGTAACTCACGGCTGAAGTTCTGCCAGGGGCAATCCCGGAACACGCTCGAAGTGCCTCCGGTTGCGTGTCAAAAGGGTTGCTCCTCGCGCCAGTGCGATTCCGGCAATCAGGCTGTCTCCCATGCCAATCCCGATCCCTGAGCGTTCAAGTAACTGGCGAACCTCGGCAGCCCTTCGTGCGGCGTCGACATCAAGCGGCAAGACCTGAATACTTTCCAGCAACGCCAGGACGCTCTCCTGCTGCCGGCGGCGACGAGCACCAGCGAGCAGTTCGAAGTAGTTGATTGTCGTGGTCTGCAACCGATCAAGGCGGAGGGCCTGAAAGACCGCCTCTGCCCCCGGGCCGCGTCCCTCCAAATAGTCAATCAGCACGTCCGTATCCGCAAGGATCATCGCCAGCTCGCGCGCAGGCAGGCAGCGCTTTTCTGCAACTCAGCCGCCTCCGCATGCTTCAGTTTCCCGCGAAGGTGAAGAGCTCTCTCGCGCCGTGCGCCTCGCTCCCCTTCCTCGCTGAGATACAATTCAACCGCCTCGTTGATAACGCTGGAAAAGCCCTTGTCCCCCCGCTTGGCCGCAATCGCGATCAGGCGACTCCGGTGTTCAGGCTTAAGCTCAATCGTGGTTCGCATGAAATTATTCTACCATAGACATGCATGTGCATGCGCATAGTCACTGAAGCATGGCGCTTTCTTCCGCGGTGATTCTAGATGCGGATTCGGCTGGCTTCTCGGCGTCTTGTGCCAGAGTGTGCATGGTCAGGATGAGCTTGCGGTATTGTGACAATATTTGCGCGGGCGCGACTGTCCATTTCATCTGCCGCAACGATTCCTCCGAAAGCAGGGCAAGGCTGTCGAGCAATTCATTTGTGCAGTCGAGGCGTGACTCGAATGCTTCGAGTGTCAACCGTGGCCTGGCCGGACTATAGAAGATCACTAACTCTCGCCGCTCCTCCCGGGAGGGGGCAAGGGGACGCAGTTTCCCATTGTGCTTTGCT
>Ga0335085_10014561_pt1 | contig 11465 bp, 12 predicted proteins | sample Lox_Sample_45_FD_206712 | JGI IMG/M metagenome (GOLD analysis project Ga0335085, IMG submission 206712) | Soil microbial communities from Loxahatchee National Wildlife Refuge, Florida, United States - Lox_Sample_4.5 | ecosystem: Environmental > Terrestrial > Soil > Wetlands | place: USA... | reverse complement strand
CGCACGGAAACAAAGCGCGCGCATTACCGAAGCCTGCACTATATCGTTCTCCGTCTCGAGTCTTGTTTGTTCCATGCAAAGATGGGTAGGCCGTCGCGCTCATCAGCTGCCATATGCCGACAGCCTGCGCGGAGACATCGATTCGCTGGCCATCTCCCGTTTGATTCCGCCAAAACAGCGCGAAGAGTGCTGCAGTAGCAGCTTCGATCCCGGACTTCGTAGCTATCATCGGTATACTAATTCGCACTGGAGGTAAGTCTTTGTTGCCCGTCAGATATAGAAACCCACAGCGTGCCTGAATGGTAAGATCGGTTCCTTTCCACTGCGCGTGTGGTCCACGCTGGCCGAACGGTGTGATTGATGTGTAGATCAGCCCCGGATTTAACCTAGAGAGCGTCTCGAAGCCCAGTCCAATCTCGGCAAGGCTTCCGGGTCTGCAAGATTCGATAAACACGTCCGCGCTCCTGGCCAGCTCTCTCAGCAACTCCTGGCCTTCCACTTTACTGACGTCGAGCGTAATCCCTTTCTTACTCGTATTGAACGCCAGCCAAAATAAGCTCTTTTCCGGATCGCGCTCGTCTCTATAATATGGTCCTCGCCGTCTCGCCGGACATCCTTCAGGGGGTTCGACCACCACAACATCAGCACCTAAGTCACCCAGTAGTCGGCCACACATAAAAGTTAGCTCACCAGCGAGCTCAAGTACGCGATAAGGGGCGAGGAGATAGCCGCCCTTGCCTCCAGCCTCAGTCATAGCGTCGGTATACCTCTACAACGGAGTCGCTCAGAGGGTCTTTCAACCACCCGCGGACCTTAACAAACATTGAGTGCATCCATCCGCTCGCTATTTTGCCAGCACGTTCTGCGCCAAACACGCCGGCCTTTCCTCTTCGCGGCAGCCCTTCAGCTAAACGTGCTTCTCCCGCGTCATCGACCACGCGCATAAGTCATGTAGCGAACGGCATCGATGCGTCGCTTTGTGAGACATTGTTTCTCTCTCTTCGCTTCTTCTCCGAGTGATTTGCAAATCTGCTTTTTTATAAAGTTATCGCACCCGAAAACTGAGCCTACCACCCTAGAAGCACCTCTTGCATTCCATCTCGGCCACGTTGCATTAGCCTCCTCCCCCTTTGCGCATCCGCAACTTGCCAGCTTGCGACGAGGGTCGTGATGCTCGATCAGGCCCGGACAAATGTCTAATCGCACGAGGCGTTAGAATTGTACGTCTCCTCTCGTCTTCGACCCTATATTACTGACCCGAAGGCACTGCGGTTGTCTGCGGTGCAAACCTAGTATCACCGCAGGCTCACCAACAGGCGCAGCACCCGAAATCGTCTGCGGCTCGGCGATACCGCGGTAGGATTGCTAGCTTCACGTTCGTTGCGTTCGAGCAATTATCTACGATCCTTGACTAACCGGTCGATGAGGACGACGCAGAGCGTGCATGGTCACAGCTCGTATTCTTGCACGAGCCAACGTCCGATCGTCGTCTCCTGTATCTCGGTCGTACCTCCACCGAGCTCGATGAGCTTTGCGTCGCGCGCAAGACGTTCTACAATGTACTCTTCCATGTAGCCATTTCCTCCTAATATGTGGATCGCTTCTGTCGTGACGTAGCTAGCCATTTCCGCGACATACAATTTACCAAGGGAAGCATTGCCCGGTGTTGCAGCGAGAATAGATTTGCCGATCACATCACCAAATACAAAAGAACGCGAATTCACCAGTGCTGCATACATTCTCGCCAGCCGGCGTTGAATGAGCTGGTAGTCTCCAATAGGCCGCCCTCCCTGCTTTCGATCGCGTGCATATTTGAGAGCAATCTCGAAAGCTCGCTCCATTAAGCCATAAGATACTGTCTGCAAACCAACTCGCTCACCAGCTAGCGATTTTCTCACATGATCGCGGTCCCGGTATTCTGAAGTTAGTATGCGATCCTCCGGAATTCGACAGTCATCGAGAAAGACTTCGCCTGTTGGGCTCGATCTAAATCCCATCTTCTTCATCGGAGGGCCTGTCGAAATTCCAGAGTCCTGACGCTCAACTATAAATGCTTCTACACTCTCCGCTCCATTCTGACGTAGCTTCGCGTACACCACAAAAATATCAGCAAACGGGGCATTAGTAATAAAAGTCTTGCTGCCGTTGAGAACGTAATGCCCGTTGTGATGAATAGCTAATGTTTTCATGTCGCGCAACGCGGCCGATCCCGCCTGGGGCTCAGTTAGACACCAGGACCCGATCTTCTCAAGACGACTTAACGGATCCGCCCATCGCTTCTTCTGGTCGAGAGACCCTTTTCGACGGATAGCAGGGGCGGCCAGCGCAGTGGTTGTTCCATAGGCTAGGCTCATGCCACCGCACACCCGACCCATTTCCACCCCCAAGACGCGGGGTACGAAGCGCTTGAGTTGTTCTTCTGGCGGCGACTCCGCAATCAGTGTTGCTAGTTCGCCGTTTGAATCGATAAGGCCGAGAACACCCATCATCTCTCGGGTCGGCCCGTAGGGTAAGAGCTTGCCGGCTTCCATGTCCGGCACTAACGGCTCTATGACTCGCGTCAGGTACTCGCGTATAGTCTGACGTATCATGCGCTGAGTCTCTGTCAGTCCATAATCCATTTCTACATGCTCTCCTTCCTTTGTAATTCAACGACCAATGAAATGTGGCACACGCTTCTCGACAAATGCTCTCGGCCCTTCGCGCGCGTCAGCCGATCGTGCTATTTCTCGTGCGATTTCGTCCTCGATTGTGAACGCGTCATTCAAAGGTCTGCCACTCGAACGAAGAACTGTCTCTTTAATTTTTCTAATAGCGAGCGGTCCACTGGTCACTATCCTCCGAGCGACTTCGAACGCTCTCTCTAGCAGCCTGTCGGATGGCACTATCTCGTTCACTAGCCCTATTCGCAGTGCCTCCTGGGCAGATATTGAATCTCCAGTCAATAGGATTTCCATCGCTTTACAGTACGGAATTTGTCGTGCTAAACGAACCATCGATCCACCGCTAGGCACGAGACCGTGTCTCGGTTCGGTAAGGCCAAACGAAGCTTGCGGAACAGTGAGCCGAATATCAGTGGCTTCAACTATTTCGGTGCCGCCGGCCAAAGCCGCACCATTGATAGCGGCTATTACTGGCTTGTAAAGCTCGAACCGCCTTAGGATTGCTGTCTGATACACCGAGCGATCCTTTATAAGCGCTGTATCCCACTCATCTTCCGGTGCTCTTGCTCTGGTCAGAAGCGGTATCAGGCGCGCGAGGTCAGCACCCGCGCAAAACACGGTCCCGGTGCCCGTCAGAATGGAAACGCGGAGATCATCATCGTCGCGAAACTCGACCCACGCGTGGGCGAGACGCACCATCATTTCGGGCGTCAGAGCGTTGCGCTTTGCCGGACGGTTAAAGGTTATGAGCGCGATATCACCTTGTTTGTCGAACAATAGTTCCGCCATACTATATACTCTGATTTACTGCGTGACTACTGCGAGAGTTACCGAAACGCATCGCGCGACGCCCATGAGGCGGTCCGTGTTTAGCATCCGAGTAAAAGCGAGACCTGTCGCGCAGCTCGAAGCCCGCTTTCTACAGCGCCGTCTATGAATCCCTGCCAGCCGAAAGCGATGTCTCCGCCGGCAAACACAATGTTACCCTCTGGTTGCTGAAGATCCTTTAGAAAACGCGTTATCTGCTGCATCTTAGGTACAAAGTAGCCACCCTTTGAGTACCTATCGGCGGTCCAATCATGCCCAGTCACCGCCAAGACCCTTTCGCCCGGCAAAAAACGCGACACCTCGTCTTCGACTTCCGCACGGTTGCACACATCGAACTTATTCCCCAGCGCGAAACCTACCATCACAGTCCCTTCCACGCCGTGCAATTCGCTTTGAAGCCACACAAGCCCTTCGCCGTCGCCAAGCGCAAAGAAATCTTCCTGCCGCTTGGCGATTAGCGACCATGATTTCGCGGACCGATTCGCATGCTTTTCGCGCGCAGCGCCGAGTTTGCTCGGGAGCAACGATGGCACAAATTCGATGTCGCTCAATACGTTGACGGGAACCGCAACGACTGCAGCTCGCGCCGAGAAACGTCTGCCGGTCTCGGTGGTAGCGACAACTTCGCTGTTGCTGCGTCGCACACTGCTGACGGGCGTTGATGAAAGAATATCCGATCGATGCGTCCGCTCTGCGTCCGTTATCATACAGTTAATTAAAGCGCGGGTGCCATGGCGTAGCTTGTACCGAACGCCTGCTTCAAATAGCCCCGCAGTGGTGTAGTTGCTCAGCGCCCAAAAGTGTAATAAGCCCAACAGGCTCACATGTGCGCAGGACGACCCGACCATCGCCGCCAGGCTCGCGGTAGCTAGGGCAATTTCTCTTTTCATTAGTTGTGAGTCGTGTATGCGTTGTTGTGTGCTGATAGCGTCAAGCGCTTCGAGACCCTTATACCAGTCTTCGTCGTGCGGTCGGTCTATTCGCCGTGCATCCTGCATAACCCTGTCCAAAGTCCTAAATAGGTTGCCTACTAAATCTGCCCCTCCCATGGTACGCTCACCCTCGGTGACCAATATCGCGTTTTGTGCCTGGGGGCTTTCTGTCACCTCAAGCCCGTATCGCGTGATCTCGGCCCATATATGGGGCTGCGTCCAGTGTACCCAGGTGCCGCCGAGCTCGACCACGTGTCCCGCAAATTCCGTAGTAAAGGTACGACCGCCCAGCCGATCTCGCGCTTCCAGGAGCAAACATCGAATCCCTTTGCCGCAGAGTTCACGCATTGCAGTCACACCAGCAAAGCCACCGCCGATGATCAGAACGTCATAATCGGTCGACATACTTAGCTCCTTGCGCGTCTAGCCGATTGTTTTGCATGATTAATTGCCGCAACGTTCATTGCACCTGGCCGGCCTTTTTTCAGGGAGTGTAATCGATCTGCACATGCCGCCTGTGACCATGTAAACTGAGTATAAAAGCGCGGCGGATAACCTCATCTCCGGATACGTCTGTGCCACTTCAAATCGCCCATACAATTATGTCAATCTGCCTCGGCACATTCCGCTGGCCTTGACTCCGGCTAGGCTTCGGGTCGCGCCAATGACTATGGATGACTAGAGACCGACCGAAGGGCACCGGGCCTGCTGTTTTCATTCTCTCCTCCCGACGTCACCCTTCAGGGGGATGAGCAGCTAGTTTTATGCCAATGAGCTCCCTGCCATTAAAAAGCAACCTCACATTGGAAAGGCTCCATAGAAAAGCCGATAAGGTTCTATCTTGAGTTGCATTCTGCAACATTGATGAATCTAATTGCACAACAAGGCCCAATGCCTAGGAGATTAGGTCAGGAACTGGCGTTTAATCCGCAGGCACTGAACGATTATGTAAATAGGCGCTGCGGCATAGAAGATGCTTATGGTCTTTGCTCGCACATACCAAGAAACGATACAGCGCCCTTCAGTTAGCCCGAAATTTGCGGCCGGTTTCTGACGCGAACTTTTCTTGCGATCGTGGGCTGGAGGTTTCGGATGCCGGATAGCGCTGAGACTGCTGGAACACGTGGCCGAATAATAACGGTGGTCGAGGGATTTTGGCTGGCGCGTCTCGAAGAGCTGCGCGAACAGCGCCTGGGAACTGTGCTTCGGGACACCGAAATGGGGGCGCAAGCAGCAGCTTCCAAATGGCGTCGGTCTGCATCGGCTGCGGCGCTCGCTCAAGAGCGTGGCGTTTTCGCGATCACGGGCTCGCATAGGCTCGTTTGTGCTCCAATGCAAAGAGGCCTCCAATGAACTGCAAGGAACTTTGTCGACCACGGTGTTTCAGGAACGCACCGTTCCTGCGGTTCGTCATTATTGCTTTACCCTCTGCCATGGCAAAAAGCACTGAGCGCCTTGAAACGCAGATAACGCATTTCGCGATCTAAAAGGATCTTAATATGTGGAATAAGTCGACTCATAACCTTCGCGCTGGACTTTGTTTGGTCATCTCAACCCTCGCGCTACTCTCGGCGATGCCAACAAACATAATATCGGCACAAGACAGTCCTATGACGCTAACGCCAAGCGGCACAGTGACCAGCGGACAACTCGAGTTTCGCAGATACTGCTCATCCTGTCACGGTCTCTCCGGCAAGGGCGATGGACCGGTGGCTTCCGCCTTAAGGAAGCATCCTAAAGACTTAACTGTGTTGAGCAAGCATAATCACGGACAGTTTCCAGAACAGCATGTCTATAACGTAATCTCTGGCGAAGAAGTAGTCGCATCGCATGGGACCAGGGAGATGCCCATCTGGGCCGTTCAGTTCAGGCAATCGCAAAGAAGCATTCTTGGCGCTGGCAGTTCGCAGCGCAGTCCACAGCGGGTCGCGCGTGAAATCGAGCTAATTGTTAATTATATCAAATCTATACAGCAGCAGTAACTCGCGCGAAGTTCAGGTTTAAAGCAAGCGGTGTTTCCTACATGTTCGGTGTACACTGACTATTGTGTTAGGCTCAAAAGGCGTATTATAAACTCTCAAAAGGGCAAGGCATGTATCGTGAGTGTGAGCGAGAGTGCAGTTACGCGTGGGTCGGGCACGACAGAACTCCAACTCATGCTGTGTCGCGTCTCGTCAATTAGAGTAACGTGCCTGCTTAGTTTTACTGACAGGAACCACAAGAACTCGAGGCTTTTTGTCTCTACGTTCGCGAATCAGGTTATTAAGACTTGGGAGACACGACACTAGAGGCTACGACCGAGGCTATTGACGATGCGAGACTGTCACTCCATGAGTCTTCGCTTCGGGCGTCTCACACTGTGTCTTGGTTCCGTTCGATTGGAATGGGTGCTCTATTGAGTCCTGCATATTATAGTGACAGATTTGCTTGATGCCAAAACGAGCGGATGAGCGGTGGCCGCCGGCGCATGCGGCGCAGAGCGCGGCGGGCCTGATGGCTGAGTTGGGCGAAATCGCGCGGGCAGAAGTTGGGCAGTTGGTGATGCTTCCAATAGCCCCAAATGTACTCGACCGGATTGAGTTCCGGGGCGTAGCCCGGCAGCCACTCGACGGCGAGCCGACCGCGCTGCGCGGCGATGAAGTCGCTGACCATCCGCGCCCGGTGCGCCGGCAGCCCGTCCCACACGACCAACAGCTTGCCCGGCAGATGACGCAACAGATGGCCGAGAAAGTCCACCACCTGCGGTCCGCGGATGGTCATCGGGTAGAGCCGGAAGTAGAAGTTCCACCAGGTGATGCCGGCCGCCGCCGACAGCACCTTCCAGTTGAAGTGATACTGCAGCACCGGAGTGTGCCCGCGCGGGGCCCAGGTGCGCACCCGGTGCGGCCGTTCGCTCAGTCCGCTTTCGTCGACCAAGATGATCGTGCGTCGCTCGCACAGCGCTTTTTTTTAATCCCGGGCCAGCGGTACTTCTTCCGGTTCCCCATCGCCTGCTCGTCGCGTTCCAGTGCCCGCCCGCTCGGTCGCTGGCAACTCCAGTTGAGCTTGCGCAGGATGCGCCAGACGTGGGCCTCGTGGTACCGCACTCCGGCCCGGTACTCGATGAGGTCGCGCACCCGCGAGGCGCTCCACAGCCCCGTGGCGAATCCGAACGCTTCGGGGCCACGCTTGAGCGCCTGCTCGAGGTCGCGCAACTGGGCCGCAGTGAGCCTGGCCGGGCGCCCAACCTGTTTGGCCTTGCGCAAGCCGCGCACCCCAGACTGTTCAAGCTCGCGCGCCCAGCGGCTGACCGACTGCCGATGCACGCCCACTGTGCGCGCGACCTCGGACTGCCTGAGTCCCGCTCGAAGTAATCGCGCCGCCTCCATCCGCCGCTCTTCCAAAGCCGCGAAATCCCTTCGCACACCCGCTGGATTACCCATACCCTATACATTAGCAGAAACCAGTAGTCTTGTCACTATCTTATGCGAGGCTCAATAGTATGCGGATCAACCGAGGTAAGGGTCGAGGGCGTTGGTTCTCGCTCCGGCAGAGCACCCTCGAGCACCGTCAGTGAATTGTATCTCCCTCACGGTGCAGGTGCACACGCACAATTTCACGCATAACTAGCGACCCGCCACATGAAAATGTATGGCACCTCGCTCGAGGCGATGGGCACGATCGCCGTCACATTACGAAGACGTGCGCACATCAAATCCCGGCCCTTACATGCATGACCGTCCGCTCTCAATGGACGATTATCTCAAGGCGCGAAAGGTATCATATCCATATCGCCCATGCGAGCGTTGTCTGGAAAACGATCCCGCCGAGGCGGATTATAGTTACTTCACCAGTGCGCGCGCGATCTGGAAGTGTTCTCACGTTTACATTTTCGGGAGCGCCGGACTTCATCCGTATTTCGCCAATGATATAGCGGAGCGTTTCGACCTCTTCACAATGGGGCTAACTTGCTGAGCTCCGAGAGCCTTCCGGATGGCGGAGATAGAGCGTACAGATGTCGATGTCGCGGAGGTCTACGACTGTTTCACGTAGGTGCTGCTGCTCCAAATCGAAGCTATGGGGTTTTGCGGACGAGGTGAAGCAAAGAACTTCAACACTTTCGAGTGTATAGGACTTGGCGGTTAACTGCCCCTCAATACCCATGGCGGGCTTCTTTCAGAAGCTCACGTCTGGGGCATTAACTACATTGTAGAGGCCACACGACAGCCGAAGCACGAATATGGCTCGCGGCAGGTCAGAGACGCCAAACTAGGCTTAGTCACGTGGTGGGTTGATTTCGGCGATGGTGGCCTAGTAATCCGCAGGAGATAACGATGGGCACCCAGCCTAGAACCGAATACAGTCTTCCTCTGCCACGAATGATTGGACTAGCAGCAGACTTGTACAAGTATTGCAAAGCTCACGAAGTCCGCTTCCAACGCTGCACAGCATGTGGGACTTGGAGACATATCGCGCGCGACATGTGCGCAAACTGCGACTCTCAACCTTGAATGGGCCAAATCATCAGGCCAAGGTAGCATCTTTTCCTGGACTATTGTGGCACAACAGCCACTGCCACAGTTCGCCGTTGGTACCATATACGATAGCAATTATTGAACTGCAAGAGGGTGTACGCATGGTTTCTTGCGTGATGGATATCAAACGGGCTACGACTCGGCATGCCGGTCGAGGTTTTCTTCGAGGATGCTGGTATCGTGTCTCGTCAATTAGAGTAACATGTACGCTTGGCTTTATCGGCGGAAGCTTGTTGTCTCTGTGTTTGCGAATCAAGTTACTGAGACTTGAGAAACACGACACTAGACCCGAGGTCTCGTTGCCGAAATTCCGACGTGCTTCAGCCTGGCTATGATGGGTAATGCTCCAATTATGGAATTTACTCGGTTTAGTGTGGTCGTATAGGACAGTGCTTTTCTCTCAGACGTGAAAGTTACGCCACAGGAGAAGGACCGTGAGCGGCAGACAAGATATTCGCATGACACTTCAAGAACAACTCGCGTTTCTCCAAGAGCATCGGACTATAAGTCTCTGCACTCTAGATAAGGATGGTTATCCACACGTTGTAGCAATGAACTACCTAGCACAGCACGACCGCATCTATATGGCGACCTACAGAAAGTCCCAAAAGGTCGTCAACATTCGTCGCAATCCGAAGGTCGCCCTCTTTCTTGAGTCTGGAGGATTCTCGCGTCCACGGGGACTCATGATTCGTGGTGTATGTGAGATAGTCGAAGAACCCAGCGAAGTTCTCCGAATTATCAGTGCGCTTGTTCAGTTAGAAGGGGATGGCTTGCCACCGCTCTCGAGTCAAATTGAAAAGGCACGCCCCGATAAGCGGGTAGTCTTGAAGGTGAAGCCTCATAATTTTGTCAGCTGGGATTTTAGGAAGCTGGATAAACCCGTTACGCAGTAGTCGGAAGCTCAGCTTTACCTGATCAGGAGACGAAACGTTCTAGTGTGATGTCCCATTAAGAACTTTACAAAAGCGATGGAGCTTTTCGAGGAGCGAGTCGGCCAATTGCGCACGCTCTTGAACGAACCGCGCCGCGGGGATGCCGCGCCAGCCCGCGCCTTGACCCGCGGGTGCTTGCGGGTGGCGTAGTTGTCTGCGATCAGATGAACCTTAAGAAAGGCGCGAAATTCCTGGGGTTGATGGCGCAGCTTGCGCTGCGTGATGACCGAACCGTCGAGCACGTAGAGCGCCTCGAACAGCGTGGTCGTACCATGCCGATAGTAGTCGTGGGTCACCCTCGACGCGTAGCCCAGCCCCATTGGCAGCATCGGCTGAGTACGCTCCAGAGCCTGAATCTGGCTTTTCTCATCCACGCATAGCACCAATGCCTTGTCCGGGGAATTGAGGTAAAGGCCCACCACATCGCGCACCTTTTCCACGAAGAACGGGTCGGTGGAGAGCTTGAACTCTTGGTGCGATGAGGTTGCAGGCCGAAGAGCGCGAAGTAGCGCGCCACCGTGCTCTTGGAGATGTCGGTTTCGTCGGCCACCGAGCGCACGCTCCAATGGGTGGCGCTCTTGGGCCGGCTGTGCAGCACCCGGTTGATCAGTCCCGCCACCTGCTCGTCGCGGTAGCTGCGCGGCCGTCCCGGACGCAATTCGTCGTGCAGGCCGACCAGACGCTGCCCGGTGAAGCGCCCGTGCCACTTGCCGACCGTGGGTGTGCTCCAGCCCAGACGCTCCGCGACCACGGTGTTGCTCTCGCCCGCCGCCGCGCACCAGCGCCCGTGCCACCATCACATGCGGCAACGAGCGCTACGCGGCCAACGCCGAGAGCTGCGTTCGCTCTTCGGCGCTCAGTACCAGCGCCGCCTCGGGTCTTCCAGTCGCCATCGGCATCTCTCCTTACCGGAAATGATGCGCAGTATGCAAGCAATAATTACACAAGCTAATTGCGGGACAGCAACTAGTGTTGTGTCTCTCAAGTCTCAGTAACTCGATCCGCTCAACGCAGAGACAAAAAGCTTCTGGCCAGTAAAGCCAAGCATGAATGTTACTCTCATTTACGAGAGACGACACTAGTTGACACCCCCATACCGCGAGAAATGAATGTCTGAAGGCAAACCCGACTCATGACAATTTCGGTCTAGAACAGCACACCATCTCGAACAGCTCTCGATAAGCCTCAGGATATGCTTTTACAACCTCTACAAATCATCAGTGGCTGACGATGCGTACTAGTTTGGATTATCAGACACGTTCTGCCATTTCAACTACTGGGGCCAGGCTCTTGATTATGTCTCGTCCCATCCCCTGCGCTATGTCTGCGCGGCTTTTGAAGTAACCTTCCATTCCCAGATTATAGACAACTACCCGGTTTGCACCAGCATCCTGATAGCGCTTTAGGAAGTCTGCAGACATTTGAACCGCTTCTAGGTTCATTGAGGGTGAAATATCCAGCGAGTGAAAGTCCCGCCCTGCTTCGTGCATCATTTGTCTCAAAAGATTAATGTCTTTTTCAAATTGATCTGGATCATTCGCCTCAGGAAACCAACCATCATAGCTACGAGCGACGCGTTGTAGACCCTTCGCT
>Ga0335085_10014560_pt1 | contig 11465 bp, 4 predicted proteins | sample Lox_Sample_45_FD_206712 | JGI IMG/M metagenome (GOLD analysis project Ga0335085, IMG submission 206712) | Soil microbial communities from Loxahatchee National Wildlife Refuge, Florida, United States - Lox_Sample_4.5 | ecosystem: Environmental > Terrestrial > Soil > Wetlands | place: USA: Florida... | reverse complement strand
TGGGCCGCGCCACACAGGCATCAATAGCGCATAGCTTATTAGATCGCCGCTCTTTTCCGTGCAAACATAGAGCCCGTTCTCACTTTTCCTAAGAAGCGGCTCGATGGGCTCAGGCGCTTTCTCAGCATTTGAAAGGTAAAAGCGGCACTTCGCTCCTATGTTGATCTGCGAAGCGTGCGCCGCGCGAGGTAATTGTTTGGCAAACGCACCGCCCAGCAAAAGGATGACAAGAAGTGCCTTGAAAATCGCTAGCGGGTCATTTTGGGTACTCATCGATTAACCTCCGAGCGTCGGGCGCAGGCAGATACGCCGGGTGCGGGATCGTATAGTACATTACACTTGCCGGATTTGATGAATCTCCGAATCCGAGGATATGACCAAATTCGTGCGCTATGATATTGGGCTGGTACTTATAGCTATCCGTCAGATATATGTGTCCGCTACCGGCGGCGGCGCACGCATAGCTATCGGCACTGTTGCCACAGGCCTCAAAGGTATCGTTCTCAATGCTCAGTTCGGGGACATCGCGGCCTGTAACCTGAACAAAGTCGATGCTCAACTTGTAGCCGTTGAGATACGCATGATTATACGATGTATTTAACTCATCAATGGGCGTTTCACAGTCAATTCCGGGATTGCACTGGGTCTCTACGGTACCCGAAAGGGTATCTCCCTCTCGATGCAAATAGGACAGCAGCACCTTGTCCAAGTCCGGCGCCATTGGGTGAGAACCCGTAGCAGAAACTCCCTGGTCTTCCAGCTCCCTCAGTGTACTCGCCGCATACGCAAACGCTGCGGTGACGGCGCCATCTGCGAACTTTCCGCCGCCCAAGACTGATGCGACGCCGCCGAGCGTGGCAGATTCGATGGCGCCGAAGACGTTGATCGATCCGCCGGTGTTGACGATGCCGCCGACGCCCGCAGCCAGGAAACCCGAACCGAACTTGCCGCCGCCTGCCGCCGAAGCGACGCCCCCGATCAGGCCGCGCGCCACGAACGAGCCCGCGAAGGCCGCCCCCGGCGAACCGCCCAGGCCGCCGGCGATATCCTTGCCCAATGGTCCGGCCACCGTGGCGAACGCCACGGCCTGCAAGCCGCCGATCAGCGCGCCCTTGAGCTTGCCTGAGGTGACGTAACCGGCAACCCCTCCCGCGATGCCGAGGTTCACCGTCGAACTGAACGCTGTGCCGATGAGCGCCGTTTCGAGACCCGGTAGGAACTCCGGCAATGCGAAGCTGATCGCAATCGCCGCCACCGAGCGGAAGAGACTGCTGTGCCAGAAGCAGCCGAGGAAGCAGAGGCCGGTGGGATCGGTGTGGCGGAGCGGGTTGTTGAAGACGTAGGAGTAGCGGTTGAGGTCCTGCAAATCGTAGGGCGCCTCGGTGGTGGGGTCCGGCGCCATGAAGCGGCCGATCTGGGGATCGTAGATGCGCGCGTTCATGTTGACGAGGCAGAGCCCGTCCATCTCCTCCTGGCCGGTGAAGCCGCGCGTGGTGGGGGATGTGATCTGGCCGCAGGCCGTCATCGGGCTGCCGTCGCTGTTGCGCCGCATGCCCCAGGCGTCGTAGCTGAGGCGCGTGTCGACATAGCCCTGGCTCTTCAGCACCACCGCCACCGAGCCCAGATTGTCGGTGAGGAAGTACTTCCACGCCGCGTTGGCCCCCGTGCACGGCGCAGAGCCCGTGCAGATGCGCTCCGCCACCAGCGCGCCGTCCGCCTTGATGTAGTCGTTCCAGGTGGTGGTGGTGCCCGCCACCGCCTTCTCCTCCATCCCGTCCATCGCGTTCAAGTAGGTCGTGGTCAGGTTCGGCGCGACCTGGGTGATGCGCGCATGAGCGTCGTCATAGGTGAAGCTGTAGACGCTCGAGCCCTGGGTGATCGTGTCGGCCATGTTGAACGGCGTGTAGGCGACCGTCCGCCCCGCGCCCGCGGTCATGTTGCCGTTGGCATCGTAGGTGAAGCTGGGATTACTCACCCCGTTCACCGTGCAGGCGGCAAATTAGGTATTACGTCGCCAGAATTAGGAAGTCGAGTTGAGCCGAGAGTTCTGAGGGGGAGCTAGTGGTCACCATGGCACTTTCATTTCCTACCTCTAACTTGGCGAACCGCATAAGCAGTGAGATTTAATGCAGTCGCCGTTATCGCGCCGACAGCAATCGACTCAAACGTATTACCAAGGCCGCTAAAGTTCGTGAATCCAACAACCGCGCCGATGGCCCCCCCAAAGAGCGCACCTGATAATACCGAATGCGTCAAGCTACAAGACATGTTCTGTCACCTCTGGAGTTCCCATTATCTTCCTCAACCGGTTGAAAGAAATGACGACTCCCTAACATGCTGGACTTGTCGAGGCAAAGTAAAACCCGATAGCCAGGCTGAGCGTATCACCCACAACGGTAGCCAACGCCTTTCTAATAGTCGTTGCGGTGACAGCCTTCGCGAGGTTGTCGTCGCCGTTCGACGGTGCCGACGCTGGACAAGCTGCGCCGCTGCGCTCCTTCTTGTCGGCTGCATCTTTAGTTTCTCCAGAATGATCGCGATCTGCCCCATGCGATGCACGGTCGCTATTGTTGTAGGGTGACATCCCACCGACTTGGCCCATCTCCGGCTTTTCGTGGATTCTTTGCGCCGTTACCGTGACGGTCTCATCGACTCCGCCGCCGCCGTCGTAGTTGGTTTGCCCGCTCTGCAGGTTCGATCCGTACTGGCCCTCGGAGTTATCTTCATGCCCCGTTGGGTCGGTATACGCGAGCGGGTTGTTCAACACATACGAGTAGCGGTTGAAGCTTTGCATGTTGAGGGGATCGGGGATGATGCTGTCGGCCGATTGGAAGCGGCCGATCTCGGGATCGTAGAGGCGCGCGTTCATGTTGACGAGGCAGAGGCCGTCCATCTCCTCTTGGCCGGTGTAGCCGCGGGTGGTGGAGGAGGAGATGGCGCCGCAGGACGCGGGGCTGCCGTCGGCATTGCGCCGCATGCCCCAACTGTCGAACGAGAGATGCTCGGCCATCGAACCGTCATCGTTCAGGACCATGGCGATGGAGCCCAGATGGTCGGTGACGAAGTATTTCAGCGTGGCGCCGGAGGAAGCGCAAGGGGCCGAACCGGTGCAGAAGCGCTCCGCCACCAATTGCCCGTCCGCGACGATGAAGTCGTGCCAGGTAAGGGTGCTGCCGGAACTCGCGAGTTCGCTCATGCCGCCCAGCGCATTGAGATAGAGCGTGGTCGTGCTGGGCCCCACCTGAGCGATGCGGCTGTGCGTGTCGTCGTAATAGAGGGTGTAGGTGGAGGAGCCTTGGGTGATCGTGGCGGCCATATTGAATGGCGTATAGGTGAGCGTCCGCCCGGCACCCGCGGTCATGTTGCCGTTGGCATTGTAGGTGAAGCTGGGATTGCTCACCCCGTTCACCGTGCAGGCCGAGAGGCTGCAGCCCGCGGTCGTGTCGATCGACGACACCGCATGCGCCCCCGCCCCCGCGCCGCCATAGCTGTAGGTGCCGATGTCCGACTTGCTGGCGATGTTGCCGTTGGCCGTGTAGCTCAGCCCGACGTGATAGCTGCCCGTGGAGGTGTCGGTGCAGGCCGAGCCGAACGAGCTGTTCACCAGCGCGTCGATCTGGCTGTAGCAGAACTTCTCGGTCGTGCCTTCCAGCGTGTCGGAGCGCATCGTCAGCCGCCCCACCGTGTCCCAGCTGTAGCTGATTGTATCGAGATTGGTGAAAGTGCCCGGATCGGAGCCAGCATGGACCTGGATCAGCCGCCCGGTCGCGGCATCGAACACCTGGTCGACATCCACCGGCGTCGTGGTGCCCAGCGTCACGTCGAGGGCGTGCATCTCCGCGTCGCGCGCGTTCACTTTCCACAGCGCCGTGCTCGTGGCCGCATCGTCGAGATCGGTGAGATAGCCGTCGCTGTTGTAATTGTAGTTCACCGTGAGACCCGAGGGATAGGCGAGCGACGACAGCCGTCCATCGCCGTTGTAGGCGGCAGTGTAGACGTAAGTGTTGCCCCAGATCGACAGCGTGGCCGATAATGGCCGGCTCAGGCTGTCATAGGTCATGGTGCGGACGTAACCCGCTTGTGGGCCCGAGACCGAGGCCAGCATGCCCTTCGTGGCACCATCCCAGGTCCAGGTCGTGGTGAGCGTCGGTCCGCTGGTAGGAGTTTCAGTGCGGGTATATGGCCGGCCCAAGGCGTCGTAGGACAGCGAGGTCACCGTGCCCCTTGCGTCGGTTTGCGAGGTCAGCTCGTTCAGCACGTCATAGCTGTAGCTCCAGCTTCCCATGTCGGGGTCGCTGGACCCGACCTTGCGCCCGCGGATGTCGTAAGTGTTCGTGGTCGTATTGCCGGAATTAACCACCTTCGTCAGGTCGCCGAAGGCATCGTAGGTGTAGGTGATGGTATGGTTGGCCGCATCCGTGACGGAGGCGACCAGACCCTGGTTGTTCAGCACCGTCGTGGTGGTGTGGCCTTTGTCGTCCGTGACCGTGCGGGTGAGCCCGTCATAGGTATAGGCGGTGTTGCTCGAGTCCGGCGCCTGGGCATTGGTCACGCGGCCGAGATCGTCGTAGGTGTAGGTGGTGTATTCCGCCGTGCCGCCGGTGGCGAAATAGGGCCGGCTTGTCTGATGGATTCGGCCGTTCGCGTCGTAGATCGCGTCGGCGCGAATCCAGCTTCCATCGAAACCTTGAACGTATTTGACGATGACGCGGGAGAGCGCATCGAAATAGATCTTGCTCTGCGCGCCATTCTGCGCGCCGGAGGCGTTCTTCGGCGTAACGACCTCGACATACGCCGCGAGAGCGGGACACCAGGCGGTGCCGCCGTTCACGCCGGAGCAATAACTGTAGGTCGTCGAGACCTTGTTGCCGTCGGGCCGGACCGCGGTTGTCCGTCGCCCGAAACTGTCGTAGGTCGCGGTGGCGACTTGATCATTGAGATCGGTGTAGCTGTCGACTGCGCCGAACCGGGCATCATAGCCGAGCGATTGCGACTGCGAGAGCGCATTGGTGACCGTGGTGGCGAACTGGCCTTTGGAATCGTAGCCGACGGAGGTCGTGCGCGGCAAGCTCGTCCCAAGGAGCTGCGTGGATGTACGGTTGCCGAAGGCGTCGAGCGTGAAATTGGCAGTGAGAGTGCAGGGATCCGATCCCCCCGCGTTGCACGTGTTGACGTTCGGCTCCGCGATCTCCTGAGTCAACAGTCCGGAGTTCCCCGACGAGACCGGGCAATCGGCGCCCGATGGAAGCTGAATGGTCGATGATGTGAAGTCGTAACAAAAATAACTCGTTCGCGTGGTGTCGGACGAGCCGACGACGCTTTCCACGCTGGTCGACAGCAGCTTGCCGAGTATCGAGTCCGCAGTATCGTTGTAATAGGTATTGGTGGTCGTGCGCCAAAGCGTGCCGCTGATGTACTCCTTGATAGTCGTAGGGTCGTTGTAGCTATCGTACTCCAAGTAATCGACCAAATAGGTCGGCAAGGCGGCGCCGTCGACATCGTTGGCGGTTACCGTGCTGGTGGAGAGGACCACTTCATCGCCGCCGTCCGGCGAGGCCACATAAGAGTTGGCAACGGATTGCAGTGTCACCGTGCCATGTGTGACGGTCTGCGACGTGATCTTACCCCGATTGGGAAAGTCAGTGCGGTAGGACGTGGCGGTGACAATGTTCGTTTGGGGATCGCTGACCGTGACAGAGGTGAAGCCCAGGAACCCAGGAGAGGTCAGAAGCATCCATCCCGGCCGCGCAAGTCCCGCGCGATCGATTTCGAATTTCGCCCCCGAATAGGCATAGGTGAGATTGTAGGTGCCGCCGACTCCGTTCGATCGGCCAAGCTGCGAGACGACATAATAGGCGCCGTCCATATCCTGTATCGGATAGATGGCGCCGGTGCCTTTGGTGTAGAAGCTGCCGTTCTTGTTGAGCCTGTCGTAGCTGACGCTAACGGACGCGCCGATGCCGTTGGACACGCCGGTCATCAGTTCCGGTACATAGGTGAATGTGTGCAGCGTATCGCCGGAGGATTTCTGGAGCCAAAGATCGTCGGCGCCGTCATTGTTCCAATCCGCGACCACGGCCGTCACCGAGGCATCGCCATTGGAAATGGTTGCGGCCTGAACGAAACCGCAACCGGTAGAGAGATAAATCGCGTGCGGTGTGCCGCTTGTTTGCGAGATCAACGCAATGTCGGTCATGCCGTCGCCGTTAAAATCGCCGGTGACGATCTTGTAGGATGCCCAACCTGTCGAAACGTTAAATCCGCATCGGATAAATCCCGTCCCAGTCGAATGCCACTCGGCCCCTGTAGTCGAACTCGAGACCGTGAGCACGTCCGTCTTGCCGTCGCCATTGAAATCGCCGGTGATCAGCGTGAACCCCGACCAGTAGGGCGTCGAGGCGGTCGCGATCGCCGGGTTGCAGTAATAGGTGACCGTGCCTGGCGAGCCGGAAGCCAGCGCGTCGGTGCAGCCGTCTCCGTCGAAGTCGCCGAAAACGGGAGTCTCAGTGACGCTATGGCTTAAGTCAAACGTGAAAGTGCCATTGCCGTTGCTGATTTGGGCGTGACCCATCATGAAGCCGTCCGTCCGACCATCGCCGTTGAAATCACCGAAATTAGTGTACGGATAGTATGACGAAGTCGTATTTGGATTGGAGACGTTTCCACTTCCGTCGTTGCTGAGCGGATACTCGTTGAAGGTAGAGGTCCAATCTCCGGTGGAACCAGCCCAGCGACGCTGATTCATGAAGATATCGGGGACGCCGTCGCCGGTAAAGTCGGCAATCACTTGTGGAGCGCCGCCGCCGTTGGAACCGCTCGGAAAGCATAGTGCGCCGCTGTAATGTGTAACGGTGCTGTTGTGATATGGCGTGTAATAGTAGTCCGCCGTCAAGCTGCCGGCCGTGAAGCTGCCCGATTGCGAACCTAGGAAATCGTCGCCCGTGCTGCAACTCCCGTCGATCAACACCAGGGCATCGGTCAGGCCGTCGCCGTTGAGGTCTCCGGAGAGAAGGGTGTGGCCCTGTGCAATTGTCTCCGACGTCGCATTGTCGGTCAGCGTTCCGGGGCCGCCCTGCCAGGTGAACGTGGTCGGGGCAAGACAGCTGGTGCCGCTGTTGTCGCACAGCGTGACTGATGTTAGGCGCGAATGGGTTTGTAAGCCGTCCAGCGCATAAACTAGCTGGTAGTCCAACACCAAATTCACGCCTTGGTAGGTTTTGATGTCGGTCAGCAGCTTGGTGATCTTCACGACCCCGCCGGCCTGATACTTTGGCGTGACGTCGGAACGGCTGCTATAGCTGAACTTCACCGAGTTGTAGGGGTTTACGCTGCCGTTGCCGGTGTAGTCGACCTCAGTCGGATAGAATTGCCCGTTCGTCGTGTCGTTCGTATAGGTGACGGTAAGATAGTTTCCTTTCGTGTCCGTGATCTTGTCCACCGCCCACGCGCGCGCCGCTGACATTGTGCCACCTGCAGCACTCACCGCCAGGATGTTGGAATCCGACGTATTGCCAAGCTCATAGACCATGCCGGACTTGGTGGTGACAGTGAAATAATCCAGTTGATTCGCGATCTTGTGATACACGACCCTCGAGAAGGTTTCGATTTCCGTGTCGTATTGGCTGCCGTCATCACCGTAGGTGCCGCTCGTCGAGACAAGCCGTGTGCCATTCAGGCAGAAGCGGTCGTTCGAATCATAATTCACCGCACCGTGCGTGCCACTGTCCTCAGCAGGGGTCTGCGGGCATCGCGTGATCACCGGCAACCCGCTCAGCGTCCAGCCCAATCCTTCGAGACCGTCCCCGTTCTGGCTCGAATAGTCCAACGACAGCGCCGGCACCATGCCCGCCGTTCCCGGCGGTACCGCAATCGGAATGGTGTAGGTGAAGGCACCCGTCGCGGTGACGTTCGACTGCCCGGGAACAATCGCCGCCGGTGGCGAATCGGCGGCGCACGGCGAGGAAACCCCCAAGGTCAGCCCGAGGAAAAACAACGCCGCGGCCCATTTCAAGCCCGCCGCGCGGGATCGATCATTCGTCTTTGCGGGTTTGGTAGTCCACCTATCCGATCTTGATTCCACATTGCTTTTGTGAGGAGTTCGAGGCGACACGCGCCAAAAAGAATGGCCAATCAACATCGCGTCGATCCCCCAATTCGACTGTGCGCGTGCAGAGAGCCGCGATTCTAAATTCGATGACAAGTTAATTCGTGTGGGAACTCACCGCATTTACTGCTTTTCGATTCGTGCCTCCTTGCGATACATGTCTCAGGAGGCGATGCGACTCATGTCGGCCGGCACGCTTAGATCGTTCCGTCATGATCAAGCCGCGGGCGAGGGCGATCTCGGCTCGCCGCTGCTTCGTTATCTCGTTTCCGCCGGCAGGCTTTCGGTTCAGGCGGCACAGCGCGCCGATCAAGCGCGGACGGAATCCGGTGAGCGGCTGGAGCGCATTGTCACGCGGCTCGGCTTGCTGTCCGAGAAGGACTTGACGGATGCGTTTTCGGCGCTGATGAATCTGCCGATTGCCGCGGCAGGCGAGTTTCCGGCCACACCGCTGCTGACTGACAGATTGACTGCGAGCTTTCTCAAGAACGCGCAGATTCTGCCACTCGCGGAGGAAGCGGACTGTGTGTGCGTTGCCATGGTCAATCCGCTCGATTCCTACGCCTGCGAGGCGGTGCGCTACGCGCTTGGCAAGCCGTTGCGCATCCGGGTTGCCGCGCTCTCCGTGTTCGACGCCGCATTCGAGCGTCTTTATGGCGGCGGCACGGGGGCATTGGCGGAAAATTCGCGCAGCGCTGCAAATGCCCGTATCTCCGTCGTCAGCGACGACGTTGACCGGCTCAGGGACATTGCCAGCGAAGCGCCGGTCATCCGCTATGTGAACAATCTTATCGCGCGTGCAGTGGAGATGCGGGCCTCCGACATTCACATCGAGCCGCTCGACAGCGGCTTGAGAGTCCGCTACCGGATCGACGGCGTGCTGAAAACGGTTGAGACGCCGCCGCAGCGCTCGGCCGCCGCCATCGTTTCGCGCGTCAAGATCATGGCGCGGCTCAACATCGCCGAGCGCAGATTGGCGCAGGACGGCCGCATTTCGTTGGCGGTGCGCGGCACCGACATTGATTTCCGCGTGTCTACAATGCCAACGGTCTATGGTGAATCCGTGGTGCTGCGCATTCTGGACCGCGCCCGGCTGGCGCTCGATTTTCCAACGCTGGGTCTCGAAGCCGAATTGATCGCGCCTTTGCGCGAGATGTTGAATCGGCCTTTTGGAATCTTCCTGGTCACGGGTCCGACGGGCAGCGGCAAGACGACGACGCTTTATGCCGCCCTGATGGAACTAAACACCGAAGACCGGAAGGTTTTGACCGTGGAAGATCCGGTCGAATATCACCTCGACGGAATCAATCAGGTTCAGGTAAAGCCCCAGATCGGCCTGACTTTCGCGAACACGTTGCGCTCGTTCCTCAGGCAGGATCCCGACGTAATGATGATAGGCGAGATCCGGGATCTGGAAACGGCGCAGATCGCCGTGCAGGCGGCACTGACCGGACATGTGATCCTGTCGACATTGCACACCAACGACGCGCCGAGTGCCATCACACGTCTTTTGGATATGGGTGTGGAGGATTACCTGCTCACCTCCACGATCAACGGCGTGGCGGCACAGCGCCTCGTGCGCACGTTGTGCGAGAAATGCAAGGAGGCCTACGAGCCGGTGACGGCCTTCGCGGCACGGTTCGGCCTCACCGAGCTATGCGGGGGCGAAGCGATCACCCTGTACCGGCCCACCGGGTGCGAGGCGTGCGGCCACACTGGATTCTGTGGCCGCACGGCGATCCTCGAACTTCTGCCGATGACCGACAGGATTCGCCAAGCCGTATTGCAATCGCCCGAAGCAAGCGCGCTGCACGCGCTGGGACTCGACGCCGGTATGCAGACGATGCAGACGCACGGACTGCGCAAGGCGCTGAAGGGCGTGACTACGGTTGAGGAGGTGCTGCGAGTCACGCGCGGCAACGCATGATGGGCACCTTCCGCTATCGCGCAATGACCGCTGACGGTACCATATTGAAGGGCGTCGTCGATGCTCCGGACGAGCAATCCGCATTCCAGAGCGTGCGGCGGCAAGGCCATTTCCCGATCTCGGCTTCCGATGCCGGAGCTTCATCGCTGCGCGCGTTGCTGGCCCGAGCGTTCGCATTGAACGGTGCGCGCTCGGCGCGGGTTGTCGCTTCGGCTACGGCAGAACTGGCGACGCTGTTGTCGGCGGGCCTTGAGCTCGATCGCGCGATTGGAATCCTGATCGGTCTGTCCGAACTAAAGGCGCTGGCCCAACCGCTGATCCGTATCCGCAACCGCGTCCGCGACGGTGCGGCTCTGGCCGACGCCATGGACGAGGAGAGATTGTTCTCGGCTTTTTATATCAGCATGGTGCGCGGCGGAGAGACGGGCGGCGCATTGGACAAGACTTTCGCCAAGCTCGCCGACTACTTGGCCCGCAGTCTGACCGTACGCGACGCGGTCGTATCGGCGCTGGTTTATCCTGCGATTCTGCTCGCGACGTCCGCAACTGCCATCGCACTGATCCTAATCTTCGTGTTGCCGGAGTTTCAGCCTCTGTTTGCGCAGGCAGGCAGATCCCTGCCGACGTCCGCGCGCATCGTGATGGGGATTGGCAACGGGCTGCGGGACTACTGGTGGGCGATCTTGCTGGCGGTGGCAGGCGCGGTCGCGTGGCTGCGTGCGGGCTTGCGGAGGCCTGCATTCCGGCTGCGCTTCGATGCACTTCTGCTGAAGCTGCCGCTGTTTGGAGAGTTGGTCCGCGGGCGCGACCTGGAGCGCTTCGCGCGCGCGATGAGCACGATGCTCTCCAACGGGCTTCCGTTGCCCGACGCGCTCGAACTTGCCCGCGACACGCTCGCAAACACCGTGATCGCCAAGGCGATCAAACAGGCAACCGCAAGCCTGCGCGAAGGCGAGAGCTTGGCCCATCTGCTCGGCGTCACCGGTCTTTTTCCGCCGATGATGCTCGACCTGATCCGTGTCGGCGAAGAGACCGGCAGACTCGACGAGATGCTGCTGCGCCAGGCCGACCTCGATGAAAGGCGCTTGCGGCAGACCGTGGACCGGCTGATTTCTCTGCTGGTCCCAACATTGACAATCGTCTTGGGGTTCATGGTCGGCGGGGTGATCGCATCCATGCTGAGTGCGATCTTCAGCGTGAACGACTTGGCGTTGCAATGAGCGAACGAAAACAACGCCGCACCGATCGCGCGATGCTTGACAGACGCTGGCGGATGGATGGTGGCTTCACGCTTCTCGAGATCATCGTGGCGATGGCGATCTTGGGGCTGTCCATGGCGATGCTGTTCGGCATTTTGACGCAAAATCTCGACCGCGCTGACGAAAGCCGAAAGCGAATGGCAGCGCGGGTGCTGGCGCAGTCGCTGATGGCGCA
>Ga0335085_10014559_pt1 | contig 11467 bp, 8 predicted proteins | sample Lox_Sample_45_FD_206712 | JGI IMG/M metagenome (GOLD analysis project Ga0335085, IMG submission 206712) | Soil microbial communities from Loxahatchee National Wildlife Refuge, Florida, United States - Lox_Sample_4.5 | ecosystem: Environmental > Terrestrial > Soil > Wetlands | place: USA: Florida... | reverse complement strand
CGCGCGGCTGTAGGAAAAAGTGAGCGGCCAGGGCAGGCTGGTCATTCTTGCCATCTCGTTGAGGTGTGCCGTCGCTGCCTCGTCGCTCTGGCCACCCGACAGAAATACGATCCCAGGCAGCGCCGCAGGCACGGTGTGCTTGAGACAGCGCACCGTTTCCTCGGCAACCCGCTCCACGCTGGCCTGTTTCGGGCAGTCCTTGCCCGAAACGACCATCGATGCTTTCAGGATGGTGTGCTCGGGCGATACGTTGTACGCGCGCAACGCCGCAAAAAGCGCCGACAGCGTCGCCTCGGTCGCTTCGTAACAGCGCTCGATCGTGTGATCGCCGTCGAGCAGCACTTCCGGCTCGACGATCGGTACGATCGACATCTCCTGGCAGAGCGCTGAGTAGCGCGCGAGCGCGTGCGCATTGGCGTAAAGGCAGGCATGACTGGGAATGCCCGGCCCTATGGTGATGACGGCGCGCCACTTGGCGAAACGGGCCCCGAGCTTGAAGTATTCCTCCAGTCGGGCCCTCAGGCCGTCCAGGCCCTCGGTGACCTTTTCTCCAGGCCACAGGGCAAGATCGTGCGTGCCCTTGTCGACTTTGATGCCGGGGATGATCCCCTTGCTTTCGAGGTAGCTCGGGAACGGCTCGTTACCGTGGAGCGTGCTTTGCCGCAGGGTCTCGTCGAACAGGATCACACCGCTCACGAAATCCTCGATCCCCCTGGTGGTGAAAAGAAGGTCGCGATAGGCGCGACGGTTCGCTTCGGTGCACTCCACGCCAACCGATTTGAAGCGCTTTTCGCAAGTGCCGCTCGATTCGTCCGCGGCGAGCAAGCCCTTGCCCCGGGCAACCATGGCGGCCGTGGTCTTTGAAAGCAGATTCTTGTCCATGAGAGGTTCCGATTCCGAGGAAAATTGAAAACCGAGATCCGTGATTTTACCGCGCCTGAAGCCAGCGCCGCCAAGGGCGGAGCCCTCCCAAACCGGCTAGCAGGCCGTCTGGTGCCGCGCGCGGCAGATCGCGAGCACCTCGTCGGGATCGCGCTGCCACCAGTTACGTGCCGACAATATCTCCACTTCGTGAAATCCCCGATAACCGGCCCGTTCCATCCAGGATCGTATGAGCGGCAGGTCGATCACGCCGTCCCCCATCATTCCGCGATCGGTGAGCAGATCAGTGGTCGGCACAAGCCAGTCGCAGATATGGAACGCGAGCAGGCGCTTGTCGCCGGCGCGCTCGATCTGGGCGCTCAGCTGCGGGTCCCACCATACGTGGTACGCGTCCACCACCACGCCCACGCCTTCGCCCATCTCGTCACACAAATCGAGCGCCTGCGCGAGCGTGTTGACGCAGGCGCGGTCGGCGCAGTACATCGGGTGCAGCGGCTCGATCGCCAGCGGCACGCCCGCCGAGCGCGCATGATCGAGGATTTCACCGATTCCGTCCCGCACCATCTCGCGCGCCCCGGCGAGATCTTTGGAGCCCGCCGGCAGCCCGCCCACGACGAGCACCAGGCACCTTGCCTCCAGAATGGCGGCATCGTCGATGGCGCGCCGGTTGTCGTCCTGGGCTGCCATGCGCTCTTTGCGGCCGGCGGCAGGGAACATGCCGCCGCGGCACAGGCCGGTCACGGTCAGGCCGTGGTCGCGTATCGATTTTGCGGCTTCCCTTGCTCCCATCTCCGCGAGCTTGTCCCGCCATGGCGAAATTCCGCGGATGCGATGGCGGGAGCAGCCTTCGATCATCTGGCGCAGGTTCCACCTTTCCCGCACCGTGGCCGTGTTGAGCGAGAGAAGCTCCGGATCCGGCGGCTCGAATTTCATCCGCCCAAGCCGCTCAGGGCCAGGAAGTGTCGCATCCGGGATACCGCGAGCTCGGGATTCCTTAACACCCCGGCCGCGTCGGCAAGACGGAAGGTTTCGGCCAGATCGATGAGCGAACGTGCCGATTGCTGCCCCCCGACCATTACGAAATGCTCCTGGTGGCCGTTCAGCCATGCGAGGAACACGAGGCCCGTCTTGTAGAAGCGCGTCGGCGCGCGGAAAATATGGCGCGCGAGCGGCACGGTCGGCTCGAGGATCTCGCGGTAGCCTTTCGCGTCGCCCGAGGCGAGACGCCCCAGCGCCGCCGATGCGGCGGGGGCAATCGCGTCGAAAATGCCCAGGAGGGCGTCGGAACTGTTCCTGCCGTCGCCTTCAATCAGTTCCGGATAGTTGAAATCGTCCCCCGTGTACATGCGCACGCCCGAGGGCAGTCGCCGGCGCATGTCGATTTCCTTCCGGCGGTCGAGGAGCGAGATCTTGATGCCGTCCACCTTGGACCGGCTCGCCTCGATCACGCCGAGCGCAACGTTCATGGCCCTGCCGGGATCTTTCTCGCCCCAGTAACCGGCGAGTTGGGGGTCGAACATCTCTCCCAGCCAGTGAATGATCACCGGTTGCCTCACTTGAGACAGGATGCGCTCGTAGACCTTGCGGTAGTCGTCGGGAGAACGCGCACACGCGGCGAGCGCGCGGCTCGCCATGAGAACGATGCGGCCGCCCAGCGCTTCAACGGCTTCGCACTGCGCCTCGTACGCGGCGATCACCTCGTCGAGCCGCACGCCGGGAGCAGGCTCGAGTTGGTCGGTGCCCGCCCCGCTGAAAAGAACACCGCCGTCGACGCCTTTCGATGCCTGGATCGAGCGGCGGATGAGTTCGAGCGAGTTTGGCCAGTCGAGCCCCATGCCGCGCTGCGCGGTGTCCATCGCTTCGGCGACACCGAGGCCCAGCGACCACAGATAGCGCCGGTAAGCGATCGTCGCTTCCCAGTCCACTGGGGCATCGAGCCAAGGGTTGCCTTGGGCGAGCGGGTCGGCAACAACGTGGGCGGCGGCGAGTGCCACACGGTTGAGCGGCCTTCTGCCGGCCGTCCCCAGCTCACGAGGAGCGCTCAGACGGAATTCCTCGAGCCTGCCCGTTGGCGATGGCAGCTTGATGCGAATGGCGAGCTTCTCGGGAGCGTTCACGCCGGTTTCTTCAGGCTTTCAGCCTCGGAACGTCGATCCAGCGCCGCGCCCGCCAGGATTTGATGGCGCAGTCGACGAGCTGGAGGCCCTTAGCGCCTTCCAGCAGGTTCCATTTGAAGGGCGCGCCTTCGCACACGTGACGGATGAACAGTTCCCATTCGACCTTGAAGGCGTTGTCGTAGGCCGTCTCGTCCGGGATTTCGCGCCAGTCGGCCAGGAAGTCGTGAGCCTGGCGCACGTCTGGATTCCACACCGGGCGCGGCGTGTCGGCGAGCGACTGCGCGAAGCAGCGAGTGAGGCCGGCGACCGCCGAGCCCTTGGTGCCGTCGACCTGAAATGTCACGAGATCGTCGCGGCGGACGCGCACGCACCAGGAACTGTTGAAATGCGCGACCACTCCGCTTGCCAGCCGGAAAGTCGCGTATGCCGCGTCGTCCGCGGTGGCCCTGTATTTCCTGCCGCTTTCGTCCCAACGCTCGGCGATGTGGGTGGCTCCGAGGCATGACACGCTCTTCACTTCCCCGAAGAGATCGTCCATCACATAGCGCCAGTGGCACAGCATGTCGAGGATGATTCCACCCCCGTCCTTCTTTCGATAATTCCAGGAAGGACGCTGCGCCGGCTGCTGGTCCCCTTCGAACACCCAGTAACCGAACTCGCCCCTCACGGAAAGAATTCGACCGAAAAATCCGCTGTCGCGCAGCGCCCTGATCTTGAGCAGTCCCGGCAGCCACAGCTTGTCCTGGACTACGCCGTGCCTGACTTTGGCTTTCTTTGCCGCTCGGTACAGGGAGAGCGCCTCGGCGAGGGAAGTCGCCACCGGCTTTTCGCAGTAGACGTGCTTGCCCGCTGCGATCGCCTTTCGGAGCAGGGGGGGACGGAGCTTCGTCGATGCCGCATCGAAAAAAACGGGATGGTCCCGGCTCGCAAGCGCCGCGTCGAGGTCGGTGGTCCAGCGATCGACGCCGTATTCCGCCGCAAGCTTCTGCAGCTTTTCGCCGTTGCGCCCGACGAGCAGGGGGTCAGGCATGACGCGAGTGCCGTCGGAGAGCCGCACGCCACCTTGCCTGCGGATCGCCACGATCGAGCGCGCGAGGTGCTGGTTCATCCCCATGCGCCCGCTCACGCCGTGCATGATGATTCCGAGCCTCCTTTCAGCCATCGCGCGCTCCGATTTATCCCCTGCGGTGCTCGCCGACGCGGACGATCTTCATGGTGTTTGTCCCGCCCGCTTTTCCGATCGGCTCGCCGATGGTGAGCACAATGAGATCGCCCTTCTGGACCACGCCATTACTCACCAGCACGGTTTCGGCCTGCGCAAGCAGTTCTTCGCGGTCGTGACCAATGTATTTCACCATCAGGGGAAAAGTGTCGCGGAACAATGCACAACGATACCGCGTCTGCGTCTGCGAGGTGAGCGCGTAAATCGGCACACCACAATTGATGCGCGACATCCACAGAGCGGTCGATCCCGACTCGGTGAGAGCCGCGATCGCCTTGACTTTCAGGTGGTAGGCGGTGAAGAGGGCCGCCATGGCGATCGACTGGTCGACCCGGGAAAACACCCGATCGAGGAAATCGCGCTCCAGCGTCACCTGAGCGGAATCTTCCGCAACCTCGCAGATCCGGCTCATGGAGGCGACCGTCTCCACCGGAAACTTTCCGCTCGCGGTTTCCGCCGACAGCATCACCGCATCGGTGCCGTCCAGCACGGCATTCGCCACGTCCGACACCTCGGCGCGGGTTGGCACGGGGCTCGAGATCATCGATTCCATCATCTGTGTGGCGGTGATGGTGAGCTTGTTCTGCTCGCGCGCCATCCGGATCATCCGCTTCTGCATCGCAGGGACCGAGGCATCGCCGACCTCGACCGCCAGGTCGCCGCGCGCGACCATGATGCCCTCGCAGGCCGACATGATATCGGTGAGCGCCCTCGGCTCCACGGCTTCCGCGCGCTCGATCTTGGCGATGAGGAATGAATCCCCGCCGGCAGCGCGCAGGAGCTGCCGTGCCATGTACATGTCGGCACTAGATTTTGGAAAGGACACCGCGAGATAGTCGACCTTGATCCGGGCGGCGGTGTGGATGTCTTCCATGTCCTTGGACGTGAGGGCCGGTGCTGTGAGACCGCCGCCGAGGCGGTTGATGCCCTTGTTGTTGGAGAGCACGCCGCCATGGCGCACGCGGCAATGGACCTCGCCACCTACGACTTTCTCCACTTCGAACACGATCTTGCCGTCGTCGAGCAGCAGCACGTCCCCCGGCCGCACATCGCGAGGCAGGTCCTTGTAGTCGAGGCCGACCCGCTCGTCGTCCCCGAGCTCGCATTCGGCATCCAGCACGAAGGCGTCCCCGGGTTTGAGCGTGACTTTGCCATCCTTGAACTTGCCGACGCGGATTTTTGGCCCCTGAAGGTCGCCCATGATGCCGACGGTGCGTCCCGTCTTTCGGCAGGTCTCGCGCACCAGCCCGGCGCGGCGCTCGTGATCCGAGGCCGTGCCATGGGAGAAATTCATGCGAACCACGTCGACTCCGGCGAGAAACATGCGCTCCAGAGTTTCGGCATCGTTGGACGCTGGGCCGAGAGTGGCGACGATCTTGGTGCTGCGTGGCATTGGCCTACCTCGAGGGTTGCCCTACTTTACCAGATGCGTATCCGGCGACTTCCACCGGGGCGGGGTCCCGGAGCGCCCGGAATGGGCGTCCCGCCTGCACCGGCGGCCCTCCGCCTTGGCTCCTTCCGGCCAAGCGAGCGCTGGACCGTGTGGCATAGACGCCGCGGTGGCGCCGGAGCGCCCCGAGTCTAGTCGATGACGCCGTTCTGGCGGCGAACGCCCCGAGTCGGTTATATTTCCGGTCTGCGCCAGAATTCGCGCACAAATTCGACAGGGGGAACACCCGTGCTTGCCACGCAGATTCGCCAGAAGGACGGCATCTTCTACTTCGGCAGCATCCGCGCGCCTGAGCTGCTTGCCAAGGTCCGCTTCATCAGCCGCTTCTATGGCGAAGGCGAGGAGATCGCCCCGGCACGCATCTCCCAGGACGACGAGATCGCCCAGTTCATCTCCAAGATCGAGCGCACCGATCGCGCCTTCCAGAGGACCCTGTCCAGGGCCAAGGTGCGCCAGCTCAAGAATTTCTATGAGACCGCCATCACTCAGCCGCCCATACCGGGAACAGTGCTGCTGTTCACCTCCGAAAAGCTTCGCTTCCAGGCTGCCGGCGTGACCGAAGGGATAGGCAACCTCATCGAGCCGCAATCGAAGTTCCTCATCATCGACGGCCAGCACCGCCTTGCGGCGCTGCGCTTCTACCTGGACGAGCACCCCGACGATGCCAAGACCATCAATGTGCCGTGTGTGATATTCGACGGGCGCAGCGAGGACTTCGCAACCGAGATGTTCGTGATCATCAATTCCACGCCCACGCGCATCAACAAGAGTCACCTCGTTGATCTCTACGAGCGCGTGTCCTGGGCCGAACCTCATCGGAAGTTCGCAGCGCGCCTGGTCGCCGGCCTCTACAGCGAGGGGGACAGTCCGCTCCGCTATCGGATCAACCGGCTCGGCGGACGCAGCCAGCAGGACAAGTGGATCCTGCAAGCCGAGCTTTTCAACGAGCTGCACCGCTGGGTTAACCGCGATTGGCGCAAGATCCAGATCGCGGGGGGAAGCAGCAAGGAGGCGCCGCGCTACTATGGCATGGTCCGCGACTTCCTCAAGGCGGCAGGAAACGTATGGGGCGAGGCCTGGGGCCACCCAAACTACATGGTCACCAAGCCAGTCACGCTCAAGGCCATGATCCGCGTGTGCGCGGACCTCGCCCGCGAGGACGGCGACCCCGCGGAGGGGCGCCTGAAGCGCTGGGAGCAGCGCCTCAGCCCGTGGACCGAGCACCAACGTGCGTTTCGCGCCGAAGGATTCTACGAGCGCTTTGCCGCCAAGGGGGAAGTCGAACGCGTCTCCCGGGTGCACCGGGAGCTCGCTCGCGCTGCGGGGATCGAGACCCGCCCCAGCAAGTAAGCTCCCCGGGGGCAGGTCGTCAGCCGTTCGCTCGCTGCTCGAGCGCCTCGACCGCCGGCAGCTTTCTGCCCTCCAGGAACTCGAGAAACGCCCCGCCCGCCGTAGAGATGTAGCTGATCCTGTCGGCGACGCCGAACTTGTTGATCGCGGCCACCGTCTCGCCGCCGCCCGCGATCGAGTAAGCCCCCGAGCCGGCTATCGCCCGTGCAAGGGTTTCCGTCCCCCTCGCGAAGGCGTCGAACTCGAACACGCCCACCGGTCCATTCCAGACGATTGTCCCCGCTTGGGCCAGCGAAGCGGCAAGCGCCTGGGCGGATCTCGGCCCGATGTCGAGGATCATCTCGTCCGCAGCCACGTCTTTTGCCGGCTTGACGGTCGCTTTCGCAGTGGCCGACAACTCCTTTGCCACCACGACATCTTCCGGCAGCGGCACTTTGGTCGCCGCCATGATCTTCTTCGCCTCGGCGACTAGGTCCGGCTCGGCGAGCGATTTCCCGATCGGCAGCCCGGCGGCGAGCATGAACGTGTTGGCGATGCCGCCGCCGACGACGAGCTGATCGACCTTCTTCGCCAGTTCGGCGAGGACGGTGAGCTTGGTGGAGACCTTCGCCCCCCCTACAATCGCCACGAGCGGCCGCTTCGGGTTCGCCAGCGCTTTCCCGAGCGCATCGAGCTCCGCGGCCATGAGCGGCCCTGCACAGGCGACCTTCGCAAACCTCGCGATCCCGTGGGTAGTGGCCTCCGCACGGTGCGCGGCGCCGAAGGCCTCGTTCACATAGACATCGCACAATGCCGCCATCTTCCGTGCGAGCGCTTCGTCGTCCTTCTTCTCTCCCCTGTTCAGGCGGCAGTTCTCGAGTAGCACGACTTCGCCGGGCTTCACCTCGACACCGCCGACCCAGTTCAGTTTCAGCGCGATCGGCCTGCCCAGACTCTCGGCGAGGCGCCTGGCTACCGGGGCGAGCGAATCCTCGGGTCTCGGCTCGCCTTCCTTGGGACGACCGAGGTGCGAAGTCACCATGACCGCGGCCCCCTGCTCGAGGGCGTGGCGGATTCCGGGAACCGAGGCTCGGATGCGTGTGTCGTCGGTGATCTGGCCCTGGTCATCGTGCGGTACGTTAAGGTCCGCGCGGATGAAGACCCGTTTGCCGCGTAGGTCGAGCTCCGTCATGCGCTTGAACCGCACGGCTACCTCGCGTTCATCAGCGCGACCGTGGCATCCAGCATGCGGTTGGAAAATCCCCATTCGTTGTCGTACCAGCTCGACACCTTGACCAGAGTGCCCTCCGCGACTTTGGTGAGCGTCGCATCGAAGATGGACGAGGCGGGGTTGTGATTGAAGTCCGAGGATACGAGCGGTTCGGTGCTGTACTCGAGAATCCCCTTCAGGTCCGACTCGGACGCCTGCTTTACGGCCTTGTTGACCTCTTCCACGCTGGTTGGGCGCTTCGCCACGAAAGAAAGATCGACAATCGAGACATTGATGGTGGGGACGCGTATTGAAAAGCCGTCGAGCTTGCCGTTCAGCTCGGGCAAAACGAGCCCCACCGCGGCCGCGGCGCCGGTTTTCGTGGGAATCATGTTCATGCTGGCCGAGCGCGCACGACGCAGGTCCTCGTGGTAGACGTCGGTCAGCACCTGGTCGTTGGTATAGGCGTGCACTGTCGTCATGAGGCCGCAGACAAGACCGATCCGGTCGTGCAGCGCCTTTACGAGCGGGGCGAGACAGTTGGTCGTGCACGAGGCGTTCGAGATCACGGTGTGCGCTGCCTTGAGCGTCTTATGATTGACTCCGTAGACAATGGTCGCATCGACGTCCTTGCCGCCGGGCGCAGAGATCACCACTTTCTTGGCGCCCGCCGCGAGATGCGCCGAGGCCTTCTCCTTGCTCGTGAAAAGGCCGGTGCACTCGAGCACGACGTCGACTCTCAAATCCCGCCAAGGCAGCTCCGCCGGGTTGCGCTTGGCGCAGACCTGAATGCGGTCGCCATTCACGACCATCGCGTCACCCTCGACGGCGACCGTTCCCGGAAACCTTCCATGGGCGGTGTCGTAGCGCGTCAAATGCGCATTGGTTTGGGCGCTGCCCAGATCGTTGAGGGCGACGAACTCCAGGTCGTGCTTCTTGCCGTGCTCGTAGTGCGCGCGCAGGATGTTGCGGCCGATGCGCCCATAACCGTTGATGGCGACTCGAATGGTCATGCGGTGACTCCTTGGATTCCTCAGTGTAGGACGTTCTTGACGGCTCTCACTGCGTTGTCCACGGTGAGGCCGAAGTATTCGAAGAGCTTGGGACCGGGCGCTGACTCCCCGTAGCGGTCGATTCCCAGTACGGCTCCGTCGAGACCTACATACTTGCGCCAGTAGTCGCTGACTCCCGCCTCGATTGCCACTTTTGGCAGGGTCGGTACGAGGACCCCGTCCCGGTACATCGGGGGCTGACCATCAAAGGCCGAGGTGCACGGCATCGACACGACTCGAACCGGAATACCTTCCGCTGCGAGCTTTTGCTTCGCCCCAAGCGCAAGCTGCACTTCGGACCCCGTGGCGATAAGGATTGCCTTGGGGTTCTGGGCGTCAGAAAGAATGTAGCCGCCGCGCCGAATGGCCGCGATCGTGTGGGCATCGCGCTCGTTGAAAGGCAGGTTCTGGCGCGACAGAAGCAGCGCCGTAGGCCCCTGCCTGCGTTCGATCGCCGCCGTCCAAGCCACCGCGGTCTCAACGCTGTCGCAGGGGCGCCACACTTCCATATTCGGGATCAGGCGCAGACTCGCTGCGTGTTCAACGGGCTGGTGTGTCGGGCCGTCCTCTCCCAGTCCCACCGAGTCGTGAGTCAGCACGTAGATGACCCGCTGGCGGGCGATCGCCGCCATGCGCAGCGCGTTCCTCGCGTAGTCGGAAAACACGAGGAACGTGCCTCCGTAGGGAATGAGGCCGCCGTGCAGCGCGATGCCGTTCATGATCGCGCACATGGCGAACTCGCGTACTCCGTAGTAGATGTAGTTGCCACCGTCGCGCCTGGTTACCGGGAGCGAACCGGACCACACGGTGAGGTTCGACCAAGCAAGATCCGCCGACCCTCCCACCAGTTCCGGAAGCCGCGGCGCAATCGCCTCTATGGCGTTCTGGGATGCCTTGCGACTGGCGATCACCTCGGCTCTTGCATTGGCGCCCTCGATTAGCGCCGCGCAATCCGCCGGCCAGCTCGCGGGCAACTCACCTTCGAGACGACGCCGAAACTCGGCTGCGAGCTCGGGGTAGGCACGCGCGTAGGCGGCAAACTTCTTCTCCCACTCGCTCTCGGCCGCGGCGCCGGCATTGCGCGCATTCCACTTCTTGTAGACATCGGCGGGGATCTCGAACGGCCCGTGGTCCCAGGCGATCGCGGCGCGAGTGGCGGCAACCTCCTCCTTGCCGAGAGGGGAGCCGTGGGCGTCGTGCGAGCCCGCCTTGTTAGGCGCACCCTTGCCGATAATCGTCTTGCAGCAAACGAGGCTTGGGCGCTCCGGCGCCGCTTTGGCTTGGCGAACAGCCCGATCCACAGCCCCAGTGTCGTGCCCATCCACGTCGCGAATCACGTGCCACCCGTAGGCCTCGAAGCGCTTGGGCGTATCGTCGTTGAACCAGCCGGCGACCTTTCCGTCGATGGAAATGCCGTTGTCGTCGTAGAAAACGGTCAGCTTGCCCAAACCCAGCGTCCCAGCGAGCGAACAGGCCTCGTGTGAGATGCCTTCCATCAGGCAGCCGTCTCCCACGAACGCGTAGGTCGCATGATCCACGATGTCGTGACCGGGCCGGTTGAATTCCGCCGCGAGCATGCGCTCGGCAAGCGCCATGCCTACCGCATTCGCGAGACCCTGACCGAGCGGCCCGGTAGTCGTTTCCACCCCCGGCGTGAGGCCGTATTCCGGGTGACCAGGTGTCTTCGAGTGCAGTTGCCGGAAGCGCTTGAGCTCCTCCATCGGCAAGTCGTATCCACTGAGATGCAGCAAAGCGTAGAGCAGCATGGAGCCATGCCCGTTGGACAGAACGAAACGATCGCGGTCGGGCCACTTCGGGTTGGCTGGGTTGTGTCGAAGATGCCTACCCCATAGCGCCTGTGCGATCTCGGCCATGCCCATCGGCATCCCCGGATGACCCGAGTTTGCCGCTTGCACCGCATCCATGGCCAACGCGCGCAGGGCGTTGGTCAAGTCATTGCTCATTTGGGGGGGAAGATCGGGGAGCGTATGCCAACACTCTATAATTATCGGGGAATCTCGCTGCTTTGGCGAGCAGTCATCATGCGGAGGAAAGAAATGTCCAAGCAGAAACTTGCGTTCATCGGCTTAGGCGTGATGGGTTTTCCCATGGCCGGGCACCTTGCCGCCCGGGGCGGCCACGACGTTACCGTCTATAACCGCAGCCGCGGCAAGGCGGAAGCCTGGGTCGCCAAGTTCAAGGGAC
>Ga0335085_10014557_pt1 | contig 11467 bp, 10 predicted proteins | sample Lox_Sample_45_FD_206712 | JGI IMG/M metagenome (GOLD analysis project Ga0335085, IMG submission 206712) | Soil microbial communities from Loxahatchee National Wildlife Refuge, Florida, United States - Lox_Sample_4.5 | ecosystem: Environmental > Terrestrial > Soil > Wetlands | place: USA... | reverse complement strand
TACGATACGGTGTTCGTGACGCACTCCTTCGGCACGGCGCGCGTGGCTTTCAGCGCGAAGCGGATCGTCTGGTCGCGCGATTGGGACAATTTCTCTCCCGCCCGCATCCACGAGACCCTGTTCAATCTCGAAGCGGCGAAGAAGCTGCTGGGCGTCCCCTATACCGACGAAGACGCGCAAGGCTATTTCTGCGGCGACCTGACATGGAAGGCGCCCGATGCGCCGCTCGTCGGCATCCATGCCGGCTCCAAGAGCGGCAGCTGGGCGGTCAAACGCTGGCCGCATTTTCCGGTCTTGGCGGAGCGGCTTGCGGCAAGCGGCCTGCGGGTCGCATCCTTCGGCCTGGCGGAGGAATATGTCGAAGGCACCGAGAACCGCACCGGAGCCGCCATCGCCGAGATGTGCCGCGCCATGCTCGATTGCAGCCATTTCGTCTCCAACGACAGCGGGGTGATGAATATCGCCAGCGCATTGGGCATCCCTACGCTCGCGCTGTTCGCGCCGACCAACGCGGCGACGCGGCTGCCGATCCGCTCGACCACGCAGGCGATCGTGCTCGAAAAGGACTGCGCGCCCTGCGAGATCAAGGACACCGAAGCCTTCGCGCGCGGTCAGTGCCGCTGCATGGAGGAGATCGGCGTCGAGCTGGTCGAGCGGCGGCTGCTCGAGATGATGGGCTGAGGGAGGGTTCCATGCGCGCCGTGACGATCCCCGTGTCATACGGCGAAGCCGCCGACCGCATCACCATCCTGCGCATCAAGAACGAACGCATCCGCGATCCCGCAAAGCTCGGCAATGTGCAGCAGGAGCTCGCGCTTTTGACCGATGCCTTCTTCAGCCAGGTCGAGCTCGCGACCGGCTTCGACGCGCTGTTCGCGGAACTCAAATCCGTCAACGAGGCGCTGTGGGACGTCGAGGAGGCGCTGCGCGTGCGCGAGGCCAAGGGCGATTTCGGCGAGGGCTTCGTCGAACTGGCGCGCCAGGTCTATCGCCACAACGACCGCCGCGCCGTGCTCAAACGCGCCATCGACGAGTTGTTGGGATCGGAATTGAGGGAAGAGAAGTCGTATGGGTGATCTCGTTCATCCTCCCCCGCTTGCGGGGGAGGTGCTGAGCGAGCACTCGCGAGCGGCGCATAGCGACAGCGTACGCGCGAGGGGGCGTGTCGCGCGCCGCCCCCTCCGTCTCGGCGCTGACGCGCCGATCCACCTCCCCCGTAAACGGGGGAGGATCGGCAATCATTCGAACCCCACCTCCCATTTCAGCATCTTGTGGCCTGAGGGGAACGCGTCGGTGCTGGCGCGGTAGGTAAAGAAGGTGCCGCCTTTCGCGGCGCGGCTGGCGCGCGAATAGGTGAAGCCGGTGCGCACCTGGCTGTGCACCGGCACGTCGAAGAGATGGACCATCGCCGGCACAGGTGCCGCCGGCGCGCGCTTGGGCATCAGGAACACGCCGGGACGTTTTTCTTCAGGCGTCGCGTCGGCGCGGTTGCAGCCCTGGGTCAGCACGAAGAAGAAGTCGCCCGCATCCACCATGTTGCGGATCTGCCATCGGCCGCGGCCCACGATCTGCGGCACCAGCACGTCGGCGCATTTGGCGCGGAACATGCGCGCGCCCTGCTCGGTGCCGCGCACGCTGTAGAGATAATCGTCGGTGCCCCACACCGCGTCGTCATCGACCCAGGCCAGATCGGTGAGCCGGAACAAGGTGCGCGGAATCTCCGACGCGCCGAAGCGAAGATGCGTGCCGTAAGACGCGGTGGTGTCGTGCCAGCTTGCGCCGTCGTCCTTCGAGACATAGACGCGCGATTCCATCACGCCGTCGCCGGAGGTCAGCCACCACTCGCCGGCGTGGCCCGGACGTGCCTGAACGAAGTGGAAGTGGCGGATGTCGCGCGCCTCGAACACGACCTCCCAACTCGCGCCCATGTCGCGCGAGCGCCACACCCGGCTCGCGTCGCGCTGCTCGGGCGTGGCGTTGGCGACCTCGAAGGGATATTCCGCATACATCACAACGCCGCCCGCGCAATCGACGCTGCGGCAGCCGTGCCAGGGCGACGCCGCCAGCCGGTTCGCCGCCAGCAGCCTGCCCGTTTCGTCCGCAACCAGAATATCGATGCTGCGCGGCAGGCTGCGATCGGGCAGACGCTCGGTCGCCTGCAACAGGTAGGTTCCCGGCGCGATCTGTTTGGCGTGCAGGATGCGGCGGTCTTCCTGGCCCGGCACCTTTACGTATTTCCAGCTCAGGCCTAGATCGTGGCTGACGCCGAAGCCGCCGATCGCGGAGGCAACCACCGTTTCGCTGCCTTCGCCACCCGGGCCGAGCGGATGATCGGCGAATTCGAAGTGCGGACGCGGCGGGATCGCCGGCACGCTCAAAGTCACCTCCACCGCGCGCGCCGGCCATCCCTGCGGCAGCGCGACGCGGAAGCTCTGCCGGTAGTGCGCAATCTCCGCCGCGCGCACCACCTTGCCGGTGACGCCGCGCATGGCGAAACGGCTGCCCAGCCGCGTCGAGAGGAGGTATTTCTTGACGATCGCGGGTATGGCGCGCACGCCCTGGCGCTTCACCGCGTCGCGGAACGCGCCCGCCAGATGGATCATGCGCTTCAATCCCATAGGCGCGTTGCGCTCCTTCGACGGCGCACTTAAGTTCGCTGTCCCGCGCCCCGTCAAGACAGCGAAGACATTGGCCGCCTTCTTCATCAACGACACGCTCAAGCCCCGCGCCCGCGATCCCGAGGCGCTGATCGTCCATCCCCATGCCCAGCGCACCGGCGGCAACACGCTGCGCCGCCTGGTCTTCGCGCAGGCCCTTGGGCCGGACAAAGTCTACAGCCGCCAGTACCGCCCCGATCCCACCGTCTGGAAGGACGCGAGCGACGCGACGGTGGCGGGCGTGCGGGCCTATAGCGATCATTTCGACTTCCGCCCCAACAAGGTGACGCGGCCGCTGCTGCCGGTGGCGCTGCTGCGCCATCCGCTCTATCGAGCGGTGTCACTCTATCATTTCGTGCGCCGCAAACAGACGCACAAGGATCACGCGCTGGCGATGGAACACGATCTGGAGGCTTTCTACATCCGCGCCTCGCAACGCAATCCGCGCTACTACGTCAATCTACAATGCCGGCGCGTCTGCAACGCCGAAGACGCGCGCGTGGCGCTGGAGACGATCGCCTCGCGATATCTCGCGGTGGGATTCACCGAAGAACTCGACGCCTTCGCGGTTGCGCTTGCCGAGCTCTTCGGCTGGCAAAAGCCCGCAATCGAGCACACCCCTGCCGATGCCGAACGCTACGATGCGGAAATTTCGCCATCGTTGCGCGAACGCGTGCTCGCCGACAATGCGCAGGACCTGTTGCTCTATCAGACCATGCGCAACGGCCCGCCCTATACCCTTCCGCTGCAGGCGCCCGCTGCCGAAGTGCGTAGCCTCCTCCAGCGCACACGCCGCTGGGCCGCGGCGGCGTTGGGGCGGTGAGGGAGTTGATTTAAACGCTCTCTCCACCACCACGATGTCACCCCCGGCCGAGCAGCGCGTGAACAGGTATTCGAACGGCACAGCGCCAGGGACGCGCTGCGAGGGGAAGGGGGCCTAGGTAGCGAGGCAAGACTGTGGGCTCGAAGTCTCGCGCACTCCTTCGACATCTGCGTCGCTCTACTACCTGGGTCCCCTTCCCCTCGCTCCACTTCGTTCCGCTTGGCCGGGGATGACAGTGAGTTTTTGTCCGGCGCTTCGGTCCGCGCGCGGCCGCTACGGACCCTCCCCCGTAAACGGGGGAGGATTTTAGACCCCCTCACCCCGCCCGAACGCTCAGGTAACTGCGCGTCGCGGCGCCGATCCAGTAATCGAAGACCGAGCCGAGATCGAGCGCGACGGCGCCCCTTCGCTTGGCTTCGCGCACGATGACCTTGCCGGCATAACCGGCGCCGGCGATGAGCATGCGGCCCGCGAGATCGGCGGGCATCGCGGAAAGCACCTCGTCGAGCACTTCGGGCAGGATCTTCGGGCCCATTTCGCGGCCGAAGGTGGGAAGCGAGGCATGCCGCGGCGGCACCGCGATGTGCTGCGCGAACGCGACGCCGAAGCGCGCGCGAAATGCGTCCGGCAGCGCGGGATGGCACGACACCGCGACGATATCCTCCACGCCGGCGAACAGTTCGCCATAGAGCCCATGCACTTCCAGGTCGTGCTGGAGATGCGCCGATGCCAGCGTCGCGCCCGCGCCGGCAAGCGTGCCGGACTGAAGCGCCTCCATCACCGTGCGCAACCCGCGCCCGCCGCGCGCGGCGCCGAGATAATCGCGCCGCTCCAGCCTGACGTCGCGCAGCAGCCGCTCCATCGCCGGCACGCCCAGCATGTCGGCGTCGCGCATCGCTTCGCGCACGCGGACGGCCAGCGCCGCGCGGCGTTCGGCGTCCAGCGTGCGCCCCCACCACACTTTTTCGCGGCCCGCGGCATCGCCCTCGAAGAAGCGCGCGATATCCGGCGCGTAGCTAAGCGCGTTGGCCTCGGCATCGCCGACGCGGATCAGCGAGAAGGCTTCGCGCGCCGCGAGCTTGGCCCGGATCAGCGCCACGATTTCGCGGCACTGGTCGCGGTCGATATCGGTATCGCAGGGATGCCCCTTGAGCAGGCGAAGCCCGCGATCGAGAAAATCCTTGGCTCCCGCGTCGCAGTCGGCGCGCGTCAGCATGCGCTTGGTCTGGCTTGGATACGAGATTCGGTGCCGTGCGAATTCGCCGAAGACGATCCGGCTCAGGCGCAACGCCAGGCGCCGGTAGTCGCCGGTGCCGCGAAAGCGCTTCAGGAAGCGGCGCACCAATTGGCGCCTCGGCGCCGCACCCTCCATAAGGTTGACCGCGCCGATCACGAAATTGGCGTCGCTGGCGCGCAGCAAGTCGCTGTCGAACAGCTTTTCGAGCAGCGCCAGGGCTTGCGCGGCCTTTGCGTCCTGGAGCGTCGCGCGCAATGTCTTGCGCAGGAAATCCGAATTGTCGGGAAATTCGGCGAAGGCCGCCTGCCAGAACGCGCTGTGGCCGAGGTCGGGGGCGCGCGCGGCGAGCATCAGCCCTTCCAGGCGCAGCGCCTTTTGCTTGTCGCCGGTCTTGAGCCTCGCGACGAGGGATTCGCAGCCTTCGAAGTCGCCGGCTTGGATCATCGCGGCGCCCAGGTCCTGCCAGAAGCGCTGCTCGTGCGGGAATTTCTGCGTAAGCTGACGATGGTAGCCGACCGCCGCGGCCGGATCGCCCAAGGCCACCGCGATCTCCGCCTTGAGCGAGAGCGCGGCGGGATTGTCCGGCGCCACCATGGCGAGCTTGTCGGCGCAGGCCTCAGCTTCGCCGATCTCGCCCTTCTCGATCATCAGCCGGCCGAAGCGGATCAGCGCCTGGCTGTGCGTGGGATTGAGGTCCAGCACGGATTGCCACTGGCGCACCGCTTCGTCCGTGTCGCCCGCTTCTTCGGCAAGCCGCGCGAGCAGCGTGGGCCCGTTCTCGTCCGTTGGCCAGTTGGCGACGATCGCGCCGGCAAGCGCGCGCGCTTCGTCGAACTTGCCGTTGTAGACCAGCACCTGGGCAAGGCCGACGGTGGCGGCTTTCTCGCCCGGCTCGGCCTCCAGACTCTGGCGCCACAAGCTTTCGGCGAGCGACCAGTTCTTCTGTTGCTGGGCGGTGCGCGCGCTCTGGCGCAATTGCTGACCCTTGCGGCGCTCGAAGCCGCGCGCGGCGCTCGCCGCCGCCTTGAACAGCGCGTCGTGGGGATTTCGCTTTTGCGCCACCCTCGGTCCCGATATAACGCGCCCTTCGCGAGTTAAGGATAAAGGCTGGCAGGTTGCAAGTTTGCCAGCAGATTCAGCAATATACGGGGCGGCCGCCCTTGTGGCGGCCTGTCGTTGTCAGGGGTAGCGCCAAAGCATGCCGGGTACGCGAGTCTCCCACCTGAAACGCCTGGAGGCGGAGAGCATCCACATCATCCGCGAGGTTGCGGCCGAGTTCCGCAACCCGGTGATGCTCTATTCCATCGGCAAGGACAGCGGCGTCATGCTGCACCTGGCGCTGAAGGCGTTCTACCCGTCCAAGCCGCCCTTCCCCTTGATGCATGTCGACACGACGTGGAAGTTCCGCGACATGATCCAATTCCGCGACCAGACCGCCAAGCGGCTGGGCCTGGAACTCATCGTCCACACCAACGAGGAAGGCGTGCGCCGCGGCATCAACCCGTTCGATTCCGGCTCGTCGCTGCACACCCAGGTGATGAAGACCGAGGCCTTGAAGCAGGCGCTCGATAAATTCGGTTTCGACGCGGCCTTCGGCGGCGCGCGCCGCGACGAAGAGAAGAGCCGCGCCAAGGAGCGCGTATTCTCGTTCCGCAACGCCCAGCACGCCTGGGACCCCAAGAGCCAGCGCCCCGAACTCTGGCGCGTCTACAACACGCGCGTGAACAAGGGCGAAAGCATCCGCGTTTTCCCGCTGTCGAACTGGACTGAGCTCGACATCTGGCAATACACGATGATGGAGAAGCTTCCCATCGTGCCGCTCTATTTCGCCGCCGAACGCCCGGTCGTGATGCGCGACGGCGCCATGATCATGGTCGACGACGAGCGCATGCCCTTGAAGCCCGGCGAGAAGCCCGAGATGAAGATGGTGCGCTTCCGCACGCTCGGCTGCTATCCGCTGACCGGCGCGGTCGAATCCAACGCCACCACGCTCGAAGAGATCGTGGCGGAGATGTTCACCGCACGCACCTCCGAACGCCAGGGCCGCGTCATCGACCACGACGAGAACGCCTCGATGGAGAAGAAGAAGAAGGAGGGGTATTTTTAGTGAGGAAGACCCTTCCATCCAAATCCGTCATGGCCGGGCTCGACCCGGCCACCCAGCCGGCGCGCGTCGGCGCGCCGAATGATTCACTTAGTTACTTTGCATGGATGCTGGATGGCCGGGTCGCGCTCCGCTTCGCTACGCTGCCCGGCCATGACGGGGTTCAATAGCATGACCGCGCCGCAAATTGCCCTGAAGGAGTACTTGGCCCAGCAGGAGAACAAGTCGTTCCTGCGCTTCCTGACCTGCGGCAGCGTCGACGACGGCAAGTCGACCCTGATCGGCCGGCTGCTCTACGATTCCAAGCTGTTGTTCGAGGACCATCTCTCGGCACTGGAGAAGGATTCGAAGAAGTTCGGCACCGACGGCGACAACATCGACTTCGCGCTGCTCGTCGACGGGCTCGAGGCCGAGCGCGAACAGGGCATCACCATCGACGTCGCCTATCGCTTCTTCGCCACCGACAAGCGCAAATTCATCGTCGCCGATACGCCGGGGCACGAGCAGTACACCCGCAACATGGCGACCGGCGCCTCCAACTCGGACCTCGCGGTGGTGCTGATCGACGCGCGCAAGGGCGTGCTCACCCAGACGCGGCGCCATTCCTATATCTGCTCGCTGCTCGGCATCCGCCACATCGTGCTGGCGGTCAACAAGATCGATCTCGTCGGCTTCAACCGGGTGATCTTCGACGATATCGTCAGGGATTACCTGAGCTTCGCGGAGAATCTCGGCTTTACCTCGTTGGTGCCGATCCCGATCAGCGCGCGCTATGGCGACAACGTCATCGCCCGCTCGCCGCGCATGCCGTGGTACCGCGGCCCGGCGCTGCTCGATCACTTGAACGCGGTCGACGTCGAATCCGATCTTGCAGCCCAGCCGTTCCGCATGCCGGTGCAATGGGTGAACCGGCCCAATCTCGACTTCCGCGGCTTTTCCGGAACCATCGCCAGCGGCACGGTGGAGGCCGGCGACGCCGTCGTGGTGGCGGGCTCCGGCCGCACCAGCCGTATCACGCGCATCGTCACCTATGACGGCGATCTCGAACAGGCCGGCGCCGGCGAAGCGGTGACGCTCTGCCTGGCCGACGAGATCGACGTCAGCCGCGGCGACGTGCTGGCGCCGGCGGCGTCGCGGCCGGAAGTCTCCGACCAGTTCTCGGCGCACATGCTGTGGATGGCGGAGGACGAATTGCTGCCCGGCCGCCAATACCTGCTCAAGATCGGCGCCAAGACCGTGCCGGCGCAGGTCACCGAGCTCAAGCACAAGGTCGACGTCAACACCTTCGAGCATCTCGCCGCCAAGACCTTGCAGTTGAACGAGGTCGGCTTCGGCAACGTGTCGCTCGCCACGCCGATCGCCTTCGATCCCTACAGCGACAATCGCGACACCGGCGGCTTCATCCTGATCGACCGCTTCACCAATGCGACCGTCGCCGCCGGCATGATCGCGTTCGGCCTACGCCGCGCGACCAACGTGCACTGGCAGGCGCTCGACGTGCACAAGAACGCGCGCGCCGGACTCAATCATCAGAAGCCGGCGGTCTTGTGGTTCACCGGGCTCTCCGGCTCGGGCAAGTCGACCATCGCCAATCTGGTCGAGAAGGCGCTGTTCGCCGAAGGCCGCCACACCTACATCCTCGACGGCGACAATGTGCGCCACGGACTGAACCGCGACCTCGGCTTCACCGACGCCGACCGGGTGGAGAACATCCGCCGCGTCGGCGAGGCGGCAAAGCTGTTCGTCGACGCCGGTTTGATCGTGCTGGTCTCGTTCATCTCGCCGTTCCGAAGCGAGCGGCGCATGGCGCGCGAGCTGGTGGGCCCAAGCGAGTTCATCGAGATCTTCGTCGACACGCCGATCGAGATCTGCATGCAGCGCGATCCCAAGGGCCTGTACGAAAAGGCCAAGAGCGGCGCGATCGCCAACTTCACCGGCATCTCCTCGCCTTACGAACTGCCGGAGACGGCGGAGATGGTGGTCAAGACCGAGGGCCGCAGCCCCCAAGACTGCGCCAGCGAGATCGTGCATTACCTCAAGAAGCAGGGCTTGGTGCCGTGAGAGCACGCTGGCTCAAATACGCAATTCTAGTTCCACATCGGAGTCCGCAATTGGGCGGGATGCACACGCCCATCCTCATCCTCTGTAAGCCCCTGAACTGTGACAGTCGACGGGTCAAGAACACGAATGTTCGTATGCCCGTGAAAATGATCTATCTCGAAGGCTCCTGCAGTGACGCTAAATGCTCTTTCACCGCGACTCGTGTATCGCCATTTCGCTAATTCCTCAGGTATGGCGACTGAGCCACGGGAAATGCCTTCTTCCACGCCGACTAAATATTCATACAGGGCGATATTATTTCTGCGCGCATGAGCTAACGCTTTATGCCGAGAGTCCAGCCTCGATTTCATCAGACGCACGGCAAAATTTGGGTCGCTGGAGGGCCGGAGCGCCACCGCATATTCTAGCGTAGCAATTGCGAGTTCGCGGTCCGATACGACGACTTCGGCGCGCGCAATTGGGGACTCCCGCTCTCCTACTTTCGAAACGACGTTTGAAGCTGTCCCGTCACGGCCAGAAGACGATAAGAAAAATATGGCGACTAAAGCGGCAAATATCGATGCCGCTGCGCCCATGATGGCGTAAGACGTCAATCCAGGCCTCGCGTCCGATATCGAGGCCGATGCGAAGACCGCCAATAGGACGGCGTATGGGATCGCACTCCTCACGACGCTTTTGGTTCTATCGTGACGCACCGCTACTCCTCGGCTTTGTGCCAGCTGTAGCTAGGCTGCCTAACAACGTTGTCCAAGCCATTCCGGCTGCAAGCGCCTGCCTAGATGTCGTCGGCCCTGTCATTATCACAGAGATCATAGCTCCAACACTAACAAAAACAAGCACTTGCACAAGCAACCTTATTCGGGGACCGTCAACTATATCATCCACAAATTGCGAAAAACTGCTTTCAGCATTGCGTCCGTACCTCAACAGCATCCAATGCGCGAACGCCCCTAAGGCTGCATAGGCTAACAGCGCAGGTGGCGGAATTATGTCCAAAGGTGCGATAGGGGCGCTCATTTGAGTGGCGGTATAACGGATTCAGCGATTGCCATATCCTTCAAGCATTCGTTCATCTTACGAATGATTTCTTCGACATCGCGTTGGCTAAGTTGCACCCACAACTCTTGCCGATCAGCATCTGTATCAATGTGGGCCACAATGACAGGCACCCCATTCTTAACCGCGCCATCCGAAATCTTCAGGCGAACATCAGTCGCAATTTCGAATTTTCTGAGTGACGGAAGGACCGCGCCCCCAAGCTGAGCACGTTGAACCGCCCGAGAAATTTCATCGCGTTGAGAGCAGATGGACTGAGCAAGCGAAAGTGCTGCGCGCTCGTTTTCCTCTCGAAAAAGTTTGCCGCGTGCGACAAGTGCGAAGTCTTCTGGGGTGGCTGCACTATCTGTCAAGAGCCCGACAACGAGAAGATATGTGCTCGCTACCTTCTCTGCATCCCTTTGCGATAACTCCGAAATGGATCGAAGAGCTGAGCCATCAACGCGGTGTTGGCCACGTTTAAGAGCGTCCAATAGCATTTTGAGAGCTGCATTGCGCGCCTCATCGGCAAGCGAGGCGATAGCCGTAAAATTTGAGTTGAAGTACGAGAGCGCCTCGTCTGGGAATTCGTCGACGCGACGCTTGAGTTCTTCGCGTGGATCCAGTGGCATAGCGTCCCGCCCCTTAGGACATCGATAATCTAGTCTGCACTACCTTGAGAGGTACAGGCAAGGCCATCCTCCAATTTAGGGAATCTTGGCCCAATCGACCGATAGCGACAACGATTTGGGTGAGGGGTGTCCATCAGTAAGCTCCTCCCGCCCTTCGCGCCCCCCCGGCTCCGCATCGCTACGCCGCGATAAGCGTGTCTCAAGGCCGGGCGGAGCGACGCGGAGACGGCCGCAAGCGGGGATCAGTGACCCGCCTCGCCCCCCGAAACCTTCCCGCCTTTCGCACGTTGCCGTGGCATGAGGGTGAGGATCGCGGCAGTGCTGATGCTGTGCGGGGGGCTGCTCGGCTGCACGAGCGTGCACGATTTCGTCTATGGTCCGCCCAAGACCTTCATCGTCTTTTTCCCGCAGAACAGCGCCCAGCTCACGCCGGACGCCGCCGCCATCGTGAAGACCGCCGCGGAGGCCATCCGCCGGCAACATCCCAAGACCGTCGACATCGCGGCCGGCGTCGCGGCTGGCGGCAATATGGAGATGTCGGCGCCGCGCTTCGCGGTCGTGCGCAAGCTGCTTGTCGATGACGGCGTCGACGAGGGCGTGATCGCTCGCTCGGCGATCCCCGATCCTAAGCTCGACAAGGGCACGGCGCGGCAACGCGTGGAGATCCGGTTGCTGGCGAACGGGGTGTGATCCTTCGGGGCTCGTCGCTGCGCTCCTCGCACCTCAGGATGACGACCTTCGGGGCTCGTCGCTGCGCTCCTCGCACCCCAGGATGACGAGTGCCGTGCTCGCGTCATCCTGAGGTGCGAGCGGAGCGAGCCCCGAAGGATGACTACTCCCGCACCACCGCCCACTCCTCCAGCGGGGCGCGTTCGGTGACGAGCGCGTTCACCGGCGCGGACGCATCCGCGCGGCCCA
>Ga0335085_10014556_pt1 | contig 11468 bp, 8 predicted proteins | sample Lox_Sample_45_FD_206712 | JGI IMG/M metagenome (GOLD analysis project Ga0335085, IMG submission 206712) | Soil microbial communities from Loxahatchee National Wildlife Refuge, Florida, United States - Lox_Sample_4.5 | ecosystem: Environmental > Terrestrial > Soil > Wetlands | place: USA: Florida... | reverse complement strand
GAAGTCAAGGTCAATGCGGTCCATCAGATGCTGGAACACATGAGCCGGCAGATGGACACCTTGCGGCAGATTCTGCGCATTCAGGAAGATAAGATGAACAAGGCAGGGATTCTGGTCGAATCCCATGCCGACATCCTGGACCGCATGTTCTGGGCAGAAGTGCCGGAAGCGGGCAAAAAGAGCGTATTGCTCTCGGGCGAGGCTCCCTGCGTGCCGGCCCGCAACGTGCGCCAGTTCGTTGAGGAATTGTTCGAGCGCGGCGACAAAGACACGGCCGGAGCCATTCTCCGCAATTACTACAATTGCCTGGGCGCCAACGAAGTCGAACCGCGCCGCAAGACAGCCATCGGATTAGGGCAACTGGCCGACTTGTTTGCTATGGCGGGGAATGAGCTGCTGGGAGCCACGATCAATAAAGTTGGGGAAAGTCTGGCTACGGAAGCCGACAGCGAATTAGAGAACCTTCTGGGGGCTGCATTCGTGCGTCTGAGCGCGGAAGCCACCGTTCGCAAGCTGTACGGCGCCGTGGTGGAAGTGGGCCTGGCCATCGACACCATTGCCCAGCACCGCCCTACGCTGGCCAGCGATCTGCGTCCCCGCATCGGGGTGGAAAACCGCCTGCCCGAGTTTATCGAGGAGGCCCTGCACCAACCCCATTTCTCGCCCGACTTGATGAAGGTATTTCGTAAGAGCTCGCTGGCCTCCACCGAGCATATTGCCGACCGCTTCTTCCGCAGCATGCGCCGCGATGAATGCGACCGCATCGTTGAGTTGCTGCAGGAACTCGGGGCCCCAGGGCTGGAGCAGCTTCGGCAAAATCTGCGCACCGGCCAGCCTCGCCAGGCAACCGCGGCAGTTGGGTTGCTCAGCCGGCTGGACGTGCCCACCCTGCTCGAAATCCTTCCCACCCGCATGCGCGAGTGGAACCGCTTCTACCACGATATGGTCGTGCGCCAGATCGCCTTCGCAGCGGCCGAGGACCGGGGACGGACACTTTTGGAATTGTTGGAAGTTCTCGACCCGATGGTAATTTCGCAAGCCGTGGACGAGATCGGAATGAGCGGCGACCGCAGCGCGGCTCCGTCTTTACTCGTGATCGCCCAAAGTGGCGAGACTCAGGGCCGCTCGCCTCTGCTACAGCTTAAAGCGGTTGAAAGTTTGGGACGGCTTCGCGACCAGGATTCCATTCCCACACTCTGCGGTCTGCTGGAAGGGAAAAAGATGTGGAAGTGGAGCAGTCACCGGGAGCTGCGCATCGCCGCGGCGCAATCCTTGATCAAGATCGATGCCCGCTATGGGAATAAGGTTTTGTCCGAAGCCGGCATGGAACCCGCGGAATTGGCCATCGCACCGCTCGATGCTGCGCCAGCCTGCCCCTGGGTACGGCAGCGCCGTTACGAACGTGTGAATTTATCCAAGCCGATTTCTTCGACAATCAGCAGTTCCTGGGGCAAATCCAGCATTTCCGTGCGGGAACTGAGCCTGGGCGGCGGCATGGGCGTGAAGGAAGACAATCTGCGCGTGGGCATGGAAGCCAATCTGGAAATGTCGGTCGGCGTGCGCCGGCTACGCGGACAGGTGCTGCTGCGGCGCGCGCGGGTCAATGAAGTCGGCTTTGAAATCGTGAACATGGATCTTGAAAGCCGCTATCGTCTCCGCCGGCTGATTATGGAAGCCCTCGAACAAAACCGCGATGCTAAAGTTTCCGAGTGGGACGGCATGCGGAAGGCGTAAGCCAGAGCGACATCAACAAAAAAGCCCTTGCCGGCAATGGCAAGGGCTTTTTTAGTCTGTAGAACGGTCAAGAAACTTTCGCAAAAATGATCACCAGCGTGTACAGCGCCAGCGACTCGATGAAGGCCAGACCAATGATCAGGCCGAGCTGAATTCCCGGACGCGCCGCAGGATTGCGCGCCAGCGCTTCCATGGCAGCGGCCGTCGCCTTGCCCTGCCCCAGGCCGCAAAGAGCCGAGGCGATGGCCATAGAAAACCCGGCCGAGATGGCGACCCACTTGGCGTTGCTGGTCTCGCCGCCCTGGGCGAAGACCGGCGAGGCGAAGCACATAATCGCCAGGCTTGTGAACATCACTTTCAGGACACGCAGCATTTGTTTTCTCCAACTTATGAAATTGCCGCCAGGAGGTGGTTGACGCCATACCATGCAGACGCCCTCACACTGAACGACGGAAACCGGCTTTCAGTTTCCAGTTGGCGGCATTGCCTCCGGTCACCCGATGCAACGCTGGGAACTCGACACTGAAAGCGGAAGAATCAGTGCTGCTCGGCGACTGCCCCACCCAGATATACCATGGCCAACAATACAAAGACGTAGGTCTGAATCAGCGAAACGCCGATGTGCAGCCCCATAAAAATGATGGGGACGCCCACGGGAACGAGAGAAATGAAGATCATGGTGACCATGTCACCGGCGAACATGTTCGCGAATAGACGCACGGTCAGCGATAAGACCCTGGCGAGATGGCTGACGATCTCAATCGGCACCATTAAAAAGGCCAAAGCAGGCATGGGCCCGGCAAAGTGCTTCAGGTAGTGCCACAAGCCCTGTCGGCGTAGTCCCTGATAGTGGTAGTAGATAAATGTGGCGACCGCACAGCCTAACGGAACGATTGGCAGGGCGGTAGGCGATTCGAACCCGGGGATGAGTCCTAACAAGTTACAGAACAAGATGAAGAGCCCGAGGATCACCAGATAAGGCGCGTATTTTTCGCTGCCATGCCCAATGATTTCCTCGCTTTGCGCCCGGATGAAGTTATGGATGCCTTCGAAGGTATGTTGCAGCCCGCCGGGATGCTCCACCGAGAGGCGCAAGCGGGTAAGAAAGAACATCGTGACGAGGAAGACGAACACTAATACTTCCATAGCCACGGTGTTGGTAATGGGCGCCTGCGGATGTCGCGGTTCAAGCCCAAGAGAACGCAGCAGGCCCGTGACCGGACCGGCTAGGGCATGATTCAGAATCGCGGTGAACCAAAGTTGCTCTGGCATAATCGGCTTATCGGCTTAACTTGTTCCTAAGGCTGCTCATCGCAAGGGCTCACCAGCCGCGTATCAGCGCTGCATAGAGCTCATACGCAGCCTCGCAACCGATACCGGCAACTGGCAAAAATAGCCCCACAAACAGCCCAAAAAGGCTGGCGCGAGAAACAGTGAATATAGCATAGGCTCCGACCGCCATCAAAAAGTAGCGCAGCAGGAAGCGCACGACAATTCCGGTTCCGGATCTGGGCTTTTGGTCGCCGGTTACTCGGTCGGCTAGCCCGCTGACTACCCGTTCCAGCCAGTGAAAATTCAAATAGGCGAGGGCGCAGCCGCACAGAAAGCCGGCCGCGGTTTGCCACCCAAAACGTAGCCAGGCGGCTGGAATGGAGACTACGGCGAGCGCAACCATGAAATTAGAAATCCGCCCCAAAGCCCCGGCGTAGAAATCGTTAGCCGGGGAGGACGGCGCATGGGTAGCGCCGGGGGCCGACTCTGGAACGGAATGACTCATGGAATGGGTTACTCCTGGCATTATCCATCAAACCGCGTACAGATTCTCCCTCTCGTGCGTTTGCGAGTTTTATGCCAGAGTAGATGGCGATGGCAACTGCACCAGGACCAAGGCTTACCGGGCGAATTGCCTTCACCTATCCCGGTTTTACGGTTTACCAGATGGCGCGGTTCCTGGTGGTCACCGGAATGGAAATGCAGTCCGTCGCGGTGGGCTGGCAGGTGTATGAAATCACCCATCGTGCTCTGGACCTCGGCCTGGTGGGACTGGCGCAGTTCTTGCCGGGATTGCTGCTGTTCCTCGCCTCGGGCCACGCCGCCGATCATTTTGACCGGCGTAGACTTCTGCTCATCTGCTACGCCGGCTTCGGACTTGCCTCAGCTTTCCTCCTGGGAATTTCGTGGCATGCCCCGCACGCCGTGCTCCCAATTTACGTTGTCCTCGTTTTTATAGGCGTCGTGCGCTCGATGAGCGGTCCGGTAAGCCGCGCCATTCTGCCGCAGCTCGTCGCCGAGGAACATTTTCAAAACGCCGTCGCCTGGAATTCCAGCATCTTCATGACAGCCACCATTCTGGGGCCGGCCTTGGGTGGGCTCATCTATGCCGCGTTCCGCGGCGCACCCGCCGTCTATGCCAGCGCCTTTGTGCTTTCAGCCGTCTCCTGGGTCATTGCGATGCGCATCACTGCACGCCCCCGCAGTAAACCGCCCGAGGACGTGAATCTCAGAACAGTCCTGGCCGGGCTGCACTACATTTGGGAGCAGAAGCTGATTCTCGGTTCCATTTCCCTCGACATGTTTGCCGTGTTGTTGGGCGGGGCGGTGGCACTGCTGCCCATCTATGCCAGCGAGATTCTTAACACCGGACCGTGGGGCCTGGGGCTGTTACGCAGCGCTCCAGGAGTCGGTGCGGCGGTTATGGCAGTTCTTGTAGCACATCGTCCCCTGCAGCGGCGCGTAGGCGCAACCATGCTGTGGTGCGTGGCCGGCTTCGGAGTCTTCACCATTCTGTTTGGCCTCTCCCGAAGCTTTACGCTCTCCCTCATCGCCCTGTTCCTTACTGGAGCCTGTGACATGGTCAGCGTGATCGTCCGCGGCACGCTGGTGCAACTGGCAACGCCGGACGAGATGCGCGGCCGGGTCAACGCCGTAGACATGATCTTCATTGGGGTGTCGAACGAACTGGGGCAGTTCGAGTCGGGTCTCACTGCAGCGTGGTTCGGCGCGGTTCCGGCGGTCATCATCGGAGGCATTGGCACGCTGGCCGTGATTGGAACATGGTCGTGGCTGTTCCCCGAGCTGCGCAAGGCCGACCGTATGCTCAGCCCGGCAGAGTAGAAGGCTTTCCACGGTGTTCCGTTGGAACCCATCGTCAGCATAGGGCTGGACGTACAATGTCGTCATGACACCTACGCCAAAGAAGTCAAAGACAAAAGCGAAGCGCCCGCGGCCGGGAAAGATTGCCCGGCTGCATACATCGATTGAGGATGACTTGCTGTCTCTGGCCGATGCAGAGGACGGCGAATCTCGCTGGAGCCGGCCGCGCAAGCAAAGAATCTCTCTGCGAGTGGATATGGAGGTGGTGGACTGGTTCAAGTCCGCCGGCCCGGGCTACCAGACGCGCATTAACCGAATCCTGCGACGAGTGATGGAGGAGGGCAAGGGACGGAAGGGTAGGAGATAGAGACGATGAGCATTCGTCCTCAGCGAAATGGACGGCGCGCGTACGCGAAGCCATGCCTTGAAGGTCCTGCTGCAGCCGGAAGCCGCATAAGAACTGCAAAGCATTCTCATGATGGCTCGAACCAAGCATAAGCGGAACGCATTGCAGCGCCTATGCCACTAGATGTGAGCTCAGGGTTCTTTGAGCGCTCCGGATGACACGGTATTTAGGTTGGATGTTGTGAAAGAGAAGTCACCACGGGGAGCCCCGCTTACGCCATGGCCATCAGTTCATCTTCACTCAGCAGGTGCAGTTCGATCCAGCCTTCCACGGGCAAGGCGTCGACGGGCAAGTGGTTCTGCCAAAGGCTGAAGCGCAGGCGGATTCTGCCGCCGGGCAGAGGCAAGCCCTTGGCAGGGGGCCCTCCATTTCCTGAAGACGAACCGCCCGCCAGCCAGGTGAGCGGAAGTTGGAATTCGAACTGCCGCCGCAAGGCAAGCTCAATTCCTTGGGCTGGTCTGGACGAAGTCACCTGCGGGAGATCCTCGCCAGACGTCCCAAGCTTCCAGGAGGCGATCCGCCCTGCCTTGACTTCTACGTTCAGGCGCAGGCTTCGCTGCGGCCGCTGACCGTCCGCGGCCAACGATTCCAGATTGATCACTAAGTCAAAGTCGCCATCGGGAATCTGGCCGGCGAAATCCAGGCGGCCATAAAGGTTCTCGCCGTCAATTCCGGCGTAAACCGAATCCAGCGGGAAGCTCTTGCCATGCATGGAGCCGGAGCGGCGATCGGAGGTGTAGACGGCGGCGCCCATCCAGTCGAAGTAGCGGATGACATCTCCCGTGATGCGAGGGTGAATATAAGCAGTCTGAGGGACAAAAGATGGGCGCGCCGCGCCGTGCAGGAGGGATTGCGCCAGATAGTCCGGCGGGCGGGCGCCCAGCGCCTGGTAGACGTTCGAAAGATGTTTGCGATAGAGCTCGTCGAAGTCGCGGTCGTTGGCCGAGTGGTGCTCCGGTCCGTACCACCAGTTCCAGTCGCTGCCCTCGGCGATCAGAATCTCTTCAAAGGCCAGCTTGCGTTGCGGCTCGGCAGCTCGCGGTGCGTTCTCGGTGTAAAACTCACGGGCGCGGTAGAGGTAGTGCCAGGCGCGGTTGTCTTCCGGGGCGCCGATCCAAACGTTAAAGTTGGCATCGATCCATGATCCTGGAACCAGAGAACTCAGCGTATTGATGTTTTTGTGGCGGGCAATCGCCTCGGAGACGGTAACCGCTTCGATGCCGGGCTCATGGGCCAGCGCATCGTAGAAGCACCGCAGAAATTCCCGTCCGGACTCGGGGTAATATTCCCATGCGTTTTCGCCGTCGAGAATAATGGGCATGACGGCGTCGCGACCCTTATCCAAAACAGGTTGCGCCGCTTGCTTAATGCTTTGGATGAGATGGCGGGCAGCCTCGGCGGCGGGCATGCCGGAATACACAAACCCGATCAAATCGGAAATGGTGTGATCGCGGAAGATCAGGTGCATTTTCGCCTGACGGGTCTCGAGGCGATGAATGGTGTACAGCTTTTCCGCGCGATCTCCACTCAGCCGGCCATTGCCATCGCGCGAAAAATTGAGACCCAGGCTGCGGCCGAGCACTCCCTCATCGGTGGCCATCCAGTTCACGCCCAGCTTCTGTGCGATGGCGATGGCTTCCTCGGAAACACTGCCCTCGGACGGCCAAACTCCCTTCGGCCGCACGCCGAAGACGGATTGGTGCAGGTCCAGCCCACGCTGCAGCTGTTCGCGTGCATCTTCGGGATGGCGAAAACGGTTCTGCGGCAAGGGCAGCCCGGGCGAAGAAATCCCGCCCGCGTTGGTATCGCAGACCAGCGGCAGGATGGGATGGTAAAAGGGCGAGGTGGAAATCTCGATACCGCCGCGTTGGGCAGCGGCGGCGTGGGCCGGAAGCACCTGGGCTAGAAGCTCCCGTTCACGCTTGATGACGAATTGCTGGTCTTCCAGCGAGAAGCTGTGCCCCTTTTTAATCAGCGCCGCGACGTCGGGGTCCTGGAGGAAGAACTCATCGAACCAGGCAATCTGCGACAACACTTGCAGATCGGTAAAATCTTGCGGCTGGAAATATTTTTCGGCCCGCTCGGGGGAGTCGCCGGCCCCGCGAAATCGTTCCCAAAGATCGCGATAGCGGGGATAACGGCCAATCATGTTGACCGGATTGGCCTGAAAAAGATACTGCAATGCGAAGCGGCGCTCCTCGAGCGTGAGATCTCGCGCGGGCTTGGCGGCTACCTGTAAGAAAGGATCGCTGGCGGTTCCGGCTACGTAATCCTGGATTTGCGAAATCAGCGAGGGAACGAGGTTAAATGTCTGGTGGACAGCAGGAAACTCGTCCAGCAGTTTGACCATCCCATAGTAGTCTTTGAGGGCGTGCAGCCGTACCCAGGGAAGGCGATACTCGCCGGTGACCAGGTCCTTGTAGAAAGGCTGATGCTGGTGCCAGAGGACAATTACGCGTAAGACGGGCATTTGCCTGGACTCTCGGACATTTTCGGAAACCAGCTAAGACGAAGAACTAAAGCAGTTTAGCATGCAGCTATAGAGGGGACGGAACGTCTCCTAGGTAGTTGGCCAAAAGAGAGAGGCATTCCGATAGACTGGAAGATAGCTTCTTGAGGATTATGTAATGACCACAATGGCACAGGAACCTGCAAATCTCGTGCGCTACGACTTCAGCACGCTGACTGACCACGATTTGTATCTTTTCAACGAAGGCAATCACTACCGGATGTCCGAGAAGCTGGGTGCGCGCCTGGTAACCGTGGATGGCGAAGCGGGGGTGAACTTTGGCGTTTGGGCGCCTAATGCTCGCAAGGTTTCGGTCGTGGGCAGCTTCAACCGCTGGGATGCGGAAGCTCATTCCCTGCAGGCTCGCGGCAGTTCCGGCATCTGGGAAGGGTTTGTGCCCGGAGTCACCAAAGGGGCGTTGTACAAGTTCCACATCGCGTCCCGGCAGGCCGATTACGTCACGGATCGAGCTGACCCCTTCGGAATTCTGCATGAGAAGCCGCCGCGGACCGCTTCAGTAGTTTGGGATCTGGACTACGAGTGGCATGACCGCGATTGGCTGGGGCAGCGCCAGGCCCGAAATTCCCTGGACGCTCCAGTTTCGGTTTACGAAGTTCACATCGGGTCCTGGATGCGCGTGCCCGAGGAGAAGGACCGTCCGCTCACTTACCGCGAGATGGCGCCCCGGCTGGCCGAATACGTAAAACGGCTTGGGTTCAGTCACGTGGAGTTCCTGCCCATCATGGAGCATCCCTTTTACGCCTCGTGGGGATACCAGACGACCGGATATTTTGCGCCTACAGCTCGTTACGGGACGCCCCAGGACTTCATGTTTCTGGTGGATTACCTTCATCAGCAAGGCATTGGAGTCATTCTGGATTGGGTTCCATCGCACTTCCCTTCGGACGGTCACGCGCTGGCCTATTTCGACGGCACGCACTTGTATGAGCACGCCGATTGGCGGCAGGGATTTCATCCGGACTGGAATACCTACATCTTCAATTACGGCAGGACGGAAGTTCGCAGCTTCCTGCTGTCCAGCGCTCTCTTCTGGTTAGACAAGTATCATGCCGATGGCCTGCGCGTGGACGCGGTGGCTTCGATGCTCTATCTTGACTACTCGCGGCGTGAAGGCGAGTGGATTCCCAACCGCTACGGCGGCCGCGAGAACCTGGAAGCGATTGATTTCCTGCGTAAGTTCAACACCGAAGCTTACAAGGAACAGCCGGGCATTCAGACGGTGGCGGAAGAGTCCACCGCATGGCCGATGGTGTCAAGACCAATTTATGTGGGCGGCCTGGGATTCGGCATGAAGTGGGACATGGGCTGGATGCACGACACGCTGGAGTACTTTAAGCAGGATCCGATCCACCGCAAATATCACCATAACCAGCTTACTTTCCGCATGCTGTACGGCTTCACTGAAAACTTTGTCCTACCGCTTTCCCACGATGAGGTCGTACATGGCAAAGGATCGTTGGTGGGCAAGATGCCGGGCGATGAATGGCAGCGCTTTGCCAACCTGCGACTGCTCTACGGCTATATGTTCGCGCAGCCGGGCAAGAAGCTGTTGTTCATGGGAGATGAATTCGGACAGGTGCGCGAGTGGACGCACGATGCCTCGCTGGAGTGGCACGTTCTGCAGTACCCGGTCCATCGCGGCGTGCAGCTTTGGATCGAGCAGCTGAACCGGGTCTACCGCGAGCATCCGGCGCTCCACGAACTGGACACCGAGCCAGCCGGGTTCGAGTGGGTGGATGCCAATGACAGCGAGAACAGCACGCTGTCCTTTCTCCGCAAGGGACGGTCGGAGCGGGAGCAGATTCTAGTGGTCTGCAACTTCACCCCGGTACCGCGGGAGAAGTTCAGGATTGGAGTTCCCGTGGGTGGATGGTGGCGTGAGTTGCTGAACAGCGACTCACGAGACTATGCCGGAAGCGACCTGGGAAATGGCGGGGGCGCGATGGCCGAAGACAAAGAATCTCACGGGCGTCCATTTTCTTTGAGCCTGACGGTTCCACCGCTGGCGGTGGTGTTCTTTAAGCCGGAGTAAAGATTGGCTCTTGATCGAGCCGTATCTTCATGCCAACCGCACTTTCGTCCTGAGGCCCTCCCACTCTGCCGCGATCTTTTCGGGGTGATGCTCACAAAAAGGGAAAGGCAGCCACCCCCCCTTCATCTCTTGAACCACGAACCGCCGCGGCACGGCGTACAAGCTCTTCCGTAACCTCCTCTATCGCATGCTCCTATGCGATAGTTAGTCTGGCGAAGTTGGCTATTGTCAAGCGGACGCATGCGGCAACAACCAGGCCGGGAAAGCCGGACGTTGGAGCTCAAGGAGTGCCGGAACGGATGCAGCCATCGGATTCTCAAAAGTCGCACTTAAACGCGAGCCCTCAGGCAAAGACCGCGGGTCTTCCTGTGGAGCGGGCTACCATCGGGCGCTCCCTGGTCATCAAGGGTGAAATAAGCGGAACCGAAGCGCTGTACGTCGATGGCCGCATCGAGGGCTCCATTGACTTTCCCGATCATGCCGTCACCGTTGGCGCTAACGGGACCGTCGCTGCCAGCATTAGTGCCCGCGAAGTAGTGGTCCTGGGCAAGGTGCAGGGCAACGTCCAATGTACGGACCGGTTGGAGGTCCGCAGCCAAGGCTCGCTAAGCGGGGATGTGCTCACTCAGCGCATCAGCGTTGAGGATGGAGCTATTTTGCAGGGCAGCGTCGAGGTCCGCGCTGTCGAGCGGAAAACCGATCGGCATGAACCGGCGAGGGCCGCGCAGACCTTGGCTGTGGCCGAAAAATCCGAAACGAGCGAACGCCCCAAAGCGGCAGCCGCAGCCGTGGGTTCGCAAAGCAGCCTTCCCACGGTACATCAGAATGCGAGCCCCGACATCGCCGATCGCGCACGCACCATGATCAGGACTGGATACAAACCCAAGGATGCGGTCGAACTGGTGCTTCAGGAAACAGCGCTGGAATACCGCAACGACCCGAGTGTCATGGAAAAGGCCCGGGTTGATGCTGAGGATTTCCTTCTGAAAGTCAGTAAAGGGCTTATCTAGCGACCCGTTCTAGGCCAGCCTCCGCAAAATTTGCCTTTTCCCCGATGACGGTTCTGAGCCGCCCGCAGCAAGGTAAGCTGACGGTCTGTCGCGGACAAGAGCTCCGCTCCAAAAAAAAAACGCCCCGGACTCAAAAGAGCCACAGGACGTATAGTGAAGCAGCAGCCCTCCCCCGAAGACTACTCGATCACTAAGCTACTTCGCCCCCATGGCTTTGGGAATAGCACGGACGTGGGGGTTCCGGAGTAGGCACGGGTGGCATGCCCGGACGTACGGCCCGAGGTTAGTCCAGGTCTTTCTTCGGGGAATCCCTCGGATCAGACGCTGGAAACACGCGGTGCTGTGGCGGCGGCATGGCAACATCTCCCATTCGGTCTCGCCAGAGGAACCGGTTGAGGAGGGCCGTGTCAACCGCGTCAGCATGAGTGAAATCCAGATTCTTGCCCTCTTTCCATTCCTTAGTGTTCATCTTATAGATCAATCCGTTGTCGCGATTGCGGTAATCGGCGGCATAGGCTGGCTGTTCGCCGGCGCTGAACAGAGGCGCCATGACGGCCGCGCGGGAGTCGTTGGCGTTCATGGGAGGCGCGCCCAGCAGTGATTCGATGGTGCGCACCATATTGATGGTTGTGTAAAACGAGCTGTCGACGAAAGGCTTTGCCG